>JADMIO011736240.1_pt1 | contig 12731 bp, 7 predicted proteins | sample 8958161 | NCBI WGS metagenome assembly JADMIO01 (sample SAMN16585339, study PRJNA669376) | soil metagenome | isolation source: Crop rotation soil | place: USA: Cullars Rotation, Alabama | collected 2011 | reverse complement strand
ACAACTTGTCCACGTGGAATTCTAAGCTTAGGATCCCAATGTGCTGGAAAGTTGATTCCTGGCTCTGCTGCCATTGCTCCTTCTGGGGGGCGGCGAAAGTCCCTTCTCCCACACGTCTGAACGCCGTTCTAACGGGGGCAAGGGAAGGAAGAGATCAGAGAGCCCGATGGCCCCTCGACATGTCATGGAATCCCCACGGAGATCGCAAAACTCACCAGCGAAGGTCCACGGGTATCGGTCCATCCACCGTTTGGCCGGGAAGCTTGACAGATCGCTCCCGGATCTCCTTGCCCACCGGCGACAACGCCTTGGAGACGGAGATCCCTACGACGGCGTTCTGCCCTGCCGTGTAGACCGGCCGCCCCTCCAGTGTCTCGTAACCTATCGGCGGAGAAGAGACCAGGCGGGCGCCCCGGTCGTGGCACGTCACCGACAGCGACACCTCTCGATCCGCGCGCAGATGGAGGCCGGCGAAATGGAATTCCGTGCCGCGCACCAGGACGAGAGCGCGCAGCCGCCCGTGGGGATCCAGTTCGACGCTGCCGAAGCGCCCTTTCAACATCCAGCCGGCCGGCCCCGCGCCGGATTCGTAAATCGCCAGCCGCCGTCCCCCGTCCGCGTGGGCGACCTCCACAGCCGCTGCCGCATCCCCCGCAAGCAGAACCACGCCGACGGCAACAGCCGCGTCGAAGCCGGCTTCGTGCACGGCCGCGAAGGGAGCCGCCGGGCCCGCGTGTCTCACCATCAGGCTGTGAGCGCCGGGGTCGGGGAAGGTGTTCAGGACGAAGGCGGTTTGTCCCGGCACACCCGCCACGGTCACCCGCGAGAACACGTCGCGTCGCCTGCCGGCATACTCGGACCCAGGCTCGGCCGGGATGCGCCAGGTGGCTGTGAACGTGTGATCCGCCGCTCCCATCGTGTAGTCCGATTTTCCACGCATCACGTAGAGCGCAGGCGCGAACCCGGTCCTGGGCGCCATCGGGATCGAGACCACCGGCGCCTCTCCGACCCCGTGATGGAACCAGTCATGTACCTTTCCCCCCTCCACGCGGAAGATGTCCAGAAGGTACTCGTCGAACTGGCAAAGAAGGCGGCGGTAGAGGCGCATATGCTCGTAGACCCGGTCCCCGTGGGCCTCGGCCACCTGCGCCGCCGGAAGGTCGACAAAGGTGTCGATGTGCGGGATGCGATCCCCCTTGAGGTCGTTGCCATGAACCTGGGAGGTCTCGTCGACGGTCACCGTGTTGTGGGCATACGAGGCCCCGCTGTAGTCGCGCTGGTCCTGGTCGGCATAGTCGGAGCGCTTCTCGCCGGTGAGCATCGTATCCCGCGAATAGGTGAGGAGGTTCAGACGGTCTGCATGCTGGTGGGCTTCGCCGGGCTGCAGGGCGTTCAGCCCGGCGTAGAGACGGTTCCCCCTGGCTTCCCGCTTCAGCGCCGCGTAGCCGCTGGAAAGGTAGGTGCTCCGGTAGGGCACGGGCTTTTCCTGGATCGTGTCCACTCCGTACACAAGCCCGGTCATTCCCCTGTTCCCTTCCCGCAGGGAGCGATAGGAACCCGCTTCCTCAATGCCCAGATAACGGTAGCCGATCTCCGCCGTCAGCGCATACGAGGCCAGACTGATGCGTCCGCCCATGTCGCCGAAAGGCGCCATGGTGAGGTCGGGGAACGCCTGCGCGGTGAACCACTTGATGGCCCGGCGCAGCACGCGCGACCGGGGATTTTGCGGATGGGAATCGTCGAAGATCTCCGGCGGGAATAAGTCGGGCATCTGTTTCGCGAGCCGATGGCCCAGCACGAACACCTTGCAGTTGGGGCTAAGGGCATACAGGTGATAGGCGCTGCAGAGGCCCCAGAACCCGCCGTCAGGCCGGTAGTTTTTGTCGGTGAGCCACGCCAGGCTCCGATGGTTCGGACGCTTCTCCGGGGAGTACGCGCGGCGGCCGAGCGCCCAGTCCACATAGTCCGTGTCTTCGATGGCGCAGCCCGCCATTGCCACCAGGCTCAGATAACCGTACATGTTGTTATGGTTCGGACTGCTGTCCTTCTCAACACGGAACACCGCGTCGGTCCAGTGCTTGAACAGGTCGAACCGAATCGCGCGGTGCTCCTCCGGGCTGAAGAGACCAGGCACGTTCCTGAGTAGTTCGTACGCGTCCAGGAGATTTAAGACGATCGTGCAATCCCCCTCCATGTTATAGGTCCAGAGGACGCGCTGGGTGCCGCTCCCCAGGACCGGAAGCGGCTTGACATGCTTTGCGAACAGCTTGAGGAAGCCGGCGCTTCGCTCCGCATAGGTCCGGTCCGCGCCCAGCGCGTGCAGCAGCGCCAGATTTTGCGCCTGACTTGCCATCGTCATCAGGTACGAGCAGCCCCAGCCCTCGTAAAGTGTGCCGGCGTAGGCCGCGTACTCCGCCGGGGAGCGCCGCTCGAGGGGGAAGGTCTTATGGCAGCGGGGGCAGGCGACTTCCCTGTCATTGAAGGGATCGAACGGCAGCCCTTCCCGATCCTCCGGGCATTTCATCAGCCAGTAGACCTGCATTTTACGCTTGGGCATCAACGCCTCAATCCGTTCCAGGGGCTGAGCCAGCCACGGCTGGACCCCTGCCTTCAGGCCTTCCACGACCAAATGCGCCCATTCCAGGGCCGCCGCCTTCCGCTTCATCTCCTCCACCGTCGCCACGTCCAGGAACCCCGCCGGATGGATCCACCCCCGTCCGTCGGCCAACGGTGGGGAGGCGCCCGGCAACGACGGCCGCGAGCCGGACGCAGTCGCGATCCCCGCCAACGCTATACTCTTCAGGACCTCTTTGCGCGTGAACATTGTCCTCTCCCGAGGTCAAAAGTGGTCTGACCTCGCCCCCCGGCTATTTGAATGTCCCCTTACCTTGCCGCCCCTTCCCTCCTAATACCCGGCTTACGCTATCCGCATGGTCAGCCCGCCATCGATGGTGACGGTCTCGCCCGTCATGAACTCGTTCTCGGCCAGCATCGCGATAACCTGGGCCACATCTTCCGGCGTACCCTCCCGATGCAGCGGGATGCGGTTGTCGAGGTTGTTCTTATAGGTTTCCGGCGTCATCTTCGCATGGAAGCGCGTGCGGATCACCCCCGGCGCCACGCAGTTGACCCGAATATTGTCATCGGCAAGCTCCCGCGCGAGAATACGGGTGAACTGAAGCAGCGTTCCCTTGACGATGGCATACGCCGCCGCGCCTAATACCGCCCGCAGCGCGGCCGAGGAGGCGATGAGAATGATCGCTCCTTCCCCGCGCGGCTTCATATGCGGAACGGCGGCTCGACAGAGATGGAAGACGGCATGCACATGAACGTCGAAGGCGCTGTACCAGTCTTCGCTGGAGACCGAAAGCAGGCTGCCGGGAACCGGGCCTCCGGCGCTGTGCACCAGCACATCCAGTCCGCTCAGGGTCTCAACCACCTCCTCCACGCAGCGCGCGGCGTCCTCCGGTTTTCCCATGTCGCCTTGCAGCAAAACGCACCGGCGCTGCATTCCTTCGATGCGCGATCGCACGCTTTGCGCTTCCTCATCCAGCACGCGCCCCACGAGCGCCAGATGCGCGCCGCGCGCCGCAAACTCGATGGCCGCCGCCGCGCCGATGCCGCGTGTTCCTCCGGTCACCAAACAGACTTTGTCTTTCAGATCCACGGTTTCCTCCAACGGGTTAATGGAGAGGAGCCGCTCCGGGCGGTTTCTGCCTCCTCCCTTATCTCATACGGCTGAATCGCATACACTTCCTCCCCTCGCATTTGAAAGCGTGCTTAAGCGTAGAGCGGCGGAGCCCCTTTTGCCTCCAAATCTTATTCGACCGTCTTGACATCCCGTTCAAGCTTCTCTGCGATCACCTCACGGCCAGGACGACGCTCTGCTCAGGGAAATAATCAGACGTTTTGGAAGGCATTGTGCGTGCTATCCACAACTCTCCACGAAAAGATGGAGGAGGAAGTTGAAGGGGATTCCTTACGTTGCGCGGCTACTCTACTGTATAATTCTGACGGAGGTGAAAACAGAAGCAAGATAGGCCCTGTGAAACTCGCGAAAGCCCAACGCCTGGCAGCTCTCCTGCGAGGGGTACCGGAACATCGGCCGGATAATTCAACGTCTTGAGAGAAGAGCAGGAGATAAGAGCACGGGCGAACTTCAATGTGCCGCACGCAACGCGCCATACACGATCGCGCGGAGGGTGTCTGGGGAGGGCTTCTTCGCCGCCGTCCATATTCCGAGCCAATGCCCTGCGACGGCGAGGAAATCGTTGACGCCCGCCTCGGGCGGCTCATCTCGATGGAGAAACGATATGCTGAATCCAGCAAAGAACACGATTTGCCTTTGGTACGATGGCGATGCCGAGGAAGCGGCGCGGTTTTACGCCAGGACGTTTCCCGATTCGTCCGTCGGCGCGGTGCGCCAAGCACCCGGAGACTTTCCTTCGGGGAAGAAAGGGGACGTATTGACCGTCGAGTTCACCGTGATGGGCATCCCGTGCCTCGGGCTCAATGGGGGACCAGCGTTCAAGCATAATGAAGCGTTCTCGTTTCAGGTCGCAACCGCTGACCAGGCCGAAACGGATCGCTACTGGAACGCGATCGTCGGCAACGGCGGCCAGGAAAGCGCGTGCGGCTGGTGCAAGGATAAATGGGGTTTGTCCTGGCAGATTACTCCGATCGCCCTGACCCAAGCGATCGCCGATCCCGATCCCGCTGCCGCCAAGCGTGCGTTCGACGCGATGATGGAGATGAAAAAGATCGATATCGCTGCCATCGAGGCGGCGCGCCGAGGGTGAGGTTGCCTGTGCCGCGAGTCGTTATCCTACATCGTAAGGGATTACGTGTAGCCGTTCGGCCTCATAAAACCGAACGGCTTTACTATACAAGGAATGAGAGCGGGCCGACACGAATTGTGAAGAGGCTTTTCTGCCGGCCTAACAGTTATGTAGAAGAGCATGAAAGGCGTCACCTATCCCGCTCCGCAGAGTGCTTGACGGGTCGGCTGCGAAAGGAATGTCATACATCGGTGGGACATTCGGATCGTTCCTTGATACAGGCCTGTCTGGCAGGCGATCGGCAAGCCTGGGAGAGGCTGATAGTGCGTTATGAGCGGCTTCTCTATAGTATTGCTCTGCGCTGCGGGCTATCCGAAGACGATGCGGCCGATGTATTTCAGACCGTCTGCGTCAAGTTGCTGGAAAACCTGGAGAAGCTGCGGGACGACACCCATCTTACCGGCTGGCTGATACTCACCGCCCGGCATGAATCGTGGCGATTGCGACGGCGAAAACAGCGATATAGTAACTTCACGGAGGTCGAAACGGAGGGAGAAGATTCCCGCCTGATCTCTATACCCGCTGAAGATCCAACGCCCGACGCCATCCTCACCCGCCTGGAAGAGCAACAGATCGTGCGGATGGCCATGCAAAAACTCGGGGAGAACTGTCGCACACTGCTCCGTTTGCGCTACCAGACGGATCCTCCTGCTTCCTATGAAGAGATCGCCCGGCAGATGAATATCTCCCTCGGAGCCGTCGGTCCGACGCGAATGCGCTGCCTGAAACAACTGCGCAAAATCCTCGAAGAGATGGACTTCTGACGTATTTTCCGCTGTGCGGCGGGCTTTACTATATAGAGGCGTTTAGTGGCGTTGCCGCCTGAATTCCCCGCTTTCGGAATTCCAGGCATCCCACCGGAACTTCCTAGGTTCCAATCGGGAGCCGGGCGGCGCGCATGCAGAGAATAATGCCGTTTATGAAGAGACATCTCACTAGCGACGCATTGATCGCTTATGCGGAAGGCCAGGCAGACGCAGTCACAGCCGGGCAGGTACGCGAACACCTGGAGTCAGGGTGTGCCCGCTGCGCGCGGGAACTCGCCGTCTGGTCACGGATCATGACCGCGCTGGAGGCGGACCAGGCTACGGCGCCTCCCGAGGCCGTTCGACAGCGTGCCTTCACTCTCTTTGATCAGATTCGCCCGGTTTCACGCGGCCGTAAGCGCATCCTGGCGATCCCGCTGTTCGATAGCCGCCTGCAGGGCGCAGCCGCCGGCGTACGCAATCTCGGCAAGAGCTCGTACAGCCTGGTCTTTGGGGCCGGAGAGGTCAATATCAGCCTTCTTTTCGCCTGGGAAAAAGACCGATGGCAGGCCCGCGGACAGGTGCTGTCCGAACCGGCCCCTGAGGTCGGCTGGAAGGTCTCCTGCACCAGCCCCTCGGGACGGATAGAGACGGAGGCGGACGCTGTCGGCGAGTTTCAATTGAACGCCCTTGAACCCGGCCTCTGTGAACTGACTGTTCTGGACGCAGAGATTGAGATCATATTGCCGCGCATTGAGCTGACCGGGCCTTGAGACGACGACACGGGCTCTTCGCGCTTCACGAAGACACGGGCTCTTCGTGAAGAACGAAGACGCAGGCTCTTCGTGAAGCGCGAAGACGCAGGACGCAGACGGACATCTTATGCGCGCCATCGATTTTCCTCAACAACTTCTGGACGCCTCTGATCAGCGGCGTCGCCAACTTTTGAACGAACGGCCGGAGACCGTCGGCGAATCGGAAGTAAATACGCTGGCGGAACGCGCGCGTGCCGAGGCCGATGCCCATCCTGTCGAGGCGCTGCGTATCGCAGACGTCGCCTGGGAATTGGCGGAGGCGCTGGAGGCTCCTCGCGCGCGGGCTCTGGCATATCGAGCGCGGGCGGTGGCGCTCCGCGCGCAAGCCCGCTGGTCGGAGGCAAGAGAGTGCTTCCGGGAGGGCGCCCGGCTGGCGGAAGAGGCGGGCGACCCGCGGCTGGCCGCCCAGATTCCCATCGCGGAGACAGAGACGCTGGCCCAGTTGGGCCGTTATGAAGAGGCGCTTCATCTCGCGGACGGTCTGGAACGACGCCTGCGCGCGCTGGGCGCAGAGGAAGATGCCGCGAAAGTGATCGCCAACGCCGGCAACATTCACTTTCAGCGAGAAGCGTACGCGCAGGCACTCGACTGCTGGGAGCGCGCCCTGCACTACTTCACACAACAGAACCAGCCCATACCCGTTGCACGGCTCCAAATGAATATCGCGAATGTGTTGACGCATCTGAACCGTTTACCGGAAGCGCTCGACAAGTACCAGGCTGCGCGTTCCATGCTGGAAGCTGCCGGCATGGATCTGCTTGTCGCCGGCCTGGATGGAAACATCGGCTTTCTGCGTTTTCATGCCGGACAGTATGCGGAAGCGCTCCAGGCATTTACCAGAGCGCGACAACGATTCGAAACGCTGAGTCTGCCCAAAGACGTCGCCCAGTGTGATCGAGAGACCGCAGATCTCTACCTCGAACTCAACCTTTTACCGGAAGCGCAGGACATCTATGCTCGCGTCGAGCCTCTCTTCTTGACGCTGAAGATGCCCGTCGAGGCCGCACGATGCCAATTGGGATTGGCCGTGGCTCTCGCCGCGCAACAGCGCGACCTCGAGGCGCTCACCGTCCTGGAGAAAGCCGAGAAAGCGTTTCATAAGGAGCATAACGAGATCGGCGTGGCTCGCGCGCGCCTTCAACGCGTCGAGATCTGGCTCCGAAAGCAGGCAAGCCTGGAGTCGAACCCTACCGTTTCCTCCCACGAGACAGCTCCCATCCGGCGTGCGGCAAAGGCCGCCTTGCGCACGTTCCGCCGTTATGGCATCAAAATGGGAGAAGTGAAAGCCCGTCTTTACCTGGCGGAACTGCGCCTGGCCGAGGGCTGGGGGCCGACACGCTTGCTTTCCGCCCTGGCCCGTGACGCCGAAGCCGCCGCCCTCCTCTCTTTGCAGTGGAGAATCGAGAGCGCGCTCGCCAGGGCGTGGATGACCATCCAAAGACCGCGCGCAGCGCTGAAATACTATCGTCGCGCCGTCAACTCTGTCGAGCGGCTGCGTCTGCTTATGAAAGGCGATGATTTCCGAATCGCCTTTCTACAGGATAAGATGCGCCTCTTTGAAGAGCTCCTCGCGCTCCTTCTGGATCAGGGAACACGCGCCGCACGCCGAGAGGCTTTTCAACTCGCCGAACGCGCGAAGTCGCGCACCCTGGTGGAACGACTAACGACTTCCGTCGCAAGTCTGGACACTGCCGATCCGGAACAGCAGAGACTGCTGCACCGGCTGGAAGCGCTGCGCGCGCAGTTGAACTGGGACTATGGGCGTGTGCAGGAGATGGAAGGCCGGGCCAGCCGCCTGCCGACCGCCGATGCAGAGCTTCCGCATCGGCTGCAGCAGCTAGAACAACAGTACCTGGAAACACAGCGCCAACTCCAGATTACCGGCGTCCAGATGGCAGAAGCGGATGCTTTCGCCCTCCCCACGATCCAGAACATCCAGATGCTGCTGGAAGAGGATGAACAGATCGTTGAATACGCCATGGTGCGTGACGAAGTCCTGGCCTTTGTCGTGGACCGTAATCGCTTTCATACCGTTCGCGGCGTCGCATCCCGCAAAGAACTGGAGCAACTGGCGGATCGTTTGAATTTCCAATGGAGCAAATTCAGTTCCCCTGTCCCGCTGGAACGCTTTCAGAACCAGCTATTGGCGTCGACGCAGGCGATTCTACGGCGTCTTTACAACCTTCTTCTGGAACCGCTGGAGGATCTGTTGTCTGCGCCGCGTCTGACGGTGATACCGCACGGCGTCCTGCACGGCATTCCCTTTCACGCGCTCTACGACGGCGACCGCTACGCGCTGGATTGCTGGGAATGCGCCTATGCGCCCAGCAGCGCGGTCTGGCGCGCCTGCCGTTTGCGCGACGAACCCAAGGCGACAACGTCGTTGGTCTTCGGCGTACCCGATCCGGGCATCGCGCACGTGCGACAGGAGGTGGACGGCCTTCAGCGCCTGCTCCCGGAGGCCAGGATCTATTGTAACGAGGCGGCGGCGACTTCCGCCCTGCCCCTGGAGGGAGCCTTTCGCTACCTCCATTTTGCGACGCATGCCGTCTTTCGCAACGACAACCCCCTCTTCTCGGGACTGCGGCTCGCGGACGGGTGGCTTACGGCGCACGACCTCTATCGCCGCCGCCTGGATTGCAGCCTGGCAACACTCTCCGCCTGCCGCACTGGCGTCAGCCTGGTTGCCTCCGGCGACGAAGTGCTCGGCCTGGCGCGGGGGTTCCTGCATGCAGGCGCGCGGGGCGTTGTTCTCAGCCTCTGGGCCGCGCATGACAAGGCGACGGCGGAGCTTATGTGCGCCTATTATGCGTCCATGGTCGGAGGAATGGGACGAGCCGCCGCCCTCCGCGCCGCCCAGAAAACCGTTCGTGCCTGCTATACGCATCCCTACTACTGGGCTGCGTTCGCCCTCATCGGCGCACGGTGATTCAGCGCCATCGAAAGAGCCCGAAAAATAACTGTGGTAAAATTGGGATGGGCTGCTTTGACAGACGACTCTACTTCCTTTCCCAGGATGGGGGATGCTATGATATCGCGACCGCTCTATACTCTCTCTCTCCTATTCGGGCTGCTGGCATGGACCTCGGCGGCCCGCGCCGCCGACTATCTGCCGGGCGAGGTGCTCGTTCAGGTCCAGCCCAAGACGAACATCCGCCAACTGCTCCATGACCACCACGCCCAGCTTATCGCCCATTCCGCCTATACGGACACGGTGCGACTGAGCGTCAATCCCAAGCAAAATCTCAAGACGATTATCGCCAAGATGCGAAAGGATGTCCGCGTCCTTTCCGTCGAACCGAACTATGTTCTGGGCGCGGCGGAGTTCAACCGCCAGGGTCCGTCTATGCAGTGGACCTCGACGTTCAACGGCGAGGATGGGCCGACAGCCTACCAGGGACAGCCGTCGATCGGACAGGTAAACTACGGGCCGGCCGCCCAGCGGTTCGACGGGACCGGCGTGCGCGTGGCGATCCTGGACACGGGGATCTCGCTGCGCCCCACGACTCTCGCCCCGCAAGTTCTGGCCGGCTGGAACTTCGTCGACAATAACGCCGACACGGACGACCGGCCGTTCGGACTGGATTTCAACCGGAACGGGCTGCCCGACGAGGCCGTCGGACACGGAACCATGGTGGCCGGGCTTATCCTCCGCTTCGCCCCCAGGGCGCAGCTTCTGCCGGTGAAGGTGCTCAACAGCGATGGATGGGGGACGCTCTGGGCGGCGTGCGAAGGGATTCGTTATGCGCTGGCGGACGGCGCGCAGGTGCTCAACCTCTCGCTTGGTTTCCGGCACAACTCCGGCCTCCTCACCAGGGCGATCTCAGACGCGGCGGACAGCGGAGCCATCATCGTCACGTCGGCTGGAAACGATAACTCGCACGTGCCCTGGTTCCCCGCCGGGAATCCCAGGGCGCTGACGGTCGCCGCTCTTAACGCGGACAATACCAAAGCCGCTTTCTCAAACTTCGGGGCGGTCGTGGATCTCTGCGCGCCGGGGGTGGAGATCGTCAGCACGTTCTGGGACGGCCGGTATGCGGCCTGGTCCGGCACCTCCTTTGCCGCGCCCATCGTCTCGGCGGAAGCGACGCTTCTCCTCTCCACGTCGCCCGCCCAGAATCCCGACACCGTTTGGGCGCGAATGCTGAACACGTCCCACTCCGTCAACGCATGGAATCCGAAGTATCGCAACAAGCTGGGCAAGCATGGAACCGGGCTGATAGATATGGACGCCGCCCTGACCGGCCTGTGATTCCTCTCCGCCCTTCGACCCGACGCAAGCCCCTCTCTCCGGCCCGGTTCCGGGGAGAGGCCGGGTCTCTCCCCGGACCCTGATCTCTCCCTCTTCCCCTGCATTTTCTTACGGCTTTTCCCACACCCCTGTATTTTTCCCCGGGCCAGACGACTTTTGTAGATAGTCAGGAGCCTGGACGCGGTCTGATTTGCCTGGCAAGATGCGGGGAGGCGAAGAATAGATGTCGGTAGTGTGGGCGGATCGCTCAGAGATCGGAAGCGAGCACAGTCCTGGACAAAGGGCCTGGGAACGCGCTCGCGTTGATGGCAGATTCCTGGCGCGGGGGAAGGATCGCATCCGTCTTCAAGGCGTGACCTACGGCCCCTTTGCTCCGGATGAGAGCCATCAGCCCTTCCCGCATCCGCAGCGCATCCGCCGCGACTTCGAACAGATGCGGGCTATCGGCATCAACGCCGTTCGCACTTACTATATGCCCCCCGATTCGTTCCTGGATATGGCGGACGAACAGGAGATGTCCGTCCTGATCGACATCCCCTGGGCCAAACACCTCTGTTTCCTGGAGAGCGAAGAGGCAAAACGGCAGGCCCGGCATCTGGTCTATGCTGCGGCGGAGCGCGGTCAACACCACCCCTGTGTCCTGGCCTATAGTATCGGCAATGAAATCCCCGCCAATGTCGTGCGCTGGCATGGCGCAAGGCGTGTGGAGCGCTTTCTGATGGAGCTGACCGACGTTGTCCGGCAGGCCGATTCGGAAGGACTCGTGACCTACGCCAACTACCCCTCTACCGAGTATCTGGATCTCGCCTTCCTGGACTTCGCCACCTTCAACGTCTACCTGCACGACCGGGAGGCGTTTCGGCGGTATCTCTTCCGGCTGCTGAACCGGGTCGGTGACCGGCCCCTGGTTCTGGGCGAAATCGGGATGGACACCTACCGCCAAGGCGAGACAGAACAGGCGGAGTTCCTCGCCGGCCATCTTCAGGAAGCGACCCTGATGGGGCTGGCCGGCGCCTTCGTCTTTGCCTGGACGGACGACTGGTACACCGGAGGCCACCAGATTGAAGACTGGGCCTTCGGGATCACGGATGCGGACCGCAATCCCAAGCCCGCCTATTACGCCCTGCGCGGCGTGTTTCAGACGCCGCCGCCCCGGCTGCTGGACGAAACGCCGCGCGTCTCCGTCGTCGTCTGCTCGTATAACGGGGCGGCAACCCTCGCGCAGTGCCTGCGCTCCCTGTCCGAACTCATCTATCCCGACTACGAAGTAATCCTGGTCGACGACGGATCGACGGATGACACTTTTGTCATCGCCTCCGCCTATCCCTCGGTACGCTACATACACCAGTCTAACCAGGGACTCAGCGCCGCCCGCAACGTCGGCCTGCAAGCCTCGACGGGAGCTATCGTGGCCTATACGGACTCGGACTGTTTTGCGGACCCACACTGGCTGACGCATCTGGTCTATCAGTTGCAGCAGACCGGCGCGGCCGCCGTCGGCGGTCCGAACCTGACCCCCGACGACGGCTGGTTGTCCGCGTGTGTCGCCGCCTCGCCGGGCCAGCCGACTCACGTGCTCGAAAACGATCAGATCGCCGAACATATCCCCGGCTGCAATATGGCGTTTCGGCGGGAGGTGCTGGAGGCCCTCCATGGGTTTGTCGATCGGTATCGAAAAGCCGGCGACGACGTAGACCTCTGCTGGCGTCTTCAGCAGGCCGGCCAATGGATCACGTTTGCGCCCGGCGCCTTTGTATGGCATCATCGCCGCCAGGATCCGGGCAGCTACCTTCGGCAGCAGGCCGGCTATGGCGAGGCCGAAGGGTTGTTGTGGTTCGATCACCCGGATAGATTCAACAGCCGCGGCGAAGGGAAATGGCAGGGCACTCTTTATGGAGCGTCGCGTGCCGGTTTGCAGATCGGCAGAGCCGCGATCTATCGCGGCATCTTCGGAACCGGCCTCTTTCAGACGCTCTATCAGCCGGGAGCGGCCCACTGGGCCTCCCTGCCCGGCACGCTGGAGTGGCATGTGGCGGCTGTTTGCCTCGGCCTGACCGCCCTGCTCTGGTCCCCGGCGTGG
>JADMIO010957539.1_pt1 | contig 12733 bp, 8 predicted proteins | sample 8958161 | NCBI WGS metagenome assembly JADMIO01 (sample SAMN16585339, study PRJNA669376) | soil metagenome | isolation source: Crop rotation soil | place: USA: Cullars Rotation, Alabama | collected 2011 | reverse complement strand
GATTTATATTTTTGCTATTTAAAGTCAGAGAAGATCGCACATGTGTTGGCGATTCTTGCTCAAAAAGTGCCGTTTAAAGACAAAGAAAATTTTGAAGAATTGACCGCTCTTTCCGCTCGTCTTCCCAACACCATTCTTTATTTTGTGGCAGGGCAGATAAGTACCGAAGCGCTTCTTGCGGATCTGCTTTCTCTTATTTCGCAAATTCGTATTAGCACTACTGAAGGCTTAATTCATAAAGATACGAGCCTTATTTTGTGCCAAGAGTATGAAAATTTGACCCGCAAGATTGCTGCAGAAAACCAGCCCTCCCCTTTCGTGTCAGCCAAGGATTTTACCGTGGAGGAGATCAAGCTCCCCCCTCCCTCTCAGTCACTATTTCCGGCACCTGCCATCCCTCCTGAGGTCAAAAAGACAGGGGTAGGAAACATAAAGGACATTGATAAAGGACAGAATGAAAGATCGTCCTTAATACTCGATTTAGTGAGGAAAAATAACGGTATTTCGATAAAGGATATAGCAGCAGTTATAAAGGGCTGCAGCGAAAAGACCATCCAAAGGGAGCTGGCCCAACTCATCGAAAAAGGCCTTATAGAAAGGAGGGGTGAGAGGCGCTGGAGCATATATATAGCAGTAGGGTAAATACCCCTCCCAGAGTCGTTGACTTAGGGGGCCGCTTGGTATAGGGTAAGCGGGTGGATTAAACAGCAAAAGGGCCCCCTTGGGGCTATTTGTTGTTCGGGCCCTTAATATCTATCCTGGGGCTTATCCACAAGGTTTTTTTGCAGACGTTTTGTGTATAGCCATATAATAGTGGCAGTACCTACACGGCTGTTGTTCGTTGACAACTGAATACAACGACAAAACGTTACTTCGACGCTGTAAGCGATATGCGCTTAGGGCGTCTATATAAATGTGCGTTACAGAAATTCTTTGTTCCTTCATGGATGCTTAATGGATGCATGACAGACTTCCTCTCTTGCTACCAAGGCCCGCTTACTTAGCGGAGCTTCGTTTCTTTAAAAGATGCGGAGCACGCAAAGCGGTCGGTAGAAATCGTGCGGTTCTTCTTTATAGGTAGATTACAAGTAAATTATTATTTGTTCGAAATTAGTTAACTATGTCGTCAATTACTAAAAGTTCAAATCAGCTCGTCGCTCTCGTAGCAGGCGTTGCAGTTGCAGCAGCACTTCTCGTAAGTGCATTTGCAACCGCTCCTTCAGCTCAGGCGGCAGCTCTGACGCAGTCACAGATCAGCTCGATCATCTCACTGCTTCAGTCGTTCGGCGCAGATGCAGCGACGATTGCCAACGTGCAGGCGTCTCTCAATGGTCAGCCGACTTCAGGTACGGGCGGTTCAACTGGCTCAACAGGTGGCTCAGCTTCCTGCTCAGTTTCTTGGACTCGCGACCTCCAGCAGGGTTCAACAGGTTCAGATGTGATGGCTCTTCAGAAGATCCTCAACATGTGGCCTGACACCATGGTGGCAGCTTCTGGTGCTGGTTCTCCTGGTAACGAGACTTCAACCTTCGGTCCTGCGACCAAGGCTGCAGTTATCAAATTCCAGACCAAGTACAACGTAACTCCGATTGCGGGTTATGTAGGTGCTAAGAGCCGCGCTCAGCTCGCTTCACTCTGCGGTGGTTCAACTGGCGGCTCAACGCCGACAGGTCCTGGTATCTCAATCTCAGCTGGTGCACAACCTGCTAACGCGCTCGCACCGAATGGTGCTTCTCGCGTTCCGTTCACGACCTTCACGCTCACCAACAACTCTGGCGTCGCACAGACGATCAATGGTGTTACGGTTCAGCGCGTAGGCCTCGGTGTTGATGCAAACTTCAGCGGTATCGTCCTCTTGGACAGCAATGGCCTCCAGGTCGGCACTGCGAAGACTCTCAACAGCAACCACCAGGCAACGATTGGTGACACCATGACGCTCGGTGCTGGTCAGTCAATGACCTTCACTGTCGCTGGTAACATCCAGAACTCAGTAACGTCGTACTCTGGTCAGATCGTGTCTCTCCAGGTTGTCGCGGTTAACACCTCGGCTCCTGTTTCAGGCTCGCTTCCGATCAACGGTGCGTCTCACACGATCAACACCACGCTCTCGCTTGGTAGCGTCTCAACTTCAACCAGCGCATTTGATCCGGGTACAACTCAGTCTCGCAATATCGGCGACACTGCAGTTCGCTTCTCAGGTATCAAGTTCCAGGCAGGTTCTGCTGAGGATCTTCGCCTCTACAGCATCCGCTGGCGCCAGGTTGGCTCAGGTAGCTCATCGGATCTCGCAAATGTCATGACCTATGTCAACGGCACTGCATATCCGGCTACTGTTGATGCAACAGGCAAGTACTACACTTCTATGTTCCCGGGTGGCGTTCTTATCCCGAAGGGCAACACGGTTGATGTATACATTCAGGGCGATATCGTCGGCGCTCTCGCAGCAGGCCGCACGATCGACTTCGATGTTGATAAGAACACCGATGTTTACTTCGTAGGTCAGACCTACGGTTACGGCGTTTCAGTTAGCGGTTCGTACACTCCGTGGTACAACGGCTACGCAGCTTCTGTAACTGGCGGTTCAGTAACCACCATCAGCAAGGCAAATACTGGCAAGGGTGCAGCACAAAATGTTGCAATCAATGTCACTAACCAGCCGATGGGCGGTTTCACCACGAACTTCGCTGGCGAGGCAGTGTCGGTTCAGAACATGAGCTTCACTATCTCGACCACTTCTCTCACAGCTTCTGGCGACAGCCACTTCACCAACATTTCTCTTGTTGATGAGAACGGCGCAGTCGTAGCAAGCGGTGTTGATGCATCGAATGCATCAAACGGTCAGACCTTCACCTTCTCTGACACGGTAACCTTCCCTACAGGTTCTCACTCGTACTACCTCCAGGGTAAGATTCCGTCGACAGTAACAGGTGGCTCGTTCTCAGTTTCTACTACCCCGTCTTCAGGTTGGACAGGCGTTACTGGTCAGTCGACTGGCAACACTGTTTCTCTCTCGAGCGCAGGTACAGTTACTATGAACTCGATGACTGTTAAGGCAGGAGGTCTCTTGATCTCTCTTAGCACGACTCCGGCTTCTCAGAACGTAGTGGCAGGCGCTTCACAGTTCACCTTCGCAAACATCAATCTTGATGCAGGTCAGTCTGGCGAGGATGTACGTTTGGCAAGCCTTCCGATCTACTTCAGCTCGACTGGTGCTCCGTCTAACATCACGGGCTGCCAGGCGTACGATGGTTCAACCGCGCTTAACACTGGTTCACGCGTAGTAAATACGCTCACCAACGGCGGCAAGGTTACCTTCAGCCTCGACAACATCCTTCGTGTTCCGAAGGGCACGCTCAAGACTGTTGCTATTAAGTGCAACATCTCTTCAAGCGCAGCTACTTCAAGCAGCTCGTACAACTTCACCACTTCTGGTCTCGTAGCGGGTGACTTCTCAGTAACTGGCGACACCTCAGGTGTATCCATTGCTCCGAGCGTCACTGCTAACGCAGGTGGTACGATGACTGTTCAGGCAGCTTCTCTCACGCTCGCCGTTGACTCTTCATCTCCGGCTTCTACTACCGTCTCTGGCGGCAGCACTGGCCAGACTGTAGCGGTCTACAAACTGCGTGCAGCAAACGACAGCGTCACTCTTAACAAGATCGGTATGAACCTTACGTCTGGCTCAGCTTCGTCTGTTACCACCGTATGGCTCTACAATGGTTCTTCTCAGATTGGCTCAGCTACCTTCGGTGCTGGCCAGACTGTAGCAACCTCAACCCTTACATCTCCTCTCGTCCTTACGGCAGACACTGATGTAAAGATCACTGTTAAGGCTGACTTCGCTGATATCGGTACTGGCAAGGCTGGTACTGAGGGCGCAGTTGTCCAGATCAACCCTGCTAACGCAGAAGGTACTGGCTCAACTGGTCTCGTACAGGCGGTTGGCTCTGGTTCGAGCGCAGGTGTACGCACCTACAACTCGTTCCCAGTCTTCACCTACTCGAACACGAGCGGCACTCTCGCAGCTGGTCTTAACGACCTCCTCACGCTCAACGTGACTGCGGATGCAGCAGGTGATGTCGGTCTCTATCAGCTCAAATTCCAGCTCTCAACTTCGACTATCACTGGTGTCACTGGTGTGACATTCAGCGGTCCGAATGGTGCAGTAGGCAGCGCAAGCTCTTACTCTCCTGATGCGAGCGGTATCGTAACCGTAACCTTCAACAGCACATCGAACACTGGTGATGCAACTGTCGGCGCGGGCACGACCAAGCAGTATGTCCTCCGTGGCACTGTTAACGGTCTTGGCGCAAGCGGCGGTTCAGTATCAGTTGCTCTTATTGCAGACACTGCAGCAAGCAGCACGATGAAGCAGGCAGCGACTATGGCTTCTGGCAACAGCATCGTATGGTCACCTCTCGCGACTACGTCGCTTGACACAGGTACCAACGACTGGACCAACGGCTATGCACTTCCGGGCTGCTTCAAGGACGTCGGTCTCGGCAACAACTGCACCGCACGCGTACTTGCGAAATAATATTTCCCAAGGTTAGCGTAACGGTCTAAGTTAACTAAAACCCCCTCGAAAGAGGGGGTTTTAGTTTTGCCTAAAAAACGCTATGATGCTGTGTATGCATTTTATTTCTGCCAGAAATATCGCCCTTGCGGTAGCAGGTCTTCTTATTGTTGCCGCAGTAGGCCACGAGATATATGTTCGCTCCCATGCGCCTGCAGCCCAGCCAATATCTACAGCAACTTCAACACCACCGTATGAATTGGTAACTCCTGATTACCACCAACCGATTAATTTCTCGCCTGACATTGCTTCAAATATCCGTGCTGATTTAAATAACAATTTGGCGCAGGTCCAAGCCAAGATTACTGCAAACCCGCTGGATCTCGATGCGTGGGAGAGTCTAGGGGCTATCTATAAAGTGGGCGGGGATTATCCGCACGCGATAACCGCATGGACATATATTACTGAAGTATCTCCGTCGAGCCCTGAGCCTTATTTTGATTTGGGAGATTTGTATATGAATTTCCTCAAAGATTATCCAAAAGCAGAGGCAAACTATAAAAAAGTTATTGCCCTGCGACCACATACTATCGCTGCGTACCAAAATCTCTACACGCTCTACCGGTCTTTGTATAAGACCAACACCTCTGCGGCGTCGGATATACTAGTAGAGGGCCTCAAAAACAACCCCGGCAATCAGCAGCTGCTTGATCTTCAGGCAGAGCTCAAAAGCGCAAAGTAACATGAATCAATATTTCACAAAGACGTTTTTTAGATTCTTTTTTGGGTTTTTGGTGATTATCGCGCTCGCATTTGGCGTGCTTATTGCCACGTCGCACCTGATCCCGACTCCGGTTGACAATACCGCAACTCCGCAGTAATCTGCTCTCTAAGGGCCAGAGACAGTCGGTAGCTCACCTGAGCGTTAATGCAGCAATGCGCCGGCCGAGGTAGGTCGATTCTCCAAGCCCTTTAATCAAAAGGGCAATTTCTTTGCCCAACCATCTATGGCAATTACACGACAAAAGAAAGAAGAGACAGTAGCCAAGCTTGAAGGTGCTCTTAAGAATGCAAAGACGCTTGTCTTCGCTAAATTTAAGGGCCTGACCGTCGCTGAGCAAAACGAGATGCGCAAAACACTTCGCACTCAGGAGGTGAGCTACATGGTTGCTAAGAAGACTCTCATTGCTCGCGCGCTTCAAAGCGGCGGCTATGAGGGCAGCGCACCTGAGCTTGAGGGAGAAATCGCTCTTGCCGCAGGCGCTGATGAAATAGCTCCTGCTCGAGAAATCGCTACCTTCGTTAAGAAGTTTGGCGATCACCTCTCGTTTGCAGGCGGCGTATTCGGCGGCAAGTTTGTCAGCCGCGAAGAGATCATGGCTATCGCTGCGATCCCGGGTATCGATACTCTTAAGGCTATGTTCGCTCAGGTTATCAATAGCCCTCGCCAGCGCTTTGCAGTCGTGCTCAGCGAGGTAGCTAAGACTAAAAATTAATCTTACATACATACTATGACTCAGGATCAAATCATTGAGGCAGTAGAGAAGATGTCGGTGCTCGAGCTCAACACGCTCGTCAAGGCAATCGAAGAGAAGTGGGGCGTTTCTGCGGCAGCAGTCGCAGTTGCGGCTCCAGGCGCAGGTGCAGCGGCAGGCGAGGAGAAGACCAGCTTCAACGTACAGCTTGCTGACGCAGGTGCTCAGAAGGTCGCCGTTATCAAGGCAGTCAAAGACGCGCTCGGTCTTGGCCTCAAAGAGGCAAAGGACCTTGTCGATGCAGCTCCGGCTATGCTCAAAGAGGGCATGAAGAAGGAGGAAGCAGAGGCGCTCAAGAAGGCAGTCGAGGCAGCTGGCGGCAAAGTAGAGTTGAAATAATCTCAAAAGCTATCAACAAAAGATCCGGACTGGTTGAAAAACTGGCCGGATTTTTGTTTTGGATGCTACTATTATTTCTCAGACGAACTGAAAGGAGGTGTGTTGTGGCGCTCAGTGTTGAAGAGTTCAAAAAGAAGGTCGCAGAAGACAAGAAGAACCCGCCGGTTCGTGAATCGTCGGAAGACTCCCTCGACCGCATGGCCGATGAACTCGAGAAGCTTGAAGAATTGCCCACGGTAGACGGTTTCGTCTTTTTGGCAGGAGTGCCGAGGCGTTTAGGTCTCCGGAAACGATAGCCTTTAGCCGCTGGCGCGTAGCGCCAGCGGCTTTCTTTTTGGCGTATTTTTGCGCTCCGGCTCAACTTCGCATAGAATGCGTGGGTCTCACTGATTTCCGGTATGGATGATGCGCTTCAGAAACTCTTTGGCTCAAGCTCGCGGCTTAAACTCCTTCGACTGTTTTTGTTTAATCCAACAGTCTCCTTTACCGCTTCCGAAGCGGCAAGCCGGGTAAGGATCTCGCCCGCAAGCGCTCGCCGAGAAGCAGAGCTGTTTACTAAAATCGGGCTCCTTAATTCAAGAAAGGGGAGTGCTAAGCACTATACGCTCGACCCAGGCTTTGCCTACACAGCCGAGCTTCAGAATCTTTTGCTCAATACCTCTAACCGCGCTGATGATATCAACCAGCGGCTACGTCATATCGGCCAGGTAAAACTGATTATTATCGCAGGTGTCTTCGTGGGTGATTGGGATGCCAGGATAGATCTCTTTATCGTCGCGAACAATATTAAAGAAGACCGCCTCAAGAGCGGCATCAAAATTTTAGAGTCCGAAATCGGGAGAGAAGTCCGCTTCGCGGTAATTTCTGAACAAGAATTCTTCTACCGCCTCAACATGAACGACCATCTCGTGCGCGATGTGCTCGACCTGCCGCATACTATTATCTTCGACCGCCTCGACATCGGGCTCAAATAGGGCTTCAAACAAGGGGCCTGCTATCCACATCGGCACCCTTGAGAGAGGGCAGGGTGCTACAATTAAAGAGGATATTATCAATTATTCATTAGTAGTATTTTTTACTATGATCGTACAGTCATGGGTTGATGTGCTTCAGCAGTCGTTCTCAAACCTGCTGGCCAGCGTTGTCGCCTTTCTTCCGAGTTTGGTGTTCGCGGTAATCATCTTCGTTGTAGGATGGTTTATCGGCTCGCTTCTCGGTCGCGTAGTTGCTCAGGCAATTCGCGCTATCAAGGTTGACCAAGCGCTTCGCTCAGCGGGCGTAGGAGACATTGTCTCGCGCGCAGGATACTCGCTCGATTCAGGAGCGTTTGTTGGGGCGCTCGTTAAGTGGTTCGTGATCATCGTGTTCTTGATGTGGGCACTTCAGGTGCTCGCGCTTACGCCGGTCACGCTCTTCTTGCAGCAGATTGTCATCTCGTTCCTCCCGCAGGTTATTGTCGCCGTGCTTATCGTGCTCATCGGCGCAGTGATCGCAGAGGTAGTGCAGAACGTAGTCACTGGGGCAGCGCGCGCAGCGGGTATCCGCTCAGCCGGATTTGCTGGCACGCTTGCTCGCTGGTCTATCTGGGTCTTTGCTATCGCGGTCGCGCTCTCACAGCTCGGCATCGGGGCGCAGTACTTCCAGACGCTCTTCATGGGCATCGTGGTAGCACTCGCGCTCGCGTTTGGCTTGGCCTTCGGTCTCGGTGGTCAGGACGCCGCAGCGCGCTTCCTCGAGAAGACTCGCAACGACCTCCACAAGGGTCACATGTAATTCAAACGGTTTTGGTTACCAAAACGCCCCTACCTGGGGGCGTTTTGTGTTGCTACATATAGCTTTTTCGCCGCTTCCCTCGAAAAACCCTAAAATACCCTTATTTTGCTTGACTCTTTTTAGGCTTTTGTATATATTGAATACGTTCATATGTTGACTACTAATCAAGCGAAATTGCGGTGAAGAACTAGCAGCTTTGGCTGTGTGTTCTCCCGCGAAGAGCGGGATTTTTTAGTCTCAAATTTTGAACGAAGTTTTTTGACAACATTGAATTCCATCACACAACCGCTTTCCAAGCGGGTCTTTTCGAGGATGTGGAGATGGAGGGTAAAAACAAAAAATAGAAAGTAGAATAAACAACAACAAATTATTGCGGTTCTCAAGCTTCTTTTCTCTAGAAGAAGGAAGCTCTGAACAAATAAGGGCGTATGGTGGATGCCTAGGCTTTAAAAGGCGATGAAGGACGTGGCGTGGCGACGATATGCTCCGGGGAGGTGCCAAGCAACCTTCGATCCGGAGATCTCCGAATGAGGAAACTCTCTAGAAAGAAATTTTTAGAATCTGTAGCAATACAGATGCAGACCTCGGGAAGTGAAACATCTCAGTACCGAGAGGAAAAGAGACCAATAGGTATTTCGTTAGTAGCGGCGAGCGAAAGCGAATCTAGCCCAAACCGTTGAGTTTCTCAGACCATTCAAATTTATTTTTGAGTGGTACGAGAAATTCGCGGGGTCGTAAGGCAGTTATAGTGCACTTGATGCACACGAAGTTACAAATTGTTAGATAGCCGAAGCTTCTGGGAAGAAGCGCTCCAAAGGGTGAAAGCCCCGTAGGCGAAATCAAAACAACTTCTTAATTGTCCTTGAGTAGCTCAAGACACGTATGGCTTGAGTGAATGTGCCGGAACTAACCGGTAAGGCTACATACTTTTAAAGACCGATAGTGAACTAGTACCGCGAGGGAAAGGTGAAAAGAACCCCGATGAGGGGAGTGAAATAGATCTGAAACCATATGTCTACAAAGAGTGGATGAGGGCAGCACAGTGTGTGCGAAATAATTTGTGAGTTTGATTGGGCAAGTAAAGGAGGAAGGAACTTCGATGACAAAGTACCAATTGCTCTTTACGGCCAAAGGGTGGATCGGCGATACGTACAACGGCCATTCTCAACTCGTCACCAGGACGAGTGAGTTTGAGGCTCAAGATGATGCCGCCGCGCTAGCCATGGCCGATGCTGAATGGCAAAAGGTCAAGGAGACTCTTGGGGCGACGGATTACTTCGATAATCCCGTCCTTCAGCGGGCGCCGGTGTTGCTCGAATGGGCGCCGAAGCCCGACGCCAGAGAAGAAAAGACAGCTGCATAAGCGGTCATAGGCTGAGCGCTTCGGCGCTCGGCCATCCAATCAAATTCATAAATCAAAATCGTGCATAGTGTGCTGTCCTCTACCGCGTGCCTATTGAAGAATGAGCCTGCGAGTTTATGTGTGCTGCGCATGACTAAGAGCGATGAGCTCGGAGTCGAAGGGAAACCGAGTGTGAATAGCGCGTTTGTAGCACGCATAAGACCCGAAGCAAGGTGAGCTACCCATGAGCAGGGTGAAGTTTGTCGAAAGACAGATGGAGGCCCGAACCGTTGAGCCGTTCAAAACTCTCGGATGACTTGTGGGTTGGAGTGAAAAGCTAATCGAACCTTGTAATAGCTGGTTCTCTCTGAAACAACTTTTGGGTTGGCGTCGTATTTATTGAGTAGTGGGGGTAGAGCACTGGAAGGATTAGACAGGGCGCAAGCTCACTAATCCTATCAAACTCCGAATACCGCTATTGTTATACGGCAGTTAGTACGTGGGGGCTAAGCTCCACCGTACAAAAGGAGAAGAGTCCTAGATCTCAAGTTAAGGTCCCAAAATTCGTGTTAAGTACATCACAAGGAGGTGGAATTTCCCAGACAATGAGGATGTTGGCTTAGAAGCAGCCATCATTAAAAGAAAGCGTAACAGCTCACTCATCGAGAGATTCTGCGCCAAAGATAATCGGGGTTTAAACACGATACCGAAGCTGAGGATGTGCACCGTATTCGTACGGTGTACGTGGTAAGAGAGCATTCCGTTCTGCGATGAAGGTAAAGGCGCGAGCCATACTGGAGCGTACGGAAGAGAGAATGCAGGCACAAGTAACCGCAATGCGGGTGAGATCCCCGCACGTCGAAAGATCAAGGTTTCCTTGGCAACGGTTGTCAGCCAAGGGTTAGTCGGGCCTAAGCCGATGACGAAAGTCGCAGGCGATGGACACAGGGTTAATATTCCCTGACCGGCGCACAGGTGATGGAGTGACGCGAGATATAAGTACTGACGCTTTATTGGATTAGCGGCTGAACTCGCTAGATGGGTATCTTAGGAAAATCCGGGATACTGCCTTTAATGGCGAACATCATGAGTTTGGTACAGCTTAGCTTCGGCTAAGTGAACAGTGCGAAGAGCTCGCCGAGAAAAACTTCTAAACTTAACTGTGCGTACGACCGTACCGCAAACCGACACAGGTGATCAGCTCGAGTAGAGCAAGACGAACGAGTGAGTGTGCTCCAAGGAACTCGGCAAAAAATCGGCCGTACCTTCGGAATAAGGCCTGCCCTAATTTATTAGGGCCGCAGCGAAAGTATCCCTGGCGACTGTTTACCAAAAACACAGCTCCCTGCGAACTCGTAAGAGGATGTATAGGGGGTGACACTTGACCAATGCCAGAAGGTCAACTAAGGACGTTGCATGGTCGTAAGATTATGTGGTGATCTTTATAAGCCCTGGTGAATGTCGGCGATAACTATAATCGTCCTAAGGTAGCGAAATTCCTTGTCTGGTAAGTTCAGACGCGCACGAATAGTGTAACGACTGGGGAACTGTCTCGGAGCACAGCTCGGTGAAAATACAGTACCGGTGAAGATGCCGGTTACCTGCAGATAGACGAAAAGACCCCAGAAGCTTTACTGTAACTTGATATTGCGTATGCGGTTTTACTGCGTAGCATAGGTGGGAGAGGTTTGATGGCAACGGTCTTGGCTGTTGTCTACTCGAAATATGAAATACCACTCTGTCGAATTGTATGCGCTAACCGGCTGGCTAAACCAGTCGAGACAGTATCTGGCGGGCAGTTTTAGTGGGGCGCTATCCTCCTAAAAAGTAACGGAGGAGTTCATTAAGGTACCCTAGGCGCGGATGGAAACCGTGCCGATAGCGTAATGGCATAAGGGTGCTTGACTGCAAGTCGTGAGTGACGAGCAGGTACGAAAGTAGGACATAGTGAACCGACCATAGGCATTAGACGCTGTGGAAGATTATCTGACAAAAGCTACTCTGGGGATAACAGGCTAGTTCCGCCTAAGCGTCCATAGCGACGGCGGAGTTCGGCACCTCGATGTCGGCTCATCATATCCCGGGGGTGGAGAAGCTCCCAAGGGTTTGGCTGTTCGCCAATTAAAATGATACGCGAGCTGGGTTCAGACCGTTCAGCATCTCATCGAAAGATGGGGGATTGGACGATCTGAACCCCACGAGAATCTGTTTGAAACGTTTTCGTTTAAATGAAATATAGAAATATATAAGAAGAAAAGATAGAACCAACTAATCACGGCGGTCACACTTAGAAACAGGTGTGAAGAAGCTGATTAATATCGGAAAAATCCTTACCAGGACGATTCCGAGGGAAGGGGAAACTCGCCCGTAGAGACTAAACATCAGCAGCTTTCCCAGCAATGGGGAAGTGAAGTTATAGTCCATTCCATTCAGTAATGAATGAAAAGAAGCGTGAGACAGGTTGGTCTCCTATCTACTGCAGGCGTCGAATATTGAAGAGATTTGCTCCTAGTACGAGAGGACCGGAGTGAACTGACCGCTGGTGTGTGAGCTGTCCTGCCAAGGGCACTGCTCAGTAGCTATGTCGGGATTGGATAAGCGCTGAAAGCATCTAAGCGCGAAGCCGACTCTAAGATGAGTATTCATTAAGATCCGTCAGAGATGATGACGTTGATAGGCTCTAGGTGTACGCACCGCAAGGTGTTTAGCCGAGGAGTACTAATTGATCAATCAGAGCTTTCCTCTTTTGGGGGGAGAGGTTTGAGCATCGCAATAATTTGTTGTTGAAAAATCTATTTGAAGTTTTTACCTGATTTAGAAATTCTGTTTTGGTGGCTCAACGGTGGGGTCACACCCGTTCTCATTCCGAACACGGAAGTTAAGCTCACTAGTGGCGATGGTAGTCCCTTTTACCGGGGGCGAGAGTAGCTAGCCGCCAGAACAGAGAGTCTAAAATTTTATAGCAAAGGAAAACCCTGGCGCATACGCGCCAGGGTTTATTTCGTGGTTTCTTCCCACCAGCCAAGCTTTACCATTTCGTCGAGCTCGTGGGACATAAAGCTCCCAACGTGGCGGTCCTGCGAGTGCTGATAGCGATTGGTATCGCCTAATCGCACAAGTGTCAGGTCGCCAAAGTTCGGCCGATAGAACTGGATCAGATATTCTTTATCTTCGGCGACCATAAATGTCCCGCCGGAGAGATAATTGCTGCGATTGTATCGGGATATC
>JADMIO010768882.1_pt1 | contig 12733 bp, 12 predicted proteins | sample 8958161 | NCBI WGS metagenome assembly JADMIO01 (sample SAMN16585339, study PRJNA669376) | soil metagenome | isolation source: Crop rotation soil | place: USA: Cullars Rotation, Alabama | collected 2011 | reverse complement strand
CGCGGCCCTCCGCGTTTCGTGAGGTCAGATCTTCGCGCGGAGCAGGCGGGTCAGCAGGACCGGGTTGACCCGGCCGCGGAAGCGGACCTGGCCGTCGACGGTGACGACCGGGACGTGCAGCCCGTGGAGCCGGACCAGCTCCTCGTCGGTGTCGACGTCCACCACCTCGAGGGCGAAGGGGAACCGGGCCCGGGTCCGTTCGAGGACCGCGTGCGCCTCGTCGCACAGGTGACAGCCCTGGCGGGTGTAGAGGACCACCTGCCGTTGCGGCCCCGCCCGTCGCCACAGCCACGACCACATACCCCGTCCCCCGGATGGTGAACGCTTCCCTCGCTGTCTATTATGGAAGAGAGGCACCCCTGGGTCGCGGGAACGTGGTCAGAGGGTGCGGTAACTGCTAACCTAGAACCAGTGGAACCCTGCGCCCGGGGTTAGGGACTCCGGCCACGCATCGAAGGATTTGTCATGCCCTCCGACCCCGCACCGAACCAGACCCCTCAGACGCCCGGTAAGCCGCGACGGCGACCGAACCCGCCGGTGGGGGGCAACATGATCTGGTTGCTGGTGCTCTTCCTGGGAGTGATCTTCATCTGGTCGCTCAAGCCCCAGTGGAACACCATCTACTGGAGCGAGTTCTACCAGCTGCTCACGGAGGACAAGCTCAAGGAGGTGGTCCTCGAAGGGGACCGCTACAAGGGCGAGGTGAAGGACCTCGAATCGCTCCCCGAGGAGGTCCGCAAGAAGCTCTCCAACACCAAGGGCTTCTACGTCGAGCGGATGACGCACGACGAGAAGGTCCAGGAGATGCTCAACGACAAGGCCAGGAAGGGGCTGCTCGTCTACGCCAAGCCGGGCTACGGCTGGGTGTTCTCGGCCTTCCTGCTCCTGCTCCCGGTCATGCTCATCCTCGCCTTCTTCCTCATCTTCCTGCCCCGCATGCGCGACCCCCTCGGGGGCGGCTTCCTCAACAACTACATCAAGAGCCCGGCCAAGCGCTACGAGCGGAGCAAGCTGCGCGTGACGTTCGAGGACGTCGCCGGCATGCAGAACGCCAAGGGCGAGCTGCAGGAGGTCGTCGAGTTCCTCCGCAGCCCCGAGAAGTTCCAGCGGCTCGGCGCCGTCGTCCCCAAGGGCGTCCTCCTCATCGGGCCCCCCGGGACCGGCAAGACCCTCCTCGCCCGCGCCGTCGCCGGTGAGGCCGGCGTGCCCTTCTACAGCATCTCCGGCTCGGAGTTCATCCAGATGTTCGTCGGCGTCGGCGCCAGCCGGGTCCGCGACATGTTCAAGACGGCCAAGGAGAACGCCCCCTGCATCCTGTTCATCGACGAGATCGACGCCGTCGGGCGGATGCGCGGGGCCGGGCTCGGCGGCGGCTCCGACGAGCGCGAGCAGACGCTCAACCAGATCCTCAGCGAGATGGACGGGTTCACCCCGACCGAGGCGGTCATCGTCATGGCCGCCACCAACCGCCCCGACGTCCTCGACTCGGCGCTGCTGCGGCCGGGCCGGTTCGACCGGCACGTGACGATCGACCGGCCGACCTGGCAGGGGCGGCTGCAGATCCTCAAGGTCCACACGAGGAACAAGCCGCTGGCCGACGACGTGGACCTCGAGCAGATCGCCCGGGGGATGATCGGCATGACCGGGGCGGACCTGAAGAACCTGGCCAACGAGGCGGCCCTGCTGGCGACCCGGGAGGGCAAGAACAAGATCGACCGCAAGGACTTCGAGCGCGCCGCCGACCGGGTGCTCATCGGGGCGAAGCGCGAGGAGGTGCTGTCGGCCGACGAGAAGCGGCGGACCGCCTACCACGAGGCGGGGCACGCCCTGTGCGCCTGGCTGACCCCGAAGGCCGACCCGCTGTTCAAGGTGACCATCGTCCCGCGCGGGCGGGCGGCGGGCGTCACCTGGCAGCAGCCGGACGAGGACCGGGTGGACATGACCCAGACCCAGCTGCGGGCCAAGCTGCTCATGACCATGGGCGGGCGGGCGGCCGACCGGCTGGTGTACAACGAGGCGACCTCGGGGGCGAACCAGGACCTGAAGCAGGCGACGCGGATCGCCCGGATGATGGTGACGCAGTTCGGGATGAGCGACCGCATCGGGCCGGTCGCCTACCGGATCGGCGAGGAGCACGTCTTCCTGGGCAAGGAGATCCACGAGCCGCGCGACTTCGGCGAGGGGACGGCGAACCTGATCGACGACGAGGTCCGGCGCATCCTGCGGGAGGCGGACGAGCACGCCTACAACCTGCTGAAGGCGAACCGCCCGCTGATGGAGAAGCTGGTCGAGGCGCTGCTGCAGAAGGAGGAGCTGCTCCGCGACGAGATCGACCAGCTCCTCAAGGGCGAGGGGGCCAACGGCGTCGCCCCGCAGCAGGAGCCGAGTACCCCCGGCGAGAAGCTCGAGACGCACATCGGGCACTGAGCGACGCGGGGCGAGCCGGGCGGCTCGCCCGCGATACCACCCTACGCCCGGTTGTGCGCGTCGAAGTACACCGGCCGTTGCGGCCGCTGCTCCCGGGCCACGGCGTCGGCCTCGACGTACCGCGCCTTGTTGTCCCGCAGCGTCAGGATGGCCGTCAGGAAGTAGTCGGTGACCGGCTTCATCTCGCGCTGGCGGGCCAGGTCGTAGGCGAACAGGTTCTTGCCATCCTCGGCCACCCGCTTCAGGTCCGCCCCGGTGAAGCCGTCGCTCGCCTCCGCCAGCGCGTCGAGGTCGATGTCCGCCAGCGGGGCCGGACGCGGCGTCAGGTGCCGGGTCAGGATCGCCAGCCGGGCCTTGCGGTCCGGCAACTGCATGTGCAGCCACAGCTCGACCCGGCCGGAGCGGAGCAGGGCCGGGGGCAGGGCCGAGACGGTCATCGCCGTCAGCATGACGCAGACCCGCCCGGCGCTGGCGCTCTCCAGGCCGTCGAGCATGGTCAGCAGGTAGCGGTACAGCCCCAGCTCCTCGCCGGTCTCGAAGATGACGTCGCTGTCGTCGATGAACAGGACCGAGGGGGCGTTGTGCTCCGCCTCGCGGAAGATGCGATGGACCTTGCTGTAGAAGTCGCTCGTGCCGGAGATGACCGTCCCGTCGAGCAGGAAGAACTTGCCCCGCAGCCGGTGGGCCAGGGCCCGGCCGATGGTCGTCTTGCCGGTGCCGGGCGGCCCCAGGAGCAGGACGCCGCGTTTGGGCTCGAGCCCGAGCTGGGTGGCGAGGACGTCGTTCTCCAGCGGCAGGACGACGTGGGCCTCGAGGCTCTCGATGACGTCGTTGACCCCCTGCAGGTCGTGCAGCTCGACCTGCTGGACCTCGGCCAGATCGACGTTGCTCGACAGCTGCTGCGAGCGGAGGTGGTCGATGAAGGTCACGGTGTCGAGCTTCCCGCCCTGCTTCAGCCAGGCGCACACCCCCTGGAGCTGGTAGATGCTAAGGGCCGGGGCGAAGCGGTGGATGCGGGCGAAGTCGAGCTTGCCGGCCTCCTCCGCCAGCACGCGCCGGCCCAGGAAGGTGTAGTCCTCGGCGGTCAGCCCTTCGAGGGCGAACACCCGGGCCCGATGGGCCAGCACCGCGGAGGAGAGGCCGGTGGCGGTCAGGACGACCTTCTTGCCGGCCGCCCCGGCGTGATCGATGATCCCGGCCAGGACCGTCTCGAGGTAGCCGCCGCGGGGGTAGAAATGGCAACTGTTGACGACGTCGTTGAGCAGGTCGAGGTCGTCGAGGAAGAGCCGATCGGTGCTGGAGAGGATCTGGTGGACCCAGGCGTCGAAGGCGTCCTCGAAGGCGAGCGGATGCCGGGAGTACATCAGCTCGGCGAAGTCGGTCATGCGGAGCATCTTTCCGCCCTGCTCCTCGTGCAGCTGGCGCAGGAGGGTGGTCTTGCCGACCCCCCGGCTGCCGGTGATGACGACGAGGGGCTCGAGCGGCAGGGCCTGGACGACGCGGTCGAACAGCTTCTGCTGCGACGGGGAGAGGGGAACGGGCATCGCGGCGTCCTCGACGGGAAGAGGGGGTTGTCCGCAGTGCATGCTACGCCCTCGACGCTCCTGCGAACAGCAGGGCCGGTCGGGCTTCCCGGGGCCGCGGCACGCCCCCGGGCCCGGGGCGCGAAAACGCATTGTGGAGGTTGCCGGGCCCGCCTATAATCGGGGGGTCGGGTTGGCCGGCCGATCGTGCCGCCACCGGCCCTGTCCTCCGGGCAGGCGGGAGCACCTCGACGATCCACGGGAGGATCAGTGCGGCGCAGGTACGGCGTGGGCCACCCGGTCCACCCGGGAGTCGTTTTGTCACTCGAAGGGAGGCGGCCGGGCCAGCGGGGCAGGCTGCAGGGGTCATGGGCACACCAATCGTCCGGCCGGCGGTGGCCGACCTGGTCTTCCAGGTCTACGGCAGGCCCCTGCACCCCGAGCTGTTCGAGGTCCGCGCCTACCGCCAGATCCGCCAGTCCGACTTCGAGCTGACCGTCCGCATCACCCAGACCGGTCACGTCATCTCCTGGGAGAACCCGGACGTCTTCCTGACCGAGGTGACGGCGGCGGCCGAGCAGGAGCTGCCGCTGAAGCGCCGGCTGCTGCACCACCGCCTGCGGAGCGAGCACTGCGACAGCCTGACCTGCGCCCACGGGGTCCACTATCAGACCAGCTTCCAGGTCGAGGTCCTCCCCCCGGAGCTGTTCGCCCACGTCCACGACGAGATCCTCTGCGACGGCAGCAAGCGCGGGCTGCTCCATCACTTCCACTCCGGCAACCGCCTGGCCCTCGCCCCGCTCGGCTTCGTCACCGCCGAGTTCCGGCCCGGCTGCCTCTTCCTGTCGAGCTTCCACACCTTCCCGGGTGAATACACCGTCGTCAAGACGCAGTCGCTGATCGAGAAGAAGGGGTGAGCGGATGTGAAACGACCCCGTCCCCGGCCCCTCCCCGAGGCGGGGAGAAGAGCCACGGAAATGAGCCCCTCCCCGGGCCGTCAGCGGTCCCCGCACGGCGGCCGCTTCTCCAGCGCGGCCGCGATCCGGGCGGCGTGTCCGCGGAGCTGGTCGTCGGGGTCGCGGAGCAGTTCCCGGACCTGGGACAGATGGCGGACGTCGTCGAGCTTCTCGAACGCCTGGATCGCCATCCGCCGGACGTAGAGGTTCTCCTTCGGGTCCCGGAACCGGCGGACGACCGCGGCGGAGTGCTCCCGGGCCTTCAGGGTGCCGAGCGCCTCGGCGGCCCGGGCCCGGACCTCGGGGTCCGGGTCGTCCAGCATCCCGGCGACCTTCTGCGGGACCTCCGGGTCCTTGCTCAGGGCCAGGTGCTGCAGGGCCCCGGCCCGGACGAACGGGCTTGGGTCCTTCAGCCGCGGCACCGTCCGGGCCAGCCCTTCCGGGGTCGTCACGTTCGCCCAGGAGAGCAGGTTGTAGCGGACCTGCTGGTGCGGGTCGTCCCAGAGGGCCATCACGTCGGCCAGGACCTGCTCGGGCGGCCAGCCGGTGAGCTGGAAGACCACGTCGCCGCGGACCATGCCGTCGGGGTGCTTCAGCAGGGCGCGGAGGTGCGGCAGGAAGCGCGGGTCGCGCGACCGGCCCATGGCGTAGATCACCTCGTGCAGCCCGGTTGCCGGCACGACCCTCAGCAGCGCCACGATCGCCTCGGGGTGGTCGCCGGCCAGCCCGTTGTACCCGAGCGAATGGGCGGCTCGGATGCGGACGGCCAGGTCGGGGTCGCGGAGCATCCGGCCCATCAGCTCGCTGACCATCTCCCGGGGGACGGCGTAGACGTAGCGGTTGTCGGTCATGCCGATCGCCTCGAGCCTGGTGGCCCGGTCGCGCAGGCCGGCGAAGAAGGCGCGGATGGCCTGGTCGCGCTGCCGTTCCTGCCCCCTGGGCCAGGACTGCAGTCGTCGCTCGAACTCCCAGACGACGGTCGCCGGGGCCGGGCCGGCGCTCGGGGAAGCCGGCACCTGCGCGGGGGTGAAGAGGACCGTGGAGAGAAGGAGCAGGCCGGCCATGGGGACGCCTCCGCGCCGCGAGTCTTGCCCGGGGAGGCGGCCCCGACGGCTGCCTCCTGCCGGGGGCCTATAGCCGGTCTGCGGGGAGAGGAGAAGGGCAGTCCGGGCCCCCGCCGGCGTCAGTCCGACGACTCGGACAGGTAGACCTTGCTGAGCCGGGGGAAGCGCCGGCGCATCTCCTCGTCGTCGTCGAAGTCCCAGTCCTCCCCCTCCTCCGACTCGGACGGCAGCCGGCCCAGCTTCTCCAGCTCGTCGTAGAACGCCAGGTCGGTCTGCCCGGTCGTCTGCTGCCAGGCGCGGGCGGCGGCGCCGTCCAGCGTCGCCTCCATCGGCCAGTCGCCGTCGAGTACGTCGGCCAGGCTGTCGGGGTCGGCGAGGGCCCTGGTGAACACCTGCTTGCCCATGCCGACGAGCCAGCAGCGGAAGTAGTGGAAGCCGTCGTCGGAGCAGCCGCCGTTGATCAGGTAGCCGGCCCCCCAGAGGTCGTTGCGGTAGGCGTCGTCCACCTTCTGGTCGAACAGCCGGCGGAACTCGAGGATTTCCTCCGGCGGGAGTCCGACCAGCTCCTCCTGCAGCGTCTGACGCATCTGCTTGCCGAACCAGTCCGGCTTCTCCGTCACCCCGCTCGCCGCCACGGCGAGGATGTCCCAGAACCGCTTCTCTTCCATCGCCTGCCTCCGACGGAGGGACCCGGGCCTGCCACGACCGAAGGGAGTGGTCGGGAGGCCCGGCCGCATTCTACCGCCGGCGTGTCAGCGGGGCGAGAGCTTCACGACGGGGTCGGCCGCGGTCGGGACCTGGAGCGAAAGCCCCGACGTCTCGAACGACAGGTAGGGGCGGATCTCCCCGACGCGCTGACGGCCGGGTCGGTTTGACGCGGACGGTTTCGCCCGGGAAACTGACAACGATCGCCCTTCCCTCTGCTGAAAGGAAAGACCATGCGCGGGATCATCGCGTTGCTCGGACTCGGACTCGTCCTGGCCGGCAGCGCCGGACTGGGGGCCGAGCACACGAAGGACTCACTGGAGACGGTGCGGAAGAAGGTGGCCGAGAAGAAGGCCGTCCTGCTCGACGTGCGCGAGCAGGAGGAGTGGGACGAGGGACACCTGCGCGACGCCCGGCTGCTGCCGCTCAGCGCCCTCGGGGAAAAGCTCGACGCTGCCAGGTTGGCGAAGGTGTTGCCGAAGGGTCAGGTCGTCTACGTCCACTGCCGGTCCGGCCGGCGCTGCCTGCGGGCGGCGGAGGTCCTGTCCCGGCAGGGCTACGACGTCCGGCCGTTGAAGGCGGGCTTCGAGGAGTTGCTGAAGGCGGGCTTCCCCCGCGCGGAGAAGTAGGCCGCCGCGAGGGTGGGGAGAGCGGATTCGGGGAGGGTGTGGCGAGCGGCGGGGCTCGTCCCCGCCGTCCGGACCGCCGGGACAAGCCCGGCGGCTCGCCCCAGTCACCCGATTCCGCTCGATAACGAGAGAGGGCACCCGCGCCAGGTCGGCTCCGGGTGCCCTTTCGCTCGTGGCTCGGACCGGACCGGCTCAGCAGGAGCAGCAGACCGGGGTGCCGTTCATCATCATGCAGCAGGTGCAGCCGGACTTCATCATGGTGTTCATGCAGTCGCAGCAGGCCTGGATCATGTCGCAGCACTTCTGGTCGCCGGAGGTGCAGGTGATGGAGCAGCCCTTGTCCATCATCTCGCACTTGCACATGCCCATGGTCATGTTGCAGCAGCAGACCATCATCCCGTTCATCATGCAGCTGACGCTGCACATCCCGCCGGCCAGCATCTGGCAGAGGTTCTGCATCATGGCGCAGGCGGCCATGTCGTCGCAGGTGCAGGTCATCTTCATCCCGCCCTGGCACTTCTCCATCTTCATCGTGCAGCGGGGGATCATCATCATGTTCGTCGGCATCATGGTGCCGGGCATCGTCCCCATCGTGCCCATGCCCATGCCCATCCGTTCGGCCGTGGGGTTCATCGTGGTCATCATTGCCTTGACTCCGGAACGTGTGCTTCCTTTTCGACGCCTTGCATCCCCGTGATGCGACGAGGGACATCTTAGCGACCTGGAAATCGCCGTGTAAGGCCATTCCCGAAGAGGACTTCCGGTTCTGTCAAATCTCCTTCGATCATCAACGTGGTCGTGTTTCCCCAGGACCTGGGCCCTCGTTTGGCCGCGGCTCGGAGAGCCGGTCGGGTGGCGGGAGCCGGTCCTGCCGCTCGCGCAGGAAGGCCCGGGCCGTCTCCTCCCGGGCGAGCAGGTCGGCGAGGTCCCGGCCCAGCTCGGTGAACACCTCCCGGTAGGCCCGGACGAGGTCCTCCTGTCCTTTCCCGGAGGCCAGGCCGGCCGCCGGCAGGCGCTGCCGCCAGCGGAGCGATTCCAGCAGCCGCCCGCGCAGGAAGTCGAACGCCTCGATGGCACAGGCGGGCATCAGCCCGACCGACAGCGACACCGACTCCTCCGGGTGTTCATTCTGCCCTCCGCCTTCCGCCCTCTCCGACCCCCCCGGCGCCTCCGTCCGGTGCCAGTAGCCGCCCGGGACGTAGAGCCAGTCCCCCGGGGCCAGGGTGCAGCGGAGGACCGGCATGATCTCCCGCTCGTGCCGCATGTCCCGCGGCAGGGTCTCGATGAGGGGCCAGGGGTTGACCGTGTTCTTGCGGAGGAGCCATTCCTTGGTCCCGGCGAGCTGGAGGACGAACACGTCCTCCGCGTCGTAGTGCCAGCCCAGCCCGGACTGACCCCCGGGCGTGACGTACAGGTGGACGTCCACCGGCGCCAGGAAGTCGCGGCAGAAGCCGACGGCCAGCTCGGCCAGGGCGGGGTCGTGCCGCTCCGCGTGCCGCACCCCCAGGGTGTAGCCCTCCGCGAGCAGCTCGCGGGCCTGCCGCGGGGACGCCACCCGTCCCCCTTCCCAGAGCCGGCCGTCCCGGCTGGCGCGGGCGTCGGGCTCGCCGGTCGTCAGGACGCGCTCGGCCAGGACCCAGCCACCCAGCCCGGCCAGGGGCGCGCAGCCGCCCGCCCGGGCGAAGGGGAGCTTCAGGTAGTATCCTTCCAGGAAGGTGGCCAGCGGGACCGGGCCCAGGAGTTCCTCGATCGCCATGAACCTCACCCTCCTCCCGCCTCGTCCGTCATCATCGGCACGCGGGTTGCACCCCGAACCCCTACCTTCCGCCCCCACCGCCCCAGAGGAAGGCCGGTTCCCCGAGGGGTGTCGCATGCCGCCGACCCGTAGACAGTTCGTCGCAGCCGTGGGGGTGGCGGCCCTGTCCGGCTGCGCCAGGAGAGAGCCGATGGCCGGCCATGTCATTCTGCTGGGCGATTCCATCTTCGACAACAAGGCCTACGTCGGCCGCGACCCGGCGGTGATCGAGCAGCTCCGCGGGGAGCTGCCCTCCGGCTGGGGGGCGACCCTCCTCGCGGTGGACGGGAGCGTCACCCGCAACGTGCCCGGCCAGCTCGCCCGCCTCCCCGCCGACGCCAGTCATCTGGTCGTGAGCGTCGGCGGCAACGACGCCCTGGGCGCGAGCGGCATCCTGACCCGGGCCGCCCGCTCCGCCGCCGAGGTGTTCGCCGAGCTGGCCGACGTCCGCGAGCGCTTCGAGAAGGACTACACGGCCATGCTGGAGGCGGTGCTGGCCCGCGGCAAGCCGACCGTCGTCTGCACCATCTACGACGGCAACGCCCCCGACCCGCGGCAGCAGCGCCTGCGGGTCGCCGGGCTGACGGCGTTCAACGACGTGATCACCCGCGCGGCCGTCCGCCGCGAGCTGCCGGTGCTCGACCTGCGCGTCCTCTTCCGGCCGGAGGACTACGCCAACCCGATCGAGCCCTCGGCCGTGGGCGGGAGCAAGATGGCCCGGCTGATCCGGACGATCGTCACCGGGCACGACTTCACCCACCCCTGCGCCGCCTTCTACGCATGAGACGCGCCCCGCCGCTCAGCCGTCCCGGTCCGTCAGGCCGGGCCCTCCGGCCGCGACGTACCCCTGGCTCGCTCCGGTCTTCCCGGCGCTGACCCAGAAGGCGAAGAGGCGGGCGTTCTTCAGGTGGAAGCGGAACCGCACCGCCTTGCCCGCCGCCGCGCCGATGTCGCCCCGCTTCCAGGTCACCACCTGCCGGGTGCGGTCTGCCCGCACCGGGACGCAGTCGGCCACCGACAGCCCCTCGATCACCCGGCCGCGCTCGTCGATCACCTCGGCGGTCAGCTCCCCGTCCTGGGCGTCGGCGTTGACGAACAGATGCCTCCCCTTGAAGCGGACCGGGCGGGTCGTCAGCTCGCCCCCCGCCTTCCCGGCGTCCAGCGACGCGAACCCGTCCCGGCGGAGGGTCACCAGCCCGGTGCTGCCGCTGCCGTCCCGCCCGCGCTCCTTGCCCGCGGGGTTGCCGGACCGCCCGCTGTGGTAGAAGTACAGCTCGTCGCCGACCACCAGACAGCAGCCCCCGGCCGACTGGACGTTGCCCCAGTTCCAGTCGCCCTTCTTCTCCGACACGTCGATGAACGGCCGGCGGTCGGGACGGTGCCAGTGGAAGCCGTCCCGGCTGAAGCCGACGCAGACGTTGTTGGGCTTGGGCCGGCCGTGGGGGACGTCGAGGTCGCCGCGCCAGATGGAGAAGAGGCCGAGGAGCAGGTTCTCATAGGCGACGCAGTCGAGGTTGTAGAGCTGGGGGACGACCCTCAGGTCCTCCCGCTGGGGGTCGAGGGCGTCGGAAGCGGCCCACATCCCCGGCTCGTCGATCCGGTCCCACATCGGCCCCTTGACCAGGTCGGGCGTCTCCCAGTAGCGCCGGCGGCGGGGGACGCCCCAGCCGTGGCGAAGGCTGTAGACCCACACCTTGCGGAAGGGGTTGTAGAAGGCGGTCGTGCGGTCCCCCGTCGAGCCGGTCCGCACCACCCGCTCGCCCCAGTGGATGCCGTCGGCGGAGAAGTGGACCGACTGCCCGAACCGCCCCTTCTCGGAGTGGCTGCGGAACAGCGTGAAGCGCCTCGGCCCCTCCTCCCGGTGGTCGAGCCAGACCGTGCCGGAGTCGCGCGGGCCGGGCAGGACGATGTTCGTGCCCCTGCGGACGTCGAGCTTCGGCCGGGTCCAGCGGACGCCGTCCTCGGACAGCGCCAGACAGAACGGTCGCCCGGCGCCGCCCATGTACCACATCTTGAAGAGGCGGTCCTTCGGGTCGTACCAGACGCCGTCGCTGAAGACCATGGCCATGGGGAGGGAGGTGTCGCGCTCCCAGGCCGCCTCGTGGCGGAGGACGGGGGTGTCCCGGTGCGGGCGGGGAGTGTGGAAGGTCCGCTTCAGGGTGGTCTTCTCGACGAGGAAGTCGTCCACCAGGAGCTGCCGGCCGAGGTCGATGGGCAGGACGGCCGGCGGCGACTTCAGGTAGGGCGGCAGCGGCAGCGGGGTCGGCGCCTCCTTCCAGCGCGGCGGCCAGGGGGACGGGAGCGTGATGCCGTTGGGCAGCGTCTCGCCCGCCGGTCGATCGGCGAGGGTCGAGCCGCTGAGCAGGGCGGCGGTCGCGGAGCCGAGGAACTCTCTGCGGTTCATGCGTCACCTTTCGTGATGTCGCCGGGAGGCGTCGCTTCGCGTGCGGCCCCGCGCTGGTTGTCGGCCGCAGAGCGGCGGGGCGCGAACAGCCGTCTGCCCAGCCAGCGCAGGCCGCGCTCGCAGAGGACGACGAGGACGGCGACCGCTCCGCCGATCAGCACCCCGACCAGCCCGGCCAGCCAGTCCCCGTCTCGCATGGTCTACCTTCCGAGGCCGGCCAACTCGACGGGCCGGGATCGCAGACCGACTAATTGGAAATCGTTTGTCACAAAGCGGCGGGAATCCTCCCAGATGGAAGTGTAAGGGCGACCCGCCGTCCCGCAACCCCATCTGGAGCCCCGGTCGGATTCGACCGGGGCATCGCGGCAGGAGCAGAGTCCCGCGCCATCCCGGCTGCACGGCGTTCGTCGTGCGCGCGGTCGAGTCGTCCTCATCATCCTACCACGGTGGCCGGCGTGGCACCGTTGGGAACACACCCTACCAGGGAGACGATAATGTTCGAGAGCTTGCGCACCCGGTCCTTCGCCTCACGAAACCCGCGCGAGGGCCGCCGGCCCCGGTCCCGCCAGATCGGCGTCGAGACGCTGGAACAGCGCTGGGTCCCTGCCGCGTTCACCACCCCGAGTGAGTTCGGCACCGGCGAATGGGCCATCTGGGACACCAATTCTCAGATGAAGGTACTGACCGGGGACTTCAACGGGGACGGGAAGACGGACGTGATGAAGTTCGACGTCCCGTCCTCCGGGACCGCCCAGGGCGGCCTCTGGGTCGGGCTGTCCGACGGGGCCGGGCACTTCAACACCAGCCGGTGGGCGACCTGGGACATGAGCACGGACACCAAGGTGCTGGCCGGGGACTTCAACGGGGACGGGAAGACGGACGTGATGAAGTTCGACGTCCCTTCCTCCGGGACCGCCCGGGGCGGCCTCTGGGTCGGGCTGTCCGACGGGGCCGGCAACTTCAACACCAGCCAGTGGGCGACCTGGGACACGAATACGGACATCAAGGTCCTGGCCGGGGACTTCAACGGGGACGGGAAGACGGACGTGATGAAGTTCGACGTCCCGTCCTCCGGGACCGCCCAGGGCGGCCTCTGGGTCGGGCTGTCCGACGGGGCCGGGCACTTCAACACCAGCCGGTGGGCGACCTGGGACATGAGCACGGACACCAAGGTGCTGGCCGGGGACTTCAACGGGGACGGGAAGACGGACGTGATGAAGTTCGACGTCC
>JADMIO010703466.1_pt1 | contig 12733 bp, 15 predicted proteins | sample 8958161 | NCBI WGS metagenome assembly JADMIO01 (sample SAMN16585339, study PRJNA669376) | soil metagenome | isolation source: Crop rotation soil | place: USA: Cullars Rotation, Alabama | collected 2011 | reverse complement strand
GCCCCACGGCCGCGCGCCAGCTGGCCTGCCGCCGCGATCTGCCGCGGCAAGCTGTCGAACAACCGCCGCACGTCCGCTCTGAGGCCGTCGTGCGCATCGCGAAGTCCTCGCAGTTCCGTCACGACGTCCTCATTGCTCGGCGTGCTGCCGCCACCACCGCCGCCAAGGTTCAGACGCCTGTTGGCGCCAGAGAACAGCACGTCTTCTGGCCCAGCTTCACCAGCCGTAAACTGCGTGGGGCCAGAAACGCGGTAGAACCCACCAGCCGCTTGATTGCCGCCGTCAGACGGCCCGCCACCCACGTCCACCGTTCGACGATTGACCGTGATGTCGATGGACGTCGGAATGTTCTTGATTGCGTTGGTGATGTCGTTCGCCGCGCTGACCCCTTCGTTCCCGAACTCGCGCCACGGCTCAATGCTGCCAGGCAGGTCCACCTCCGTCAGCTGGGTGACCTGGCTGCTCAACTCTCCCGTGCCGTCGATCGCCTGCCAATTGGCGTCATCAGCCGCACGCTTGAACCGCTGCAATCCATCAGGCAGGTCCGCGCCGAGCACCTTCCCAATGGCCTTGAGCACGTCCAGGATCTGCTCGTTGACTTCCTTCATGTCCTCGCCGACGAGGCCCTGCGCCGCGGCCTGATCGATGAGGGCCTGCGTGTTCTCGTCAACCGCGTAGGTGCCCTTCTGCTGCAGTTCCCACAGGGTCTGCAGTGTCTGCTGCTGTGCGAGCAGGGCTTGGTCGGCGGTCAGTCCGCCCGCCGTCATGGCGTTGAAGTTGTCGACGGCGACGTGGCCCAGGTCGTCGAACGTCTCTTGCGTCAGGAGGCCGGAGTTGTACAGGCCCTGCAGCATCTGCTGCGTGCCGGTGATGGAGTCGCCGAGCGCCTCGTTCTTGTCGAAGAAGGTATCGATCGCCGACAGATTGCCGAAGGCGGCCGACTGCGTCAGTCCGAACTGATCGGCCACGGCGCTCAGGTCGCTCAGCGACGTGTCCATTTGATCGAGCGCGTCCAAGAACGGCACGCCCGCCTGCAACGAGGCCCCGAACGCCGCCTGCGCCAGGCGTCCCAGCCGATCGAAGGATTCTTGGTCGATAGCGCCAGCGCCGATCTCTGACTGGAGCTTCGCGACTTCGTCCTGGTTCGGATCCTTGCCGGCCTGCAGCTCTTTGAGCGTCCGTATCTTCTCGGCGACGTCACCGACGGCGCCGCCGACGATGCCGCCGAAGCCGGTCTGGACATCAGACGCCTGTTTCTGCAGGAAGTCAGTCACGGCTTTGGATTCCGTGCCGGTCTGCCGAATCAGGTCGACAATCTCGCGCAGGTCGTCGGAAATCAGCCCGCCATCAAAGAAGTCCGCGAACTGGCCGAACGACTCGTTCAAGACACGCGTCGCCTGCGCGCTCGTGAACATGCCCGTTTCGAGCATGGAGAACACGTCGTGCAACTTGCCCGTCAGACGATCGATGTTGTCGGTGTCGAGGCCGTCGAGGTTGATCAACTTGCCGAGGTTGAAGATTTCGGCCGCTTGGCGATCGCCGCGGAACAGGTTCTTGGCATCCTTGGCGATCTCGTCGCCCATTCCTTCGGTGATGCGGATGCCCCAGTCACGGCCGACCCGCTCCATGACATCTTCGCCAGCCGAATGATGCAGCGCGTCAGCCACCAGCCCGAACATCGACCCGGCAGCCTCACCGATGGCCTCACCAACCTTGCTGCCATGCGTGAGGCTCTTACCAATCGCGCCCCCAACGCCTGCGCCTACCGACGATGCGATGGCCGCGCCGGTCTGTTCCCAGTCGGCACCATTGATGAGCGCGCTGGAGATGATGCTTGGGACGTTCTCAATCGACTTCTGGAAGCCTTCGCCGAAACCCTCCTTGAGCCTGTCTCCGAACGTGCTGGCCTCGTCTCCAGCGCTCCGGATCTCAGCCGGCAACGCATGCATCAACATCCGCAGGCGGTCGGTATCGGAAGCGACTGACTCCAGCCTGGGGTCCAACTGCTCAAGCTGGCCGGCGAGTGTGGGTACGTAGGAGCTCGCCGCCAAGTCCCACTGCTTGCCGAGGCCGGTCGTCGCCGTCAGCAGTGGCCTGGTCGCGCGCTCCGCATCCGTCAACGACTTCGGCGCCATCCGGCCGAGCGCTTCGTACGCCTTGACGCCTTCCTGCAGCGCCTTGTTGATCTCGGTCTTCTGGGTGTCGCTGAGGTGTTTGCCGCTCTTCTCGACAATGTCGAGCTGCTCGCGGTAGTCGTCCGCCGCCTTGATGGCGCCCTCGAACGTCTTCAGCGAAGCCGCCTTGGTCTCGTTGCTCTGCTTCTCGAGCTTCGCCAGCGCCTGCGTGTCCTTATCAATGGCCGCGGCGAGCTTGTCGATATTGACGGTCGAGAGCCCAGGTGCGATCGGCAGTGACAGATTGCGTCCCAGCTTGGCCTGATTGAGCATCCGATCGGTCACAAGCTGCTGCTTCTGTCGCTCGATCTCCGCTCCACGTTCCGGATCAAACCCGGTATCCCCCGATCCGCCACGCGCCAGGGCCTCGAAAAACGAATCGAGAGACGGCGGTTGGGACGAAGACGCTCCCTTGCGCTGCTTGTCCAGCGCTGCGTCCGCGCGACGCGTTGCCTCCGCGAGGTCCAGTTGCTCTTGCGCAAACCGCTTCGCCGCCTTCGCCGCCGTGTCAAAGGCCGGCGCTAACGGCACCAACACACCCGCCAGCAGTGCCTCGCCGGAGTCGCCGAGTGAGTCTCCCGCCGCGATGACGTCGTCGCTCGCGACCACCGCCGCGTTCATGTCGCCGGCCAGCGATCCGAACATCGGCAACAGGTCGGCGCCACTGCGCCCCAGCAGGGCCATCGCGGTGGCCGATTGCTCCATCGGATTGGGCAACGCCGCAATCGCACTCGCGATCGTCGTGAACGCCTCATCAGGCGACTTCTTGCGCAGATCGTCGATGGACAGATTCAGGCGCGACAGGCCCTCCACCGCACTGTCGTCACCGTTCACCAGATGTTTGGACATCTGGGCGATGGCCGTGCTCACCCCATCGATGGAGGCACCGTTCAGTTCCGCCGCGTAGCTAAGACGCTGCACCGCGTCTCTCGACACCGAGAGCTTCTTCGACAGGTCATCGATCTTGCCGGCCCACTCACCCGTGTTCTGGATCGCGTTCACGGCCGCGCCGACGGTGAAGGTCGCCGCCATCGTGGCGCCAACCTTCCCGAGCACACCGTCAAGGGATAGAAACGACGAGGAGCTGTCCTTCGCGTGCTGTGACAACTTCTGCAAACGCTCAGGGACGTCAACGCCCATGAGGCGCATCTTCTCAGCGGCTTCTTTGGCCAGGTTGCCGGCCTTGGTCAGCTCCGCCGCCGTGAGCTTCGACTCGCCGCCCACGCGCTCGATTGCCTCAGCGACGAGGGTGGCATCTCGAATCGTCTTCTCGCCGGCGTACGCACCGGTGAGCGTCTTCAGCTGCCTTTCGGCGTTCGCTGCGCCCTTCTCGAAGCCGTCCAGTTCCACCGTGGCCTGCTTGACGGCGGCATCGAAAGAGGTGAAGTCGGCGACAAATTTTGCGGTGACAGCCATGTGGTTCGTCTACTCCTGAGACGACTCAAGAAGTCGCGCCAAGGTCCCCGCACTCTTCTCGAGTTGCTCCTGCACCGTCTCAACCGCCACAAACATCTCGGCCCTCTGCTCGAGCGACATCGCGCCAGCGAGCGCCCTCTTCGCAATCGCCGCCAACTGAAACGCCGTACCGAAATTGCCGACGAGCGCCACCAGCAGCGCCCCATTGATCGACGTGTCCGCCGTGTCTCTACGCTGCATCGGTGCCTCGCCGTCTCATGTCATCCCACGCGCCTACGGCGCGTGCTTCGTTCTTCTTCGCGCCCATCGCCTGCTTACGCGCGGGACGACAGACCGGGCAGCGCTTCGGCTCGCTGCGGCAACGACGCCGCGACCGTACGCACGCGCTCGAGCCACGCGGTCACGGGCGACGCGAGCCAGAACGGCTGGCGCGAGGGCAGCCCACCGCTGGCGACCAACTCGAGGCCGGCCGGTGGCGGGAAGTTGTGACGCGTCGCCCGGTGCCACGCCACGTCCGACGCGAACGCGGGAAGCGCTCGCAGCGCCGCGTATCGCACGCGCCCGTCGTCCTGCGGCGCCTCTTGCCAGTCCTCGACAGCCGCGGCGAGCGCCCGCACCTCGGTGACCCACTCGCGCACGGCGGCGCGCGACCAGTACGACCGCTCCTGATACGTGGCGCTCAGCGTGCGGCCGATGCGAGCGGGGAACCGCAGGGAGGTCGCGCGATCCACGTCGGCCTGCGTCCAGCGCAGAGCCTTGAGCATCGCGGCGCCGTCGATGCGGTCGGCCTGCGGGTCGTGGCGTGGCTCAGGAACAGCGGGGGGCCCAACCGAGATGCTGCCAAAACTGGTGGTGGTGCTGATCGGCTGGTATTCAACGGATGTCGTGCGTGTGCTCATGTGGTTCTCTCTCTGGTGCTGGCGTTAGCTGGCGAGGCGCTGTCGGTGCAGGCGCCGCAGGAACTCGATACGCTTCGGGTCGAGCCGTTCACTGTTTGGCGTGCGTGATGTCGGCCGGCAGCGCGCGCAGAACAAGACGGTTCCGCGCATCGTCGTGGCCGTGTTCGTGCGGCACGCGGCACACTTCGCGCCCCTCGCGATCGCTGAGCGGAACTCGTTCATCGCCGCAACCGTGCGCTCGTGAACCACGTCCACCGTCGCTCGTTCGTGTGTCATCGTCGTGCCTCCCTTGGGCGCGTGTCCCGGCCGTGGTGCCGGCGGGAGCATGGCAATAAACGCGTCGGCCGCCGTCAGCGCGACGGGCGTCGCGGCGGCATACCCCCGGTATGTTTCCAGCGACCACCGCGCCCGCTGCTGCATGGCGGCCGTGAAGGGCATGAGCGCCATGCCACGTACCCAGGCGTCGCGCTCACACTCAAGGCACAGCCAACTGCTGTCTTCATCCTTGTCCCGTTGGTGGGCGCCGCGATTGGAGCAGTTCGGCTGCAGCAGGTGGCCGAGCTCGTGGCACACCACGGCGGCAGCGGCCTCGTCCTGCACAAGAGGGATCGTGATCTCGTTTGTGCGCCACGACGCGGACCCGCCATAGTCGTAGTCGCGCGTCGCGGACATCCAATAGACGCGCGTGCCGAAACGCTGTTGGACGTAGTCCAGCAGCCCGCGCGTCCCTGCGAACGGATCGCGCCGCCCGATTTCGTACCATCGGCGCAGTTCCGCGCGATGGGCCTCCAGCGCCGTGCGCGCCTCCTGCTCACCGGGCCCTCGCAACTCGACCGGACAGACTCGGCGTCGCCGCAGGTTCGCGCTGTCCTCGGACGAGACCGACTCCGGGTGCGCCGCGTCCGCGGCCGCCAGTTCCTCTACCGGCGTGGCTGCTCGCTCAAGTGTGCGGATTTGGTCGTGGAGTGGCGCGCCCATTACTCACCCTCGGTCTCGTCAAGGACGCGCCGGATGCGCGACACTAGGCCCTCGGTCGTTCGGATCTTGCCGGCGTCGACCATCAGGGCTGTCATCTGCGTGCGCAGGTGCGCGAGCGTCGACTGCTCCAAGACACGCATCCGGCGCCGCAACTGCCGCAGCTCGCGCTCGGCTTCCTCGAGATTGAAGGGCTGTTCACTCGGCTTCGTTGCTTCTCGAATCGATGTGCTCATGGTTTGATTTCCACTCAAAGATTCAAACGTTCCGACGTCGCATGACTGCCGGAAACCGGCAGCGAGGCAAGAACACTGAAAGCCCTGTTGCCGGAACTTGCCTTCGCTAGCCGTTTCTGAGGCATTCGGGCTGGCGATTGACCCGGCCTACCCAGTCGCGCCGATCGCCAGTACCGTAGGAAGAAAGATCCAGCTTTCCAGTCGGTTTGCAGATGGGTAGCTGAAGCCCTTGCACCGGCTTACCCCATCCATAGGCGGGGTCAATCTCCAGCGCCGCACCGCCCAGACCATCTCGGAACCTGCCTGTGTGCAGCCGCGGATTCAAAAGTTTTGGTGTCATCTCACGCTGCCTCGGGGCCGTTGCCGACAGCCTTGCCGCGAAACATCGTCGCGAGCGCCTTCCGCGCCTCGGCAATCTGCTGGCGTCGTTCGTCCGTTTCACGCTGTCGACGGCTCCGATGTGGCCTCGCTGCGGAAGTTCCGCAGTGAGGGCGCTCACTGTAGTCCGTCGACAGTGAGGTCACTTGTGATCGATCACTAGTGACCTCGACGTCACTGGTCGCGGATGACAGTGAGTTCACTCGCCGGCTCCGGATAGTGAGGCTGGTCACATCGGCACCTCGGGAGCGATGTAGTCGAGGAGCGCCAGCACGTGCCGTTTCCATCGCAATAGCTCGGCTCTCTCGGCGTCAGTGATGGAGCCTTTGGGACGAACGATGAGATCCCCGCCGTCGCGAAGCAGGCGCACGCCCTTCGCCTCCAGGGTCCAACAGACCTTAAGCGCCTCGACAGGAACAGCCAGGCCACCCGACAACAGCACGAACGCTGAAGTCTCAGAGACGTTCATCGGTTGGCCTCCCGTGAGTGTCCTGGCGTCCGGCCCTTATAAAGGGCCCGGACACCCGGACACCGGATTCACTGTCCGCCGGACACTGCCCGGACACCGCCCGGACACCGGACACCCAGTAGAGGATCGAGTTGTTCTTTCCCTGCTCGAAGGACAGCCGATCCGTGCGCCTGGCAAACGCCAGCGCCGCGTCGATCTCGTCGCGGGAGTAGTCGCTGCCGGCCAGGGCGCCCTTGATGGCCCGGCCCGTCATCTTCTCGGCGGCCGACCGCAGCGCCTCGGTGATGGCGTCCAGCACGCGCTCGCTCTTGACGTCCGTTCGACTGCCACCAGCAATCGTCAGGCGCCGCGTACAGGCCTCGTATTCCAGCTGGCTCTCCGGCACGTCGACATCGCGCCCAAACGCCGTGATGAAGCGTGGGGAGGCCGGATCGTCGTCCTGGCGTACGAGCCGCCATTCGACGTCGGGCCAGTCGCGGAACCGGGAGTCACCGCGGGAGCGTTCGCCTGAATGGCCCATGTGATGAATCACAAGGCTCTCGGCGATACCGGCCTCCTGCTTGAACGCGTCGAAGGCGAGCAGGAACCGGCCGCCGTCCTTGTGCTCGTCCAGCACCAGCGCATCCATAGCCGGACGCAGGCAGTCGAGCACGACCGACACGACGCCGTGCTGCTTGGCAAGCACGGCCCACTCGTGCCGGACGCGTTCGTCCAGGATGTTGAACGCGGCCGCGCACCCGCGCAGGGACACGAGCACCACGTGGCCCGTGCGCCGAATACCGGCGTCACGGAGCCACGTCTTGCCCTGGCGCTTCGTCATCTCGAAGTCTAGGACCAGCACGGTGCCGTCGATCGGTGTGACGTCGTAACGCCCAAGCCACAGGTCGCCGTCGACAATCGACCGCAGGTAGTTGTTACGGAGCGTGGTCTTGCCGCTCTTGAACTGTGCGGGCAGCATCGTGTTGGCGCCTTCCGGCATCCACCCGTCGATCCGGTAGGTGAGTGGTTGATCGGGCTCGGCTAGCCACTCGCGGAGCGTTTCGAACGGGGGGATGGGCGCCGCCGGCCGGCTCTCGGCGTCAAGCAGCCGGCGTGCCTCCTGCTTGACGCGCAGCGACTCGAGCTCCAGCGTGATGCGGCCCTCACGGTCACGGTCTGCGCCGAAGATGTCGGCCGCCAGCATGCTGTTCACGCGGCTCTCCGCGGCACGCGCCGCTCGTCGAGCAACGTGTAGTACTTCACCTTTAGCCCGTCATACTTGACGGTCAGCGCATACAACGCCTGCAGCGACTCCGTGGCGATCACTTTGTAGGCGTCTCGGTCGGCCTCGGCGTTGTCGCCGCGCGCCTGCTCGAAGGCAAGCTGTCGGAAGGCCTCGTCGATCACGGCACGATCCAGCTCGGATGTCATATCGATCACCCGAGTGCCGCCGTCGGCCGAAGCCGTTGCAGCCCGTTCGACCAGTGCGTGAACCGGCGTCGCCGCGCGATGCGCGCGCGAATGAAAGCCGCGAACCGAGGTTCGTGCTTGACCTGTGTCCGTGCGGTGTGTTCTATAATCTGTTTAGCCACGTTGCTTCATCCCCTTCGTGGTTTCCGCGGTTGCAGGTGTTGAAGTCACCGGCAACCGCGTCGCCTTTTAGGCGACCTTCTGCGTCTCCAACTGCGCCGACACCCACTGGCGCAGCGCTTCCACCGGCACCCGAATCGACGATCCGATCCGAATACTCGGGATCGTTCCCGCGGCGATCAGCTCGTAGGCCCGTGCTCTCGATACACCAATCGCCTCACCGGCTTCGGCGGGGCGATAGAGCAACCGGTCTGCTGCCATGTCGTTGTCTCCTTGTCTGTTGCCATCCAGCGCCGTCCGCGCTGTTTCCTGTTCCTGATACTAGGCCCTGTATTGGGAACGTGGTAGACTCCAGATGGTTATGGCAAAAGCGTCATCTATCGGGAACATCAGAAAGCGGCAGCAGCAGGTAAATCGAGCGATGCAAACCGCGATCGATCTGCTCGGTGCGGAGCTATCGAAAGCGTCCGATGTGAAGCGTTGGGCGAAGAGGGTCTCTGACTACGTGCTCGCGCCGAATCCCACCGCAGACCACATCGTCACGTGGAACACAACGACGGGGATGCCAGTCCGAGCGGCAGACTTGACCGCCGACGACCTGACGGAGATGCAGGTATCGATTGAACGAATCGTTTCGACGCTCACGGCGACGCGAACGGCGCGTGCTGGTGAAGAGATCAGGCCCGAGAGCGTCGGTCTCGACGGCCTCGAGTTCTATGCGCTTGAGACGCTCCCCGACAGAGCAATGATTACGCTGGCCGGACGTCCAGGAGATCTCTTTCGGCTCGCTGTGCTGCGTGCGATGTCGAGTGGTTCGCTGTCCAGGATTCAGGTTTGTCCAGAGCACAGGAACGAGCGGTGCCACAGGTTCTACTACAAGGTCGGCCGGCGAAAGTATTGTTCGGCAAACTGCCTTGCGCGCCCGAAGATGCGTGAGCGCAGGAAGCGAGATGCCGAGGCCAACCGCCGATCGATTGCGCTCGCGAAGAAGGAAAGGACGTCTTGATGACAAAGCGACGCGGACACGGTGAAGGCTCTATTGTCGAGCGCAGCGATGGCCGGTGGATGGTGCGCGTCGATCTGGGCCGCGGGCCAGACGGCAAGCGGAGGCGCAAAGCCGCGTACGCTGCGACACAGGCAGAGGCCGTCAAGAAGCTGAAACAGCTGGCCGGGCGTGAGGTCGACGGGCAGTTGCTGACGACGTCGACACCGACGGTGGGGAAGTTTCTTGAGGAATGGTTCGCGACGAACACGGACGGATGGCGGCCGGGCACCCGACGCAGCTACCGAGGAGCGATCGATAACTACCTGGTGCCGGCGTTCGGCACGCTCCGGATCGAGGCGCTGTCGCCTCACGTGATCCAACGGTGGCTGACCCAACACAAAGAGGCGCACGGCGCCCGCCGTCGCGTGGAGCTCGCGCACGCCGCTCTGCGCTCGGCCTTGAGTGAGGCGCAACGGCTGCAGCTGGTCACGATCAACGCTGCGGCGCTCGTGAAGGTGCCGCGGGCCGCGAAGCAGGTGATCACGCCGCTCACAGTGGACCAGGCAAGGACGTTCCTCACCGTGGCCAAGGCGCATCGACTTGGCGCGCTCTACTCGGTGGCACTGGCGTGCGGGCTCCGACTTGGTGAAGCAACAGGGCTGAAGTGGGACGACGTCGATCTGGAGACGGGGGAAGTGAGAGTCCGACAGCAGCTGCAGCCCGTCGGAAAGCGGCTCGAGCTACAGGAGCTGAAGACGGAGAAGTCGCGCCGAACCTTGATGCTGCCCGACGTGTGCTTGACCGAGCTGAAGGGCTACCGGACCAAACAGCTCGAGGCGCGACTTAAGGCCGGCGCGGATTGGGTAGACTCCGGTTTGGTGTTCACGACGTACCAGCAGCACAAGGGCGGGAAGGTGGGTGGCGGCCTCTACCCGCGTAACGTCCTGCGCGTGTTGCGCTCATTGCTCGCGGCCGCCAAGCTGCCGAAGATTCGGTTTCACGATCTGAGGCACGCCGCTGCCTCACTACTGATCGCCGAGGGCGTCGAGCTCGTCGAGGTGTCGAAGCTGCTCGGGCACTCAGAAGTGCGACTCACCGCGGACCTGTACTCGCACCTGCAGAAGCAGACTGCGGCCAAGGCGGCTACGCGTATGGACGCATTGCTGGGCGGACGCCCATGAGCAGGTTTCCTGAGGCCGTGGTGGCCGACCTGTTGGCCGACTGCAAGCGGCATTGTTGTCTCTGTTTGCGGTGGCGCGGGCGGAATCTCGAGATACATCACATCGAGCCTGTCGCGGAGGGCGGGCTTGGAACGCGCGAGAATGGCATACCTCTTTGCTTCGACTGCCACGCGGAGGTCGAGAGCAAGAGCAACATGGGTCGAAGGTTCAGCGCGGTCGAACTCCGACGACACCGAGACGACTGGTTTGGGATCGTTCGCGAGAGTCCGGAAAAGTTGCTGGCGAGACGGAGCGAGATCGCTGAGACCGGCCCGCTCGAGTCATTGCTTGCGGAACTCAGATTCAACGCTCACATTGGTGTAGAGCACTCGCCAATGGAGAATGCGCAGTTCCGGCGCGCGATCGCCACTAATGCTCTCGAGAGCCTGGACGCCGCGGGGCGGGAAGCTGTTCACTTGGTTTACCGAGACATTGGAACAGTGAACCAACTGATCGAGGCGCGACTGTCGATTACCGGATTTGACCGCAACGCCATTGACATGCCTCGTGTGCATCTTCAGAAAGCGCTCAGGGATCAGCACATCCCGCTGGCCATCAAGAAGCTGACAGAGGCCCTGGCTTGAACCCGTGGGTGTCAACTTGGGTGTCAAACGCTTATGACGGCGCTGCAAGACACCGGAAACGAGCGATTTTTCTAGTGTTTTGTGGAGCCGGCGACCCGACTTGAACGGGTGACCTGCTGATTACGAATCAGCTGCTCTGCCAACTGAGCTACGCCGGCCAGGCGGGCATCGCGCGGAGACGACCACGCGCGAGAACAAACGAGTCTAGCATCGGCGTGGGCCGCGCGCCAAGTCGGGATCTCGCCCCGGGATGGCCGCCGCGCGGTAACATCGACGCGCCCGACGCGCCACCAGCCACCATCAGCGCCCCGTGAACCTCCTGCTCCTCGAACCGCCCGACATCGACGACACGCATCGCGTGCGCTTGTCGGGACCGCGTGCCCGGCATCTGATCGACGTGTTGCGCGTGGTGCCGGACCAGACCGTTCGCCTCGGGATGCTTGATGGGCCGTTCGGCGTCGGCACGGTGCGTTCGGTCGGGGCCGGGGAAGTTGAACTGGACTGCCGCTTCGACGACGAGACGCCAGACCGTCCGCGGGTCGATCTGCTGCTCGCCGTACCGCGGCCGAAGGTACTGCGGCGCTTGTGGGCGCAACTGGCCGCTCTTGGCGTTGGCCGCATCATCCTCACGAACGCCGAGAAGGTCGAGCGCAACTACTTCGACGCACACGCGCTGACGGAGGCGCACCACCGTCCGCTGCTCATCGAAGGGCTGCAGCAGGCGCGCGACACCCGGCTGCCGCTGGTGTCGGTGCATCGTCGGCTGAAGGTGCTGGTCGAAGACGACCTCGACGCGCTCGCGGGGCAGAACCTCCGCGTGGTCGCTGACCCGTCGGCAACGATGACCATCGCCGAGATGCCGGTGGAGCACCGCGAGACGCGAGTACTACTGGCGGTCGGGCCCGAAGGCGGCTGGAACAGCTACGAGCTGTCGATGCTCGCGGCACACGGCTTCCTCGCCGTGGGAATGGGCGGCCGCACGCTCAGAACCGACACAGCGTGCGTCGCGCTGCTGACGCTCTGCCACGAGCGCCTGTCGCGCCCGGGTGCAGCGGCAACGGGCGCCCCGTAACGAGGCGGCGTCCTATCTGCCTGGTACGACCGGTTCGCGAACGGTGGCGACGAACCGGCGCCGCGGACCCATTTAGATGTCCTTGGCGCCGCGAACCGGCTTGCCGCGCTCCCGCTCGCCACGCGGTTCGCGCGGGCGCGGTCGTTGGGCCTCGGGCTTCGGCTCCGCACTCGCATCCGGTACATCGTCGGACGCCTTGGTCAGCGTTTCCGTGAACAGCGTGCCTTCAGCGCCGACGACGGTCCACTCGCCAACGAGCTTGGAGCCTTCCTGGATCTTGTAGGCGACGACACCGGGCACGCCGGAAAAGTAGGTGACCGCCAGCACATCGCCACTGCGGATGCCGATGCCGACGGCGGCCACCTCGCGGTTGAATGACCACTGCACCTGATACGCGTCGTGATACGCCTCGATCTGCACGACGCCACGGTACGGCTTGCCGTCGGGATTGACGCCGTCGCAGATGTAGACGCCAGCCAGCGTGGTCGCCACGGGCGCGCGCCGCTCGCGCACCTGCGCTGACGAGGGGACCGGCACCGTGGCCGACAGCAGGAGGATCAGCAGGAGCCATCGCATCACGTGCACTCGATTCTCTAGGGGTAACCGAGCCGTTGGGCGTGCATCACGCGCACGCCGCGGCGGTTGTGCTGTGTGGCAAGCGGCGCGCCAAGTCGCCGACAGCCAGCACGCTCGAGCCTGGAGAATTTAGCGTCGACGATGCGCCGGCGCCGACGGCGGTCCGGGCCTATTCCTGTC
>JADMIO011006453.1_pt1 | contig 12735 bp, 6 predicted proteins | sample 8958161 | NCBI WGS metagenome assembly JADMIO01 (sample SAMN16585339, study PRJNA669376) | soil metagenome | isolation source: Crop rotation soil | place: USA: Cullars Rotation, Alabama | collected 2011 | reverse complement strand
TACCGCTGCGCCTCGTACACCATCGAGGGTTTTTTTGTGGTGTCGGCGGCGGCGCCGGCGCCGCCGCCGGCTGGTGCCGGTGGACCGGCATCCGCCTTCGACACCGAGTCGCGCATCAGAGAATCCGCAAGCGCGACATCGTAGTTGAAGAAGCTGCGGCCGATCGAGTAGAACGCGTGACGGCTGTCGTACGACCAGCCAATGAAGTCGCCGCCGACCTTGGTGAGCCGCGCGGTCGGCACGACGGAGCCCGCGGTGACCGATACGGCGGGCGCTTGGCCAACGATCGGCGGGACTGTGATGACGTAGACGTTGTTGCCTGCCTCGACCAGCGCGCGCTTGCCGTCGGGCGAGAGAATCACTTCGTCCGGCGGCGGTGGCGGCTGCGGCGTTGCGCCGGGCGGCAGAGGAGTCGCCGGCGGCGGCGGCGCGGAGACGCGCACGACCACTCGGCGATCAGTTCCGTCGAAGCGCATCGAGACGAGACCTTCGGTGCCTGCCCACACGTACATGCGCGAACTATCAGGACCGATGTGTGGGACGTTGCGTCCTTCTTGCGATGCGCCCGCGCCGATCCACGTGACGCGAGTCGCTTCGCCGCCCGCGGCCGGAATGGTGACGTACTCGAGCTCCGCGCCGCCGCCCAAGCCGCCGAAGTCCTCGAAATTGCGCATGCGCTGCTGGCGCGAGCCGCGCACGGCCATGATGCGCGAACCGTCGCGCGTATACGCGATTTTGTCGTAGAAGGCGGCGCGAGCGGTGAGTCGTTCCGGTTGACCACTGCCGTCTGCGCGCACGCGATAGATGTTGCCGCCCGCGGTGTCGGTCCACGTGACGTATGCGATGTAGCGTCCGTCGGGGGACCAGATCGGCGAATGCTCGACCATGCCGCCGGGTGTGAGACGCTTCGTGTTGTTCACCGGCAGCTTCTGCGCGCCGATGCCGCCGCGCGCCGGCGTGAGGTCGCCGACATACAGGGCGTCGAGCGCGATGAACGCGAGCTGGCGTCCGTTCGGCGACGGCTCCGCGCCACGAACTTGCGTCACCGTCAGAATCGAGTCGTTGATGGGATACTCGAACTTCGCGAGCGGACCCATTTGCTGTTCGACGTCGGCGGTGAAGGGAATCGGCGTCACCTCACCCGACGGCACGGCAACGCGCCAGATCTTTCCCTGAAAGCTCGTGACGAGGAATCTCGAATCGGGCGTGAACGCGGACGCGGGATAGATGTCGCGATCATTCACGCCGCCGCCTTGCGTGTTGTCGCGCTGCACATCCATGAGCAGCCAGCGATCTTCATTCGACGCGAGGTCACGGACCTTCAACCCTTCGCGGCCGTCGTACCGCACCGCGTAGACCAACCAGCGGCCATCGGGGCTCGGCACCGGACGAAACGCACCGTCGGCTTCGTGTGAGCGTACGAGCGTTTTGCCGCTCTCGCGATCGAATTGGCCGATCTGATACTGGCCGAGCCGGCGCGGATTGCTGCGGCCCGTGAGGTCGTCGTGGCGATGAAGTTGATCGCTGACTTCCTCGGTCTGCTCCGGAATCGTCGTCGCCAAGAAAGTGCTCGGCACATTGCCGCTCACGTTCACCCAGAGAAAACGCGCGTCCGACGCGAGCGCGGCACCGAGCTGTTGCGGCGCGGGCGGGCCGCCGGCGGCGGGAGCGCCGTCAGCGCGAAGACCGGTGAGCTGCATGCCGCTGCCGCCGTCTTTGTTGTACATCCATAACTGCCCCGTGCGCGCGGCGATGACGTACTGTCCATCCGCTGACCAGATCGGCGACGAGAAGTTGATGCGATCGCTTTTCGTGATGATGTGCGGCTTCGTGCCGTCGGCATTCGCGATCCAGACGTTCTTCGCGCCGTTGCGATCGCTCACGAACACGATCTGAGACCCGTCGGGCGAATAGCGCGGTTGTTGATCCCAACCCATGCCGCTCGTGATGCGCGTTGCTTTGCCGCCGGCGATCGGGATCGTGTAAAGATCACCGAGGATGTCGAACACGATCGTCTGCCCGTTGGGCGAGACGTCGAGTGAGATCCACGACGCTTCATCCGTCGTGAACTTGAGTGTCCGCGACGGGATGAGCGCCAGCTCGTTCTTGCGCGTCGCGGCGCGAACGGCGCTGTCGTTTTGGGTGGCCGTCTGGGCGGCGAGCGTGGACGTCGCGAGTGCGAGTCCGGCAAGGAGGGCGACCTGCTTCATGCACGATCTCCGAAGAGGAATGCGCGTTGGGATGCGCGCGCTCGGTGGGATGCACGAAGCTACCGCGGGTCGGCGTGCCATCAAGCCGGATATTCGAGTTCTCCGCCGAAACGACGAACGCTCAGGAGCTCAGATAGTCATGGAGGTTCTCCAACGTCTGGACCGTTCCGGCATCGACGCCCACGCGCAGCAGCGCGTCGCGATCCGATTTGGACGCGCAGGTCATCGTGACCACGAGCGACGTGTGTTCGCCGCTCCCACTCAGCTCGACCTTCCCGATCGTCTCGCCGCCGGACGGACTCGGCGTCGTGAAGACGAGGCGCGTCGGCGGTGCGATCTCCCGGTACGTGCCGCTGAAGACATACCCGGCGCCGCCGTGGCTTCGATGCTGAAATCGAAACGCGCCGCCCGGGCGCAGATCGATCTCGCAACGTTCGAGCGGCGCGCGCGTCGGGTCCCACCAGTGCGTGACGTGCTCGGGTTTGGTCCATGCCTCGAATACGAGCTCTTTCGGGGCGTCGAACGAGCGGGTGATCACGATTTCGCGATCGGAGGGAAGGGCAACCTCCGCGCGTTTCATGCTGTCGATCATTTCTTCCTCCGGCGTTTCGTTTTGAGTTGCCCCAAGTAGTCGTCGAGGTTCGTGAGCCGCGCGTCCCACAAGCGACGGTAGGCCTCGAGCCAGGCGTCGAGCTCTCGGAGCGGTTGCGCGACAATGGTTCGCGGACGACGCTGCGCGTCCCGGTTTTGCGCGACCAGCCCCGCGCGCTCGAGCACTTTGAGATGTTTCGAGATGGTGGGCTGGCTCAGCCCGAAGGGCTTCCCGAGCTCGGTGACGTCGGCATCTCCGCGCGCGAGACGGGCGAGGATGGCGCGTCGCGTAGGGTCGGCCAAGGCCGCGAGGGTAAGGCTAAGGGCGTCGTCGGCGTATATTGCCATAGGGCTATATTACTAATAGGCAATATAAAACGCAAGCCACGCCGATTGTGGTAGCCGTCGACGAGGACTGAACGCATATTCGCGACATGCACCGTCGCACGTCCTTCCTGATTCGTGCAGGCCTCTCTCTCGTGCTCTTCGTTCCGTGCTCTCGCGCCGCCGCCCAGACCGACGGCTGGCGCGCGACCGTCGCGGTGAGCGGCAACTCGATCTTCGGCGCCAGCTCGCAGTCGCTCGCGTCGTTCGCGTCGTCGGTGTCGCACGCCGGCAGCGCATTCACGAGCGCCACAAGCGTCGAGTTTCGCTACGGCGAATCGGAGGGTGCCGACGCCGTGAAGTTCGTCAGCTCGCGCAGCTGGGCGACGACGCTCGCTCTCGACGTCACACCGCACGGACGGTTCAGTCCATTCGTCCTCGGCAACGCTGAAGCCAGTCTCGAGAAGCGGATCCAGCGACGACTGTCCGGCGGTGCCGGCGCGAAATGGGTATTCAGTAAGACCAGTCGGAGCACCGGAAGCCTGAGTCTTGCCCTCCTCGCCGAGCGAACACGCGCGCTGAACGATACGATCGCGCCGACGACGCTCGCGCGATGGTCGTGGCGCTTGCGATTTGACGTGCCCGCACCGGGGCGTCTCGCTTTCACGCACACCACCTTCTACGCGCCGGAATTCCGAACGGCCGAGCGGTACACCGTGAAGTCGGTCTCGACCGCGAGCGTGGCGATTAGCAAACCATTATCGCTGACCCTCACGTTCCGCGACAATTACGACAGTCAGGCGCGCCTCCGCGGCGCGCGGACGAACAACGACGGCTCCGTCGAGTTCGGAATTCGGGCGAGCTTCCAGTAGTCGTCAGGCGGCTCACATGTTTACGAAGGGTTGCGCGCGAGATACCTTTGCAGCCCGTTCGACTCGCTCCGACCCCGCGGCTCCGCACTCCTCGAACCTTGGCCGGCGAACACTCCGACGCGTCACAGCCCGTACACCGCGCCGCCTTGTTGACGACGCTGTCCGCGTCGCTCGCATCGCGCTATCGCGTCGAGCGTGAGATCGGCCGAGGCGGGATGGCGACGGTGTTTCTCGCCCGCGACGTCCGGCACGATTCCGCCGTCGCGCTGAAAGTGTTGCATCCGGAGCTTTCGCCGCTCGTCGCGAGCGAACGCTTCGCGCGCGAGATCAAGATCACCGCCGGACTTCAACATCCCAACATCTTGCCGGTGCTCGACTCCGGCGACGCGGGCGGCTTGCCGTTCTACACGATGCCCTATGTCGAGGGCGAGTCGCTTGGCGCGCGGATGAGACGTGAGCGCCAAATGCCGATCGACGAAGCGATGACGCTGGCGAGCGAGGTGACACGGGCCCTCGGATATGCCCACGAGCGTGGCTTCGTCCATCGCGACATCAAGCCCGAAAACATTCTCCTGTCGCACGGCCACGCGATCGTCGCCGACTTTGGCGTTGCACGGGCGATGGACGTCGCCGGCGGCGATCGTATTACAGAATCCGGATTGGCGGTTGGCACCGCGATGTACATGAGTCCCGAGCAAGGTGCCGGCGATGCGGTCGACGGACGGAGCGATCAGTACTCCGTCGCGTGTGTGCTCTATGAAATGCTCGTGGGCAGTCCGCCATTCACTGGATCGACGCCGCAAGCGCTGCTTGCGCGCCATGCCGTCGATCCCGTGCCCAGCATTCGCACTGTACGCCGAACGATCTCGCCGGCGATCGAGACTGTCATTCGCAAAGCGATGTCGAAGACGCCGGCCGACCGATATCGGAGCGCCGAAGAGTTCGCCGATGCGCTCGACGCGGCGGCAAGCGCCCAGGCGGGATTTGACCCGCGCACTCCCATCACCGGCAGCGTCGGCATTTCACGTCGTGCGATTGCACTCGTCGCGGGTGCTGCCGTCGTCGCGATCGGCGTGGCCGCGCCGCTCGCATGGCGACGAGCGCATTCGGCTGCGGTCGACCCGCGACGCGTGACGGTGTTTCCCTTTACCGTCTCCCCGGACTTCAAGGGCTCACCCGCCGTCGGTGAAGACATCGCAACCGTCGTCGGACATTCGCTGGATGCGACCGGCGCGCTGCGCTGGGTCGACGGATGGCGGTTGATTCAGTCGAACGACGAGTTGCGGCACGGTCGCATCGATCGCGAGACCGCGCGTCGTTTGGCGCGCCAACAGCACGCCGGCTTTTATCTCACCGGGACGGTGCTTCCCAAGGGCGCCGACTCGGTGACGGTGCTCGTCGATTTGGTCAACGTCGCCAACGACTCGACCTCCGCGGGTACCGCGGCTGGAGCGGCGAGTGACGCGTGGCGCACGGGGCTTCGCTCGGTCAACACGATTCTCGCGGCCCTGGTGCCCGGAGCGCGCACGCGCGATCTCACGACCGACTGGACCGACCGCGCTCCCGAAGCGGTCGCGCAATTCCTCCTTGGCGAATCGTCGTTTCGGCGCGCGCGTCCCGACGAAGCGATCTCGTTCTATCGTGCCGCCGTGCGCGCCGATTCGACGTTTGCGATCGCCGCCGTGCGCGGCGCGCAGGCGGCGACGTGGGCGCATCGCGAAACCGAGGCGGACTCGCTCATCCGTCGCGCGCTGGCGCAACCGATGTCGCCGCTGTTCACGCAGTTCGCCATCGGGTACGCTGCGTATCTCGATGGGCAAGCCGATTCGGCGGCGGCCGCTCTGCGTCGCGCATTGGCGATCGATCCGGAGCTCGCCCCCGCGTGGATGCAACTCGGCGAAGTGTACACGCATCTCCCGCCGGCAAGCGGTCGAGTCGACACGTTGGCCGACGTTGCGTTCAACGAAGCGCTTCGCCTCGATTCGACCGCGGTGCACGCGCTCTTTCATCCGATCGAAATTCGTTTGCGTCGTGGCGATCTCGCGGGCGCACGTCCGCTCCTCGCGCGCTTTCTTGCGGCGGAACCTGATACTGTGCTTGCCGCGCATGTTCGTGTGATGGGCGAATGCGTACGCAAGGGCCCGCGCGGAGTCGACTGGCGTCGCGAAGTCGCGTCGCATCCGCTGTCGGTGCTGACGGCGGCGCAGTCGCTCGCGGTGGCGGGTGCACAAATCCCATGCGCCGAAGCCGCGTACACGGCCGAGCGAACCTACGAGACGCCGGAGATGGTTGCCTCGAATCCGGCGGCCGACTCTCGCCGCTGGACCGCGCTCGTTGGACTCACCGGCGTTCTTCTCGCCACGGGACGAGACACCGAGGCGATGGCGCACATCGATTCGGCGATGGCACGGCGCGAGGGTGGGGGATCTCTATATATGGTAGGCGCCTCGCTATCGCCCGCGATGCGGGCCGGCGCGGCGACCGCGGCGCAGGCTGCGCTGGCGCAGGCCGGAAACGCGTGCGAGCGGTGCAATACCGATCGGCTCTGGCAACTTGGGGTCTTCGCGGCGCACGCGCCCGATTCATCGATGCTCCGCCGTCTCGATTCGGCGTTTACGGCGCGGGCCGCCACGAGCGCCGACGCCGCGGTGCCCGCGCTCGCCACCCACGCGCGGCTTCTGTTGTTGCAGGGCGATACCGCGGCGGCACTCGAAACGTTCATGAGAGTTCTCGCAAGCCCGTCGCGGAACGCGGCGGGCACGTTGGTGTGGACCGAGCGGTTGGGTCGTGGACCGGAGCGGTTGCGTTCTGCGCAACTGTGGGCGCGTCGCCGTGACTTCAGACGAGCGTTGGCGGTCGCCGACGTCTTCGATTCACCCGCCTCGCAGAGTTTTGTCGCGTATCTCCCGGCGAGTCTCGAGCTTCGCGCCGCGCTCGCCGACTCGGCGGGCATGTCGTCGTCAGCGAGCTGGTATCGCGGGCGACTCCAGGCTTTACGCGCGTCGAAAGCCGGCGCGCGGTAGCACGGCCGCAATCCCGCGGCGAACGACACACGATTTCAACGGAGAAAACGACGATGGGAGACAAAACCCGCGAGGGACCGGGCGCTCCAGTCAGCGATCCGGGTTCGCGTCCCGGGCCGGGCGGTCCGGCGCCGAAGCCGGACAAGACGCGCGAAGGTCCAGGAGCACCGGTGAGCGATCCGGGTTCGCGTCCCGGGCCGGGTGGTCCACCTCCGAAGAAAGGATAGACGTACCGGCGCGGCGCGGAGGCGCGGCACATCGGCCGCGCACCGCCCGCGGCGTTCCTCAGTCGTGAGATCAATGGCCAAACGCGCGCTCGTCATCGGCATCAACGCGTACGTCGATCCGTGGCAATTGAACGGCGCGGTGAACGACGCGCAGCTGATGGCCGGCGTGCTCGAGGAGAAATTCGAGTTTCCCAAAGAGAATATTCGGCTGCTGACCGACGCCGACGCGACCAAGGACGGAATTCTCGGAGCGCTCGACGATCTGATCGACGCGACGCAGGCTGATGACGTCGTCGTGTTCTTCTACGCGGGACACGGCTCGCGCCTCAAGGGGCTGCCGAAGGTCCAAAAGGCGACCGGCTACACGACGGCGCTGTGCCCGGTCGATGAAACGAACAGCCCGACCACCGGCTATTTCATTCTCGACGATGAGCTGCACGAGCGACTCGGCGACCTGGCGGAGCACACGTCGTACGTCACCGTGATCATCGATGCATGTCATTCGGCCACAGTCACGCGCGACATCTTCGGCGATCGCGTGCGCAACATGTCGACCGAGCCCGTGACGGCGGAGTACAAGATCCACCAAACGCCACGCCGCCGCGCCGAGCGCGCAGCGCTCGGCGGCGAGACAGGCCCGAGTGGCTGGCTGTCGCTGTCCGACACCTACGTTCTCATCGCCGGCTGTCGCGACGACGAGCTGTCGAACGAGGTGACGGCGCCCGGGACAGGCGCGAAGCACGGCGCCCTGACGTTTTTTCTCACGCAGGAGCTCAAGAACGCGACGTCCGGAATGACGTACCGCGACGTCTTCGAGCGTGCGGCCGCGAGTGTCACGGCGCGCAAGCCAGGACAGCATCCACAGATGGAAGGGCGTATCGATCGCGCGATCTTCGGCGTGACCGACCTGGCGCCGATGGACTTCGCCCGCATCGTCTCGCGCACCAAGAAGCGCGTCGTCGTCAACCGCGGCGCCGCGCACGGCGTGACCGTCGATTCGATCTACGACGTCTACCCGCAAGGCACGAAGCGAATTCCGTCCGATGAAGACGCGGCCGGCCAACGACTCGGCACGATCTCGATCGTGTCCGTCGGCGCCGTGCAGAGCGAGGCGCGCGTCGAGAGCGAGGTCGCGCTGGAGGCGATCGAGCCCGACACGCGCGCGTTCGAGACGACGCACGTGCACGACGTGAAATCGGCAGGGGTCGCAATCGTCGCGTCGGGAACGGAACCGGAAACTGTCGATGCCATCCAGGCACTCCGCAACGCGGTTGCCGACGTCCCGATCCTTCGTGTGCTACCCGACGACGCCACCGAACAGCCGTTCGCGCGCATCTATCTGATTGCACCGCGAACGTCCGTTGGCCCGGCGGATCCCGCGCCGTCGCTTGGCGTGTTGCGCAAACCGCGGTGGGCGGCCGTCGGGACGACCGGCGAGGTGCTCTTCGATGAGCCGCTCGCCGACGGCTACCTGCTGGCGGAGAGTCTCCGCGACGTCGTGAAGTACACGCAGGCGCTCGAGCTGCGAAATCAAAATCCGCGCAGCGAGCTTCAGAACAAATTCAAGCTCGAGCTGTTGCGGCAAAATGCCGGCGGCGAATGGGTGGTCGCCGAGTCGGATCGCGCGGGTGGGATCCCCGTGTACGAAGACAAAGAAGCGTTCGCCCTTCGCATCACCAATCAGCACACCCAATCAGCGGCGTACATCAACTTGCTCGATTTTCAGGAAGGCTGGGGACTCTCCGTGTTGTTTCCGCCGCGAAACGGCGCGGATCCACTCCCGGCAAAGGGAGTCTTCGAGCATGGGATGAAGCCCGACGGCAGTCCACTGTGGGAAGCCGACGGCGAATTCGACGACGACGACGACTCAGTCACCGAGCGGCGTGAGACCATCAAGTTGTTCGCGACGTCCACGCCAGCGGATTTCAGAGTTCTCGAACAGGGCGTTCACCGGGAGCTTGGTGATGGAGACTCGGCACGACCGGGAGCGGACTCTCCGTTGACCGCGCTCTTCAGTGCCGTCGTGGGTTCATCATCAGGGACGCGCGCGGTCAAAGAGCGCCTCCCGGAGAAGGACCCCAACGATTGGGCCACGGCGACGGCGTCGTTCGTCATTCGGCGAAAGACGCCGCTGACCGCCGAGGGGCAACGCATCACGAAGAGCGGCGCGATCCTGCGCGCAGCCGGGGTCGAGGGCGATGCGGTCGTGCATCCCGCGGGCAGTAGCCGTGTGACCAACGCGGCGATCACCGCACTCAGCGCGGCGGTGTCGAGCAGCGGCGGCGAGATCGTTCAAGCGATCGAAGTGAACACGACCGGTGTCGATGAAGGAACGCGCGACGCGTCGACGCCCAAGATCGAGCTCGACGTGCCGGTGCGAGATGACGCCGTACAGATGCTGCTTCGCACGGATGAGAACGGGCTCATCACGTTCCACTTTCCGACACCCGCCGAGCGCACGCGTGACGCGAGCGGCGACATGCTCCGGTTTGAGATTCCCGTTGCGCCGGCCCGCGCTGAGGAGGCGACGCGCGATCTGTCGTCGCTAGTCAATGCGGTTTCCAGCAGTGAGATCGGGAAACAGTTCCTGACGCTCGTGGTTTATCCGGCTGCTGGGACGATCGTCGGTCTGGTCGGTGAGACGCTGGCGCAGCAGTTGGAATCGCGGGCGAGACCCTATCGCATTCGGTCATTTCTCTCGTCGAACTACACCAGCGCCGACGCGCCCGCGCTGGAGTCGAAGGACTGGGCCAATCTCGCTGCGGGTCGCACGCTGCTGCTGCTGCACGACCTCTTCGATCAGTCGCACGGTGCGTTTTCCGCGATGCCGGCCGCGTACGTCGCGGATTTGCAGCGCGTGTACGGCGATCGCGTCATCGCGTTCGACCACTACACGCTGTCGCACGACCCGCGAGTCAACGCGAAGCGATTCATCAACGAGATCGCGTTGCCCGACGGACGGGCGCTCGACGTCGACATCATCGCCCACGGACGCGGCGGACTGGTCGCGCGGGCGCTTGCCGCGATGGGCGGCGATCGCGTGCGTGTGCACAACGTCGTCTTCGTTGGAACGCCGCAGGCGGGAACTCCGTTTGCCGACGTGAGAGGCATCGAGAAGAGCTTGAATCGCTACTCGCAACTCGCGAGCATCACGCTGACGCATTTCATGACGCCCATGGTCGGCGGGCTCTTCAACGCCGCGAAGTCGGCGCTGTTCGGCATGGCCGCGGCGCTCGAGGGCCTCGACGCAATGAAGCCCGACAGCAAGTTCCTCACGTCGCTGAAAGCGTCCGCCACGGCGGCGTCTGACACGTCGCCGCGCGCGTTCGCGGTCGCGTCGAACTTCGATCCCATGGAGCCGGGTCTCGTGGCTCGACTGCGCAATCTGCTTTCCGACAAGACGATTACCGGCGACAACGACCTCGTGGTGTCGACCGTCAGCGCGCTCGAGCTGCCCGCCGATTTCCAGCGCGGTGAAAAACTCACACTCGACCGGACCGACGGCGTCGCGCACGCGGAGTACTTCGACAGCGTCACGGTGCGCTCGCGCATTCTCGGCTGGCTCACGCCGCGGGTGTAGAGGGCGATGCCGCGACCCGTCGTACTCCTCGGCTTTGCGAACGACCGAGACGACCGCGCGCGATACCTGCGCAATCTCCCGCGCGAGCTGCGCGCCATTCGTGCCGCGCTCGGCGACGGTGATCGTGACGGCAAGTGGAGAGTCGTCGAGCGGGCGAACGCGACGATCACCGATCTCGTATCGGTGCTGCGATCCGAGCGAGAGACGCCGGTTGCGATCTTTCACTACGGTGGTCACGCGGGCGGCGACGCGCTCTTGCTCGAGTCCGAGGCGGGCGCGCCGGAATCCGCTCACGCGTCCGGCCTCGCGTCGCTGCTCGGGCGCCAGCCCGGACTCGCGCTCGTTTTTCTCAACGGATGTTCGACCGGCGGACAGGTGCGTCGTCTGCTCGACGCCGGCGTGCGTGCCGTCATTGCGACTCGGCAGGAGATCGACGACGGCGTCGCAACGGAGTTCGCCGAGTTGTTCTATGCGGAGCTCGCCGGCGGCCAGTCTGTCCGTGATGCGTTCGACCGCGCTGCGGCCTCGGTGCAGATGCGCGTCGGAGACAGCTCACGGGCGATCGTCAGTCGTGATCGAGTGGACGACAGCAGCGATTGGCCATGGGAGTTGCATACCGCGAGCGAAACCGCGGCGGATTGGAATCTCGCGATGGCGGCCGGCGATCCGCTCTTCGGACTGCCTCCGCTTGAATATCAGGACCTACCGCCGGAGCCGTTTCGTCATCTGCAGTGGTTCGGCGAGGAGCACGCGTCGCTCTTTTTCGGTCGCGCACGCGAAATTCGTGAGCTATTCGATCGAATCACGAAATCATATTCGCCGCCGATCACGTTGCTGTACGGCCAATCGGGTGCCGGCAAGTCGTCGTTGCTCGCCGCGGGATTGCTGCCGAGGCTCAATGCCCTCCATGTGACGCGATACGTGCGACGCGACGACGCGCTCGGACTGAGCGCCACGTTGCGAATGGCGCTCGGCGTCGGTGAGGCGGACGATCTTCCACCCGATGCGTGGCGTGCGGCCGAAACGAGACTGGGTCAGCCGCTCACGCTCATCGTCGACCAAGTCGAAGAAGCGTTCACGCGCGGTCGGTCGCCGCACGAGGAGATGGCGCGATTCACGAGCGATCTCGCGACGCTTCTGCTCGATCGCGCACGGCGGCCGCGTGGGCGGCTCATTCTCGGGTTCCGCAAAGAATGGCTCGCCGAGATTGAAGCCAGGCTGCGCGAGGCGCGCGTGCCGTTCGCCGGCGTGTTTCTCGATCGGTTGGATCACGCGTCGGTGGTCGAAGCGATCACCGGACCGACGCGCGCCGAACAATTGCGCGATCGCTACGGGTTGACGGTCGAGGAGGGACTCGCGGAGATCATCGCCGACGACCTGCTCGCGGACGCCGAGTCTCCGGTGGCGCCGACGTTGCAAGTGTTGCTCGCGAAGTTGTGGAGCGCGGCGCGTGCCGCGGATCCGGCGGCGCCGAGGTTCGACCGCATTTCGTATCAGCAGTTGGCCCGCAACGGCATTCTGCTCGACGACTTCGTCGAGCAACAATTGCGGGCGCTCGGGGAGTGGCGGGCCGACGTGGTCGATTCCGGATTGGCGATCGACCTGCTTGCCTTCCACACGACGGAGCTGGGCGCCGCGGAGCGGCGGGCGACCGACGTACTGGCATCACAGTATGCTCATGTCGGAGAGGTATGGCCCTCCCTCGTCGCCGAATGCCGCCGGCTTTTCTTGCTCGTGGAAAGCCGCACCGTGGCCGACGCCGGCACTCGGCTCGCGCACGACACGCTTGCGCCGCTGATTCGGCGCCGGTTCGAGGAATCGGACGCGCCTGGCCGACGCGCACGCCGAGCGCTGGAGAGCCGCGGCCGCGAGTGGCGCAATGGAAAAACCGGGCGGTGCCTCGATCTC
>JADMIO010803749.1_pt1 | contig 12735 bp, 12 predicted proteins | sample 8958161 | NCBI WGS metagenome assembly JADMIO01 (sample SAMN16585339, study PRJNA669376) | soil metagenome | isolation source: Crop rotation soil | place: USA: Cullars Rotation, Alabama | collected 2011 | reverse complement strand
CTTTCCCGTCCGCCGCGCGCTCCCGCGGCCCCACGCGCGCCGCCACGGCCGGCACCGCCCGGGGCAACCGCGGGCACCTGCTGGTCATTGAGCGCTTCCGGATTCACCGCGCCTGCCGAAGCGGTGACTTTGCTCAACTGGGGCAGTGGCGGCACCAGCGTCCAGATGGAATACTGCACGGTATTCCCGCCGGGTCCCGGCTCTATCGCCGGCCCCAGATCCCGCGCTTTCCCCACCCCGCCTGCTGATAGATATTCCGTGTCGTAAGTGTCATTCACCCGCTTCAGGCTGGTGATGCCCCGCGCCCCATATTGCAAGACAAACTCGTTGTCCTTGAGCTGGCCATCGGCCAATGCCGACAGGGGGGCCAGCACGCAGATGGCGAGGCCCGACAGAACCGAACGAAAACGCATCATAGTATTCCCTTTGGCAAGGCAGACGGGGATTCTGAAATGGAGACGGCTTTGCATGGTAACCGGCAGAAGGAACATTGCAACGGAAGGGCTAGCCTTCAGTGACGCGCCTTGAAACAAGGGCCGGTTCATAAGCTAAACGATACATTGACCGCCTTAATGCCCCGGGATGGCGACACCGTGGCACAGAAAGTCCCGGCACGTCGGTTGCGAGTGGAATGCGTGCTGACAGGAGGTTTCGATGGCCAGACTGATCTACGTTCTTTCAGTTGCTGTCTCGCTGTGCGGGCTCGCCGCGTGTGCGCACGACGCTGCAAGCAGCCCTTACGTAAGTGACTCGGAGCGAAACTTGCAAAAGATCCGCGACGATCACATCAACACACCTCGATCGAACATCGCCGGTACGGGAAGTGGTACCGCCACTACCGGCGGCGGCACGGCAACGGGGGGAACAGTCACCGCGCCGGTTGGCCGTTGAGCGCCGCCGGATTTCGCTCGCCGTTGCGATTTCTCGCCCACTCAGGGGGCGAGTTTCAAAAGCACTGTCGTCCGCTTGTCGTCCAGCCAGCGCGACACTTCTTGAAAACGGCGGTTCGTTTCGCGTTCGATTCTGGAGAGTTTTTCCTGCATGCCGGGGACGGGGGTGTCGATCGCTTTGCTGCCATCAAAATTGCCGGTGATGAGCATCAGGTAGACGGGATGGTCGCGATAGGTGGTCGCCAATTCTATGACGTTTGCTTCATCAAGCTGCATGAGGTGTCGGTTCGCGAAAAAAAGCGTATGCAGCCAGGGCCGCTCCGCCTTGAAGGTGTAAATGGGCTCGTTACCCGCGATCGCGATGGCCGACTCGACGGGCGCGCGCACCGGATTTGTTCGTGTTGCCGAAAGGCTTCGATAGCCGGTCTGGATCAACACCAGCAGAAACCAGGATGCGACGACAACGGTGGCAGCAGTTCCCAGGGCATCGCGTCGAAAGGCCCGCCGCAGCGCATACAGACCCAACGCGATCAAAATCGCACTGAGAAAGATCGCCAGCGGGGGCGTAATGCCCTCCACAGCCTCCGCAAGCGCGGGCAATGGCGAAAACGTTCCGGTTATCATCACCCACGTGCCGGCGCCAATCCCGAGAATCCCCGGCACTATGAAAAACAGCGCCTGTGCCCAGAAAATCGCGGCCTCGCCAGCCTCCATCTTCCGCGCCCGGTTGAGACGATGAAACTCCTGCCACACTGACGCGCACAAAAGTGCGATGAAGGGATACAACTGCACGGTGTAGCGCGCTTTTTTCTCGGAGGCGAAGGTCAGCAACGCCAGCCCGCCGATCAACACCAGCCAGCAGAGCCACCGTCCCTGATGTTCCTCTTCCGAAGGCTGCGGCGTCGATTTTGTGGGCATGAAGGGAAACGTAAGACCGGCAACCAGCGTCGGCGTCAACGGCGTGGCCCAGAGAAAGGTGGTGAGGTAGTAATACCACGGGTCGCGCAAGGCGGTGTCCACTTCGCCGCCTACGCCCTTGCGGCCCGTGGAAAGTTTCACCGCTTCATATTGCCAGGTGTGCCATGCGTCGGGGTAATACATGGCGATGGCGATGACCCAGGGGAGGGCGGTGGCCAATGCGATCAGCAGGATTGCCGGAATTGCGAGCAGGATCGACTTTCGCCGGTGAAAGACGGCAATCCAGAGAAGCAGTGGGACAAAGACAGTGGCCGGCGGAGCGGGTCCCTTGGAAAGCAATGCCAACCCCAGCGAAAGGCCCGCGAGCACCGTCCAGAAAATCCACCGTTTTCTGGAAAGTGGACGACTCTGTTCTTCAGCGCGTCGGGAATCGTCGATCAGCGAAAGCACAAAATAGACCGCGAAGGTGACAAACGCGGCCGCGAAAATGTCATACGACGCCAGCCGCGCCTGGCGGTTGAAGAGAATCATCACCGGCAGAAATAGAGCGGCAAGCAGGGCAAAGACGCGGCGATAAATGGGGTGTTCTGACGGATGCCCAAACATCCGGCTACCGATGCCATAGGTGGCAATGCAGGTAAGCAGCGACAAAACAAGCGATGGCAAGCGCAGCACCCACAACGAATCATTATGAAGGAGCGTCGCGAGGCCGGCGGGCAGCCAAACCGCGATCGGCGGTTTTTCAAAGCGCGGCGACCCGTTAAGTGTCGGCATCAGCCAGTGTCCGTCGCGATACGCTTCCCGCACCGGCACGAGGTTAAAAAGCTCCATCATGTCCGTGGGGTCGCCGCTGCCGAGGAACAGCAGCAGCAACGGCGTGGCAAACATCAGGATCAGCAGGATCGCCAGGCGATGAGACAAGCCCTGGCCGCGAAGGCGCGATTGAATGGCGGAGGGGGTTAGGGGGAGGGTGGTCACTGGTTTGGAGTCGCCGTTACGAACGTGAAATACGCGAAGAATTCTTAGGGTATCGGTTCGGACAGGAAAAGACGAGGCGCTTACAATGCCGCCATGGGCCAGACACCGATACGCCGGCTGAAGTTGACGCGATCGCAGCGTCTCCGTGGGAAACTGCGCGTCGACGAAGTTTTCAAAAAAGGAAAACGCCGCACGGCACACCCGCTTGCGATCCACGCCCTGCGCCGCGAGGACAACGGCCCGGCGCGCATTGGGATTTCGATTGGCCGGCGGTGTGGCAATGCGGTGCAACGAAATTTGATCAAACGCCGGCTGCGCGAGGCGTTTCGACTGACGCAGGACCGTATGCCCGAGGGGTTCGACTTGCTAATCGTCGTAAAACCTCACCAGCCGTTAGAGATGTTGGAATATCAGGCGCGCCTGGGACAATTGGCCGCCAGTTGAGTGGAGCTTTGCTCAGGTATTGCGGAAGTTTTCGCAAAGCGCGGTTGCGATTCGCAAAAATGGCGGTACATTTTTCCTCAGAAACATTGATCGCACAATGATCGCACACTGGAATCATGGAGCACCAGAAATGAAAACGATCGGCATACTTGCGGCGGGTTTGGCATTGCATCTGGCGGCAGCGGCGGCGATGGCCCAGGTGCCGGCGCTGAAGCCTACACAGGTCGCCAGCGGCCTGACCTTGCCCACGTTTGTCACCGGCGCGCCGGGCGACACCACGCATCTTTACATCCTTGAGCATGGGACAGGAAGCTCCGCTTCCATCAAGGTGCTCAACATGCAGACAAACCAGATCAGCACATTCCTCACCATCAACGGCGTCGCCACCGGGGATGAACAGGGCTTGCTCGGACTGGCGTTCGATCCCGCGTACCAGACGAACGGTTTATTTTACGTGAATTACGTTGCACAGGGCGGCACGGCGGGCCTCACGCGCGTGCAGTCCTATACTGCAACTTCTCCAACTACCGCCAATCCATCTGCCGTCGCTACGCTGCTCCAGTTTGACCAGCCGCAGGCGAATCACAATGGCGGGTGGATCGGGTTTTCGAACCGGCCCAACGAAACGCGGTCGCTGTACATTTCGACGGGCGACGGCGGCGGAGACGATGACAACGATGCCGGCCACGTCGCGGGCGGAAATGCGCAAAGCAATACGACGCTGCTCGGAAAAATGCTGCGGATTAACGTCAACGCCAACGGCGGCGGCTATACGATTCCGACAAACAATCCTTTCTTCGGCGTGGCGGGTGCGCGGGGCGAAATCTTTGCCTACGGCTTGCGGAACCCGTACCGCGCCAGTTTCGATCGCGCGACCGGCAACCTGTACATCGGCGATGTGGGGCAGACCGCGCGCGAGGAAGTGGACGTGCAACTCGCGACCAACCAGAACGGCGGCGAAAATTACGGTTGGCGGCTGCGGGAGGGCACGATTTCCACGCCCACAGGCGGATCGGGCGGGGCGATCCCGCCGGGCGGCGATGAGCCCATTCTTGATTATCCGCGCAGCGGCGCGACCATCGCGGGCCGCACTGTCATCGGCGGATATGTCTATAACGGCCAGCTTATTCCAGACCTGCAGGGGACGTATATCTTTGGCGATTACCTCGGCGTGAGCGGTGGCCGGACTTCCATTTTCGCCCTGGATTACAACGGGACGACGGTGTCGAACCTGCAGAATATCACCTCGATGCTCAACCCCGGCGCCACGCCGTTGATCTCGAACATTTCGTCATTTGGTGAGGACACGGCAGGTGAGTTGTACATCGTGGATATTTCAGGCGGGAGGGTGTTCCGCATCGACCCGGTCGTACCGATTCCGGAGCCGGCGTCGCTCATGATCGGAGTGGTGGGTGCGGGATTGTTGATGATGCGTCGCCGGCGCGTGCACCGGTGACGGCGCTACGATGTCCGCATGAGTTCTAAAAACCGGCGAGCGGCGGCTGTCCAGGTGATCCGGGCAAGATCCTCACCGGCGCGTTGGCCAAGCGATTTCAGGCGGGCGCGATTTTGATAGGCCTCTTCAAGGAGGGCAACGGCGGCATCGAGGTCGGGCTCGGGCCAGCGGGCGATGGGGCGTCCGTCGGGCCCGGCGAGGGTGTTTTCCGATTTGATCGGGATGACGAACGCGTTTTCCGGGTGGACGATATCGGAATGGCCGGTGGCGCTGGTGGCGACGACGGGTTTGCCGCAGGCCATGTACTCCATGAGGACCAGGTTGGTGCCGCCCTCGCAGCGATTGGGGAAAATGCCGACGTCGGAATTGCGGTAGATGCGGGCCATGAGGGCGTTGGGGCGGGGGCCCAGGGTGATAACGCGCGCGGGATCGAGGCCGTTTTCGGCGAGCACCCTGGCCATCACTTCCACATATTGCCCGGAAAAGGCGGCTGCCGGCCAGCGCATATAGGGCGAGCGGCGCATGGTGTCGAAACTGTGCTGCCACGGGTTGAACCAGGCATTGACGAGCACGACATCGGGATGGCGCTGCTGCATGATCTGCACGGCGCGGATGACAATGTCCTGGCCCTTGCGCAGCTCAAATTTGCCGCCGGAGAAGATCACAAAGCGGTCTGTGAGGAATTCCCTTGACGAGGCGATGGAATCAGGGAAGGGGAAGAAGATGCGGGGGTCAATTCCCTGGATGACGGTGGCGACGTTGGCGAGGCCGTGCTGCTTGAGGATTTCCGTGCACCAGGAGGATCCCGTGGCGATGATGTCGAAATTTCTGCGTGCGGCTTCGATGTGGGCGGGATCGAAGATATTCTCTTCAAAAAAAGTATAGCCGAGGGTTTTTGTGCCGCGGAACTGCGGCAGCCAATAGGTCAGATTTTTATCCATGGCGGCGATGAGAGGGAACGGGAGGTGCTGGATGTTGTTGGCGATGCGAGCGGATTGGATTTCCTGCTGGGAGATGCGGAGCTTTGCCACGGCCTGGAATTCGAGTTCGTCACCCACGGATTCGGCGGTGAACTGGTCGGCGATCAGGCGAAGCCGGCCGCCGGTAAGCTCGGCAAGTTCGCGTGAAATGTATTTGCCACAAACGCCCCAGCCGTGACTGGAGCCGACGGGCATTGCGAGGCCGATCATTGGGGAGCTCCGGGGTTGGCGTTTTGGGAAGCGGGCACCGCGTCGGGGTTCATGAGAACAATGCGATGCCGACGCATGGCATAAATGTCGGTAAGGATCACGCTGATACAGATAAATGCGGTGAGGCCGGCAAGAAGGAGCACCACTCGTGGTTGAATGCGACGGTTGCCGGGGTTGGATGGCGGTGCGGCAGTCATGCGGGCTCGTCATCCTCCCACTGGAAAATCTCCCGCACCGCATAATCGGAGGCGATGTGAACCCATACTTCGTGGTCGACGGGAGAAAACGACAAGTGGCGGCGCTTCAGCACGGTGTCGGCGATCTGCTCGAGCTTCGCAAAATCGGCGCGCTCGATGCCTCTGTCCGTAATCCATGCGAACGACGGGACAAATCGCGGCGGCCGCGGGACGACAACGTGCGAACCAAAGCCCACGACCGAGCCGGTCGAAAGATACGTGCCGATGCCCAGCTTGGCGTGGTCGGCAATGATGGAGCCCATGAACTGGCGGCCGGTGGTTTCGTCGGTGCCCTGCAGGGGAACTTTCACGGTACCGTAAGTGTTTTTGACGTTGCTGGTGGTGGTACCCGCGCCGAGGTTGACCCATTCGGCGATGATCGAGTTGCCGATGAAGCCGTGGTGTTGCTTGTTGGAATTGCCCAGGAAAATAGAGGCGTTAATTTCACCACCGACGCGGCAGCCAGGGCCGATGGTGGTGTTCTCGCGGATATCGGCGACGTTGCGGATCATGGCATGGGCGCCGATGACGGCGGGGCCGGTGATGACGCAGTTGGCGCGGATTTCGCCGCATTCTCCAATGATGATCGGGCCGTTCTGGGCATCGAGCACTGCGCCGGGCCAGATGCGGGCGTTGGGCGCGATGTGAATCTGTGCGGGATTGAGCAGATGGGCGCCGGGTGTTGGGTTTTGGGGAGCCGCCGGACCGAGCGTGGCGAAGTCTTGGAGGATTGATGCGGTTTGATGTTCGAGCAGATCCCAGGGGCGATTGATGAGCGTGGCATTGGAGGAAATGCGCTGGGCGCGGGCGACGATGGATTCGAGGGTCGCGGGCTCCTGGAGCGTGGAGAGGTCGATGCGGCCGGCGAGTTCAGGCGACAAATGCGCCCAGACAATGGAGCCCTGAGAGAGGGCGGCAGTATCAGGTGACGGCGTTTGAAGTGCGTCGTCGGGTCTCAGCAGCAGCCAGCGGGCGTTGACGAGGAGGATGCCGTCGCGCGTCGAGAGGGCGGGATTGATGGGCAGGTCCGGGCAGCGCCGGCGGAGGGATTCGGCGAGAAAGGACCGCGTAAGCAGGCCGGCAATGGGGCCGGGGAGGTTGCGCTGGAGGCGCTCGAGAAGCGTGAACGCGCCGGTGCGGAGCTCGCACGGGCTGCGGACATAGGCGAGCGGAAAGAGGCGCTCCACCTGCGAATCTTCGAAGACGTAAATGGATGGTTGGGGCATTGGAGGCAAGTTTAGCCGGAGCGTGGGAATTTGTGGAGCGGGCTGAAAGTGCGAAAGAGAAAAGACAAAGAAGATGACGAAAAAGGGGCTCGATGCGATTTTTATTTTTTGACCGTGAATGTTGCGATGCTCGCCTCGACTTTTTGCTGGTAGACCTGCCATAGCGAACTGAGGCTGGTGAAGGTGATGACGTAAATCTGTTTGTTGACGACAAACATGTACTGGCGGGAGTAGAGCTGAAGGGTGCCGCGGGTGATAACGCCGGCGAAACGCACGCCCTGCATTCCGTTGACGACCACGGGGTTGGGGTCCTCCACGGATTTATAGTTGGGCTCTTTGGCAAGCTGGGCCTTAAGGACGTCGGGATTGATGTTGTTGCCGGCATCCTGGGTGATGGTCAGCATGGCCTGGAACTGGCCGCCGGCATCCTTGTCCGGCTGGGGGGTGCGGGCGGTGAGGACGGTGCGACCGGTCCCTGTTTGGACGAGCCAGCCCGCCGGGAGTTGGATTGTCACGTTTCCAGTGGTGGTAGGGGGCGCGGCTTGTTCGAGAGTTGCCCCTAAAAGGACGAGGGGAAAGAGGATGAGGCATCGGCGGAGGTTCATTTGTACATTATCGGCCAAAAATCGCGTGGTTCATCATGGTAATAGACACATTGGGGGCGGGCAGGTGTGGGAATTGTGGGGAAACTCAACTGGGCTTGCGATGGATAAAAAGGGTATCGCCGGTGCAATGGCGTAGGGGCCCGCTGACAATCTGGCAGATCATGCCGGCGACGTCGGTGGGATCCAGCATGATGCCGGCCGGAATGGGGCGGCTGCCCATGAGGTTGCGGAACATGGGGGTATCGACGGCGGCGGGGGCGATGCAGACGGCGCGGATGCCGACGTCGGCGCCTTCGCGGGCGGTGACGAGGGTGAGCATGTTGACGCCGGATTTTGCGATCGCGTAGGCGCCCAGGCCGAGGAAGGGGTCTTTGCTGGCCATGGAGGAGATGTTGACGATGACGGAGTCGGCGCGCGGGGGGCGCTCGCTGGCGAGAAATTGCTGCTGCATGATTGGCCAGACGGCGCGGGTGAGGTAGAAGGCGGAGGAGAGATTGGAGTTGAGGATTTCGTGCCATTGGCGGGGATCGAGCTGGTGGAGGGGAATGGAGGGAGCGCTGCCGGCGTTGTTGACGAGGAGATCGATGCGGCCGAAGCGGCCCACGGCGCGCTGGACGATGGGGTCGACCTCTTCGGCGCTGGAGACGTCCGCACTGACGACGAGGGTCTCGGCACCACCGGCAGCGTGAATTTCTTCCGCGACGCGCTCGAGTTTTCGAGAATCGCGACCGACGAGTACGATGGCGAAGGGTTCGCCAGCGCCGCCTTTGGCGAGAGAAAGCGCCGTGGCGCGGCCGATGCCCGAGCCTGCTCCGGTGATGATGGCGGTGCGCATGAATTTCTCTTTACGGAAGTTGTCCCGCAGTGCGGGGGTTTTTGAGCCACTCGCGAAGAATGCGGATCATAACCGGTTCGACGGCATTGCGCAGCGTTGCGTTGGCGAAGCCCGCCCAGGCGAGAGGTGTTTCGACATCGAGCGGGCCGTCAAATTCGCCGCCCATGCCGTCGGTAATGAGGACGCCGGCTTCGCGGGCGATGAGGACGGTGGCGGCGTCATAGGGGTGGACGCAGATTTTCGGGGGGATGTTGTGAATCTTGTAGAAAATAGGGCGGAGGTCGGCATTGAAGCGGTCGTGGCCCATGATCAATTCGTAAAATTGGCCGCCGGTGGAAATGTATTGGTCGTCGAAGACGATGCCCTGGCCGATGTCGGCGGGGGTGAGGGTGGCGGAGACGATTTCCTCCATGAGGCGGCTGGCGAGTTCTTTTGTGCCGGGGAAAAAGTTGGAGATGGAGGCGAAGCCATGGGCGATGGTGGTGGCCTGGGAGGGTTTTGGGGTGAGGTCGTGGAGCTTGCGGCCGGTGGCGACTTCTTCGCGGAGGCCTTGAGTACCGTGGCCCTTGGTGGCCCAGAGGAGGTCACCGGCATTTTGTTTGGAGGTGGGGAGTTCGACTTGTGCGGCGTCGGTGATGTCGGAGAGGCGGGTGGCGTCGCCGCGGTTGGGGGCGATGCCCGCGAGGAACCATGCGGAGCGTTTGTCGTACATGAGGCCGCGGGTGCCGTCGATGGGGTCTATGAGGAGGCGGATTTTGGCGGCGGATTCGGGCGTGCCCTTGGGGAAGACGGCTTTGCCTTCGGGGCCGCCTTCTTCGCTGATGCCTTCGGCAATGAGGACGAGGGGGGTGTCGCGGCCCCAGTGTTCGCAGAAGTCGATGATGATGGGCTCGACGTGGGTGTCGAGTTCGTAGATGGTGTCGGCGGAAGTGTGTTTGGTGATGCCGGAGAATGTGGCGTTTTTATCACGGGCGCTCAGGATGGAGGTTCGGACGAGGCGGCCGAGCTCGAGGAGCTTTTGGGCTTCCGTGGAAGTAGCCATTAATGCTTTTCCGTGACGACAGGAAAGCCGGGCGCGGGATTTTTCGGTTTGAAAACCATGCGATACAGCCAGGCGACGGGGGCGGAGAGCGCATAAATGTAGATGCCGACGATGACGGCAATCTGGGGTTGCCAGGCGATGAGCATGAAGAGGAGAAAATAAGCGACGAGGTTGCGGAATTTCTTGCGGCCGCGGAGGAAACGGTTGATCAGGTGGGAATAGGAAAAGCGCGAGACCATGAGCAGCGCGGAGACGAGCAGAACGACGGGAAGGAGGTAGGAAAACACGATGGTGAGCGCATCACGCGTGGCGGCGGGGACTTTCATGGGGATGCGCGCTTCTGGATTGAGCCATTGGAAGAAAAGCACGGTGCCTGCGACGATGGCGGCGGCGCCGGGGCTGGGCATGCCTTTGAACGTCATGTGGGAGCTGACATCGGCCTGGGTGGTGACGTTGAAACGGGCGAGGCGGAGGGCAGTGCAGGAAACGTACGTGCCGGCGATGATCCAGAAGAGGCGGAGCCAGACGTCGTCGGAGGACGGGAGCGGCAGGTAGTCTTTGCCGGTGGCGCTGGGCGTGTTGACGAGTTGGGCGATGAGGTGGATGGAGAGGTAGGCGGGGGCGATGCCGAAGGAGACCATGTCGGCGAGGGAATCGAGCTGTGCGCCGAAATCGGAGGTGGAGCGGGTGAGACGGGCCACGAAGCCGTCGAACATGTCAAAGACCATCGCGGCGAAGATGAAACAGGCGGCGATGACGAAGTGGAGGGCAAAGACCTGGTCGACATTCGGATCGACGGCTTGCGAGGCGTAATTGATGGAAGCGAAACCGCAGAGGCAGTTGCCGAGGGTGAAAAGGGAGGGGAGGAGGGCGACACCGCGGCGGCGCTTGCGGTGTTTTTTGGGTGGCTCTTCCGGTGGGGAACCGGAGGAGGGAAGATGGGCAAATGGTTCGTTCACGTGGTCCCTGGCGATCATGGTGGCCTCATCATACTCGCGAATGTCGGATTCGGCGCGGCGAACCAGTAGCGGTCAGCCAAGATCGCCCGCGAGCAGCGCGTCGATCACCTGGGCTACTCCGCAATTGGCGTGCGAGGCGGTGATGCGTTTGGCGTGTTTTTGGACCGCTGGTTTGGCATCGGCCATGACGAAGCTGAGCGGGGCGTTTTGGAGCATGGGGAGATCGTTGACGTCGTCGCCGACGGTGATGATCTCGTTGTCGGTGTGGCCCATGACGTCGGCAAGATGGAGAAGGCCGGTCCATTTGTTCACTTCAGGGTGGAAAAGTTCGACGACCTGGCAGTCGTAGTGCGGGGAGTAAATGGAATGACTGGCGATGCGATTGCCGAAGGTTTTAACGAGGGTGGCGTGGAGGTCGGCGGCCTGGTCGACGTTGACGACGGTGCCGGTTCGGACGATGCGGCCGTGGAATTCCGCGGGGATTTCGGCGACCTGTTCGGCATGCACGCGGTTGTAGAGGAGCCAGTCGGTAGTGGCGCGGTGGGGCGGGGCGTGGTCGGTGAGACGGTAGACGGGGAGGCGGGAGTTGGGGTCATCGGCGAGGACGAGGACGGCGTGACCGCGCGTGCCGAAAAAGTCGATGGTTTCTTTCGCGAGCTCGTCGGACATATAGGTGGAGTGGAGGGCAGTACCATCGGCCATCTGGCAAACCATGCCGCCGTTGACGAAGACGCCGAGGCCGGAGAGGTCGAGTGCGGCGATGATGCCGGCGGATTCGCGGGAGTTTCGGCCGGTGCAGATGGCGACGTGGATGCCGGCATCGCGGGCGCGGTGGACGGCGTCGAGGTCGCGATCGTTGATTTTGCGATTCCAGCCGATGAGTGTGCCATCGAGGTCGCAGGCGAGGATTTTCCAGCGGGAGGGCATAGTGAGTGGTCAGTGGTCAGTGGCCAGTTGTTAGTGGTGGAGAGTTCAGTAGTTGATGATAGAGGGATTCTATTTGGGAGACCATGGTATTGGCGGCGAAGCGGATGCGGCAGAGTTCCCTGCCGCGGTTGCCCATTTCTTTGGCGGCTTCGCGGTTTTCGTGCATGCGGATCATGGCTTGGGAGAGGGCTTGGGCGTTGCCGGTTTTTACGATGTAGCCAGTCGAGTTTTTGGGATCTACTGCGGGATCGATGCAGACTTCGTTGGCGCCGTCGCAGTCGTAGGAGATGAGGGGGATGCCGGCGAGGAGGGCCTGGGGGAGTGCGCGCGCGAGGCCTTCGCGATAGCTGGGGTGGACGAGTGCGTCCATGGCGGGGAGGAGCTGGGGGACGCGGTCTGGGGGGACGAGGCCGGTGAGGGTGACGCGGTGGGTCCAATTATTTTGTTGCAGGATTTGTTCGAATCGCGGGCGGAAGATGCCGTCGCCGATCCAGAGGAGGTGGGCGTTGGGGACTTTTTCGAAGAGGGTTTTGGCGTGGGCGAGGAGGTCGTCGTGGCCTTTGAGGGGTTGGAGGCGTGCGATGGTGCCGAAGACGTAGCGGTCCTGGGGGATGCGGAGTTCGTCGCGGATTTGCTCGCGTGTTTTGGCGGGGTGGAGGAAGGGGGCGGTGTCCATGGCGCTGTAGATGGTGGTGAACATGTCTTTGCCGCGGTGAGCGCCGACGCCGGCGGCGAGGGCCTGGCGGGTCATGGCATCGGCGACGGTGATGATGTGGTCGCAGCGTTTGGCGGCATAGCGTTCGAGGGTGATCCAGGCGGTGTTGAGGAGAGTGTTTTGGTAGGGGTGGAAGGGGAGGCCGTGGATGGTGTGGAGGACTTCGAGTTTCGGGTTTCGAGTTTCGAGTTTCGAGTTTTTGATTTTCCACGCTGCGGCGCGGCCGAGGATGCCGGCTTTGCTGGAATGGGTGTGGACGATGTCGGGGTTGAGTTGTTTGACGATTTTTTTTATTTCTTGGTAGGCGGCGAAAG
>JADMIO011852122.1_pt1 | contig 12736 bp, 14 predicted proteins | sample 8958161 | NCBI WGS metagenome assembly JADMIO01 (sample SAMN16585339, study PRJNA669376) | soil metagenome | isolation source: Crop rotation soil | place: USA: Cullars Rotation, Alabama | collected 2011 | reverse complement strand
CTTTCCCTGGCCAGCTCCACGTCGCCGGCCGAAATCGAGCCTGCCCCTCATCTGTCAACGCCGCGCCGGGTGAGTCGGCCCCTCAAGTGTCAACGTCCGCCCCTCATCTGTCAGTGAGGGCCAAGTTTTCCGCGAGGTATCCACAACGCCGGCGGCCGGCCGCGGTGTCTCGCACACGGCTTCGACGGCGTTTCTGGCGCGTTTGCAGGGCCATAGACGGCCGCCAGCCCAGCGGCGAGGGCAACCAGCCGAGGGCTTCGCCCTGTCGCTCGACTGCGGCGAGCACTACTGGCTGTAAAAGGACAGACCACATCATGGTTCTGTGTTCATTAGGTTGTTCTGTCCATTGCTGACATAATCCGCTCCACTTCAACGTAACACCGCACGAAGATTTCTATTGTTCCTGAAGGCATATTCAAATCGTTTTCGTTACCGCTTGCAGGCATCATGACAGAACACTACTTCCTATAAACGCTACACAGGCTCCTGAGATTAATAATGCGGATCTCTACGATAATGGGAGATTTTCCCGACTGTTTCGTTCGCTTCTCAGTGGATAACAGCCAGCTTCTCTGTTTAACAGACAAAAACAGCATATCCACTCAGTTCCACATTTCCATATAAAGGCCAAGGCATTTATTCTCAGGATAATTGTTTCAGCATCGCAACCGCATCAGACTCCGGCATCGCAAACTGCACCCGGTGCCGGGCAGCCACATCCAGCGCAAAAACCTTCGTGTAGACTTCCGTTGAACTGATGGACTTATGTCCCATCAGGCTTTGCAGAACTTTCAGCGGTATACCGGCATACAGCATGTGCATCGCATAGGAATGGCGGAACGTATGTGGTGTGACCGGAACAGAGAACGTCACACCGTCAGCAGCAGCGGCGGCAACCGCCTCCCCAATCCAGGTCCTGACCGTTCTGTCCGTCACTTCCCAGATCCGCGCTTTCTCTGTCCTTCCTGTGCGACGGTTACGCCGCTCCATGAGCTTATCGGGTCCACTCGCGAACGCAGAAAGGCCCACCCGAAGGTGAGCCAGTGTGATTACATTTGCGGCCTAACTGTGGCCAGTCCAGTTACGCTGGAGTCACTAGTATTTAGGTGACACTATAGAAGCGGCCGCGACAACTTGTCCACGTGGAATTCTAAGCTTAGGATCCCAATGTGCTGGAAAGGCCCATCTCGGCGTTGTCGATTCTGGCCTGCCCGGCGAACGGCGATTTCGAAGATCTGCGACAGATCGTCAAAGGCGGCGCGGAGAAGATGCACGAGGCCCAGTGCAGTATTCTGGGCGGCCACAGCGTGGCGGATGACGAGATCAAATTCGGGTATGCAGTGACGGGAACGGTGCATCCGCAGCGCGTGAAGGCGAATGCGGGCGCGCGGGCAGGAGACGCGCTGGTGTTGACGAAGCCGATCGGCACGGGAGTCATTGCGACGGCGGCGAAGCGCGGAATTGCAGTCGAAGAACATGTGAGCGCTTCCCTCGAATCGATGTTGAAGCTGAATCGCCGCGCCTGTGAGGAGATGCTGAGGTTCGACGTTCACGGCTGCACGGACATCACCGGGTTCGGACTGGCCGGACATGCGCGCGAGATGGCAGTGGGGAGCGGCGTGACAATCGAACTGTCGGCGGGCGCGATACGGTTCCTGCCGGGAGCGGTGGATTACGCGCGGCGTGGCGCGATTCCCGCCGGGCTGAAGAACAATCGCGAGTTTGTGGGCTGCGCGGTGGAATTGCAAACGGAGCTTGCGCCGGGTGTAGAAGAGCTGCTGTACGATCCGCAGACTTCCGGAGGATTGCTGATTTCGCTCGCTGACGCAGACGCCGCGGCGCTGACGCAGGCTCTGCCGGATGCTTACCGCGTGGGCCGTGTGGTGGCCCGAGGGGAGAAGGCCATTCGCATCGTATGAAACCGAATCCCATTATTGTGGCTTTGGATGTGGAATCGGCTGGCGAAGCGCTCGCCATGGTCGATCGGTTGGGCGGCGCCGTCGGCTTCTACAAGGTCGGGATGGAGTTGTATGCCGCGGCTGGCATGGCGGTGGTGAATGCGCTGCACGATCGCGGCAAGGACGTGTTCCTCGACCTGAAACTTTATGATATTCCGGAGACGGTGAAGCGCGCGGTGGCGGTGATCGCGCGCACGCCGGTTCGGCTGCTGACCGTCCACGCGGTGACTTCGGTGATGCGGGCGGCGGTGGCGGGAAAGGCCGACGCAGAGCTGAAGCTGCTGGCGGTCAGTGTACTGACCAGCTTCGGGCCCGAGGATCTGCAGTCGCTCGGCTACTCGTGCACGGTGTCGGACCTGGTGGCCACCCGCAGTTGCCAGGCAGTGGAGGCGGGAGTGGACGGCATCGTCTGCTCGCCGCTGGAAGTATCGGCAGTGCGGCAACTTGCCGGCCCGGACACGATTCTGGTTACGCCGGGGGTGCGATCCGCGGGCGCCGCCAAAGGCGATCAGAAGCGAGTGGCGACACCGGCGGAGGCGATTCGCAATGGCGCCGATTATCTGGTGATCGGACGGCAGATTACACGTGCGGCCGATCCGGCGGGTGAAGCGGCGCGGGTCATGGAAGAAATCGCCCAAGCTTGAGCACGCTTCAGTGGAGGCAGGGCGCGTGCTTGCAGGAATGGCGTGGTCCATATCGGCACGTCGGGTTGGCATTACAAGCACTGGCTCGGTCCTTTTTACCCAGAGAAATTTCCAGCCTCGAAAATGCTCGATTTCTACACGCGCCGTTTCGACACCGTGGAGCTGAATAATACGTTTTACCGCCTGCCGGTGGAGAGCGGACTCGATAATTGGCGCGATTCGACACCGGAAGATTTCTGCTTTGCGGTGAAGGGCAGCCGTTTCATTACGCACATGAAGAAGCTGAAGGATCCGGAGCAGAGTATCGCGCGGTTCTTCGAGCGGGTGGACCGGCTGGGCAGCAAACTGGGGCCCGTCGTGTTTCAGACTCCGCCGTGGTGGGAGGCGGACGCCGGACGCCTCGACACCTTCCTGGATGCCCTCCCGCCGCGACATCAGTACGCCTTTGAGCTGCGCAATCCAACCTGGCACACACCCGGGATCTATAAGATCTTGCGTCGCCATAACACGGCATTCTGCATTTTCGAAATCGCGGGCTTTCATGCGCCGTTCGAGGTGACGGCGGACTTCAGCTACGTGCGGCTGCACGGGCCGGGCGGCGCCTACCAAGGCAGCTATCCGCCCGAAACGCTGGAGCGTTGGGCCGGGCGCATCCGCGACTGGAGTCGTGAACTGCGCGGCGTCTACGTCTATTTCGACAACGACCAGGCGGCCTATGCGGTGGAAAACGCACTCTCGCTGAAGCGGCTTCTTGGCGCGGCCGCAGCAGGCCAGCAGTACTGAAAATTGCACACCAGAGAGCAGTCCACAACACGACATAGGCATTCCGTTTGCAGTTTTTCCGGCATCGGAGGAACTCAGACCAAATGGAGCTAACCATGAAAAAACTCGCTAGCGTGGCCGTAATTCCGCTATTCGCAGGTTTCCTTTTTGCACAAGCGGATCAGACCACTCAAACGACCACCACTACCACCACCACGAATTGGAACGGAACGCTGGTGGACGCCGGCTGCCGCGACACGACGCAGCACCGTGAAGCGACCACCACGAGCAATCCGGACGCGAACACAACCCGGACTGAAACAACGAAGACGACCACTCATTCGACGGAGTGCCCGGTGACCACGACCACCACGTCGTTCGGGCTGCTGACGCCCTCGGGTGAATACGTGAAATTCGACGATCCCAGCAACACGCGGGTCATCGAAGTCATGAAGGGCAACAAGAAGTGGACTAAATACATGAGCGACAAGGAGCCGGTGCGGGTGCACGTGGTCGGCAAGAAAAAGGGCGACGTCATCGTCATCGAAAAAATTCAGTAACGCCGGACAAATAACTTCGAGTGTTGCGGGGGCGAGCCATAACAAGTGGCTTGCCCTCTCTTCTTTGCGCGAGTGCGTTTGTGTCAAACTGGTGGCCGCTATGTCCACCAGGCGCGAACTGCTGCAGGGGGTTGCCGCCGGAGCTTTCGCCGCGCGCTCCAGGGCCGCCGAAACCGGCAGACCCAATATTCTCTACCTCCACTCTCACGACACCGGCCGTTATATCCAGCCTTACGGCCATGAAATTCCTACTCCCAACCTGCAAAAACTAGCCGGTCAGGGCGTTCTTTTCCGGCGCGCCTACGATGCTGCGCCCACCTGTTCGCCCAGTCGCGCCAGCCTGCTGACGGGCGAGTGTCCACACAGCAGCGGCATGCTGGGACTGGCGCATCGCGGCTTCGGCCTGAAGGACTACCGCCGGCATATGCTGCACACGCTGCGGCCGCAAGGCTACCGGTCCGCGCTCATCGGCATCCAGCACATCGCTCAGGATCCGAAGGTCATCGGCTACGACGAGATCGTGCCCACCAAGGGCAATCAGGTCGCGGGCGTCGCCCCAGCGGCCGTGCAGTTTCTGAAGCGCCCGCCGCAGCAGCCCTTTTTTCTGGATATCGGCTTCTTCGAAACGCACCGCGAGTTTCATGAACCGGGGCCTCGCGAAGACGCACGATTCTCGATCCCCCCGGCGCCGATACCGGACACGGCGGCGACGCGCCGCGATATCGCCGCGTTTAAAGCCAGCGCCCGCGTGCTCGATGAAGGCGTGGGCGCCGTGCTGGATGCGCTGGAATCGAGCGGGCTCGCCGAAAATACGCTGGTAATCTCGACGACCGATCACGGGATCGCGTTCCCCGCGATGAAGTGCAACCTGACCGCGCACGGCACCGGCGTATATCTGATCATGCGCGGCCCGGGCGGCTTCTCCGGCGGGAAGGCGATGGACGCGATGGTCTCGCACCTGGACCTGTTCCCCACGGTGTGCGACCTCCTCAACATCGAGCACCCGGCGTGGCTACAAGGCAGGTCGCTGATGCCGCTGATGCGCGGCGAAAGCGCGGAGATTCACGACGAGATCTACGCCGAGGTCAACTATCACGCCGCGTATGAACCCAAGCGCGCGGTGCGCACACAACGCTGGAACTACATCCGGCGGTTCGGCGATCGGGAGCACCCTGTGTTGCCCAACTGCGACGACGGGTTGAGCAAGGATGTCTGGGTGAGCAACGGGTGGAAGGCCCGGATCGACCCGACCGAGCAGTTGTACGATACACTCTTCGATCCAGCGGAGCGTTACAACCTGGCGGCCGATCCGGCACATCGTGGCACGCTCGCGGAAATGCGCGGCCGTCTGGATGCGTGGATGAAGCGGACCAACGATCCGTTGCTGGCCGGCGCGGTTAAGGCTCCGCCGGGCGCGATCGTGAACGACCCGGACGGGCTGTCGCCGAAGGAGCCGACGCGGCCGGCCTGAGCGCTACCGCGGTGGGATGCTGCGGCGCACTTTGCGCGCCTGATCGAGATGCCTGCGCTCGTGAGCGGCCGCCTGCGCGAACATCATCCCGAGGCTCAGTTTCAGGAGAGGTGAGATTGGCGTCGGCACCTTCACACGCGCCAGGTCGAGTCCCTCCGCCCGCTCCAACTGTAGGAGGAACTGACTCTGGACGTGCAAGAAGGTGGGAATGATCGCGGTCAGCGGCTGCCCATGCAAAGGAACGAACCGTTTGGGCGTGGGCATTTTGTCGCGCACCGGGGGAGCGGTCATGTCCACAATGAAGCGGTCGATGCTGCCGTATTCAAAAGGGCCCTTGCCGGTAAGGCCGCGACTGCGGGCCTGGTCGATCGACTGTTCGAGCGCCCGGACCTCCCACTGCCCTACCATCGTCAGGTGGGACAGGCACTCTTCCACGGACCACTGGTCCGGCGCCGGACGCCAGTTGAATTGCGCCTCCGTCAGCCCGATCGTCAGCTCTTTGGCTTCGTCTTTGATGTCTTCGAATTGACGGCGATACTGCGCAAGTTCGGAAAATCCCACACAGGGGATTATAGCGGAGGAGGCGCGTCGGTCGCGGCTCTCGCGGCGGTCTCCAGGTGCTCAACCGCCTTGCTGCGCTTCAGCGCGAGCGAATTCCGCTCTTCGAAATGAAAGTCCTCAGATAGCAGCTCGCGCACGGAGTAGGCCGATTTGCCGACTCCGCAGGAGCCGTGCTTTTCGGTGTTGGCAAACACGTGGTACAACTCGTGGGCCAGGACGCGCGCGACGGCGCGGCCGAATATCTGTTCGCGATCATCGGACGGTTCCTGGATCAGGTCCTTCTGCACGAACTGCCGGATGCGGTCGCAATCGACATCGCTGAACGGCAGAATTACTCCATCGCTGACGTGCGTCCACCCCAGCGCGCCGGGGTTGCTGGAGCGAGCGATAATGCCACCAGCGTCGCAGCGCCCTTTGAAAGTGACCACCACCAGTTCGACGGCGACTTCACTGCCCTGAACGTTGGCGAGCGACCTCCACTCGAAATGCATTCCGACCGGCGCCATGATGTCGTCCAGCTCTGCTTTCAGCGCCGAAAAAACCCGCTCGGGGGGATCCATCTGAAATTTCGTATAGAGTACTACGGGGACCGTGGACTGCCGGTCTTCGCCCCATCCGGGTATAACTCCCAGTAGAAGGCAAAAGAGAACCAGCTTCATAAACCGTACGTAAGCTCCTCGTCAGAAAGGCCGCTGTCCCCGCTGGATCGCCAGCTCGGGGTGTTCGCGGACCAGCTTGGTCGCCATATGACAGGCGAAGCAGACCGGTAATCCGGTCGCGAGTGTCTCAGTCAACTGTTCGGCGGAGACTTCGTTCCACTCGACAGCAACCTTATCGGCCCGAAGCACGGCCGGCTTAGCGCCTGCCCAGGAAATTTCGCTGAAGGGGCGGCCGCAGCTCGCGCACACTTTGCCCTCGTACCAGCTCACGAGGATGTGGCGGATCAGGCACTCTTCAGGCTGTGCTTCGATTTGAGCGAGACACTCCTGTCCGCAGCCGGCACGCTCCGGCCACCGGGAACAGGCGGAAAGGCGCAGCTCGGGCGGCCTCCCCAAGGAACTCAGGGCGGCGTGGAGCGCATCCACGGAGACGCCTGCGGGTCGCCGGTTTTCCGGACAGTCGATGACGCGGGCGCCACGATACCTCCACCAGGAACGGGCCAGACGTATTACCGCCATCCCGACCAGCCCGCCCGCGACCACTGCCATCCAAACCGGCATATAAGAGTCCTAAAGTGGCCATATGCATGCACGGTGTGTGCCAAGACCGGGCGGTGCTAAGTCATTGATACAATTGAGGCGCCGCAAAGGGCGGCAACCAGGTGCTGCGCCAAGGGGCACACCTGCCGGACTCGGGGTGCGCCCTTAGGCGCAACGGAATGCGAAGCCCGGCCGTCCAGGAAGAGGTGAGGATGCGTCGATTCTGGGGAATTCCGCTGGTCTTCGCCGCAGTTTTGAGCGCGGCGTACAGCGACTATATATCCGCGAAAAAGAAGATCGACGAGATCGAATCCGACCGGCTGCGGCCGGGCGCGCGGGTCACCTTGAGCCCACGGGAACTGACCGCATACGTGGAAAAGGATCTGCCCACCGGCGTGCGTGAGCCGAAGGTGGAAGTGATTTCTCCAGGGATCGCCTCCGCCACCGCAATGATTGACTTTCTGAAGGTCCGCAAGGCGCAGGGTTACCAGCCGGGATGGCTGATGTCCAAGCTGCTGGATGGCGAGCGCCCGGTGCGGGTCACAGCCCGCATCCATTCCGGCGGCGGCAAGGCGACTGTCGAGGTCCAGAAGGTCGAGATTTCCGGGCTGACCATCGACGGCCACACGCTCGATTTCCTGATCCAGAATTTCCTGCTGGCGCAATACCCGGACGCCGCGGTCAACCGGCCGTTCGAGTTGGGCCATCATATCGACCGGGTGGATGTGCAGCCCGGCGCGGTTCATGTGGTCATAGGCCGCTAGGCCTGCTACCCGCATCCTAAGGCCTCTCATATACTTCGGTACCATTGAAATCAATGAACGGTGACTGTATCCTGAGGTACAGTGCCTCGCTTCCATGCGCTTAACAACGGCCATCTGCTTTATTTCTCTGCTGCTTAGCACCTCGTGCGTGTCCCGCGTGAGGACCGGCCGTTTTCGAGAACTGCCCCCGGCTGCCGCGCCTGCAGAAGCCGCGGTCGAATCGATCTCCGACGAGGACGAGTACGAGGATTCTTATAAGGAAGCCCTCGAGTTTTACCTCTTGAAGAGGGCCCCGGCCGGTCAGGAACTGCCGGTCGAGCGATACCTGGACGCCCGGCGTCACGCCGAGCGAATGCCGCAGTATGTGGTTTCCCAACGGCGATTTGCCGCGCGCGCCGAAAACGGGCTTGCGGGGGCGGACCTGGGACAATGGCAGCCGCTCGGTCCCGGGAACATCGGCGGCCGCACGCGGTCGCTGGTCATTCATCCGGACAATCCGAAGATCATGTACGCCGGTGGAGTCGGGGGCGGCGTCTGGAAGACGACCGATGGCGGCGAGTCCTGGCGGCCCATGAGCGACCTGATGCCGAGCGTCGCGGTCAACGCGCTGGCGATGGATCCCAAGGACCCGGAAACGCTGTATGCCGGGACCGGAGAAAACTACAGCGGGGATGGTATCCGCGGGCTGGGTATTTTCAAAACCACGGACGGCGGGGAGACCTGGAATCTGCTGCAGGCCACCTCATCGAGTTCTTTCTGGTATACCAACCGGATCGTGGTGAGTCCCGTAGACCATCAGAGAATCTATGCGGCGACGTACGGCGGCGTCTGGTACAGCCCCGATGGCGGCGTGCGGTGGACCCGGGTGCTGGACCGCCGCAGCCCGAACCTGGGGTGCCAAGACGTGGTGATCCGGTCGGATCAAACCACCGACTATGTGTTCGCCGCCTGCGTGTCACGGGCATCGGGCACGACATCCGCGATTTTCCGCAACACGGACGCATCGGGCAACGGGAAGTGGGAGCAGGTCTTCTCCGACAAGAACCTGGACCGGGCGTCCCTGGCGCTGGCGCCGTCAGATCAGAGCATCATCTATGCGCTCGCCGCCAGTCGGGAGACGGGCAACAACCAATTCGGGCTGCTCGGGGTATATCGATCCGCAAGTAACGGCGACGCCGAGACCTGGGAGGCGCGCGCCACCGTAAAGGACGACAACCGAATCAATCGCGTGCTCCTGACGAATCCATCGGGGGCGTTCAACGACGTCTGTTCCGGCGGAAACCCCACGTTCAGCAATCAGGGCGATTACGACAACTCGATCGCGGTGGACCCTTACAACCCGGATGTGGTGTGGGCGGGCGGCATCGATGTATTCCGTTCGGACGATGGCGGCGCCAATTGGGGAATCGCGGCGTTTTGGCAAGCGACCGGGCCGCGACTGGTCCACGCTGACGTCCACGTGCTGCTGTTTCCTCCGAATTACGGCGCCAAGCCGGCGCTGTACGCCGCGACCGACGGCGGCATCTTTCGCACCGATAATCCCTCCGCCGAAACGGCGACCGGCCTGCGCGCCGGGTGCTCGCCGTATCCTACTTCGATCGAGTGGAAGAGCCTGAACAACGGGTACGCGGTCACGCAGTTCTATCACGGGGCAGTCTATCCAGGCGGTATGGCCTACGCGGCAGGCGCGCAGGACAACGGCACCAGCCGTGGCGCGGACGGATGGGGATCGAACGGCTGGCGGTCCATTCGCGGCGGCGATGGCGGCTACGTAGCGATCGATCCGCAGAATCCGAACAACGTGTACACTGAGAGCCAGTATTTCAACCTGGGTCGAAGCACCGACGGCGGCCAGACGTTTTTTGTGGGCACTCGCGGGATCACCGAATCGCTGACGACCACCGATTTCCTCTTTATCGCTCCGTACGAGATGGATCCGAAGGATCCCGCGACCCTATACGCGGGCGGCCATACGCTGTGGCGCACGACTGACGGGGCGCAGAACTGGAAAGCGGCCTCGGCGCCGATTGGGAACAGCAACGGAAAGATCAGCACCATCGCCATCGCGCCCTCAGATTCGACACGGGTAGTCTTCGGCACGTCCAGCGGATACATTTACCGCACGGCGGATGTTCCGTCGGCCGATAAATCCACGAATTGGGACGCAGTCCGGCCGCGCAACGATTTCGTTTCGCACCTGGCGTTCGATCCCACCAACCCGGACGTGATTTATGCTACCTACAGTCCCTTCAATGTACTGGCCACAGATAGCCACGTGTACAAATCGATTGACGGCGGCGTGACGTGGAAGGGCATCGATGGGTTCGGCGACTTCGCGATTCCGGATGTCCCGGTGTTCACCATCGTGATCGACCCGCAGAATCCTTCGAACCTGTACCTCGGCACCGACATAGGCCTGTTCGTTTCGATGGACGCGGGCGCCTCCTGGGCGCGCGACAACAACCCGTTCGCCAATACCCCGACCGAGGCCCTCGTCCTGGACCGCAGCAGCGGGCAGGGCAATCTCTTCGCCTTCACTCACGGGAGAGGCGTCTGGCGCACGACTCTGCCGGGCAGCGGCGACCCGTGCCGCTACGACGTGGGCGACCTTCCGCGCGTGCCCGCATTCGGCGGCGCGGTCACGCTGAATGTGGTGGCGGGGAATGACTGCGCCTGGTCCGCACTGGGTACTTCGGATGTTACGGTGCGGTCGCCCGCGGGCGGCAAGGGCAAGAGCGACTTGGGATTAACTATCGCGCCCAATAACACCGCGGCCGTTCGAAATAACGTGGTGTGGCTCCAGGGAAAGCCCGTGCAGGTTCCGCAGGAGGCCGCCATACAGGTGGACGGCAACGACGAGAAGGCCACTGCCGCGGACTTGGGCAACCTGCCGGCGGTGATCATTGAAAACACCTCTGGTGGGACTGAGTCTGCGGATGACCCGGTCCACACCTGCACCCGATCGGCGGACGCGAAGAGCCTGTGGTTCCGTTTCACCGCGGCGGAGACCGGCACGTTCCGCCTGACCTATAACAACCGGCGGCTCGACACCGGAACCGATAGCGGCACGGTGGTCAACTTGTATTCCGCCACGGGAACGGAAATGCTCTGCTCGGTGGTCCAGCAGAGCACTTTGACGACGACGCGCACGGTCCAGGGGTCGGTCAAATCGGGAGACACGCTTTTCATTGAAGTGAGCGCCACGATTTTCGGCGCCGCCCCGGGCGCGACTCCGCTTGCCGGAAACCTGACCCTGACGGCGCAGATCATCAAGCCTTGAGAGGGCGGGCGCCGGGTACAATCGGGGAATGAGATTCCCGGCTCTGCTGCTGGTTTGCGCCACCGCGATGGCGGCGGTCCCGACTGGTCCCGAAGCCGGACAGACCGTGCCGGACTTCCGCCTACAGGATCAGAAGGGCGAATACCAGACCCTGCGCTCGATCATGGGACCGAAGGGCGCGATGCTGGTCTTCTACCGCTCGTCGGACTGGTGACCCTTCTGCAAAGCCCAACTGGTCGAGTTGGAGAGCGCGTTGGACAAGATCCGCGCCGCAGGCTTGGGAGTCGCGGCCATCAGCTATGACAGCGTGGACGTGCTGAAGCAGTTCTCGGCGCGCGCGGGAATTACCTTTCCACTGCTCTCGGACCCGGATTCCGCCGTGATTCGCAAATACGGCATTCTGAATGAGACGGTGGAGAAGGGCACGCCTTTCTACGGAATCCCGCATCCCGGAACGTATCTGCTGGACCGGCGCGGGGTAGTGACCTCCAAGTTTTTCGAGGAGGATTTCCGGGTCCGGGACACGGCCGCGTCGATCGTGCTGCGGCAATTCGGCATCAAAGCGGAAAAGCACGAAACGGCGCGCGGCAAGCACCTCGACCTCACCATCGCGGCGAGCGACCGCGAGGCGCGACCGGGGCAGCGGATCACGCTGAGCATCGACGTGACGCCCGAAAAGCGCGTCCACGTTTACGCGCCCGAAGTGAAAGGCTATATCCCGGTGGCGCTGACGCTCGACCCCGCGAAGGCATTCACCGCGGACGCGCCGATATTCCCACGCGCCAAGGTGATGAATCTGGCCGCCATCCGCGAAAAAGCGCCGGTGTACGACGCCCCGTTTCGCATTCAGCAGACCGTCACGCTGGCCGCCGCCAACGTGCTCGAACCGCTGCTCGACAAGGACCGCAATCTCACCATTGCGGCGAAGTTCCGCTATCAGGCCTGCAATGAGAAGGAATGCTTTGTGCCGGAGACGCTGCCGGTGCAGTGGAGGATCCACGTGGAGGCGTTCGATCGCACGCGCGTATCCGAGGACGCGCGGCGGAAGTAGCGAGTCTCGACCGGCTACACGGCGACCAGCAGGCTCTCGGCGAAGGGCCACTCTTCATCCACCCACTGCGCCTCCAGGCGGAAGCCGGCGGTATGGGCCATCTCGCAAATCTGTTCGGGGACGAACTTGTAACAGGCCTCGGTGCAGATGGTCTCGTTGGGAACGAAGTCCACGATCAGGTCTGCTTTGCGAATGCTCACGATCTGGTACTCGCGCGAACGCAGGTGCATCTCGATGCGGCGGGCATCCTCGTGGTAGCGAATGACATGCTCGAACCGGCGCAGGTCGAAATCGGCCTCCAGTTCGCGATTGATGCGGCCGAGGATGTTGAGGTTGAACGCGGCATTCACGCCGGTGGGGTCGTCGTAGGCGTCGATCAGCGATTTGGTCGCCTTGACGAGGTCGGTTCCCAGCAGCAGGGCGTCACCGGCCTTTCCAGCACAGTGGGATCCGAAGCTTGGAATTCACGTGACTTGAAGTCGCGGC
>JADMIO011319605.1_pt1 | contig 12737 bp, 10 predicted proteins | sample 8958161 | NCBI WGS metagenome assembly JADMIO01 (sample SAMN16585339, study PRJNA669376) | soil metagenome | isolation source: Crop rotation soil | place: USA: Cullars Rotation, Alabama | collected 2011 | reverse complement strand
GCGCGACCCCGCCGAGTCCCCCGCCGTATGAAGCACGGCATTCGCCGGGTGCCCGCCCTGTGGCGCGCCACTCGGCTGGCGCGCCGCTGGTACCACGCCAGGCGCGACGCGTATCCCGACTGGAGCCGGCTGACCGCGGCGGACGCGTCCACCTGGGAGCAGGCGCGGCGCGCCGCCCAGGGCGGCCCGCGCGTGCTGATGGCCACCTCCATCGGCTCCTACGCCCACGGCATCACGCTCGAAAGCGCGCTGGCCGCGGCCCTGACGTTCCGCGGCGCCGAGGTCCACGCGCTGTTGTGCGACGCGGCCCTGACGGCGTGCGCCGAGTGCGAGGCCTCGCTCTATCCGGATGTGAAGGCGTTTGCCGCCTCCGGTCCGTCGAAGGATCTGTGCCGCGATTGCCGGTGGCCGGCGGAACGCGTCTACCAGCAGCTGGGCCTGCGCGTCCATCGCTTCGGCGACTGGCTGACCGAGGCCGACCGCCAGGACGCCCGCGCCGTGGCGTCCAGCATCCCGCTGGCCGACATCCCCACGTTCACCCGCGACGGTGTGGAAGTGGGCGAGCACGCCCACGCGGGTGCCCTGCGCTTCTTCGCGACCGGCTCGCTCCAGGAGGAGCCGCAGGGCGAGGCGGTGCTGCGGCGCTATCTCGAATCGGCGCTACTGACCACCACGGTCACGCGGCGCCTGTGCCGGGAAGTCGGCTTCGCGTCGGCGGTCTTCACGCACGGCATCTACGTGCCGTGGGGCCTCATCGGCGAGTCCGCGCGGCGTGAAGGCGTCCGCGTGGCGACGTGGAACGTGGCCTACCGCAAGCGCCGCTTCATCTTCAGCCACGACGACACCTATCACCATACGCTGCTGACCGAGCCGCGCGACCACTGGGAGCACCTGGAACTGACGCCCGCCCAGGAACAGGAACTGATGCAGTACCTGGCCAGTCGCCGCGAGGGCCTCTTCGACTGGATCGTGTTCCACCGGCCGCGCCGCGACGATCCGCAGGCGCTGGCCCGGACACTCGGCCTCGACCCGGGGAAGCCGGCGATCGGCCTGCTCACCAACGTGTCGTGGGACGCCCAGCTGCACTACCCGGCCAACGCGTTTCCCAACATGCTCGAGTGGCTGGTCTCCACGTGCGAGTACTTCGCGACGCGGCCGGACCTGCAACTCCTCATCCGCGTGCACCCCGCCGAGATCAGCGGGTTTCCGCCGTCGCGGCAGCCGATTCTCGCGGAACTGGCCAAGCGGATCCCGGCGCTGGCGCCGAACATCTTCGTGGTCGGGCCCGACAACCCCATGAGCACGTACGCATTGATGTCGCTGTGCAACGCGGCCATCATCTACGGCACGAAGATGGGGGTGGAGCTGACCAGCGTCGGACAGCCGGTGATCGTGGCGGGCGAGGCCTGGATCCGCAACAAGGGGCTGACCTACGACGCCAGCTCGCGGGAGGAGTATCTGGCCCTGCTGGCGCGCCTGCCGTTTGCCGGCGGCCTCGACGCCGACCAGCTGGCCCGCGCCCGCCGCTACGCCTACCACTTCTTCTTCAACCGCATGATCCCGCTGCCCTTCATCGAACCGAAGGCGGGGTACCCGATCTACCGCCTGAAGCTCGAGCGCCTGCAGCAGCTGTTGCCCGGCGCCTCGCAGGGGCTCGACACGCTGTGCGACGGCGTGCTGTCGGGCACGCCCTTCGTCCTGAGGAACAGTCCGGCCGCCGGTCCGGGGCCCACCTCCACGCCATGACGACGGCACTCCTGGCCACCTTCGTCGTGGCGCTGGTGGCATCCGTCGTGCTCGGGGCGGTCATGCGCCGCGTGTCGGCGTCGATCGGCGCCGTCGTCCCGCCCCGTCCCGATCGCTGGCACAGCGAGCCGACGGCGACCATGGGCGGGGTGGCCATCGTGGCGGCGACGCTGCTCGCCATGGGGGTGGCCTTCCTGCTGGCGCGCGGGCGGGGCGGCGCGATCTCGCTCGACGCGCCGTGGTTGCCCGTGCTGCTGTCCTCCCTGGCCATGTTCGTGGTGGGGATCGTCGACGACCGCCTGCAGCTGTCGCCGCTGGCCAAGCTGGTGTCCTCACTCGCCATCGGGGCATTCCTGGTCTTTGCCATGTCGGAGGCGCAGCCGGCCGGCGCGGTCTCGCTGACCTGGACGCTGCTGGCCACGATCTGGTTCGCCGGGGTCTGCCACGCCCTGAACCTGCTGGACAACATGGACGGGCTGGCCGCGGGCGTGGCGCTGATCGCCACGGCGTTCATGGCCTGGCTGCTGGCCCGCGCGCTCGGGCCGGGACTGGTCGTGGTGCTCACCGGGCTGGCCGGGGCGCTGGTCGGATTCCTGTTCTGGAACCGGCCGCCGGCGCGGCTCTTCATGGGCGATTCGGGGAGTCTCTTCATCGGCGCCGTCCTGGGCGCGTCGGCGCTCGTGGCGGTGTTCCGCACCGGGGTGGTCTTCGTCAGCCCCGTGGTCCTCGTCGTCTTCATCCTCGTGGTGCCGCTCTTCGACACCGGGTTCGTGCTGGTGCTGCGGCGGCTGGCCGGACGCAAGGCCTCGAAGGGCGGCACCGATCACGTGTCCCACCGCCTGGCCTCGCTGGGCTTCTCCCAACGCAGCGCCGTCCGCATCCTCTATGCGCTGGGCCTGGTCGGCGGCGGCGTGGCGTGGCTGCTGACGTCCGATCCGGGCATCGAGCCGATGGCCATCGTCGCGCTCTTCGCGGTGCTGCTGACGCTGTTCGGCATCTTCCTGGCGCGCGTGCCGGTCTACAACCTGCAGGACTTCAGCGCACTGAAGGGGTCCACCTTCGCGCCCTTCCTCAAGGACCTCACGTTCCGGTGGCACGCGGCGGAGGTGCTGCTCGACCTGGTCCTCATCACCGTCTGCTATTACGCCGCCTACCGCATCCGTTTCGAGGGCCAGTCGTTCGACGACTGGGCGCCGTACTTCGCGTCGTCCTTGCCGGTGGTGCTGGGCTGCCGGCTGCCGGCGCTCTACGCGTCGGGCCTCTACCAGCGCAACTGGACCACGTTCGGGCTGCGGGATCTGGCCCCGGTCGTCCGCGGCGTCCTGATGGGATCGCTGCTGGTCGTGGCGGTGGCGTCGTTCCGCTACCGCTTCGAAGGCTTCCAGCGGGGCGTGCTCCTCATCGACTTCCTGCTGCTGACGCTGGCCATCATCATCACGCGCGGGTCGTTCAGGGCCATGAGCCTCGTGGTCTCGACGCGCAGCAAGCGCAGCCGCCGCGTGCTGGTCTACGGGGCCGGGGCGTTCGGTCAGCTGCTGGTGCGCGAGATGCGCATGAACCCGCACTGGAGCATGAACCCGATCGGGTTCATCGACGACGATCCATTGAAGTCGCACCGCTGGATTGCCGGCGTGCCGGTGCGCGGGACCATCGACGACCTGGCCGACATCGTGCGCCGGCACTCGGTGGAGGAAGTCGTGCTCAGCAGCCCGGCGATCAACGGCGACGTCGAGGGACGCATCCGGCAGGTGTGCGCGCACATGGCGCGGCCGGTGCGGCGGTTCCGCATGGAGATCCGGTAGCACGGCGGTGCTCGTCAGCCTCGTCATCGTCAACTGGAACGGCCGGCACCATCTGGAGCAGTGCCTCGGGTCGGTGGCCGCCCAGCAGGGCGTGGAATTCGAGACCATCGTCGTCGACAACGGCTCGACGGACGGGTCGGTGGCCTTCCTGCGCGAGCGTTTTCCCTGGGTGCGCCTGCTCGCGCTGACATCCAACACGGGTTTTGCCGGGGGCAACAACGCCGGCGCCCGCGAGGCGCACGGGCAGTACCTCGTGTTCCTGAACAACGACACGGCGGCGGAGCCGACGTGGCTGCAGGCGCTCGTCGCCGGCCTCGACGAAGCGAACCGCTTCACCGTCACTACCTCGTGCATCGTCTACATGGAGGATCCGAGGCAGGTCGACAGCGCCGGTGACGGGGTGCTGCGATGGGGCGGGCCCTTCAAGCGCCACCATGGTGGGTCGGTCGACGACGTGCGTCAGTCCGAAGAGGTGTTTGCGGCGTGCGGGTGCGCCTTCCTGATGCCGCGTGCGCTGTTCGAGGAGCTGGGCGGCTTCGACGAGGACTTCTTCGTCTCCCACGAGGACGTGGACCTGTCCTACCGCGCGCGCCTGCTGGGACACCGGGTGCGCTACGTGGCCGATGCCGTCGTGCGGCATCATGGCAGCGCCACGCTGGGCCTGGTCAGCGAGTTCTCGGTGCGCAACGGCCAGCGCAACGCCGAGTGGATGTATCTGAAGAACACGCCGCTGTGGATCCTGCTGCGCACGCTGCCGGGACACCTGTTCTACAACCTGCTGGCCACGGCCTACTTCGCGCGGACGGGCCGGCTGCGCGCCTTCATCGCCGCCAAGGCCGCCGCGGCCGCCGGCATTCCGCGCATGCTGGCCAAGCGGGCGGCGATTCAGGGAGCCGCGCGCGTCGGCAGCGCCGCGATCTGGCCGCTGCTCGAGCGCCGCTGGCTGGCCGTGAAGCGGCGCGAGAAGGCGTTCGTGCTCGATCCGAAGCGAGGGCGGCTCTGAGCCCTCCGGTGATGCCGGAGCTGACCGCGCTCCTCGTGAACTTCAACGCGGGGGAGGAGCTGCGTCGCGCGCTCCAGTCGCTGGCCGACGAGATCGGCGGCCGGCCGTGGGAAGGCGTGGTGGTCGACAATGCCTCCACCGACGGCAGCGCCGAGATCGCGCTCGACTTTGCGCCCGCGGTCACGCTGGTGCGCAACGCGGGGAACGTCGGCTTCGGCCGGGGCATCAATCAGGGGCTGGCCCGCGCCCGCGCGCCGTTCGTGCTCATCATGAATCCCGACTGCCGGCTTCAGTCCGGCGCCATCGACCGCTTGATGGGCGAACTGGCCAGCCGGCCGTCGTGCGCGATCGTGGGGCCGCGCATTCTCGATCCGGACGGAACCGAGCAGGGCAGCGCCCGCGGCGATCCGGACATGCTGACCGGCGTCTTCGGCCGCAGCGCCGCGCTGCGCCGGCTGTTTCCCGCACTGGCCGTCTCCGAACGCAACGTCGTGCCGTCCGCCAGCGTGCCGCCCGGCGGCAGCCTCGCGGTGGACTGGCTGTCGGGCGCCTGCATGCTGGCGCGCGCCTCGGCGCTGGCCTCGGTGGGCGGATTCGACGAGCGCTATTTCCTGTATTGGGAGGACGCCGACCTGTGCCGGCGCCTGCGCGCCGCAGGCCTCGAGGTGCGCTATGTGCCCTCGGCTTCGGCCGTGCACAAGGTCGGGCAGTCGAGCCGTACGGCCCGCGCCGCGTCGATCCGGGCGTTCCACGCCAGCGCCTATCTCTACTACGCCACGCACGTGGCGCCGGGCGCGCTCAACCCGAAGCGCCCGCTCGCACGCGTGCTCCTCGCCGCCCGCTGCTGGATGAGTCTCCGCCGAATCTGAATGGCTGGCCGCTAGGTCTTCAGCGCCCGCATGCGCTTGTTGGCGATGCCGTTGTAGGCGCGTCCGATGAGAGCGGTCAGTTCTTTCCAGTCCACCTCGCCGTCTACCCACACACTGATCCACGAACCGCGGCCGTACGGCGTGGCGAACATGAGATCGGCCGCGACCTGTGCTGCGAACTCCGCGAACGGCAGCCTCACCGCGATCGATGGCCGACTCTTCTGGATCTCGAATGCGCAGAAGATCTTCTTGCCAGCCTGAAAGTTCGGGTGACCGTGTGAGGACGTCTCGCTGGTCTCGGGCAGCGCCAGGCAGATCCGCCGTGCGCGCGCGAACACCGGCCGCGACAGTGCTCGTTGCTGGAACATCTTCGGTGTTCCAGGGGCTCGCCGGGGCGCCCTCACTCGCGTGCCCATCCGCGACCCAGCCGTCCTTCAGCGCCTCGGGGGCGAGGCCACGCAGGCGAAGTTGGCCGCATCGTCCGTGCTGCCCTTGCCCAGGTAGGTGGACACCTGATCGAATGGACAGAGCGGGCGGGTGCGGACGGTCTTGCCGGCGCTGCTGCGGGAGGCAACGAGGCGCGCGGGCTTCTGGCCCTTCTCCACCCAGGTCCGAATGGCCCCGATGCCGTCGAACGTGTCGGGGCCGGGCCCGCCGGTGCAGTGATACACGCCCGGCATCATGAAGAGCGCAATCGAGTCCGTGGCTTGTGGCCCCACCGTGCGGAGCACATTCGAGTAGTAGATCGTGCTGAGCTGCGGCGGCACCTGCGGGTCGGACCAGCCGTGGTACATGAGCAGCTTCCCGCCGCGGGCGAAGAACGGCGCGAGGTTGGCATCGCTCGACGCCAGCAGCCCGGCATCGGCGGCGTCCACGCGATCGAGCTCGGCGGCCAGGGCGAACCCGCGATCGTTCCAGTCCCGATTCTTGTAGACCAGGTTCGCAATCGCCGACTGCGCAAAGCGCAGGGGCCGCGGCCCTCCCAGGATGTCCCACTCGAGTTCCGTTCCCGGCATCAGATGCCCGGGGAACAGCACCTCTCCGGTGCCCGGCCGCGTGGTGGGTGACGTGATGGCGCGCGCCGACGCCACCTGGGCGGGGGTCAGGCAGCTGAAGGTGTCGTTGCCCTTGCAGGCGAGCGCGGCGAAATCGACCGTGCAGGCGGTGGGATCCTCGATGAGGCCGTCGCGCACGCCGTCGAGCGTGTCGCAGGCGTCGAGCACGGCGCGGTGAAGCGCGGGATACTTCTCCGGCGGAATCACCGCGTCAGGCGTGCGGTTCATCGCGAGATTCACGCCCAGCCGCGCGCCGTGACTCCGCATCGTGTCCCAGGCCGCCGCGCCCGCCACGATACCGTCGAAGTCCGCCGGGTAGCGCTGGGCACTGGTGATGGCCTGCCGTCCACCCTGCGAGCAGCCCGTGAAATACGAGAACTGCGGCGTCCGCCCGTAGTGCTCGTCGATCAGGCGCTTGGCGGCCACCGTCATCTCGTGGATCGCGCGGTAGGCGAAGTCCACCAGCTTCTCGTGGTGACCGAGGGTGAAATCCGCGTCGTTGCCGGCATGTCCCGTGTCGGTGCCGGCGGCGGCGAACCCGTCGACCAGCGCCCGCGCCATCGCGGCGTACGGGATCGTGCCGGCGAATCCGCCGTTACCCACGGCCTGAAACCTGCCGTTCCACGTCAGTGGGAGCCACACCTCGACCTTGATGTCCGAATCCGGGCTGGGGGTGAGGGTGACCTGCACCCGGCAGAACTCAGGCAGCCGGCCGTAGAGGGCCCGGGCCCCGGCGGACGACGGCGGACCCGGGGCGACGAAGACCCTGGCCGCCACGGGCTCGGCGGCGGTGACCGTTCCCGTGTGGAGCTTCACACCGGTGAGCGCGTTGCATCGCGGGGCGCCGGTCGCGGAGTGCGGCAGGACCAGCGCGATCCACGCCCCGAACAGCACCAGGGAAAAACGGGTGGAGAGCATGCCTGCAGCGTTCATCGGCGAGTCGACCGGCCGAGTATAGAACGCATCCCGCGTATTCTCCGCTCCACTTCAGCGCGCCACATTGGCGCGCCGGCGGCCCCGGGGCGTGCCGGAAACGGCATACAGTAGGGCGATATGACGAAGCTCCTGCAGCGCCTTCTCCTGCAGGTCTACCGGGTCGCCGTGCAGAGCGGCATCCTGGATCTGCCGGGCATGCGCACCGTGTTCGAGGCCTGCTACGGCCTGTACAAGCAGTTCGTCGAAGCCCGCTACGTCGCCCTGCTGCGGCCGCACGTCGCGCCCGGCACGATCGTCATCGACGTGGGCGCAAACGTAGGTTTCTTCACGCGCTACTTCGCCCAGTGGACGGGTTCGAACGGGCGTGTGCTCGCCATCGAGCCGGAGCGGCGGAATTTCGATCGGCTGCAGGCGATGATCCGGTCACGCCGCCTGAACGCGGTCGTCGAGGCCGTGCACGCCGCCGCGGCCGAACGGGAAGGCCAGGTGGCGCTGACCATCGATCCCTATCATCCGGCCGGACACTACCTGTCCCTGTCGTCCGACGGCGTGCCGACCCGCGCCGTGGCCATCGATGACCTCGTCCGGCAACACGAGGACCGCACCGTATCGCTCATCAAGATCGACGTGCAAGGAGCGGAGCTGCGCGTGCTGAAGGGTGCCGCGTCGACACTCCGAACGTACCGGCCCGCGCTGCTCGTCGAACTCGACGAGAAAGCACTGCGCTCCCAGGGGGCGTCGGTCGAGGCGGTCGTCGAGTTTCTGGCGTCGTACGGCTACTGGGGCCAGCTGATGTCATCGGAAGGACTGACGTCGTTTCTCGACCGACGCGAGCTGATCGTCGCCAGCCTTGCCCACGAATACATCGACGCGCTCTTCATCGGCGGGCCGGAGCCATCGTCGCTGCAACCGGTCGGGGCGGGCGCCTCGTCGGCATCCTGAAGCGATCCCCGCCCGCCGTGCGCCGGACTCAGCGCAGGATATCGTCGACCGCGTCGGCCACGTCGATTGCAATCGACAGGCATGCCGTGAGCCCGGGTGACTCGATGCCGGCCGCCTGCACCAGACGCGCGCAGCGCGTGTCGCGGCCGATCCGGAAGTCGGCGAACGATTCAGACGGCGGGTGCAGCTTCGGGCGGATGCCGCTGCCGCCGAGCCGCAGGTCGTCGAGCGTCAGCGACGGCAGCAGTTCGCGTGCCGGCTCCAGATAATCCTGCACGGCGTAGCGGCCGTCTTCGTAATCGTCCCGGCGGGCCTGGAATCGCACCGTCGGTCCCAGCGTGACGTTGCCGAATACGGTCTTGGTCAGGTGCACGCCCAGGCTGTGGCCGTGCGCGTGGGGCAGCGGGTAGACCAGCGCGTTCACCAACGGGCGTTTCGCGGGGATCAGTTCGACGTACTCCCCGCGGCACGGGTGAATCGTGAACGACTCGCCCCCCAGCAGGGCCGAGACCTCGTCGCCGTACAGACCTGCCGCGTTCACGACCGCCTGCGCGTGAATGGCTTCGGCCGGCGTGCGCAGCGTCACGCCCTCTGCCGTGACGTCCGCTCCGATCATCGGCGAGCCCGGCAGGACGAAGGCACCGGCGTCGCGGCACTCCCGCGCCAGCGCCTGCACCAGGGCTTCGGCGCTGAGAATGCCGGTGTTCGGTGAGAACAGCGCGGCGTGCGCGCGGACGTGCGGTTCCCGCTCGGCCACGAAGACGCGATCGACCAGGCGCAGGCCCTCGACGCCGTTGCTCTCGCCTCTCGCCAGGATCTTCTCGAGATCGGCCACGTCGTCCTCGGACTGGGCGACGATCAGCTTGCCGCACCGGTTGTGCAGCACGCCGTGGCGGGCGCAGTACTCGTAGAGCAGTCGCGCGCCGCGCACGCAGTGTTTCGCCTTGAGCGACCCGGCCGGGTAGTACATGCCCGCGTGAATGACCTGGCTGTTGTGGGTGCTGGTGGCCATGCCGGGCCGTGGTTCGCGTTCGAGCACGCAGACGCTGTGCCCGCGCGCCGCAATCGCCGCCGCCGCGGCAAGCCCCACCACGCCGCCGCCGATGACGGCGGCGTCAATCTGCTCCATGGACATCCATCATGTGACGATTCGGCGGCCGTGTCTTGTGCTGGAACCCCTCGGTGTTCCAAGCAGACAATGTGCGCTACGATCATAGGCGAGCTGCTCCTGGGGGCGGCCGCCCCCCGATCAAATGCAGACGCCACGTATCTTGCTGACCGGTGCCAACGGTCAGCTGGCCCACCACATCGTTCGCACCTTCGCCGATCACACGGTGACGGCGCTCGACCGGACGACCCTCGACATCGGCGATCCCGAGGCGGTGGCGCGTGCGGTGGACGAGATTGCGCCGGGGCTCATCATCAACTGCGCGGCGTTCAACAACGTGGACGGCGCGGAGGATCGGCCGCTGGACGCCCTGGCCGCCAACGCCTTCGGTGTGCGCAGCCTGGCGCGCGGCGCCCAGCGGCACGGGGCGACGCTGGTGCACTACAGCACCGACTTCGTGTTCGACGGACACGCGTCGGAACCGTACCTGGAGGATGCGCAGACGTCGCCGCAGAGCACCTACGCCGCGTCCAAGCTCGTTGGGGAGTGGCTGGCGCTCGAGGCGCCGCGGGCCCTCGTGCTGCGTCTGGAAAGCCTGTTCGGATCGCCGGCCGGCTGGACCGGCCGGCGGGGCACGGTGGACGCCATCGTGGACGGTCTGCGCGCGGGACGGGAGATACCGGTGCTGACCGATCGCGTGGTGTCGCCCAGCTATTCGCCGGACGTGGCGGCGGCCACGCGGCACCTGCTCGACCGCGGGGCCCCGTCGGGGGTGTATCACGCCGTGAACGCCGGGCACACCACCTGGGAACAATTCGCCCTCCACATCGCCGGTCTGCTTGGCGTCACGCCCAACCTGAAGCGGCTGACGACGGACCAGCTGACGCTGCGAGCTGCCCGGCCCAGGTATTGCGCCCTGGCGGCGCCCAAGCTGGCGGCGCAGGGGTTCACGATGCCGTCCTGGCAGGACGCCGTCCGGCGCTGGCTGGGCCAGCGCTAGCCGAGCCTCCCGGCTGTGCCGGAGTTGGTCGCTCGGGGCACACGAAAAAGGGCGCTACGGCGACCCCTGGAACACCGAAGGTGTTCCAGCGACAGACCCTGACACGTATAGAATTGACGGATCGCATGGCCAAGCGCGCAATCATTTCAGGGATCACCGGGCAGGACGGCTCGTATCTAGCCGAGTTGCTCCTGGACAAAGGCTACGACGTCACCGGGATCGTCCGGAGGACCAGCTCGCCCAACTATTGGCGGATCGAGCACCTGCTGGACCGCGTGACGTTGCGGCCCGCCGATCTGCTCGATCAGCTGTCGCTGGTGCGGGTGATCCAGGACGTCAAGCCGCACGAGTTCTACAACCTCGCCGCCATGTCCTTCGTGCCGGCGTCGTGGGATCAGCCGCTGCTGACCGGCGACTTCAACTCGATGGGCGTGACGCGCCTGCTCGAGGCCGTGCGGCAGGTCGATCCCTCGATTCGTCTCTACCAGGCGTCCTCGAGCGAGATGTACGGCCGCGTGCGCGAGGTGCCGCAGACCGAGCTGACGCCGTTCTATCCGCGCAGCCCGTACGGCGTTTCGAAGGTGTTCGGGCACTACATCACGGTGAACTACCGCGAAAGCTACAACATGTTCGCGGTCTCGGGTATCCTCTTCAATCACGAGTCGCCGCGGCGCGGTCTGGAATTCGTGACACGCAAGGTCACCGACGGCGTGGCCCGCATCAAGGTGGGGAAGGCCGACCACCTGAAGCTGGGCAACCTGGATGCACAGCGCGACTGGGGCTTCGCCGGCGACTACGTGCAGGCGATGTGGCTGATGCTGCAACAGGACACGCCCGACGACTACGTGGTGGCGACGGGCGTCAGCCACTCCGTCCAGCAACTGGTCGAGACCGCGTTCGGTCACGCCGGCCTGGATTGGAAGAAGTACGTGCGCACCGATCCGGCGCTGATCCGGCCGGCCGAGGTCGACCACCTGATCGGCGATCCCGCCAAGGCCAAGGCCAAGCTTGGCTGGGAGCCCTCGGTCGGCTTCGCCCGCCTGGTTGCGATGATGGTCGATGCCGACGTCGAGAGGCACTCGGCGCTGGTCGCGCCGGCCTCGATCGGCTCGGGCCGCGAATTCCGCCCCTAGTTTTTTGCCGGAACACCTGCGGTGTTCCAGCAACAGACACTGCTACGCCCGGCGCGCGATGGCGGCGTAGTCCAGGTAGGTGAACAGCAGGCGGTTCACCTTTTCCACGTTCGCGTTGAACACGTCCGTCGAGTCATCGAGCCCGGCGCCAGGCAGCTTTTGCAGCTTGTCGTGTTCCGGGTAGGGTGAGCGGAACCGGACGTCCACGTCCTGGAACCCGCTGGCCAGCAGCAGGTACTTCAAGGTGTCGGGATGCAGCGGACGCACGTGCGTGATGTCCCGGATGTAGCTCTCGAAGAAGGCGAACCAGCACGCCGGATTGATGGTTTCGAGCACGATCACCGCGCCCGGCTTGAGGGCGGCCCACGCGGCGTCCAGCAAGTCCGTGAGATAGGCCGGGTCCACGTGCTCGACCACCTGGGCGGCCAGCAGGCCCCCCAAGGACCCGGGCGGCTGCGCCCGCAGGAACGCCAGCGCATCGGCGCGTGACGCGGTCAGGCCCTTCTGCCGGCACACTTCCACCATCGACTCGTTGATGTCGATGCCCTGCGCGCTGACGCCGCGCTCGGCCGCCAACGCCAGGAACTCGCCGCGGCCGCAGCCGATGTCGAGCACGTTGGAGGCACCAGCGAACAGGTCGGCGTACGGCACCAGCCGTTCGCGGATCGCCTCGGGCGTCCCCCTGAATTGATCCTCGAAGCCGACGTACTTGTGGCTGAGGGCGACGACCGCGGCCGGTGCCGTGGCACGATTCGTGGACTGGCCGTCCGTCACACCGGCGGACGCCGTGTTGGTGCCACCCGCGACGGCCGACGGCGGCACGGCCGGATCCTGGCGCAGGCGCTCGATCTCGCGCGCCAGGTCGTGGTTGGCTTGCCGGATCACGCCCATCGCGGTCCGCAGTTCCTCGTGGGCGGCGCGCATTCGCGCCATCTCGGTTTCCATCCGCCGCTCGCGCGCGGCCAGCGCCTCACGGTGGCGCTCGACGTCGTCCAGCGCACCCAGCGCGGGACCGGCCGCTTCGTTCAGCGTGTTCACGAACTGGACGACGGACGAATTGAAATGCTCCTGCGTGCCCAGGAGGCGGGAGATGAAGCGCCGCATCCGGTAGAGGGCGCGGTGCTTGAACGATCCGCTGGCGGG
>JADMIO011852120.1_pt1 | contig 12738 bp, 11 predicted proteins | sample 8958161 | NCBI WGS metagenome assembly JADMIO01 (sample SAMN16585339, study PRJNA669376) | soil metagenome | isolation source: Crop rotation soil | place: USA: Cullars Rotation, Alabama | collected 2011 | reverse complement strand
CTTTCCCTCCATTTCAGAGCCTCCTGCATCCTCTTTGATCCCTTGACCGAATTGCATTTTGAGCGATGTTCCGCGCCTGGCCGATAGCCTGTGCTGGGCTATTAGACCACCGTGCTGGCGGTTCGGGTGTGTGCCTGAACCGTCATTTTTCTCCTTCTCAGGCTTGTTTCGTAGAAAGGGCTGATACCGTTGAAAATCTGCTTTGTTTTTGGGAACTCTGGGTAAGGATAGGTTGTGATCGAATGCAAACGCTCTTAACCCACCTGAGGAGATTCTCGTCTCAGCCTGTTCTCAGAATCATGGCCTACTCCTGGCTGATTTCGAGTTTGCTGCATTCGGTCCCTCTTTTGTCCGGAGCATCCTTGCTTGACACAACGTTCCGTACCTTTGCTCCGTACAGCATCCCTTTAGATATCGAACTGCAACCGGACGGAAAACTCCTGGTGGTCGGTAACTTTTCGGAATACGACGACAAGGCCACCGATGGAATTGTGCGGCTTAACAAGAATGGGCAGGTCGATACCAATTTTGTTGCCAGCAAATCAGGGGGACAGGCTGTTGATGCTCGTGTCGTTGCACTGGCACCAGATGGAAAGATTTATCTCGGCGGAACCTTCTCAAAGTTCAGGGGGCACATGAGTAGCGGCATCGTTCGCCTAAATAGTGACGGCAGTGTGGATCAGAGTTTTTCCTACGTGGTCGAGCATCCTTTGCCGGTCAGCGGGATATACATTCAAACCGACGGGAAAATCTTAGTTGCGGACACTCAAAAGCTAAATCGATTGTCACCTGAAGGCATGATTGATCCCTCGTTTGCCTTCTCCTACGAAACGAACGAAACCATGACGGCTGGCGCTCTGCTGCCGGATGGGAAGTTTTTGATCTCATTGCTGTCGCTAAACGACCGTCTCAGAGTTTTGCGGCTGAACACTGATGGAACAGTCGATTCTTTCTTTTCACTCGATGCAAGAATTCGAAGCGCCGGGAGCAGTAGCCGTAACATGAAACTGTTTCCCTTGACGGATGGGCATATAATAATTGCTGGGGGATTCGTGGGAGCACGATTAAGTGTTGCGCGGCTTAACGCGAACGGTTCTCTTGATGAGTCCTTCGATGCTGGCTGGGTTGGGTTCCCTTCGACAGCGATAATTCGTCCGGATGGCAAAATCATCATCGGTGGGCAATTCGTTGGAGGACTAGGAAACCGAACCCTTGCCCAACTTCTTCCTGACGGCGCAATCGACCTGGGCTTTAAAGTTGCAATCGCCGACACAACCATCAGCGATCTGGCGTTGCAGCCTGACGGCAAGCTTATCGTTGCAGGGGATTTTGGAGCAGTAGACGGCGTTGATCGAGCGAGAATCGCCCGTTTGAATGTGTCCGCAGCCAGTGATTTGAACATCTTGAGCTTAGGAACTACGGCATGGATCGCCGAAAGCGCAGGGAAGACCATGGCAACAGTTAGGCGTGTTGGAGACCGTCAAAACCGCGTCAGCGTCAGTTGCTTAACCACAAACGGGACTGCTCTCGCGTTCCAGGATTACGTTCCTGTCGCCAGTCAGCTGGTTTTTGAGCCCGGCGAGTGGGAAAAGCAGATTGAGATAGAGATCCTTGATAACGCGGTGGCAGACGGAGGCAGAGATTTCAAACTATTCCTTGCAGAGCCTCACTCACTCACAGGAGCTTTAAGCCTCCAAGACAGTACCGCCTCCATCCTAATCGAGGATGACGAGTCCGGAATCAGCTTCATGAGAAAGACGTACGAGGTCGGAGAATCCGAAGAAGCTGTGGAGTTGGGTGTGTATCTTTCAAAGGGGCCAAGCAACTCAACTGTGGATTACGAGGTTATCGCACAGACAGCTCAACCAGGGCAGGATTTTGTTCAGCAAAGCGGCACCTTGGTTTTCGACGATTGGTGGCAGGATTATGGATATCGAACCTTCACGATTCCCATCCTTGACGACGCCGCTTTGGACGGTGACAAAACCTTCCTGGTCAGGTTGAAAAATCCAAGCGGGACGAATCTGATTGGTCCCATTGCTACAGCCACAATCACCATTAGAGACAACGACAACTTTGCTGGGGCTTTCAAAGGGCTCAACGGTTCAATCGCAACATCCATCGGTTTTAAAGATGGAAAAGTTTTGATCGGCGGTTGGTTCACGTCCGTCGATGGCTTGCGCCGGTCATACCTAGCCAAATTGAATGCTGACGGCTCCGCAGATCGGACCTTTGACACCACTGATGGGCCGAACGCGCCTGTCCTCTGTTTATCGACACAAGCAGACGGCAAGATTTTAGCAGGGGGCAGGTTTACAGCAGTTGGGGCAACAAGATGCGGACATATTGCGAGGTTTAACGTCGATGGTTCCTTAGACAGGACATTCAAAGGAGATCCAGGATGGAGTGGCCCAAGTTTTTTTGTTTACAGGGCACTTCCTGCGGAGATTAGGTCTATTCTGCCGCTTCGGGACGGAAAAATATTAACGGCTGGAACAATGACGAATTATGGGGATGTGCAGCGATTTGGTCTCTGTCAGTTAAATGCAGACGGTTCATTGGACGAATCGTTCAACCCACCGTTAACGCCTGGAACAGGGATCACTGCTTTAGGTTTGCAGCCTGACCAGAAAATCCTGATTGGTGGCACATTCCGAGGAAACAATCTGCAGTTCGTAGGAAGGTTATTCCCGGATGGTTCCTTTGACCCATCATTCGCGGTCACAAATATCGCAACCGTAAATGCGTTCTTGCCACGGCCTGATGGAACGATCCTGGTAGGAACAGGCATGGGTCTCAGCCACTTGAACACGAATGGATTTCCTGTTTCCGATTTCTCGCAACAGCTCTATTCAGAAAGCGTCTTGTGTTTCCTGCCACAGGCGGACGGAACTGTATGGGCGGGGGGAGATTTCTGGCGAAAGAAGGTCGGCATCCTCAGCCTTTCAACGAATCTGACCATTTCAGCTCTGGATGGTGGGCTTGGTTTCGTTAGAACATTGGCTTTTCAGGGTGATCATGTTTTTGCAGCGGGCACGTTCAACGGCTGGGACTCTGAGGACATGGAGCAGGCGCGAATTGATCCTACGTTTGGTGCGATAATGATTCCGCAGCAACCAGACCGCTATTTTTGGAAACAGTTTTCACTGACTGGTTCGCTCATTCAACGGCTACGTTTCGATAAAATCGTCGCATCTGGCGTGGGGATTGACCTAAGCTTGAGCGGGCAATCACAGTCTCCTTTTCGGGTGGAAAAATCTTCAGATCTGAAAACCTGGGTGCCGGTCTTTGAGAACAAAACTCCGAACTCAGGAATGATATTTCGAGATCCGGTCGTAGGCTCCGGTGGTCGCAATTTTTATCGCGCAACCTCTTCCCAATAAGCCGACCAGCCTATGACGAAGTGGCGCCCAGCACGCCTCAATCCGGACTTCGGTGACCTCCAGAAGCCCCAGAGGGCTGCGAGATAGCACAGAAATTGCGCGTATGCAGCAGGAGTGTCCACCTACTTCGTAAAACCAGGGAGCTTCAGCGACCTGGTGGAATTGGTGAAAAGTTTCCGAGAATATTGGATCACGGCACGGAAGCTTGGGGAGGTGGAAGAAGCGCCTTTGGAGAGCCCGGGCCTGGCCACCAACTCGCATCGCTAAAAAGGCCCACCAAACAGGGTGGACCTTTGCTTTTCAATGCTGCTGCCGGAACTCCTCAGCAACGTTGGAAGTGATCTTTTTAACAGAATCGCGACCGTTCGCAAGTAGCAGCGATCTTGGGTGAGGATTTCGGATTGAGGATCAGGTCGCCAATGAGAGCGCAAAAGTCCGGGTTTTCGTGACTTTGAGATTTTGCGTTTGTAGAGGAAATGCACACCAGCTCGCTTTGATCCTGGCTGGTCTAACGGTTATGACCGACAGTTCAGAAAACGGTGAAAAACTCACGCTTCGCAGGAAGTTGGAGCAAGACATCATTGAGGCCGAAGCTGCCTCCGGACCGAAGGAACTTCGGTTAAACAAATGCGCTCCTAGCTCTCAGCTCAATGCGATACTACAATCGGAGGTTCTTTAACTGCCCCACTCCCGCCTCGTGCGATAGAGTTTGCATCAACACAACTGGGCATCTTATCGCACACCCCCAAAAGTTGTTGCAATCTGACACGAGAGACATATCAATAAGCTTCACATCTTTTGTTAGCATTTTAGATGCAACGGCAATTATGAACGCCGGAGAGATGGGGAGTCGTTGCGTCAGCCGCAGAAACGAGTGAAAGCGCTGATTTCACAAAGCCCAAGCACAGGTCTGAACCCACCAACCTGGTCGAACAAAACGTCCGCTCCCGATCTCAGGCACGATCAAGGGTTTACTCTCATTGAGCTACTCGTCACAATTTCAATCATTGCCATCTTATCGGCCTTACTTTTGCCGGGCCTTCATCGGGCCAAGGGAACCGCGCGTAAGGTAAAATGCATCAGCAATCTCAGGCAGATCGCGACCGCTCAGAAAATGTATGTCGATGATTTTGAGGTTTACCCTACCTATCATTACGAGTGGCAGGGGCGCTCATATTGGTGGCCTGACCTGCTTACCCCATACGCTCGAGCTGGTTGGATGAATGATCTTTATCGGTGCCCGGGGAATCGTTTGGCAAACGAACCGCTTAATCCCGGCCCGAACCAAACCGGCGTGGGACCACATGGGAACTATGACCTGAATACGGTCGGAGTTTTTTGGGGAGGTATACCAGCGGGCGGTGACAGGGAGATTCGGGAATCAAGCTCTATCGGCCTCGGAGGCATGGACCGACCCAGGGAGCAAAGGTTCACGCCGTTACGTGAATCCAAAGTCACACAGCCGACTCTGAAGCTTTCTTTTGGCGATGCTCTGATCGGCAATTCTTGGGTGGGAGGTTGGTTTGGTGTCTCCAAGTTTTACCTGGCAAAGAGTTTCTATCTCAGATCCGATAGGGCAAGACTTCACGACAACAGGCACAACGCATTATGGAATGTCTCATTCTGTGATTCTCACGTGGAATCCCTGAAAACAGCGCAACTCTTTGAGCGATCTGCGGCGGCCCTCGCGCGCTGGAATTACGACAATAAGCCCCATTTCGAATTCGTCGCGCCGGAACAGTGACAGAGGGTTTAATGAGCAGCAGGCAAACATTCATCCGAAATTCCTGGTCGGATTTAGCCAGAAGTGCCTGCGGATTGAAGGAACCCTTACAAGTGGCAGTGGTCCGCGTTGGAGACGGATTAGGTTGTTTCGTTGAAGGCGTGGAGGTCGCCGTGGCTGACACCAGGGCACATGGGGCTATCAGTTCGTGGAGGCCCGCCGCTGGGATTGAGGCTCACGAGGAATGTCACGCCTACAAGTTGCCCTTCGGACCCATCTTTTTCAACCCTGGTAAATGATATCTCTGGTATTCTCACGATATTGGCAGGTGGCAATCACTCTGACTTGCAACCTAGGGATCATCACGAACGCAGTGACGCCACCGGATTCCCAACTCCAGACTCTCGGGGATACTCGCATTCAGTGGAGGGAGACGACCCGGCTTCTCCGAGTGACTTCTGTGCCCTCCGGCAAGTCCCATGAAGAAGGGACAACGAGGATAACCTTCAGATCCGGCCCCGAGAAGGGAAGGACAGAAACTTTCCCCTGGTACATTGACAACCCTATCCAAGAGGCCAAGTGTGGCGAGGATGTGGTATTTATCAGGACTGCCGGATATTTTAAACACCCGGGATGGACCACTTCTTTTGCAACAAGTCTGGTGTTCTATTCGAATGGGCGCCTTTTAAGGACCGTGAGTTCGGACGAATTGAGCGTGATGAGTTGCGGGTCGGGAAAAGGACCATTCGGCCTTTTTCTGGAGAAGCAGCCCCAAAAGCACACGCATTCTTTAGCTGGCGACCCATTTAAAGTGCGAACGTTAGCCGGTTACTCAATACAATTTGACTGCCACGGAAGAGCGACTCAGGTCATCGATTCTTATGCGGATTTCCTTGCAACACCCGGGGCGCTGAAAGTCAAAGAATGGGTAGCTCAAAATGTGTCTAAAAGAAAATGTCTGGTGGCGTTGATCTGCTCAAGCTATCCAAGTGACATTTATCCTGGAACGTCTAAAACTTCCCCAGGCGCAGAGATACCTGCCTATTTTGTTTCAATGATCCCACTCCGTAGCCTGGATGCCCTCACACCGAACTTTAATGCTGAGAGTTATTTACGCGAAAGCCGATCAGCAAACACAAAAGCGCCGCAGATAGGCGAAGTTTGGCTTCTCGGCGTGGAAGAAAGTTGGATTCGACACAAAATCAGGATAGAGGATTTGCGCCCTTTGTTTCCACCTGATCCCGTCAAGAAGGTTTTTCATTAATCAAGCCTCTCCCAGAGGGAGGAACGAAGCCGAAGTTCAACGAGATTCCTGCATTCTGACCCGGTAATTCTTGCGCGATCCTTTCCCTGCGAGCAGCGTCTGCCTGTAGGGTTGTTCAATCCCGGCCGTTGGCTGACCCTGAGCATGCTGCTGTCTAAACCGCACATTTCGCAATTCGAATTGACGCTGAACCTGCCTCCCCGAGGGAGGAGAACTGAGCGAACTAGCAGCACATTTTCTCTCATGGCCAGCCGGTTCATTAAAGTGTGGTCTTTGTTCTTTGGGGCCCTTCGGGTATCTTGATCTTCCTTTCATATGAGCATCCGCGTTTTTCTCTTCATTCTTGTGTTTGTGCCGGGGATCTTCGTAGTTCCTGGCAAGGAAGCGATCGCTCCACGTCTGGTCGACGGAAAGCCATACCAACAGTGGGTCGATGAGATCCTGACTTGGAGGCACGATCCAAAAGGCCATCCTGAATATTTGAGTGCGATACGGCAGTTTAGCCAGGAGGACTTGGTTTATCTGGCACAGCAGTTTGAACCACCAAAGTTCAAGAGCAAGAAGGGTGACGAGGAGGCAGATGTTCGGATGTCAAAGGCAGGCTTCGCCTTGTGGATCATCGGGAAGGAAGGAAGTGATTTTATCCCCCTCGCCATACCACTGCTTTCCAGGAAGCCCTCCAAATGGAGATTAAAATTGGTGAATGCAGTTAACTCCATGAATGTTCAGGATTTTCCACTGCTGAATCTCGCACTGAAATATACAGAAGCGCCAGATTCTGCGACGAGAAGGGATGGCGTAATTCTTTTGGGCAGCCAGTCTGAATCGTTCGCTGCCAAGGTAACATTGTTGAAGGTCGTGGAATGCTGCGAGGACAACGCGGTTCGAGAGCGTGCAGTTTGGGAGATCGGAAAATTCGATTCTGACGACGTGCGGACAGCACTGAAACGGGTAACTGAGGGAAAAGGCACGGGTCCAGGCCCAAGGAGTAGCCATGAAGCTGTTGCGGCACAGGGTTGGTTAAAGGACCGAATCGGAACTTTGAACAATCTGGATCCTGATCAGGCTGGACTTGCAAAACCTAGATTTGGACGTTGATGGTGAGAAAGCACAGTTTTGGTCACTCTGCTTTCAGGACGATTCCTGTCTGGCTCTCGATGGATTTCACGATTGGAAAACCCAGGAAGCCACGTCTCGCAGTGATCCTTACCTTATCCCCGTCGTGGAAAGCGCTTCGATACTCTCGAGTTTTGAGATAAAAATGTACAGCCCCTACGCCCCCGACTTCAAAGCATGCTTTGGGATAGCGTTTCTTCCATTTGAAAACGTACGCGACTTCGCCATCAAGTGTCTGTTCCACATCTGGCCCTGCATACGTATTGACCAGGACGGTGACGTTGATCCTAATCAATATGGCGGGTGCGAACAGACTCACCATCGTCAAGATGCGTTCTCCGTGACGCCTATAAGACCTTCGGTGCCGGACGAACCAGCAAGCGATGCCTCCAATCAAAATCCCCACCTCCATTCCACGATGCAGAAGGACTTTGGATCCGATGGTTTTGTTCAGGATCACCAGCGCGGGTATCGCTGCGAAAGCGCAAATTAAAATAAAACGAATACAGCCGCAGCGACCGGACCTGTCGGTTCTGCCCTCCAACTAATAGGGACCGGTTTTGGAAGCAGTATTTCTTGGTTGTATCGACGCACGAAATACCTCATTCGAGGATTATTCACCCAAATGCCTACATTTTCCAGGGTGGCTGTCCGGGTCTATTTGAAATCTTTGTCGGCTCGTGAATTCTGCGCGCACAGGGGATGTTGCTAACGGCGGACTCCTTTCAGGAATCGAAACAGGAGAACGCCTAGAACCAGCAGAACCACAACGGCTGGAATAAAGACACGCAGATCGATGCCCCAGGCCACCACGTCTGATTTTAAGATCATGGTTACCGACCCATCAGAGTTAGTGACCATTTGTTTGAGCTGGTTTTGAGAATTAGGGTTCATCCTTCGCTGCTGCCGAACAGACGTTCGATAGCCGCTTCCACTAAACAAGAATGTTGTTGTGCAGCAAGGCCTGCGATATTAATCATTAGGCGTCCATCAGCGCATTTCAACGGCTGAAACCCTATTTATGAAATTGCGATTCAGCATAATAACCATCTGCTTCTTTTTGAGCTCGCAGTTCGCGTTTGGAGGAGCCCCCGCTGCGCAGAGCTTGCTTACTGGAGTGCAGTTGGCCCGAGAGAAGATTCCTCCATCGCGGTTGACGGTTGAGACAACATACAGCGATGTGGGAAAGACCAACGAGTTGAGCTGGGTGGTTGAGTTTGAAGGAGAACTTCGACGCTACGAAGTCACTCGGCCTGAGCAGGCGCGAACCATGTTTGATGGCAGAGACGCCATGGTTTATTCAGGCCGCCAAGTTTCACTCTACAATCTTTCCGCAAATGCCACTGCCTCTCCTCTCCACGATCCAAGGATAATGGGTATCACAGGTGTTCCTTCCTGCGATATGACGGTCAAAACCTGCTTCCCGTATCAATTCAGTTCGAAGGTCGAGACTATTGGGCCTGAAGAGATTGAGGCAAGGTCCACTTGGCACGTAAAAATGACATACCGAGATGGGGGCTTCATCGATTGGTGGATCGACGTGGAAAATAATTTTCGAGTCGTTCGTTACGAGGAGAAGTGGTTATTCGGGTCGCGCTCCCTTAAAAATTGGTACGAGAACTCGAAGTATCCCTGGCTACCAAGTCGCATTCTTACCGAAGAATTCTTGAGGAATGGAGACCTCAGATATCGGATCGAGGACAGAATTGTCAGGGCCGAAGCAAATATCACAATTCCAAAAATTACTTGGAGCTTGGCGGGTTTCAATCTCCCACGCAAAACGATCGTCTTGGATACACGCAAGCACACCTTTGGCTATTGGATCGATGGTCGAGTGATGCCAGCGGAGGAATGGAACAAGCTGGGACCAGGAGAATCGCCGCCGCAGCTTCAACGCATTCTGCAAAACCCCACGTTCTAGGCTTGCCAATCGCGTTCAGCACTCGGCCACAGATTCCTTTTTCGTTCAAACCGACCACTTGAGTGCCCTACCGGGAAGAGCCGATACCCTGGCTGCAATTTCGCATGTCTGTTCGTCAACAGTGCGACAGCATTTCAGATATTGAACATTAGGCTCGATTTAGGGTCCATATTGCTGTTATCCGGCTTGGGATCATTTCCATCAAACATATCGAACCACGTTTATGAATGTGCGGTTTAGCATACTGGCAACATGGCTTTTCTTGGGTTCACATTTCGCATTTAGTGCGGCCCTTGATGACAAAACTTTGCTGTGGAATGTGCGTCCAACCCCTCAGCAGCTTCCCTCATGGCGGTTGAACCTCGAATCAACAGACCACACCGTCTTGGCCTACAGAGTGTTTAGCCCGTTGATTAAGTTCGGTGGAGAGCAACGAATCTTCGGATTACCACGTCATGATAAAGATTGGCCGCTATTCGCTGGAAAAGAGGGTCTGGGTTCGTTGGTTGACCGGGTTTCGGTTTACAATCCGTCGGGGACGGCAAGCGCCCCTCCATCCCAAGATCCCATAAAACTGAGAATCACGAGTGGTCTCTCATGGGACACGTCCGTTAAAGCCACCTCTTCCTATCTGTTCAGGTCAAACGTGCAGACCAATCGTTGGATCGACGTGGAGGATAATTTTCGAGCTCTGCGTGACGACGACAAATGGCAGACAGGCTCGCATTCCGTTAACGTGGGTTACGAAAACTTACGAGAACAGCAACTCCCGCACCGCACTCACACTGAACAATTCTTGAGCTGTGGAGAGATCAGATCAGGAACCATCCGAAGGCTTCAAAATCCAGGCTCAGGACCACCCGAACCCAGTTGACTCTGAAACCCCGGCGAAAGCTGTGGCTTCTCGATGGCTAACCCGCCAAATCGTTTGAATCAGGCTCCCGTACTTCCAACGTTGGCCTTCGGTGCACTTCATCCTCGGGCACAAATTCAATCCTCATTCCCCGGCCAGCATACGTTCTCAACATCCGCCCGAACTCATCTAAACTCAGCTCCCGGTCATCAATCGGCGCCGTGCGGTAATCACACTCAGCGGTTGATTTCTCCGCCGCTCACCCACGACCACATTGTCTTTTTGAAAAACTCACCCCACTGCTAAGTTGAAAACGATGACGAGGCTCCAGCGAAGGAATTTTCTCGCAACCTTCTTAACGCTTCAGCTCTCGGTTGGACCGTTCCTTCTCGCGATTTGGTCTGTCCTTTCCGAACCCTGGTCAAATTGGCACATCCCATCTTTGATTTTCTCGGCCTTGTTTGCTCCGGTCTGCTACTTCAAATTCATTCCTTATGCCCGATGGTTCGCAGATCGCTTTTTGGATTTGAGTGACCGCCTTCGCTTTTAACCCTCAAGTGGCAGTGATCGGCCTTCCTAATGTTGTCCGTTCAGTTTTTCCTGTTGAATCGCCAACCTAAGATCGAAATCAGGATCACTAAAACAGCCGACTCATAAATGTCCTCCGTATTAGCATTGCGCCTGAAACTCGCAAATTCAGATTCAAAAAGAAAACGGATCATCCCTGATGAATGCTCCAGGAACGTGGGGTAACTTTCTCAAGTTCACGTTGAAGTGCCATGAAAACTCAGGAGCCAAAGAGTAAGAGGTTCATTCCTCCCATGCTCCTGAAGCTGGTGGCGAAATTGCCAGAAGGACCTGAATGGCTTTACGAGATCAAATTCGATGGGTTCAGAGCCATTGCGATCAAGGACGGTAATTCGGTTCAGCTTCGCTCCAGGAACGATAAAGACCTCTCTGATGATTTTCCGACGATCATTGAAGCGCTGAGGAAGTTGAAGCCAGCCACTGTCGTCCTTGATGGTGAGATCGTGGCTTTGGATGACGCCGCTAAAGCATCTTTTCAGGCACTTCAAAAGCCCAAATCTGCCCATGACATTCAATTTTATGCCTTTGACCTCCTGGAGATCGATGGACGTGAAACCTTGGCATTACCTCTCAGCCAAAGGAAAAAGCTCTTGGAGAGGCTTTTAAAGCGTTCTGAACACCCTTTGCGATTATCTGCCACACTCAATGCTTCTCCTGAGGAACTCGTGAAAGCGGCATACGAACAGGGACTGGAGGGTATTGTCGCTAAAAGCAAAGACTCTCCATATCAACCTGGTGAACGATCCGGATTGTGGGTCAAATTCAAAACGGATCAGGAAGGAGAGTTCATCGTCTGCGGGTATCGATTGACCGGGAAGAACAATGACTTTGATGCTTTGGTGGTCGGATATGAGAAGGAGGGTGAATTGACGTATGCGGCCAAGGTTCGAAGTGGGTTTACGCCACGACAGAAAAAGGAGATTATTTCAGCCACTTTTCCTGCTCCAAAGATGCCGTTTAAGAATGTTCCGATCAGCAAGGGTGGCAGGTGGGGTGAGGGCTTGACCGAGGAGGATTTGGAATTGATTCAGTGGGTAAAGCCCAGGTTGAAGGTCAAAATTGGCTTTGTGGAGTGGACTTCGAAAGGCAGCTTGAGGCATGCGAAGTTCCTGGGGATGCGTGGGTGAGGGGATTGGGGTTCTGACTGAATTGATTTAGAGGGAATTTCGAAATGACGAAATGACCCATTAGGTAAAACCCGATTGACAGATTAGCTCTCCTGTGAGAATCGGTTGTGCACCAAGAGATCTTTCACCATGCAGACAGTTTTTCCCACGCAGAGCGTCTTGACGCTGCTAGTCCGGCGGAAAGTCGGTTTTACCCTTGTTGAACTTTTGGTGGTCGTCGCAATCATCGCCATTCTGGCTTCTCTCTTGCTCCCGGCGCTGGGGAACGCGAAGAGCAAAGCTCGTTTGGTAACCTGCCTTAACAGCAAGAAGCAGATGACCCTCGCTTGGATCTGCTACGCAGAAGATTGTGGAAAATTCGCGCGCAACGATATTCAGGACGGCGATACCTTCGACAACTGGGCTCGCGGGGATATGGCTTGGGGCCTCACAGATGGTTCGACCAATGCTTACCTTTTGCTCGAGTTCGGCGGGTTTGCTCCATATGTGGGCAAGCAATTAGGAGTTTACAAATGCCCAGAGGACACGTTCTTAAGCCCGGTTCAAAGAGCCGCAGGATGGACAAAACGTCTTCGTAGCGTGGCGATGAATGCGAGGGTGGGCGAAGGGAATGACAGCGGAGGAGCACCAAAGAAAAAACTCGGTTTTAGACTTTACAAAAACTGGGGAGATTTTAACACAATAGACCCTAGTGAAATCTTCGTTTTCGTGGACGAACATCCCGACTCGATCACGGACGCTGCGTTTCTGCTCTATGGGAAAG
>JADMIO010866740.1_pt1 | contig 12738 bp, 12 predicted proteins | sample 8958161 | NCBI WGS metagenome assembly JADMIO01 (sample SAMN16585339, study PRJNA669376) | soil metagenome | isolation source: Crop rotation soil | place: USA: Cullars Rotation, Alabama | collected 2011 | reverse complement strand
GCGGCGTGAGCGTGTCCGTCTCCGCGTCCGCGCCGGTGACCATCTGCCCGAAGACGCTTTCGGGCAATCGTAGCGTGCCGTTGTCGAGTCCCGCCAAGAATTTCTTCGTCGGCAAAATCTTGCCGCGGGCGATCGCCGCCATGTCTGGAACGAGCAGCTCGACCTCGGTGATGCGGTGCTCTTTCAGCCAATCGCGGAGCGCCGCGTCATTGGCGCTCATCACACGCGCTCGCGATGTGCCGTCATCGCTGCGCCGAACGCCGCGAACAGGGCTTTGGAGAAATCGCTCTCGAAGAAGCGCCACTCGGGATGCCACTGCACGCCGAAGGCAAAGGTCTTCGCCTCGCGCACGCGCACCGCTTCGATCTGCCCATCCGGCGCGACCGCCTCGACCGCAAGCCCAGGCCCGATCTTGTCGATGCCTTGGCTATGCAGCGAATTGACTTTGATCGTACGCGTGCCGGCCAGCATTTCGAGCCGTCCTCCGGGCGTCAAATGGACGTCGTGAGCTGGGCCATATTGGACGTCGAGTGGTTGATTTTTGTCTTCGCGATGGTCGAATCGTCCGGGAACTTCCTGTACGTGCTGATGAAGCGTGCCGCCATAGGCGACGTTAAGTTCTTGGAAACCGCGGCACACCGCGAGCAGCGGCACGCCGCGCTCAACGATCGTCTTGATCAGGGGCAGGGTGGTCGCATCGCGCCGCTCGTCCTGCAGCACCCCTTCGCGCGGATTCGGCCCGCCGTACAGACGTGGCGCCACGTTCGACGGCGATCCCGTCAGCAAGATGCCGTCGACCGTATCGGCGATCTCATCGATTTCGACCGGCGTCTCGAGCACCGGCAACAGGACGGGCAGGGCGCCCGCCCCATCGCGCACCGCCACGATGTATTTCTCGCCGACCGCATGAAACGGATGCGCACCGATCAAGCGGTGGTCACAAGGAATGCCAATGATGGGTTTGCCGCGTCTCATGGAGCAACAGCTAGCTCTCTCCGTTCCCCGCAGCAAGCGCCCGAGAATTAGCCGATTTCCAGCGCCTTTTGCTTCGAAATGGCTTGGCCGTCGTCGCCTTTCAGTTCGCGGAAGACGATGGTGGAGAGGATCGTGAACCCACCGAGCACCAAGAATGCCTGATGAATTCCGCTGATCATCTCGGATGAATGTTGCTGCGTGTTCTCCGGCAGGAAGAATACGGCGGCAAGCCCGGCGGCGGCGACACCGAAGCTGATCGACATTTGCTGCATCGTGCTCGCGATCGTGCTCGCCGCACTGGTTTGCGCCTCCGCCACGTCCGCGTAAACGAGCGTATTCATGCTCGTGAATTGCAGCGATATGAACGCGCCATAGGCGAACGCCTGGACGACGATCAGCCAGATTGGAGTGCCGACCCCGACGGTGGCGAACAACATGATGAGGATACCGATCAGGATGGTGTTCGAGACCAGGATGGCGCGATAGCCAAAACGCTCGAGCACGCGTGGCGCCCAAAATTTCGTACTCATGGCCGCCAGCGCTTGCGGCATGATGAGCAAGCCCGACTGAACGGCCGTCATGCCCAAGCCGATCTGAAAGAGCAGCGGCAACAGGAACGGGACGCCGCCGATGCCGAGCCGCGTGATGAAGCTGCCGAGCACCGCGACCCGAAACGTGCGGATCTTCACCAGGCTCAGCTGCAGCAGCGGATGCGGCGCGCGCAGGGCGTGAAAGCCGTATCCGGCTATCAACAGAAGCGAAAGCGCGAACAGACTGAGCACTTCGAGCATGCCCAATCTGTGCTCGCCGAAAACCTCGAGCACGTACGAAAGCAATCCGACGCCCGCACCAAACAAGATGAAGCCGACGACGTCGAGCGGGTTCGAGCGCGGGTCTTGGTAGTCTGGCAGGTAGAAATAGACCAGCAGCAAACCAGCGATGCCGATCGGCAGGTTGACGAAAAAGATGAAGCGCCAACTGAGATAGTGAACGATCAAACCGCCGACGACCGGCCCCAGCATCGGCCCGATCAGGGCCGGAATGGCGACGAAGCTCATCGTCCGGATGAGTTCCGACTTGGCGAACGTGCGCACCAGCGTCAACCGGCCGACCGGCACCATCATGGCCCCGCCCACGCCCTGCAGGATACGGCAGGCGACCAGGATATTCGTGTCGCTCGAAATGCCGCAAAGAAACGAGCCCAGCGTGAAGATGCCGATCGCGGATGCGAACACGCGCCGCGTACCGAAACGGTCCGCCATCCACCCGCTGATCGGAATGAAGACGGCAAGGCTCAGCGTGTAGCTGGCAAGCACCGACTTGAGGCTGAGCGGCGCGACCTTGAGCGCACTCGCGATCGTCGGCACGGCGGTGTTGAGGATCGTGGTGTCGAGCGCCTCCATGAAAAAGGCGACCGCGACCAGCCACGGCAACAACGCCCGGCTCAGCGCAGGCGAGGGCACTGGAGCGCCAATGTGTGAGCTCAACGCGCCCGTCGCAGCATGGGCGTGATCACGGGTGAGGAGCCCGATTTGATGCGGCCGATCACTTCGAAGCCGTGCCGCTCGTAGAACGGAACGTTGCGCGGATTGGAGGATTCGAGGTACGCGACCTTGTGCTCGCGATCGACGCGCGTCAGCGCGTGTTTCATCAAGATCGAGCCCATGCCCTTACCTTGCGCCTTGATGTCGACGCCGAGCGTCGCGAGATACCAATGCGGCTCCTCCGGGTGATACTTGCCCATCTGGTCGGCGAGTCCGGCGACATCGCCGCGCACGGCTTCCGGCGGCACCGTTGCGACGAAGGTGCCCATCGCCTCCTCGTCAGGGCCGACGCCCGGTGGCAGCCAAAACGCCGCCGCCGATCCATCATCGAGCACATGCGCCGTCTCGTGTTGCAGCGAACGACCGCCAAGCGCCATCTGCGCCGCACCCAGATTCTTGAGATAGATGCCGGCGTCCGGCATCAACCAGCGCATCGCAGGATCGTCGACGAACGCCATCGTGAAGATGTCGAGCGCCTTTTGCTTATTGTCCTTGGCAACGATCTTGACGTTTGGCGGCAGCATGGCGCCTTCCTTTCGCGGGATCAGCTCAATCTACCGCGTTTTCCGCACGATCGGCGCTACGAATTCAATGCGGTTGGTCCAAACCCCGCCACTGTAATCCGCTGGCAGGCGATCGAGATCGTCCTGCGTATCCACACCGGCCGCGCCGACGTCGCTACCGCCGACAGGCCCGATCACGAACACTTCGCTACCCGCGCCGTGCATGCGCTCCTGAAACAGATTCGGCCAGCCCCACATGAGCCAGCAGAGATTCACCGGCACGAGCACGATCGTATTGCGGCAATCGTCGGGAACGGTGCCGCTCCAGCCGATGGCGATGTAACGCAAACCGCAGCGCGTCAGCGATTGTCGCGACATCACCTTCATCGCCGGTATACGCGCGCGCAACCGCCGCATCGGCTGGTCGCCGCCATAAGCCATCAGGCCCCCAAGCTGCGCCGGCGGCAATTGCAGTAACAGAGCGGCGAGCAAATCGCCTTCATCCGGATCGTTGCTCTTGATGTTGATGAGAAAGCGCTTGTCGGGAAACTTCGCCAGCACTTCGTCGAGTGACGGCATCATCCCCACGCCACGCCCGCGAAACGGAAACGTCTTTCCGCCGTCGGCCGTGTAGCCGTATCCGATGTCGAGCGCCTTGAGTTCGGCGAGTGTGTGCTCGCGCGTCACGCCATGCCCGTCGGTGCGGCAATCGAGCGTCCAATCGTGAAACACGGCGAAGTGCCCGTCGGTTGTTGGATGCACGTCGAACTCGACGATGTCGGCGCCGGCGGCAAACGTCGCCTCCATCGAGGCGATCGTGTTCTCGAGATATTCATGCGTCGGCGCATAAATCCGCGTCGCCGTGCACGTCTCGTTGGTCAGCCCTTCGCGCGAAAACGTCTGCGACATCCCGCGATGCGCCAGCAACGTCAGCGGCGCGCGATAGTCCGACCAGAACGAGGCATTGAGCAAGGCAGCAACTGCGATGGCAGCGACCACCAAGCCGAACGCCCAAAACATGACCTTCAGAATTTTTCGCACGACAGCCATGACGCGAGACTAGCGGCGTCTGTCGCCACCTCGCGCGTACGGCTGTCACGCCGAGCCCAGAAGCGTCAGCCGCCTTCGGTTGTGCCCCAAGCGCGCTCGAAGCGCCGCTCGCGCAAATCCTCGGGTTTGATCCAGAACTGCGCCATACCCATGTCGCAGAACATGAACTTGTCGTGCACGCCCCAATCGCTGTCCAGCTGCAGCAATGGCACGAGGCCCTCAGCCAGGGCGTACTCTGCCGTTCCCTGCACGTTGGTCGGCGCCCCCAGCATCTGATGCCGCTTGAATTCGATTTCGCGATCGATCGTTCCGTCGCCATTCTTCCTCTCGCGCACACCGAGCGGCGCGCGCGTGAAGGGCATATGGTCGTCCGCAGCTGAAAAGACCGGCGCCTTCTGACCGGTCGCCTTCTCGATCGAGGCGAGCGTCCGCAAATCGCCCTGCTTGCTCGCCTCACCCTGGAAATACGCTTCAACGCCCGCAAACGTAGCGATCACGAAGGCCTCGAGGGCCGCTTCCGGAAACACGTTGATGTCGGCGGCATAATCGCCGCCAACCTCACCATAAGGATGATTGATGCGCGGCAGGTTCGCCGGCGCCGCGCGCGGCGCGCCGAGCTCCGGAGCAAAGAGCACCCGCGTCGCGTCTTCCATCGTATTGCGAGGCTCGAAATCCCACAGCATTTCTTCTTCGATGTCGGCAAAGAAAAACAGCACACCCTTCACTGGCAAACGATGCCCCGGCCGCGATCCTGGCAGCGGCGTCTGCGGCAACCGGCTGAGATCGATCTGTGCTAGAAAGTGTAACGGCAACCTGGTCTTGCCGTGCCGCGGCCATTCGAGACCGCGCGGCAGCGCCGGCAATCCGCCGAGCTTACTGGCGATCGAAGCGCCGGGCGTGCGCCGCAGCCAAATCGCCGGCTCGCGCACCTTGTCGAGCATCGCATCGAGATCTTGCTCACCAGCCATCGCCGCACCCCTTCATCGCATTTGCGCAAAGCCTAAGGCGCGAGCCTTGATAGATCGATAAATCGATCCCGTTGCCAGGAGCGGCACTTCTCCGATAGCAAGTAACCTAAACGAGCTGGAGCAGGAGAGGGCGATGTTCGCAAACACGGTCTGGTGGATCACCGGCGCATCATCGGGCATTGGCGCCGCACTCGCCGAAGCACTCGCGCACAAGCAAGCGAAGCTCATTCTTTCCGGCCGCAACGTCGCGGCACTCAAAGAGGTCGCCGAACGCAGCAGAGCGGCGCACCTCATCCTCCCGTTCGAAGCGACCGACTACGCCGCGGTCCCAAACATCACCGAGCAAGCCTGGAGCTGGGCCAAACAACACGGTTGCAAGATCGATGGCCTGGTCAACAACGCCGGCATCTCGCAGCGCTCGCTCGCTGTCGACACCTCGTTCGAGGTCTATCAGCGCATCATCGGCGTTGATCTCCTGGCGCCGATCGCACTGACGCAGTCCAACCTTCCGCGCATGGTCAAAGCCGGCGGCGGCCACGTCATCGCCATCTCGAGCGTCGCGGGCATCGTCGGCGCGCCGCTCCGCAGCGCTTACACGGCAGCCAAGCACGGGCTCATCGGGTACCACGACAGCGTCCGCGCCGAGACCGCGCATCTGGGCCTGAAGGTCTTGGTCGTCGCGCCCGGCTCGGTCCGAACCAACGTCTCGAAGAACGCGCTCGACGCGCAAGCGAAGGTGCGCGGCGTCAGTGATGCGGCGATTGACAACGGCATGGACCCGATGCTCGCGGCCAATCGCATCCTCGATGCCGTCGCTGCCGGCAAGCGCGAGCTTATCCTCGCCGAAGGCATGGAAGCCGAGATCGCACGCCTCCGCCGCGCCGATCCCGATACGCTCTTCGATCGCATGGAGGCGATGATCGCCGCAGGCTACGCCAAGCAACTGGGCGCCGAGCGCTGATCTAAGCTCGCGTTCGTAGCTTGAAACCTGCGACCGTGCTGCCGACATCATTGCGATGACCGACGACGCATCCTCGCCATATCACGCCGGCGAATGTGAAATGCAGGCGCGAGCGGGCGTGCGCGAACGAGCCGAAGCATCGGGCCGCATCTCGATCCGCCGCTTCATGCCGGATCAGCACCGAACCTTCTTCACCCAGCTCCCGATGCTCTTCATCGGCAGCAGCGACGATCGGCAAAGACCGTGGGCATCCGTCATCGTCGGCAAGCCGGGCTTCGCACATTCGCCCGATCCAAAGCGGCTCGATGTCGACGCGTTTCCGTTGCCGGGCGATCCGCTGAACGAAAATTTGAGCGATGGCGCGCTCATGGGCGCGCTCGGCCTCGAGCTTCACACACGCCGACGCAATCGTGCCAACGGCAAGGTCGCGCTCACCGAGACCGGTTTCGCGCTCCACATCGATCAGAGCTTTGGCAACTGCCCGAAATACATCCAGGCCCGCCAATTTCATTTCGTCGACAAGCATGAGCCCGCGCCGCCGCGAAAACTGGTTTCGCTTGACGACGACGCGCGCGCGATCATCGCTCGCGCCGACACGTTCTTCGTCGCAACCCAGCATCTGGGCGAGCGCGACGACCCGCGCAACGGCGTCGACATCTCGCATCGTGGCGGTCGCCCCGGCTTCGCGCGCGTGGTCGATGCCAAGACATTGTTGTGGCCGGACTATCGCGGCAACTCGTTCTTCAACACACTCGGCAACATCGCCGCCGATCCACGCGCAGGACTGCTTTTCGTCGACTTCGAGAGCGGCGACCTCCTGCAGCTCACGGGCCGTGCGAAAGTCTTGTGGGAGTGGGACAAGAGCGACCCGCATTGGCGCGATGCCCAGCGCCTCGTCGAATTCCGCATCGATGAAGGCGTCATGTTGAAGAGCGCTCTGCCCCTCCGCTGGGACTATCTCAGCCAAGCCCCGCAATTCGCCGAAGCGTAAGCGGCAAACAAAAAGGCGGGCAACGCGCCCGCCCTCAAAATCAAACGAAAGCTCGCTTAGTCCTGCTTGCGCTGGAAGCGATTGACGTCCTGGATCACGAATTTCGACGGGTCGATCTGGACCTGCGTCTTCATATCCTTGAGTGCGATCATCGTTTGCAGGCCCTGCGCGTCGGTGATGATCCACTGGCGCAACTCGATCGCGGGGTCGGCGAAGATCAGCGTCACCTGGCCCTTGAGCGGTCCGGAGTCTTGTCGCGCCGTGATCCGCAGCGTGCCTTGCTGACGGTCGATGGCGACGACATTCGCATCGCGCGCGAGATCAATGCCCTCCTTCAAGATCACGCTCAGCGGATTCTCGAGCAGCGGATAGCGGTCCATCGTCCGCAGCTGGCTGTTCGACACCGCGATCGTCTGTCCGTCGGACACGATCAAATACGGCGAGGGCGGGGCGTATTCGAAGCGCATACGGCCCGGCTTCTTGGCGAAAACCAAACCCTGGTCGAGCTCGCCATTGGGTCCGACCTGAACGAACCCGGCTTGCATGGATGTAATCGAATTGAGGTAGGCCGACACGCGCGCGAGATCGGCCTGATCCTTGGCCGACAGCGCGGCGCTGGCGTTAACCGAAGCGGCGAGGGCAAGGATCGGCAGGAGGACAATAAGGCGGAGAAGCCTGGACATGGGTCGAAGCCTGTAGTGGTCGATTGGGGCAAAACGATGGACGCGAGGACCGCATGGGCGGCGCACCCGAACTCATGCCAGAATAGCACCGGGGTCAAGCCTTGCGCATGGGGCAGGCGTTACAACTTTCGCTTGATCTCTGGGGGAACTCATGGACGACAAAGTCTGGAAAATTCTGTTCGACCCGAACGGGCCCTTTGGCCTGAGCGAGGGCTTCTTCCAGAATCTCACGTCGGAATTGGCGGGCTTCGCGCTCGCCGCCGTCGTTTTCTCGATCTTGATCCCAGTTCTCATCGATCGGCGCCAGGCGCGCAATTGGCGCCCCGCGCGCCGCAACTTCGGGCAAGAGCTCCTCGGACTCCATGTGGCGTTCGGCGAGACGCTGTTGCGCTATGTCCGAACGCCTGAGGGTGAGGCGCGCACCCGCGCCGCCGACGCAGTCGACATCGCCTATCGCAACTTCACCCAACTCGCCGGTCTCTATGGGTACGCGTTGAACGCCGACATCTCGCGAGAGACCAACGACTACATGCGCGAGCTCAGGAGCATCCGTGACTGGGCCTACGAAGCGGCCCACCCCGAAGACGCCGCTTTCGCCCTCGTCGAGCGCCGCGTCCCGCAAACGCGCGACATGTTCCGCCGCGTCAACAAGGAATTCCGCGAGGTGCTCGAAGCCTTAGGGCTGAGCACCGGCCACTTCAACGACGTCCGCTGGTCCGACCAGCAACTCGCCGAAATGGAACGCGCCTTCGACACCACCTACACCTCGCACAACCGCCGCCCAATCCATCCGCCGGCAAATTTCGAATAACAAGAATCCTACGCCAAGCCGCAAAGCCGCCAAGAAGGCCGCGTGCACTTTCTAGCGCCGCAGGCAGTCACGATTTCACCTGCGCTTCGCGCGAAAAAGGAAATCTCTTGGCGACTTAGCGGCTTGGCGTGGGATTTTCTTTAGAGCCTCAGCGCAGCGCGCAACGCCGCAATCAAGGCGCCGACGTCATCTGCAGGAATCGTCGTGACACCATTACGAGATCCGAGTCCGCACGCTGCGGTCGCGATCACCGGCACACCCGCCGCGAGTGCGGAAAGCAAATGCCGTGGCCGTTCTTCGACAAGTGCCGGCTGAACAACGGCACCCACCTCACTCAGCCAATTCTCGCCGCCGCGACGCGTTGTGACGCCGTCCCAAAAGTCGCTCCCTTCGAGATCGCTGCCGAGCAGCACCACCTCGAGCCCGAGTGATCGCGCCGCCTCGCGCAGCTCGAACGCGCCTTTGCGCGCAATCGTCGGGCCAGGGAAGGCGATGCGCTTCGCCACGTCGGCCGAGCGCGTGACCGGCGCAGCTTTCGGCTTCGACCATGGCAGGAGCTCCGCCTTGCCCGGATACATCGCCGCGATCTCGGCATGCGGCGTCACGATGCGCGAGGCATAGGCCAACGCCTCGCGCTCTGCCTTCACCAGCCACTCCGGTGCCCGGAAATCGCCGAGTGTCTTGCGCTCCGGATGCCGCGCGAAGGCGCCATCGAGCCGCGCCTGCAGCGCCGTCATCGGCAGCCGCGTCATCAGGACCGTGATCTCGCGACCGCCGAGATCGCCGTTGCGCCACACGAACGGCAACAGCGATTGCGCGATCACCACGTGCTCGACGTCGGCGCCAAGCAATCGCGACAAGCGCAAGGCGACGCGCTGCGCGCCCTCGATCTCAGCATTGCGTCGTGCCGGCCCTTGCGCCTTGCCACGAATGGCGAGCGCGCGTTTCAGCGTCGCAATCGGCGCCCCGCCGACGCGATCAAATCCGTTTGTCGGCCAACGATAGCGCGGCAACCGATAGCGCGCGCCGTCGAGCGGGAGCCCGAGCACGTCGCGCTCAGTGCGCTTGGCCATGACGTAGTCGCGAAACTCGCTCCAATTCTCATCCACCAGGAACGCGGTGCGCGCCGCTGTCGGCCGTTCGCACTCGTTACTGCGCTCGTGCCGGAAGCAGGTCGTCTCGGTGCACGTGCCGCAGGTTTGCACATGCGGCTGCGAGCCTTCGCGCAGCACAGTCCGCACCCGCAGTGACGGGCCATCCTTCGCACCGGCCGACGGTTGCAACAACGACGGCGCCTCGCACGTCACCGGTCCGCGCTTCAGCCGCAGCACCAGCTCGTCGCGTTCGACCCTCGCCTCGAGAAACAGCGCGATATCCGAGCGAAAGCGCAAATCGACGTAATTCCAGGCGACAGTCGCATCGCGTCCCTGCGCGGCGACAGAGCCCGGCACGATGCGCGAATGCGCATGCCGCTCGACGATCTCGCAGCCCGCTTGGCTGGCGATGTCGTAGAGCGCGTTCGAAATCTGACAGAGACCACCGCCCGTCGACGGCACCAGACAGCCCTGCTGCAGCATGCGGCCGGTGACGAAGCCCCGCCGTTTGCTGGCGCGTCCGACCTGTGCCCAAAAGCTGAAGGTCGCGCCGGGTGCGATCAGAATGCGATCGAGCTTGGCGCAAGCGCGGCGAAGATTCTGCACCTTGCCGAGCTGATAGACGCGCTCGGCGTCCCGCTCATCCGACCACAGCTTGGTGCGCGACTGCGCGACGGTCGTTGCAAAGCCGGCGCCGTCGCTCTTCGGGCAGGCGCGGACTCGAGCGCGCAAATTGCGCAGCGCGCGCTGCATCTGCAGCACGGTGACCTTCGCTTTGAATACGGCAGTGGAAAGCGGCGTGGGAATCTCGGCGCGCGCGGCGGCCGGAGCGAGCACGAGCAATGGCGTGGGCTGCGTCATATCCCTTACTTCCAAGCCCCAACCCCCGCGACAGATGCAGCCGAATCGCGGCGATGTTAAGGCGCGATCCGCGGCGACGCCAAATTATGTGCTCGTAATCACATATGAATCGTTGCTGTTTCACGAGAGATCGCCGCGTGCCCTTAACGCAGGAGCACCGCAACCTGGGATTTTCCAAACCACGACATAGCGCATCCCGGTAGCGACGAACGGGCGTTGGCGTTGTCCATAGACAAGTCTACGGTGAAGCTAAGAGCACGCGAAAACGGAGGGGGTCAGATGCGCTCGTCGCTAGTTTTATCACTGTTGCTACTGCTTGCGGCGCTGATGCCCGCACAAGCCGACAACGCAGCGCTCGCGCTCGAGGTCTACACCGCCGGCGATCGTGGCTACGGCGTCACCTCGACCATCATCTACGGTAAGAGTGAGGCGTTGCTCGTTGACGCTCAGTTCATGGAGGCCGACGCCGCCATCGTTGCTGACAAGATCGCCGCCCTCGGCCGCCGCCTCACGACCATCATCGTCACGCATCCCGACACCGATCACATTGTTGGGCTGTCGCTGCTTCACAAACGCTTTCCCGACGCGCGCATTTACATGAGCAGCGCCGGCCTCAAGATTTATCGTGAGAAAATCGGCAAAGTGCGCACCCAATTCGCCGGCAGCACGCGGCCGCAGGAAGCCCCGCCCGAGGAGCCGCTCGCGAAGCCGCTGACGCAAACCAATTTCACCGTCGACGGCCAAACCATCGAGATCATCCCTGACCTGCAGGGCGACGTCTTCGAAGCGGCGGCCAACAGCGTCGTTTGGGTGCCCTCGCTAAAGGCGTTGATCGCCGGCGACCTCGCCTTCGATCACGTCCACCTTTGGCTCGATGAATCGAAGCCCGAAGATCGTGCCGCATGGCAGGTCGCACTGAAGAAGCTCGCTGCGATGAACGCCACGATCGTCGTCGCCGGCCACAAGGCAAACGTCGCCTCCGCCGATACCCCGGCAGTAATCGCCGCCTCAGGCGAGTATCTCGCAGCCTTCGAGCAAGAACGGGCCGCCAACGCCGACGCCAAGAGCTTCGCGGCCGCCATGCGCAAGCGCTTTCCGGACTACGTACACCCGCTGTTTCTCGATCTCGCCGCCAAGCACCTCTACCCGGCCGCAGCGAAGTAGGGTCGGCGCAAAAAAAAGAGGCGGCCAATCGGCCGCCTCGCGAACTTCGCAAGAATTGGCGCTTAGTCGATATCGACCGTCGCGCGCCGGTTCTGAGGTTCTTTCACGCCATCGGCCGTCTGCACCAAGAGTTCGGTTTCGCCTTTGCCCGAAGTGCTGATCGCGCTGCGCGGCACGCCTTTGCTTTCGAGGTTCGATGCCGCTGCATTCGCGCGGCATATCGAGAGCTTCTGGTTGTAGCGCGTCGAACCGGACGTGTCGGTATGGCCAACGATTGTGACGCGCCGCGAGCCGGTGGCCGACGCCGCTTCGCCGAGCACGCGGTCCGCCTCTGGCGTGATGTTGCATTTGTTGAAGGCGAAGAACACGACAAAGCTCGTCGCTGCCGGTTCGCTCGGCGGTGGCGCTGCAACCGGCATCGGCGGCGGCTCTGGTTCGGCGTCCGGCGACAGATCGAAGCGCAGTCCGATCGTCACCGTTTGCTTCTCGAGGTCATCGGTGTCGGTGAATGGATGACCATTGACGGGCCCGATATCGAGGTCGGGTGCATCGACGTGAAAGTAGCGATAGTTCAGCGTCAAATCCGTACGCTTGCCGATCGCGTAACTGAGGCCAACGATGCCTTGATAGGCAAACTCCCACGAGTCGACCCGCGTGAACGGCGAATTGAAATCAATCTTGACCTTGTCCATGCCCGCACCGGCGCCGAGCGAGAACATCAGTCGGTCGGTCAGATGAATGTCGTAGTTCACATTCGCCATCAGGCTCAGTTCGCGAACGTCGCCCGAGCCGAACGTCGCGACCGCACCGCTGCGGCTGGTCCGGAAAGAGTCGATGTCGTTCTCGCGATAGCCGGCCTCAAGCTCGAAGCGCCAATGATCGAGCGCGAAGCCGACCGTCGCGAGCACGGCCCAGCCGGTGTCCATGTTCGCGGTGTCGAAGTGCGTGTGCGTAAACGAGCGCGAGACGAAGTCCCAATCCTTTACCCAGTTGGCGCCGCCTTCGATGCCGACATACCAGCCGTGGAAATGCGCGGCCTGTGCCGGCACCGCGACGGCTGACGCCGCAAGCGCAATCACCGCCGAGCCGAGCAGGATCGTTTTCGTCTTCATGAGGGGTCTCCAACGATGGTG
>JADMIO011421335.1_pt1 | contig 12739 bp, 10 predicted proteins | sample 8958161 | NCBI WGS metagenome assembly JADMIO01 (sample SAMN16585339, study PRJNA669376) | soil metagenome | isolation source: Crop rotation soil | place: USA: Cullars Rotation, Alabama | collected 2011 | reverse complement strand
CATCGACCGGGCCCCGGCTGGCGACTTTCGGCGTGGGCGATGCGGAATGCACCATTGTCAGTTTTCCCGGGGACGTCGGCGGCTTGGAAGCGAACCTCAAACGCTGGCTTAATCAATTGAACGTCCAGCTGGCGGACGCACAAGTTTCCGAGTTCGCGCAAAAACCGGAAACGTTCATCAGCGAAGGCGGACTGCCCGTCCAACTTTTCGATTTCGCGCCCATCCTCCCGACCGGCGCAACGTCGAGCATCCTCGCGGCCGTTCTGACCGTCGATGAGCAGACCGTTTTCGTCAAGTTGATGGGTGCGCCGGCCCTGCTGGAAACGGAAAAGCCGCGGTTCATCGCGCTCTGCCGTTCGCTTCGTCACTAATCTTTTTCCCTCCATCCTCATCCGTTTTCGCGGTTGGAAGTTTTCCCGGTTGGCGGTATTATTCTGGCAGGAGGGACGCTTGAAGGGGGCATTTACGTGGACGGCGACGGTCCTGCTTTTTTCCGGGACCCATGGTTTTGCCGAAAAGGTCCCGCACTTCAGCGGACAATTGCACGCGGGCTCGCTGGCCTCGTCGGCCATCCATGAGGCCTCCGGCATCGCGGCCAGCCGTCGTAACCCGAACGTGCTTTACACACACAATGACTCCGGCGGCCTCAATGTCATCTATGCCTTTAATCCCCAGGGAAAACACCTGGGCGCCTACATCATCAGCGGCGCGCTGGCCCAGGATTGGGAAGACATCGCCGTCGGGCCCGGACCCGCGGCCGGCGTCAGTTACATATATATAGGTGACATCGGCGACAATGCCGTCAACCAACCCATCCACAGCATTTACCGCATTCCCGAGCCGGCGGCAGGCGAAAATCAACTGCCGGTAAGCGTCACGCTCTTCGGCACGGGCATCATCCGGTTTCGATACCCGGACGGGCCGCGCGACGCGGAAACGCTGATGGTCGATCCCCTCACCCGCGACCTCTACGTCATTTCAAAACGCGAAGCGCAGGTCCGCGTGTACCGCGCGGCCTATCCGCAATCCACCACGAGCATCATTACGCTGCAGAAAGTAGCCACCCTCGGTTTTACGTCGGCGGTGGGCGGCGACATTTCTCCGGACGGCGGCGAAATCCTGGTCAAGACGTACGGCCAGGTCTATTTCTGGAAACGGAAAGCCGGCCAATCCGTGGCGCAGGCCATGGGGGGCGCGCCGCTGCGGCTTCCGTATACGCCGGAGATCCAATCGGAAGCGATCGGCTGGAAAGCGGACGCCAGCGGGTATTACACGGTGGGCGAAGGCAGCGGACAAAGCCTGCATTTTTACCAGCGCCTCCAGCAAGCCAACGATTTCGAAGGCGACAGCAAGGCCGACATCGCGGTGTTGAATACCAATACGTATCTCTGGTTCATGTCCACCTCCGCCGGCATTGTGAATTGCCAGTATGGGGCCGCCGGCATGGCCCGGTGCGCGGGCGATTACAACGGCGACCGGAAGTGGGATCCCGCGGTGTATGACCTGTCCACCCACACCTTTTTCATCAACCTCGGCAATGGCCAGCAAACGATCCGGACTTTTGGCTATAACGGATGCGTGCCTGCGCCGGGGGATTACGACGGCGATGGAAAAACGGACATGGCTGTATTCGACGCCCGGGGTGGACAGTGGCACGTGCTTCAATCGCGCGCCGGTTACCGGATGAAACAGTTCGGTTTCGCAAATTCACGCCCCGTCCCGGCGGATTACGACGGCGACGCGAAAACGGACTTCGCCTTTTTCGAGCCGGGCCCCGCGAACTGGCACATATTGGAGAGCCGCTCCGGCGCCTATCGCATCCAGCAATTCGGCTTCGACGGCACCCTGCCCGTGCCGGGCGATTACGACGGCGACGGAAACTATGACGTGGCCGTTTACGAGCCGGCCCGCGGGCGATGGTTTCTCTTAAGGACGTCGGCGGGTTACGCGTACGTCCAATTCGGCTACGCCGGGACGATTCCGGTCGCCTGCGATTATGACGGCGATGGACGCACCGACGTGGGCGTCTACGATCCGGCCAGTTTCAACTGGCATATCTCCCGCTCGACCGCCGGATATTTGGTGAAGTTTTTCGGCAATATCTGGATGGCCCCCGTGCTCGCCTATTGATCTCACCGGCGCGAAAAAAAATACTCCCGTGTTTTTTTCGCGTGAGGAAATTGTTCGCTGGACATTGGGAATTTTCTCCCCTAGTAATGCGCTCGGGTTGGGCTTAGGCAGAGCTCAACGGGGGTCCTTAATGCGGAAGTTTTCTGCAACCATCATCGTGGTGGCGATGTTGTGTTGCGTTTTGCGAAGCCAGGCAGGCAACAAGATACCACGTTTCAGCGGTCAAATTGACCTCGGCGTGCTGGAATCATCCAGCATTACCGAGGCTTCCGGCATTGCGGCCAGCCGCCGGAACGCCGGCGTCTTTTACACCCACAACGATTCCGGCGGCGCGAACTGCATTTACGCCATCAACAGCAGCGGCAAGCTGCTGGGCATTTACACGATCGCCGGCGTCGCTGCGCGGGATTGGGAAGACATCGCGGTCGGCCCGGGACCCGTCGCCGGCGCCACCTATATCTACATCGGCGACACCGGCGACAATGCGATGGCCCAGCCGCTTAAATACGTGTACCGGATACCCGAACCGGCCATCAACGCAACCCAGTACGTGGGCTATGTGACGCTCACCGGCGTGGAGACCATCACCTTCCAATACCCGGACGGCATCCACGACTGCGAAACCCTGATGGTGGATTCACCGTCGCGCGATATTTATGCCGTGTCCAAACGCGAGGCCAACGTGCGCGTCTTTCGCGCGCCCTACCCGCAATCCACGACGTCGGTCATCACGATGCAGCACGTCGCGACGCTGGGTTTTGACTGGGCGGTCGGCGGCGACATCTCGGCCGACGGCAGTGAAATCGTGGTGAAAAAATACAGCACGGTGTACTACTGGAAACGCGCGGCCGGCCAGACCGTCGGCCAGGCCATGAGCGCGCTGCCGCGCATCCTGCCCTACACGCCCGAAGTGAAATCGGAGGCCATCTGCTGGCGGCCGGACGGGGGCGGATATTTTTCCGTCAGCGAGGGCCTCCATCCGCACATCTATTTTTACCAGCGCCAGCCGCAGGACGCCGATTTCGACGGAGACGGCTTGAGCGATATGCCGATGATCAGCACCAATTCGCTGATGTGGTACATGCTCGACACGAACAGTTTTGCCCAGACGCAGTGGGGGTTCCGCGGCGTGATCCCCTGCCCCGGCGATTACGATGGCGACGGGGAAACGGACGAAGCCGTCTTCGACCCCGCCACGAACCAGTGCGTTTTCTACATCAAGCAGTCGTCCACCGGCACCTTGAAATCAAAGCAATTCGGCTATTTCGGGGTGAAGCCCGCGCCGGGCGATTACGACGGGGACGGCAAGACGGATTTCGCGGTGTTCTCTCCCCACTCCGCGCGCTGGTTCATCCAGCAAAGCCGAGACGGCTACCGCACCGAACAATTCGGGTTCACCGGCGTCAAGCGCGTGCAAAGCGATTACGACGGTGACGCGAAGACCGACGTTGCCGTGTACGACTCCCTGACCGCCACCTGGTACATCCATTTGAGCCGGACCGGCGAAACCAAAATTCAACAGTTCGGTTTTCCGACGACGCAGCCCGTGCCCGCGGACTACGATGCGGACGGCAAGACCGACTTGGCCGTGTACGATCCCGGGCCGGCCCGCTGGTACCTCCTCCGCACCACCGCCGGCTATACCAATATCCAGTACGGATATGCCGGCGTGGTTCCCGTGACGGAGGATTTTGACGGAGACGGCCGGACCGACATGACCGTGTACGACCCGAAGTCCTACAAATGGTGTATGCTTCAGTCCACTGCTGGTTACAAAACCAAGGTCTTCGGCTATTCCTCCGCCATTCCTCTGATGCCCCCGCGTTGATTGCCTGCACCGGTCACTGGTTACCGATCACCGGTCACTCTCGGCACGCTCCTTTACAAAATCTTTTCCCTGTTTTAGCTTCCTCGTTCCCGCATGACGGAACATCCACAACATTCTTGGGCCGAGCGCCTCTCCGGTTGGCTTTTCTCTCCCAAGCTCACCGTGATTTGCCTCGCGTTCCTGATGGTCCTCACCTTCTGGGGCACGCTGTACCAGGTGCAGAACGGGCTCTTTGCGGCCCAGCAGCGTTTCTACAATTCGTACCTGATCCTCCTGGGCGGCTTCGTTCCTTTTCCCGGCACCCAGCTCGTGCTGGCTGTGCTGCTGATCAACCTGGTCGGCTACCTCGTAAAGTTGATGCTCAAGGAACGACTGAAAATCGGCATCGCCTTGACGCACCTCGGCATCCTGATCCTGCTGCTCGGCGGCGCGATCACCCATCACTTTGCCGAGTTGACCCAGCTCACGCTCCTGGAAGGTGAAACGTCCAGCGTTTCGTCGGCGTACAATGATTGGGAAATCGCGGCCTGGAAACAGGAGGGCGACACCCGCGATGTGTGGGCCATGGACGCCGACTCATTGAAGGCCGGCGACGTTGTGGATTTTCCCGCGCTCAACCTGGAAATCGAAGTGGAATCGTTTTTCCAAAACGCCAAGGCCTTCCAATCCGCCGCCCTGGGCGACGTCAAGAACCGGATGGGCATCACGTCGCTGGAACCCGTCCCCCTTGAAAAAGAACCGGAGCGCAACATCGCCGGGGGCGTTTTTGCCGTGCGCCAGACCAACGTCAGCTCCGAACGGCCGCGCCGGCTCTTGCTGTATGGCGAGGATATTTCGGAGCAGCCTTTCAAGATCAACGGGGACGACTACGTCTTCGCGTTGCGGCATCGGCGCCACGTTCTCCCGGTCACCGTGACGCTGCTCGATTTTCAACGCGAGATGCATCCGGGCACCGAACTGGCCCGTAGTTTTTCCAGCCGCGTCGCGGTGGCCTCGGACGGCGGCGAACGCAACCTGACACTTTCGATGAACAAGCCGCTGCGCTATCGCGGCTACACGGTTTACCAGGCCTCCTATTCGGAACTGCCGAACGGCCAGCAGTCCTCCACCTTCGCCGTGGCGAAAAACTACGGGCGCTTGATTCCGTACATCGCCACCTCCATCGTCGTGCTCGGCATGATCGTGCACTTCGTGGCGATGCTGGTCAGCCGCACCTTGCAGCGGGGAGCGGCGGTATGAAAGTAATCCGTTGCCTGTTTTCCGTCATCGGTCTCATGAGCCTGACGGCCCACGCGGAAATCACGTCGCTCGATACGTTCGGGCGCTTGCCCGTGCTCGAGGGCGGGCGCGTCATGCCCATGGATTCCTTCGCCCGCCTGCGCCTGCTGCAATTTTCCGGGAAAAGCACGTTCGACAAAAAACCGGCGCTGGACTGGCTGGCGCGGCTTGTGTTCACGCCGGAGACCAGCCACGACAGCAAAATCTTCCTCGTCAACAATCCGGAAGTCCTCGAGGCCATGGATATCGCGGCCGGACACGAACGCCGCTTCAGTTTCCACGACCTCGAGCCCGGACTGTCCAACCTGAACGACAAGGCGCAGGCCGCGCTCAAGATCGAGGACAAGGAACGCTCGCCCGTCGAAAAAGAAATCCTCCGCGTTTTCCAGAACCTGAACGCGTACGTGGAACTGTTCCACAGCTTCAGCTTTGCCGCGCCGGATTCCGAATTCGCCGTCACAAACCCCGCCATCCGCGCCAAGCTGGAGCTGCCCGACGACGCCACGTCGTTCAGCTACCTCGACATTTTTTCCAAGGCCCGGCTGATGGCGAAGGACGTGGAGGCCGCGAGCAAACTGGATCCGAAGAAGTGGTCGGAAGAACAAAGCGGCCTCTTTGAAATTTCCACGAAACTTTTCCAGTGGAGCCAGTTTTACCGCGGAATCCCGATTCCGATGATCCCCCTGCGCGGCCACGGCGAAGACCAATGGCTCGCCCCCTGGGACGTGCTCAGCCTCGGCTTCGCGGGCGAAGAAATACGCGACGAATTGGGCTGGCTGCAGGATATTTCGCGCGCGTATATCGCGGGCCGCCAGGTCGATTTCGATCTCGCCGCCCATTCCTTTGAGCGTTCCGTCCTCAAGCGGGCGCCGGCCTCGCGCAGCCTGAAGCACATCGACCTCGAGTTGATGTACAACCGCCTCGACCTTTTTTACCGCGCGGAAATTTTTTACGGCTTTGCGTTCCTGGCCAGCCTCGTTTTTCTCCTCGCGGACAGAAAATGGATGCGCCTCGCCGCGTTGGCGCTCGTGATCCTGGCCTTCGTTCCGCATACCGCGGGCCTTGTCTCGCGGATGGTAATGATGGGCCGCCCGCCCGTGACGAATCTCTACGCCACGTTCATTTTCGTGTCGTGGATCTGTGTCGTGCTGGGCCTGGTCCTCGAGGCGTTCCAACGCAACGGTCTGGGAACGCTGCTCTCCGGCGTCGCGGGCCTCGTGCTCTTGATGGTGTCCGGCCGTTTCTCTGGCCAGGGCGATACATTGGGTGTCATGATCGCCGTGCTCGATTCAAACTTCTGGCTGTCCACGCACGTCGTCTCCATCACGATCGGCTACGCCGGCTGCGTGGCGGCCGGGCTTGCGGGGCACATTTATTTGCTCAAGGCCCTGCGCCACGAACCGGATTCCGTCGCGCTGAAAAGCGCGGCCCGCGCGGTGTACGGGTTACTGGCCTTCGGTCTTATTTTTTCGTTCCTCGGCACGATGTTGGGCGGCGTATGGGCCGACCAGTCGTGGGGCCGTTTCTGGGGCTGGGACCCGAAGGAAAACGGGGCGCTGCTGATCGTGCTCTGGTGCTCGCTGCTTTTCCACGCGCGCGTCAGCAAGTTGATCGGCCCGCTCGGCCTGGCCGCCGGCAGCGTGCTCGGCGTCATCGTGGTGCTGATGGCGTGGCTCGGCATCAATCTCCTCGGCGTGGGACTTCATTCGTACGGATTCACGTCGGGCCTTGCGCGCGGGCTGTGGATTAGCGTCGCGGTGGAAATCCTGTTCGTCGCCGCGACCGTTCCGTTTGCCAAGAAATCGGTTCTTCAATCGACGATGTAGCAGCGCGACTTGGCGCGCTTCGGGACGCGGCCCAAGTGCCGCGGCTACATTCAGAATTCCGAGACGGGATAAAAGGATTGCGCCGAACGATGTGTGTGGCCGAAGCTCATGAAAATGATTTCGCGAATCGGGCTTCGCAAGCGAAGCCCCTACGCGGACTCCGAACTCTTGTAGGGGCGTCGCTGGCCGACGCCCGCCCCAGCGGCTATCTTCCGAATTCCGAGACGGGATAACAGGATTTCGGGATGTTCATGGAATCCAGTTGATCCCGTTATCCTGTCTAGCGCCGGACGATGTGTGGCCGAAGCTCGTGAGAATATTTTCACCCAAATCTCCGAATCCGAACTCTTGTAGGGGCGTCGCTGGCCGACGCCCGCCTCAGCGGCTATCTTCCGAATTCCGAGACGGGATAACAGGATTTCGGGATGTTCATGGAATCCAGTTGATCCCGTTATCCTGTCCAGCGCCGGAGCGACTGATCATAAAACTTGAACTGGCAGGGCGCGGATTTACACTAACGACAACATTTCGTTCCAACCCAGGAGATTCCAAATGAACAGCTTGAAAAATATCGTGAAAATTGGCGGGTCGATCTTTTCCGTCCTGATGCTAACCGCGCGGCTGTCTTCCGCCCAGGACCCGGTTGAGGTGGCGCCGGACAATTACAAGACGTTGGTGGACAACGAACATGTGCGCGTGCTCGACGTGCATATCGCGCCCGGCATCACCGTTGCGATGCACGCCCATCCGGACACCGTCGTTTACCACGTGGGTCCGAGTAAAGAAAAACACACCTTCGGTGACGGCACGGTGGCCGAACGTGAATTCAAAGGCGGCGAAGCCGAGTTGATCCCCGCGTTCACCCACTCGGCCGAAAATACCGGCAGCTCGGAAATCCACGTCCTCCTCGTCGAATTGAAGGAAGCGGCCAAGGCCGCCGCGCCCGCCGCCACGAACGCCCCGGCCGCCAAAGATCCCGTGGCCGTCGCGCCGGCGTCCTACACGGTGGCCTTGGACAACGATCGCGTGCGCGTCCTCGATGTGAAGCTGGCGTCCGGCGTTGTCGTTCCCATGCACGCGCATCCCGCGTGCGTGGTCTACCACCTGACACCCAGCAGTGAACGCCACACGTTCGGCGATGGCCGCGTGGAAGTGCGTGACTTCAAGGGCGGCGAAGCGGCCTACATGCCGGCCTTTTCCCACATGGCGGAAAACGTGAGCGAGACCGGTATCGAAGTGCTCGTCGTCGAATTGAAATAACGTCCCGCGCGGTTTTTCGGAAAAGTTCCAAGGGTTGGAACTTTTCCCGTAAAAACTTCCAACGATTGGAACTACGCCGCTTCGCGCCACTGCTGCCAGAGGCGCTCGAAGCGACGGGGGTAGATCAGTTCAAAAAGTTCCATTTTTTGCGGGAAGAGCCGCCGCCCCTCTTCGCGAAGCTGGTCGATCGCGATGGCGATGTCCACCCACGGAAGCTCCGTGTTGACGATCAGGTGTGAAATCACGTCGGCGCGATGCTGGAAGGCGTTGAGGTTCCGGCTTTCCCGTTCGATCTGTACCGCCCGTGTTTCCATGACCGTCATGCCTTTATCATACCCCATCCCGGAGGGATTGACAACCGGGGGCATGATCGCAACTCGCTGGGGCCAATAATGTTGCACTTTTTAGTCAAAATTTTTAATTGAATAGGTCCACGCGATGGACAAAGCTCCCACGCTTTTTTGAGGAACTATGGGACGCACGACGATCAAGGACATCGCGAAGGAATGCGGCGTTTCACTCAGCACGGTTTCGCTGGTGCTGAACAATAATCCGCGCATCAGCCAGGCCACCCGCGACAAGGTGCTCGCGTCGGTCGACAAACACGAGTACCAGCCCAACGCGTTCGCACGCAGCCTCGCGTCGCGCTCCAGCCAGGCCATCAGCGTGGTCGTGCCCCATCTCAACCATGTGTTCGCGGACGTTTATTTCGGCGAGCTGGTCAGCGGCATTTACGAACGCGCGTCCGAGCTCGATTACAAGGTGCTGCTGGACGTCGCGAACCTGAAATTCATCAACACGCAGGAATACATCAAGACGCTGAAATCGCGCCGCGTCGACGGCATGCTTTTCATCGGCTCCTCGGTCCACGACGAATACCTCAAGGCCTTCGACGACGAACAGTATCCGTTCATCCTCGTGAACCACCATTTCCCCAACAGCAAGGTGAACAGTATCGAGGCCGATTACGTTCAGTCGGCCAAGATCGCGGCCCAGCACCTCCTCGATCTCGGCCATCGCCGGATCGGGCTGATCGTGGGCACCAACACGCACACCTCCCAGCAATTCCAGCAGGCGTTCACCAATTACTGCGCCGCCCAGGGCGTGAAGGGCGACGACCTGCCGTGGGCCGACGGCTGGTTCACCGAACAGGGCGGCCAGGAAGCCGCGTCCTGGCTGCTCGAACGACACCCGGAGATCACGGCCATCATGGCCGGCAATGACAAGATGGCCATCGGTGCCATGCGGCACCTCATCAAGAACGGGCTCAAGATCCCGGAAGATGTGTCGGTCATGGGCATGGACGACATACCGCCCGCGCAGTTCACGATCCCCGGTCTCACGACGGTCCGCCACGATCTTTACCGGATCGGCCGTTTGGCCATGGACAACGTGCTCGCCATGTTCCGCAAAGAAAAAGAATCCTGCCACGAAGTGCTGCCGGTCCGGATCGAGCAACGCGAATCCACCGGCCCCGCCCGGCGCAAATAGTCCCCGCCATGCGGTATCGCTGGCTCATCGTCGACGGCTACAGCCTGTTGCACCGTGACCCCGAATTCGCGGGCCAGATCGACGGCAACCTGCAGACCGCGCGCGATCGCTTGATCCGCAAACTGGAAAAAACGGCGACCGCCATGGCCGAGCGGGTCACCGTCGTCTTCGACGGCCGCGCGGCCGGCCGGGACGATGCCGGAACATCGCCGCTGGAAATTATTTTTTCGCCCGCCCACCGAACCGCCGACACGGTCATCGAGCGGCTCGTAAACGAACAAGGAAATCCGAACGGGATCATGGTGGTCACGTCCGACCGCCTGGAACGGGAAACGGTGACCGCCACCGGCGCCGAAGTCATGTCCTGCGCAAGTTTCCTGGAAGTGCAGGTTTCCAATCGCGCGCAGATACGGGACAAATTGAAAACGCAATCGCGCGCCGGCAAACCGACCCTCGGCGATATTTTTCCGAAGTAGGTTGCCTCTTTCGACACGTAGGGGCGTCGCTTGTCGACGCCCGCTGCCACGGCTGCATTCCGAATTCTGAGACAGGATAACAGGATTTCGGGATGTTCAGGGATTCCAGTTGATCCCGTTATCCAGTCTAGCTCCGGACGATGCGAATCGGGCTTCGCGAGCGAAGCCCCTACGTCGAATTCGTTGACCGTCGCCCCGCACGCGACACAAACTCGACGGGATGGATTCCCATCGCTAGATTTGCGCCATGTTCGTCGCCATAAAGGATCTCAAACAACACGCCGACCAGGAAATCTCGCTGCGCGGCTGGCTCTACGGCAAACGGTCCGGCGGTAAAATTGTTTTTCTTCTCGTCCGGGACGGCACCGGTATTTGCCAGTGCGTGGTGGATGCAAGCCAGGCCGACCTTTTCAAAACGGCGAGCGACCTCGGCCAGGAGTCCTCGCTTTCCTTGTCCGGCAACGTGCGCATCGATGAACGCGCGCCGGGCGGGGCGGAAATCACCGTCACCGGCCTCGACGTGATCCAGAACGTCGCCGACTATCCCATCTCGCGAAAAGCGCACGGCGTCGAGTTCCTGATGCAGCACCGGCATCTCTGGTTTCGTTCGCCGCGCCAGGCCGCGCTCCTGCGCATTCGCCACACGATCATCCAGTCCGCGCGCGGCTATTTCGACGACGCCGGGTTCACGTTGATCGATACGCCGATCCTGTCGCCCGGCGCGGCGGAAGGCGCCGGTACACTGTTCAAAGTGGATTATTTCGGCGACGAAGTGTACCTCGCGCAGACGGGCCAGCTGTACCTGGAAAGCGCCGCGATGGCGCTGGGGAAAGTGTATTGTTTTGGGCCGACGTTTCGCGCGGAAAAATCCAAAACGCGCCGGCACCTGGCCGAATTCTGGATGATCGAACCGGAAATCGCTTTCGCGGACCTGGACACCCTGCTCCACCACGCCGAGGGTTTGGTCTGCCGGATCGTTTCCGACCTATTGAAAAAACACCGCGACGACCTGGCCACGCTGGGCCGCAACGTGGCCGCCCTCGAAAAAATTGCGCCGCCGTTTCACCGTCTCAGCTACACGGACGCCGTTGATCTTCTGCACAGTGACAAAATCCAGGGTTGGATCGAAGACCAGCTCGCGCGCGACCAGGCGCAATTGGACGAGGCCCTAAAGCAAGTCGCCGATTTGGAGCAGCAACGGGCTGCCGCCAAAAAAGGATGGCAGCAGGAAAAACTGGACCAGCAGATCCGGGAAGTGCGCGAGACGATTCGCGAACTCGAAATGGACCTGGCCAACCGGCGCGAGCACCGCGGTGACGCCAAGCGTTTCGAATGGGGCCACGATTTCGGGGCCGACGAGGAAGCGATCATATCCCGGCAATTCGAGAAACCTGTTTTTGTCACCGAGTACCCGAAGCACGTGAAGGCGTTTTACATGAAGACCAATCCGGCCCGCGCCGACACCGTGTTGAACGTGGACATGCTGGCGCCCGAGGGCTACGGGGAAGTCATCGGCGGCAGCGTGCGCGAAGACCGTCTCGACGCGCTGCTGGAGCGCATGAAAGAGGACGGCATGCCGACCGCGCCGTACGAATGGTATTTGGATCTGCGCCGTTACGGCTCCGTTCCCCACGGCGGATTCGGGCTCGGCATCGAGCGAACAATTGCCTGGCTCTGCGGTCTAAGACATATCCGCGAAACGATTCCCTTTCCGCGGATGATGGGTAAAATATATCCATGATACTGCGCTTCATTTTGTCGTTTTTCGCGTCGATCGCGCTGGCTTCGGCGCAGTCGCGGATCATGCCGCTCGGCGATTCCATCACGCAGGCCAACGCGTATCACCGCAGCTACCGGTACTGGCTCTGGCAAAGTTTGACCAACGCGGGGTACGCCGTGGATTTTGTCGGCAGCCTGAACCAGAACAGCGACGGGCCGCCGCCGGCCACCGACTTCGACCGCGACCACGAGGGCCATTGGGGCTGGCGCATCGACCAGGTGCTGAAAGAAATCGATAGCTGGTCCGAAAAGTCTCGACCGGAATTCGTCCTCGTGCACCTGGGCCACAACGATCTTTACCAGGGCCAGGGCGTCACAAATGCCGCGGAGGAGATGCAGACGCTCGTCACGCGGCTGCGTTACTACAATCCGCACGTCACGGTCTTGCTCGGGGAAAATATTCCCTGCAGCCTCATCGCGCCCGAGTTGCAGCAGCTCGCCGCGTCGATCCGCCAGATCGCCGGCGCGATGAACAAGGCCGATGCGCAGGTCATCGCGGTGGATTTGCGCACGGGCTTTGATCCGACCGCGGACACGTACGACGGCGTCCACCCCAACGAGGCCGGCGAGAAAAAAATGGCGGCCCAATGGTTTGAAGCATTGAAAGGTGTTTTGCCGCGTCCGTGAATCGATCCCATCGGATCGGCTCGTAGAGCCGACTTTACACTTAT
>JADMIO011280123.1_pt1 | contig 12740 bp, 11 predicted proteins | sample 8958161 | NCBI WGS metagenome assembly JADMIO01 (sample SAMN16585339, study PRJNA669376) | soil metagenome | isolation source: Crop rotation soil | place: USA: Cullars Rotation, Alabama | collected 2011 | reverse complement strand
AGGCAGAAGGGGAGCGCACATCGCATTCTGGCAGTGCCCGAAATATACCGCTTCCCAGATCTCCTGTCGGGTGAGTCTACGTAGCGTTAGCGGCGATGAGTTCTCGATCTGTCGCCACACTCGATTGGCATGGCTATAACCACGCTGCTCATCGTCAAGCGTGCGTCTCACAACGGAATCATCGGCAGTGAGTGAGTAAACCTGAGGTAGATTTCGTAGAGCAGAAAGAATGCCGCGTTCCCTGGCTTCATATCGCAGCGCTTTTTTTAGGTTGGCAAGAGCACAAGCAGTCGAGTCAGCTCGCTTCTTCGAGGGTATTCTCACCCACATCGTTAGTACACTGCGCCTGAAGGGAAGGCCTTTGGCCATCTCGCGCAGATAATCGAGATTTGATGCCTGAAGTAGCGCCGCAAGGGTATGCGTGCCCGCAGAAGCCCGCGTATTAATTACCCCCGCTATTGCTTGTCCCGCGTCGGAGTCAGTCGAATATCGAAACTGGACTACGGTTCCCGGTGGTTTCTCAAACGCCAACATCCGCGCCAGATCGTCATAGCGAATATCCGTGAGTCCATCATCCGCAAACATCGTGGCGGGAGTTTCCACGCGATACGCGACCGAGAGAGCACCATCCTTATGTCGCAGAGCGTCATTGTAGATTCCTACAATCGAGGAATCGCGTCTCCTCCCCGCCGGTCCAATGAGCGCGGCCATGCGACGGCAGAGCTCTCGGTCGAGCGCTAGTTCGTCGTAAGCAGGGACTGATTCCATCGTTCTTCCAAGACCTCCATACTGCGATTGTTTTGTTCGAGCAAAAATGACGTTTGGGTAAAGTTCTCGGGAGGAGCGGCACCCTCCCGGAAAACGTTCGTAGTTTCTAGGTCGATAAGCCAGCTGCGATCGAAACCGCGCTTCTTTCCATTTGGAATCGCCCGATATTGCCGGTGATGCAGAAACACCGCCTTGAGTTTGTGCTGTAACCAGTATGGCTTGCGACCGATGCGAATGTAGTTAAAGAAGGCGATGCTACCAGCAGTCGCCAAGAGCCACGTCCACATCTGCAGAGGCACGTACAGCAATGTAATCCCAAACGGCACCGGCGCCAGGTAACTCGCGCATGAAATAAGAAGCACAGACAACCAATCACCATCGGCAACACCGAAGCGCACCACAGGCAAATAGATGTTTCGGCGAACCGGACGTGCTTTCATTTTCCTACCCTCTGGAGAAACCCTATCCCGAAAGCGATTAGTCGATTAGGTTTTCAGAACTGGTTGTCGAGTGGAACGGTATCGCCCTGACTGAAGGCATAGACCGCCGCACAGATGCCGCCGAAGGCGAAGCATGCCGCTCCAGTTATGAACTTCCAGGTCGAGAGTGACTCCCGCAAACCTGAAGTGATGATTCCGACGGCCACAAAGATGATCCCTGCGATGATCATCGCGGCAGCAAGGAAGAAAGTGACGGACCGCAAGGCGTTGCCGAGCTGCGAACTATTGCCGTTGAAGAATGAGCCGGACGGAGTTTGTGCGGATGCCGACACTAGTCCCAAGGTCAACATTAGAACAGTCGCGATGAGTCCGTGAGTCGCTTTCAGACCTAAGCCCAGTACGACTAGCTTGCGGCCCATTCGCGCTGCACGTGAACTTTCCAACCCGGATACGGTTGCAAGGTCGATTAAGTTGTTCATCTCTCACACTCCCTCGATAAATGTGAATGCCTGGTTCATCTACCAAATTCGTAAAGACGTAACTGACGTTGCGAACGCCCTCGTTTTCAATCGCTGTGCCATTCATCTGGAACTCCCTTTGCTCAACCGGCGCTCATCATGTTTCGAAAACTATCCCTATCAGTTGCGTTGTTGCTTGTTCTGGCGTCAAACGTCGCGCCGCAAGGTAGGAGCGAGGGCGGAACTTCTCTCCAAGAACGCGCGCGTCAGATCGAGCCTTTCATTAACGATTCATCTAGACGTTATGGAATCGATGCTCGCATTCTGAAAATTCTCTGCTTCATCGAATCTCGTTATCGACTAGATGCGGTGAGCCCCAAAGGCGCCCGTGGGCCAATGCAGTTCATGCCGGATACGGCGAAGAGATTTGGGCTGAAGAACCCGCACGACCCGAAAGAAGCGATCGATGCGGCAGCGCGTTATCTGCTAATTTTGCTGCGGAAATTCGGTGGGCGGCTCGATCTGGCACTGGCTGCTTATAACGCCGGAGAGGGAGCGGTCGAATCGTTCCTTACCGGCCGGCCGCTCGTCTTACCGAGTGGAAAGATAGTGAATCCCAAGGGACGGATTACTGGTGGCATACCTCCTTACCGGGAAACGCAAAACTATGTGCGGACTGCGATTGAGTATTTCACGAATAGTCAGATGACGTCTCAGGCACAGATTTCAGATCATTTGGTTAATCCTCAAAGACTGACTCCTGATTCACTGACTAAGAATCGCCCTTCATCATCTTCCACAAGTGAAAAGGCGAACTCGTTTTTCATCGAGGTTCAATGAGGGGGTGTTGGATTTTACATGCACCTAGGTGTTGTGTTTTACAACAGGGGTCGCTAGCGAGGACTGTTATTGCGGGAACCAATCGTCCAACAATCCGCGAGGAATGTTTTGGTAGTTCCATGCCAAGGGCTCAATAATTCGCAAGAACGATCTATCAAGTTCACTTAACTTTGAGCGACCGAGCAGTAATTGCGAACGGTTCAAACAGAACGCGGCGAAATCCGCCAGCTGCAACGGGAGGATTGAACTAGACTGCCCGAAGCAGATGAGTCCGTTCGCGAATACTTGCTCCAGTGGTTCAATCACGATCGCCACACCATTCTTCTGGAATCCCTCATCCACAAAGACTCTTGACCGTCTCTCATTTTCTGGATAGTGCTGCTCAAGATGCCATTTAACGCGAATCAAGAGAAAAAATAGAGCGAGGTCCTCTTGTTTCTTAAAATCAAATGGTCCGAGACGTTCAGGAAGCCTGACATGCGTGCGTAAATCCTTCAGAGTATTCGGATCAAGAGTCTGAACGAACACTGGGAAGTTGTACGTCGCAAATATGAACGCCATGAACCCGAAGACCGCCAAGCGTTGTTGCAAGGGAACGCCCTTGAATGCCCGCCTGCCCTGATAGATATCAGTAAAGTGAAATTCCGATCCTCCGGTTTGTATTTTCAGTTCTGCGATAGCTCGTGGTAACTGCTGCCAAATCTCAGCAATCACCGAGCGCGTGACCACCACAGCCACCCATGACTTGCGCGCCGGATGGAGGTGGCTCGGTGTGTCGCGAAGCCCTGGGGAACCAGTGTCATCAATGAACACGCCATTGATCTTTCCCGCTCGTTGCTCGTCAACGAAATCCTGATAACGAAACGTTGGTGTCATCTATCCAAATTCTAATCGGAGGGTGTTGGATTTTACATGCACTTGGGTGTTGTGTTTTACAACAGGGGCCATGCAGTTGTCAGTTTGCAGAAACCATGAAGTGGAACGGTAGTTGTAACGCGAGCACGCGACAAGGATCAACGTCGCTGAAGAAATCAGTCTCAGGAGAAATCGATGAGCGCAGATGTTTTGGATCTACCAATCACGAATTCAGTCGCCGAGACGGATAAATCATTGGGAAGTGATTTGTCGTTCGGCGGTCCGGTTATCTGTTATCGCGATCCGGCCGACGTGCGCACGATACGACGTCAGTCCTGGTTGATGATTATTTCCTTTGCCATCGCAGCCGTTGCTGTCGTGGGAGTTGTCTACAAGTCCGTTCAGCGACCGGATCGCATAGTCGTGGATATGTCATCCGGCCGCACCGTCATGATCAACAACAGAGATCTTGGCGCGACGGAAGCCGTCAAACTCGAGAAGGACAAGCTGCAAATCGCCGATATGGATTATGTCGTCAAGGCTTACCTTGACTATCTCTACCGCGTCGATCAGACCTCTCGATCAAAGGACATTGAAGCCGCACTGAGATTGATGGTGCCCGGCCAGGCCAAGAAATTCGCTCAATATCTGACTGACCAGAAAATTCTTCAGACTCAACGCGAACAACAATGGAATGCTGTCTGGAAACCTGATTATTTAGAGCATGTTCCCGGCAAACCTCTCACGGTGAAAGTCTACGGTACGCAAGAGATTGACATGGTTGTGAAGAACGAAAGCAAGCGCGTCACCAAGCGCATCTTGCTAACTGTGGATCTCCTGCCGGATGCGCCAGAAGGCGGGACTTTCAGGCTCGACAGAAACCTGCGTTCGGGCTTCCGCATTAATGCTCTCGACTATAAGGAACTCAGTTCGACTGAAGCGGAAACACCAGCTGCTTCAGTTCAAGGTTAAAGGAAAAGCCGATGAAAACAATCACTACTCTATTTATGCTTTTGATCGCTCACATAATGGTGTGCGCGCAAGAGCCGCCGCCTAAGCCCACAGCTTCCGCGCGCTGTCGTGGGTGTGTGCGTCGTGTCGTTACGCGACTTCTCGCAACGACGCCGACTCCGCTGAGCCAGACGCCCACTGAATACTTTGTGAGTGAAGCGCGCGTCGATGTCACGAAAGATGAGACGGTCATCCGACTCGCGATGGCCCAGCACGGGAGTGTGCTAATCGAACTGCCCGCTAATGACGGCCCACGTTACATCATTCCGGGCGATCCTGACATGGCCACTGTCGACGAGAAGGCACTGGAGCGAAACAAGCGTGCGATTGTGGTGAGACCGGGAACGCAATTTGTTCCGCCGTTGCGAAATCAAAAGACCCGTTCTCCTTCGGCTACGGTGACCGCTCAGATGCGCAGTGGTCTGGTTGTCACTTTCTTGTTTTATCCGGTACAAGACCTCGCGCAAAACGTTCATCGGTGTGTGCTCAATTACAACCGGGACGAGGTGGTTGCGCGCAGGCGCGCGGCAGGACTGCCTGTCAATCTAGACGGTAGCGGTCACGGGGGCGAGATGACGGCGCAGTCTGCCGCGCCAACTTCGATCTCGGTCGAAAACAGCCAGGACAGTGAGAAGGGAAAGAAACCTTTAGCAGAAACTTCCGTGCAATCCGCTCAGGCGAAGACCACCGACAAGGGTGAGAAAGTTTCAGAGAAATCAAACGACTCCGAGTTAACATCGTCTTTGATTCGTAGCGCCCTTCAGGAAGCCATCAAACAACCCAAGCAGTTCAAGAAATGGACCAAAGCGGTTCATGGGCTCTCACTGTCAGTCCTGCAACCACTCGGAAACAGGGAACCTCTCAAGGTCATCATTGTCGCCGTCAGGAATAGGACTTCCCAGAGTTTGAAACTCACTCCCGGCATTCCGGACCTCTTTCTTGAAATGCTGGATGATCACCACAAGCCACTGAACATCGAGTCAATCAAGAAGCTACACACGGAAGCAAGTGATGTTTCTGGTCTAGTTCCAGCCGGCGGCACCGTTTATTACGCGGTTGCGTACCTCTCGCCAATACTGAACGTAAATCAACAAGTAAAAGTCACGGTCGGTCAAAGCGATGCCGCTGACCAACCTGCGTCAACAATTCTCGCGAAGAGCGATCGGTAGGAGGGAGTGAAAGCATGAATTCTAACGGCAACAATCTCCGCGTATCGGTTACTGATGAGATCGAAAAAGCTTCGACCGGGGACCAGGACGAGGGCGTGTTCTACGATCCATCTCATCCTGTCTTTGCGCCACCGAAAGAGACAGTCACCACCAGAAAGAGAAGCTGGAAGCGAAAACTCATCGGTTGGGCTTTAATCGCGCTCTTACTCGTTGGCGGCGGGTTTGTGTTTTATTCGCTGCTCAAAATCAATCGGGTTGATGTCACAGTCCTAGCCGAGAGCCCTCGCGACGGCGTGAGCGCAAAGCCTGAACCCGCGTCGACCAAGACGGAAAACGGACTCAGCGCCGAGGCGATTAACATTGCTCGTGAAGCAATAGGAGTGGACGCCGATGCGAATGGCCGTCGACCTTCTGCATCACCAAGCGCGTCGCCGGTAACAGATGTTAGCTATCGTCTGGATTACAGTGCCACAGTTAACCCCGGACGCGGACCCGTTGACGAGTTGGGAACAACCGTTGATCCAAATTCACAGGCGGACGCTGTCATGCAGCGGGAATCAAAAATTGGAAATGTTCAACATTCAGAAGTGACTCCACCCTCTCGTGCTAATGCAACGCATAGCATCTTTGTCGATGACTCTGTGCCAAGGTCACTAGTCTCTTTGCCGAAAGTAGCAAGCGCCCGCGCCGAACCAACCTCAGTGGAAACCAAAAAAAATAAGACAGCAGTGCTGCCTCCATTTGGCACGATGCTACCCGTGCGTACTCAGGCAGTAGTTTTTACTGTGCGGAATAACTCCTTTGCCAGATTGGAGCTAACCAGAGATCTGGCAGGCGAAGGCTGGTCACTGCCCAAGGGGACGATCTTCATTGGTCGAACCAGCGGCGGCGAACTTGATCGCGCCTTTATTAATGTCGTTGGCTACGTCGATCCTCGAGAGAACCGATTCGTAAAGATGACGGCAGAAGTCCTGGGCAGCGATGGCGGCACAGGACTGCAGGGCAAGCGCGTTACTCTCGATCGCAACCGATTTAAACAGACGCTCGCAAAAATTGGTTCGAGTGGCCTGCAAATGGCCGGGATGGTGGCCGGCGCTTTAACAGGCCGGGGAACAGTAGTAATTGGAGGCTCTGGCTACCGCCTACTGAATCCCGTAACCGATGAAGCAACGCGCCTTGTAACCGGCGGGAGCGACAAACGCGCGTTTGTAAAAGTTGGCGCCGGTCAACATGCCTATGTGATGGTTTCCAACCTACCCAAGGACCTTCAGGCTGTTGACGCGCCTGGCGAAGATGAACTTGCAAAAGCCGCTAGCTCCCTCACCGATCGCGAAGTTATGGAACTGATTCTTCTAGGAACGCCAGATGAGGTTCGCGCTGCGCTGCCTTTGATGAATGCCGAGCAGAGAGCGATGGTTGGTAGAACTGTCAACATGCCAGTCGAAAAGCAATGATTCCATCCGATCCGAATCGACCAGTCGTAGATCCGCGTCGGCTAGTCCGTGACCATGGTCGCGAAGCACTGGCGGAGTTGGTAGCCCGCGAGTCCGGCTACATCTTCCAACTTCGTCCCTTGAAGGATCTTTGCCAGTCCTTGAAGTCTGGTATGCCCTTGCTAGCAGAAGGAGAGCGAGGAGGCGGAAAGACAGAAATGGTCGATGCCTTAGCCCATGCATGCAACCGCCCATTCTTCGAGCTGCAAGGCATGGACGATCTCAAATTGAAAGATATTCTCTTTGAGTGGGATGAACCGGGACAGAATAATTTTGTCGTTCAAGCCGTGACTTCAAAAGAAACAAGCCTTGAAGAAGCCAGACGACAACAGTGGCGAAGAGAATTCTTGAATTTAGGAGAGGTCTTAAGGGCTTACGACTATCTCGCGACGACCGGGGTTGCGCCGATTGTGAAACTTGATGAGTTCGAAAAGCTGCCGCAGGTCTGTCAAGCGTTCTTCTATCAACTCTTCACGGACGGCCATGCTTCTATACCTCGCCTCAATGAAAACAACGGACACATCGGTGTCGGCAAGAACGACGAGAAACCGATTGTTATTTTGACTTCAAACAACCAGCATGTGGTCCATCCTCCACTGCGCTCACGATGTATTTACACCAAGGTTAGATTGCCGACTGATCTAGAAGAGGCGCGAATTCTTCATTCACGAGTGCCATTGGCGTCGTCAGGTCTACTGACACAGGTGCTAAAGGTCGTTCGGTACATTCGGGTAATGATGCCTACAGTGAGAGACAAGCCTGGCTTGCGGGAGTCCATCGCTATTCTCAGAGCCCTGGTATGCGAAGAGATCGAAACTTTGAGCGCAGAAATCATTGACGAGCATCTGGGATTCATAGCAAGGGGTGCAGACGATCTCGCTAACCTCGAACTTGGCCTGTTGCGTCTGGAAAGAGCCGCTCACACTCCTGATGTGGTGATTGACCAGATGATTCAGGAGGTTTTCTTTGATCGGGGCGCATGTCTACGAGAGGCAGCATGAGGGAGCGTGGAAACATTTGGCCGGTAATCACCGTGGCAGTCGGTGCCACCCTCGTCGCGTTGGTTCTGCCTTTGACGATTCATCGTCAACGGAGCGGCAAGATGGCAACGGTAGACGCATACGTGTCGATCGGCGACGCCGGAAGTAATCAAGCTCCAGCGCCGAACGTACCCAAGTATCGCTGGCCAGACAGTGAAGTGCCGCGCACCGCAGATCGCCTGCGTGATGTAAGTGCTGTCGCGATTGCTTCGATGGCTTATGTAATTGAGGGAGCGCTAAGTAGACGAACTCCACATGACGCTGGTGAAATCCTGGTGGGTATCGCTCGGCGCGATCTAATTCCCAAAGAATGGCTGACGAGTCAGCCCGGCGTTCTGCAAATGTCGAACGGAACTCTGCATCTGCGTTACTCCCCTGCCGGGTTAAGCATCGAGGCACTATCTATCCCAAAAGACCGACTTAATGGCCCGGCAATATTGATTCGTCTCCCTGACCCAGAAAACACCACGGTTGGAGCGCGGTACATCGAGTCGATGCAACTCGATGGGATCGTCTATCCCAGTCCGTTCGCGCCGTTACCTCAAATCATCGCTAGCGGCTGGCAGCAACGCCTTTTTAAGCAAACACAATTGGCGGATGCCGAGCGGGCGCAGCTTAAACAATGGGCCAAGCAGTCAACTCGCAACTAAATACAGGGTAGTTTCAACACCATGAGTTTTCGCGCCAGAGTCGAAAGAATTGACGCCGACTATTTCATTCCTCGTCCAGCCGATGAGCCAGACCTCGACTCATTCCATGCCGCCACGAGATTTCTTCAGGATGTTTCACGCGGAGGCGCGCTAATTCTTAGCTCTGCCGTTGCCGGCTACCTCTTCTTCCGATCAGGCCAGATGCTCGACTTGAGTTTCAAGGGAATGGTATTTGTGCTGATCGGGGCAGCTGTAGTTGCGATGGTAGGAATCTTTGAATCTGTTTCTCTTGCTTATCCTTACTACAGTATTAACCAAAGACTGACGCACGGCTCTGCCCGCTGGGCCACGATTGCAGACCTAAAGGCGAGAGGCTTGGCCCATCCATCTGGCGAACCTTTGCCCCATGGAGCGGTGAGGATTGGCAGACTCAGTTCGGCCCTTAGCCCACGCCAATACGATCTCATCTTGAGATTGGAACAACTCCTGGTGCACACGGGGCTTTTTGGACCATCCAATTCGGGAAAGTCGGCAACGTTTTACATGAATATCCTGCGCGACTGGGCGCAGACAGGCTCAGTGCTGGTTATGGATATCAAAGGAGAACTCTACGCGCACACGGCGCGATATTATGATCATGTCTACCGCATCGATTTGGAGAATCCCGCTCTCTCGGACTTGTGGAACCCGCTCCCACGTTGCTTAGGAAACGGCGAACTCGCCCATTCCCTAGCCGCCATCATTGTCGGCTACGAGCCCGAAAACATGAAGGTCAATGACAGTACACACTACTGGATCTCGGGCGAAACCGCGTTAATGAAAGCGCTATGTTTGCATCTTCCAACGATCGCTGTTAATCCGACCCTTCCGATGATCAAGGAGTACCTCTCCCTAAACGATCTTAAGAAACTTGGCGAAGACATGCGTAGCTCGAATGATCCAGAAGCCGTAATCGAATGGGGTAACTTCACCAAAGTTGACGCCGAGAAAACGCAGGGCGGCGTAATCACCGGCCTGAACAACAAACTTGCGCCGCTACGCTCACCTAATGCCATGCGCATATTGAAAAGCGCGACACCGGACGAGACGGCTCGCGGTGTGAGGGAGATTAACCTCGCCGACCTCCGTAGGCCGGGAACCGCTATTTATATCGTCATGTCAGAAACCCAGGCGAGCGAGTATCACATCCTTTTGGAAATGGTGTTTGGGCTCGCGGCGATCGAGATGCAGGCCTCGACAAACAAGAACGCAACTCCAGTGTTGATGGCGCTCGATGAGGCGGGCAACGTTGCTCCGCCAAAACTGCAAGACAAACTCAAGATCGGGAGATTTCGAAACACACCTTACCTCCTTGGCTTTCAGGATGTTCCTCAGATCAAAAGGAAGTTCCAGGAGAATGGCGGCAAAGCAGTGCTGGCAGGGATGAAGAATCAAATCTTCCTTCCAGGAATTGATCCAGAGACGGGCGCTTATGCGTCTTCAATGCTCGGATCCACCACTGTGCTATCGCGCACTGAAGTGGACTCTCCCGGCAAGACCTACGATGCGGAGCGGGTTTCCGAGAGCCGGCGGGATCTGAAGCAAGCGCCGGAACTGCGACGCATGGTTAAGTATCGACAGGGCATCGCAATCATCGACACTGCTGATCCGATCCTCTTTCGTTTTCTCGCTCGGGCCGATACAGGCGATATAGCGGTGCCACCAGAACGGGCGCTCATGCCGGCACCTCGACTCGCTGAAGCCATCCAAGCAATGCAGAAGATCAAAGAGGTCGAGAAACCTTCTACCCAAACGGAAACTTTTACGGAAGCGTCAGACTCCTCGAAGGTCACACACTCTAGGCGAACCTCAGTTGAAGAAATCAAAAGGCGAAGCAAATCAGAATCTCGGCGAATTAAAGGCGCGGGGCTCAGTCTAGAAGAGCTGGTTATGGAGTAACGCAAATGCGCGGAGTAGAAGGAAAGGCTGGTAAGCGTCGGTTCGGTTTCTCTTATGCGCTCCTTTTGATTGCTATTGTTTCCTACTTGGGGACATGGGGCTATTCGTCTTACGCAGCCGAATGGAAAGCAAGGGCTGAAGCACCGCAGATCGATCCGATACTTAAGATCATCAAAGGCCTGCGGCAATATCAGAAAGTCAACGCCACATTTCCACCCAGCTTCAACGAAGTCGAAGCAACTATTTGGAAGCACCACGGTCCTCCGAATTACAGCGTGGGAGGTCGCGCCGTTGTCATTCGCAATTACTATTACCTCTACACCTTTATCAGTCCAACTCGCTGTACGTTATGGACGGTCCCAGTTGGTCCGCATTCAGAAGAGGCGAACTCTTACTTTCTACTTATAACTCCCGACGATAGAGAAAAGTGGAAAGGACCGGCCTTTGATCTTAAGGAGGCCGCAGCGATCTCTGGCACGCCCACCTACACGCAGCTCGCCCTGCTCGGAATGATCAAACAAGATCCGCTTCCTCAAAAGCGGAGATAACTCCGATGGGAGTCTTCTTTCATATCCTCTCCACCGGCGGCGGCTCCGGAGGCAGCCGTATTACTCGCTATATCGCGGAGCGGGATAAGGACTTGGAACGAGAGGGTCCGGGCTCTCGACGGCTATTCAGCGATGACCAGGACAATCTCTCCTACCACCGCGCCGACCGAATCCTTGATCCTATCGAAGGGCGGCCTGAAAAGAATGACCTCATTCATTTCTCAGTGATGATCGAGCCGGACGATTTCGACAAGTTAGGTGCGAATGAACATGACAAGCAGGAGCGATTTCGTGAGGCAGTCCGTGAGGCTATGAAGGGAGTAGCCGCCGAGCTGAACGCAGAAGAACTTACTTGGGTGGCCGGAATACATCGCAACTCGGAGAACCCGCATGCTCACATTGTCATGAGTAAAGAGGTGGTTGAGCGAGCGACCGGTTGGGTAAGAAGGGTAGCGCGAATACCAAAAGCTCTTCTTCCACATCGTCAGATTGAAAACGGCAAAGAGGTCATCGTAAATGGACGCATCGGAGACAAATTTCTCACGGCTGTTGAGAAGCAACAGGCGCTGTACATTGAAGCTAAGGAGAAACTGCCTCAACTAACACCCCCAGAAATCTGGGAGAAGCTTGCGAGCAAGTATCAGAAGGCCAGGGACGAGTCAGACCGTGAGAGGGAGATTCAGGCTTTAGAAAGATACGACCGCTCGGATGCGAGTCGGCAACCGACACGATCAAACAAAACACGCCGGCCAATCGCGTCGATTGAGCAAGCCCAGATTTCAGCTAGTTGGAATCCAAACGAACAGTTGTCCGAGGATCGCTTTATTGATTTGCGTGTTGCACTTGGAAAACACATGGAGTTCGAATTCCGTCTGGCTTTTGCTGAAGCGTGGCACGATCGAGCTGTCCGGCATGGTCGGACATACAGGTTTGAAGTCCTAGATCAGTCGACTTCTGAGGAACGAAATATATCTGAGCTTGATGTAAACCGCCGTGCCGCCGCGCGAGCGGCACGATTAGGTCAGGCAAATCATGCGGTTCGCAACGAATTGATTGAAGCCGATCTCGCGAGACACGCCGATACGTTAAGCCAACTTGAAGAAGCGCGACAGAACAAGATTGCCGCGCTTGGGAAGGATGTTGGATCTCTACGCGGCAACTTAGCCAAGATCGAAGAGACCATCATTAAGCGTTATGAGATGCCTGTTGGAAGGCCACTAGAGCCAATGTTGTCTCGACAAGCTCTGTCGGAACTTCAGGAACAGGCCGTCAGGTTGAGTCTTCCCGAAAGAGTTCTGGAACTTGAAAACCTTCGGACGACCCTGGCACGCGAACACGATGCGCCGACGCGTACTGATGACGAGGCCGCGATACTTGGCGGTCAACTCAACGTCGCACGTGCGGATCTGATGGCTCGCAATGCAAGGTTGGAGAACTTTGAGGCATCCGTGCACTTGACGACGTATGAAGTTGGAGGAGATCGCTGGTCACTGGCTGCGTTGGACAAGCAGATTGCCCGTCGGCGGGAAG
>JADMIO010007449.1_pt1 | contig 12740 bp, 14 predicted proteins | sample 8958161 | NCBI WGS metagenome assembly JADMIO01 (sample SAMN16585339, study PRJNA669376) | soil metagenome | isolation source: Crop rotation soil | place: USA: Cullars Rotation, Alabama | collected 2011 | reverse complement strand
GCCGCGACTTCAAGTCACGTGAATTCCAAGCTTCGGATCCCACTGTGCTGGAAAGTGCCGATCCCGCCGACGAGCATGAAGGGCCGGCGCTTGCCGTAGCGGCTGGTGCTCCGGTCGGAGATGCCGCCCATGAGCGGGTTGGCGAAGGCGTCCCAGAGCTTCGGCACGAAGAGCGCGGCGGAGGCGAGGCCCGCGCCGATGCCCAGGATGTTGGTCATGTAGAAGAGCAGCAGCAGGCCCGGCACGGTGACGAAGACGCCGTTGCCGATGGCGCCGGCGCCGTAGGAGACGGTGAGCTTGCGGGACAGCATCAGAACGGCTGCCCGTCGCAGCGCCAGTCCGTGACGCGGGTGACCTTCCCGCTCGTCACCTTCCCGAACTTGATGCAGTGGTTGATGTCGCGGTTGCCCGGCGAGAACTGCAGGTCGCTCGTGAACCCGAAGCCCCCCTTGCCGTCGAGCGAGTCCATGACCTTCAGCAGGTTGGCCCGCGTGATGTTGCTTCCCATCGCCTTCACCGCGGCGACGAAGACGGCCGCGTCCACCCAGCCCTGCTCGCCGAAGTAGTTGATCTGCGCGCGGCTGCCGTAGGCGGCCCTGACCGTGCTGACGTACTTCTGGACCTCGGCGTTGCCGCCGTCGATGAACTCGTAGTCGGTGGCGACGAAGACGCCGTCGGTCTGGCTCGACTGCTTGACCGACGGGTCGACGAACAGCGAGTCGGCCGCGTGCTTGGGGAAGTACGACTGCCGGGCCTGCGCCTGCAGCAGCCGGTTGTAGGCGGTCTGGTCGAGCAGGCTCGCGAACCCGTCGACGCCGTCGAGGCGGAACTGCGTCACCAGGTCGTCGTAGGACGAGTGCGTCACGTCCTCGGCCACGACGTCGCTGTCCGACAGCGTGACGCCCTTGCTCGCGAAGCCCGCCTTGAAGGCCTTCACGAGGTTGGCGTCGGCTGTCGCCTCGTTGTTGCTGATGTAGACCAGGCCCGGCTTCTTCACGCCCTGCTCGGCCAGGTAGGACCCCATCTGGAAGCCGTAGTGGCCGTAGCTCGCGCTGAAGATGTAGGAGTACGACGAGTGGTACTCGGCGCGCTCGCCGTACCCCCCGATGAGCGGGATCTTGTTCTGCTCGAGGAACGGCACGATGCCGTTCTCCGTGTTCGGCGCGTTCCAGCCGGTGAAGGCGAAGACGCCGTTGGCGAGCATCTGCTGCGCCTGCGACTTGCCGCGCGGCGCGTCGAGCTGGTCGTCGCGCAGGTCGAGGACGATCTTGTGGCCGTTGACGCCGCCGGCGCGGTTGACCATGTCGAAGTAGGCCTTGGTGGCCTGCGCGCTGCTGGCGAAGTTGATCGCGCCGGTCTGGCTGACGACGGCACCGACCTTGATGGGTGCGCCCGCGGCCAGCTTCTGGTTGTCGGCCTTCGCCGGCGGCACGGTCGGGCCAGACTGCGGGCCGCTCGTCGTGACCACCGTCGTCCCCTGGCTGCCGGGCTTCGCCGACGTGCCCGGCGCCGCGCTCGGGCCCGCGCTCGCGGACGGGCCAGCGACCGCCCCGCCGCCCCCGTTGCCCTGGACCTGCGTGATCGTGGGAGTCTTGGCGGTGTCCTTGCGCAGACCCTTCACCAGGTACACACCCAGGACGGTGGCGACAGCGAGCTGGAACGCGAACAGCGCAGCCAGCAGGCGATCACGGGGGCTCAGCACGTCTGGGTTGCTCCTCGACAGATCGGTGTCGTGATGTGAGGATCGTTCACGTTCTGAGCGAGACGGTCAAGGGAGCCGACGTGTCAACACCGTTGCGAGCGACCCGGCGGGAGCCGGTGCAGCGCCGCAGTGCGCTGCGCGTGGAGCGGATGCTGGACGCTGCGGCCGACCTGCTCGACGAGCTCGGCGCGGACGGGCTGTCGACCAGCGCGATCGCGGCCCGCGCGGGCGTGTCGGTCGGGTCGCTCTACCAGTTCTTCCCCGACAAGCACGCCGTCGCCGAGGCGCTCGCCCGCCGGTCGTTCGAGCGGTTCTCGCACCACTTCGCCGAGATCCGCGGCGAGACGTGGGAGGAGGTCGTCGACGCCGTCATCGACACCTACGTCGCGTTCTCCCGCACCGAGCCCGGCTTCCTGGTCCTCAGCTTCGGCGGCCCGCTCGGGCAGCAGCACATGCTCGACCCGCAGGACGACAACAACTACGTCGTCGCCAAGGCGCTGTCGCAGCTCGTGGCCGTCGACGTGTCCGTCGAGGTCCTGCGCAACGCCGTCGAGGTCGGCGACGCCCTGCTCGCCCTGGCGTTCCGCCGCTCCAAGCAGGGCGACCCGGACCTCATCGCCGAGGCCAAGGTCGCCGTCAAGGCCTACCTGAACGCCCACCTCCCCTAGCGCCGGGGTTACTTGAGGGCGAAGGCGTCCTTCCACACGGGGTCGTAGCCCGCGGCCCTGAGCATCGCGGCCACCTCGGCCGGGGAGCGCTCGTCGCTGATCGCGAACTGCTCCTGCGCCTCCCCCGGGTGCAGGTAGCCGCCCGGCTCGGTCGAGGAGCCCGCGCTCATGTGGGTCACCGCGATCCGCACCAGCCCGTCGCGCAGCACCGCGGGCTCGCGGGTCGACAGCACGATGCCGGCCTCGGGCGCGACGATCCGCAGGGCGGACAGCGCCTGGACGTAGTCGGCGTCGGAGACCGGCACCAGCGGCTGGAAGCCCGAGGCCGAGGGCTTGATGCGCGGCAGGGAGACGGTCACCTCGGTGCGCCAGTAGTGCCGCTGCAGCCAGACCGCGTGCTCCGCGACGGTGGCGACATCGGCGCGCCAGTCGGCGCTGAGACCGAGCAGCGCACCGATCCCGAGGCGCCGGACCCCCGCCTCCGCAGCGCGCTCGCTGGACGCGAGCCGGCGGTCGTAGTCGCGCTTCCAGCCGGCAACGTGCGTCTCGGCGTACCGCTCCCGGTCGTAGGTCTCCTGGTAGTGCACGACGCCCTCGAGGCCGGCCTCGACCAGCCGCGCGTAGGTGTCGTCGGACCAGGTCTGCGTCTCGATCGCGATCGACGGCACGAAGCCGCGCAGCGCCTCGACGCACGAGACCAGGTAGTCGGCCGAGACCTCGATCCGGTGCTCTCCGCTGACCAGCAGGATGTGCCGGAACCCTTGCTGCACAAGGGCTTCCGCCTCTTCCACGACCTGCGGCACCGTCAGCGTGCGGCGTGCGACGTCGAGCCCCTTCGAGAAGCCGCAGTAGGTGCACGAGGACAGGCAGGCGTTGGAGACGTAGAGCGGCGCGAACAGGCGCACGGCCCGGCCGAACCGCTGCAGCGTCACCTCACGGGCTCGCGTCGCCAGCGCCTCGAGGTCGGCCCCTGGCGCGAGCAGCGCGTCGATCTCGGGCGCCAGCCGCTGCCCGGAGGCGAGGTGCTGCGCGAAGAGCCCGGGAGCGGTGCTCACGCGAGGAACCCGGTCAGCGGCGAGGACGCCTCAGCGACGTCGAGCACCGCGCCCGGTCCCGCGAGGTACCCGAGGCGCCCGGCCTCCGTCGCCAGGGCGAAGGCCCGCGCCATCGCGACCGGGTCGGACGCGACGGCGATCGCGGTGTTGACGAGCACTGCGTCAGCACCGATCTCCATCGCCTCGGCCGCGTCGGACGGCACCCCGAGCCCGGCGTCGACGACGACGGGCACGGTGGCCTGGGAGACGATCACCTCGATCGCGTCGCGGGTCCGCAGCCCGCGGTTGGAGCCGATCCAGGCGCCCAGCGGCATGACGGTCGCGCAGCCCGCCTCCTCGAGGTGCCGGCACAGCACCGGGTCGGCCGAGCAGTAGGGCAGCACGGTGAAGCCCTCGGCGACGAGCTGCTCCGCCGCCCGGAGCGTGTGGATCGGGTCGGGCGCCAGCGTCCGCGGGTCGGGGGTGACCTCGAGCTTCACCAGGTCGGCGCCCGTCGCGGCGCGGCCGAGCCGCGCGAGCCGCACCGCCTCGTCGGCGTCGACGGCCCCCGAGGTGTTGGGCAGCAGCGTCATGCCCGGCGGGACGAAGCTCAGGATGTCCTCGGTCGGGTTGGTGAGGTCCACCCGACGCAGCGCCACGGTGACGATGTCGGCACCGGACGCCACGAGGGCGTCGCGCATGACCTCGTGCGACCGGAACTTGCCGGTGCCGACGAGCAGCCGGCTGCCGTAGGCCTTGCCGGCGATCTCGATGTTCTCCACGAGCGACTCCCCACGCCGGCATGACCCGGATCGGGTGGTACGGGTCGGCGGCGCGAACCGCCCTCTCAGCTCACTCGCGAGCTCCCCGGTCTGACGGCTCCACCCTACGACGCGACCGCTACATCCCACTGGTCACAGTTGTCACAGCAGTCCCACTGGCCCTACTGTTCACGGCACGGGGAAACTGAACAAAGGCTGTGCCATGCCAAGGAGCGCCCGGAACCTCGGACTGCTCGTGCTTCTCGCTGCCGTCCTCACGGCAGGAGCCCCCTCGCTCATCCGCATCCACCGCGGCGACACGCTGAGCGGGCTCGCGAAGAAGCACCACACGACCGTCGCCCAGCTGCAGCGGCTCAACCACCTGCACGGGACCACGATCTACGCCGGTGAGCTGCTGCGGATCCCGGGCCAGAACGTCACGGCCACGCGCGAGCGCACGGTCAACCGCGTCTACGTCGTGCGCGAGGGCGACAACCTCACGCGCCTGAGCAGGAAGCTCGGGCACAGCGTCGCGTGGCTCAAGGCCCGCAACGGGCTGCGGTCCAGCACGATCGTCATCGGGCAGACGCTCGTGTACGGCGTGACGACCGCCGCTCCCGCGGCCCGCGCGAGCTCGACGGTGACCGGCTCGGCGGCCTACCACCGCGCGATCCTGCGCTCCCGGACCATGCCGTCGCGCGCCCACGTCCGCGACCTGATCCGGGCGAGCGCGCGCCGCCACGGCGTACCCGCCTCGCTCGCCCTGGCGCTGTCCTACCAGGAGAGCGGCTTCCAGCAGCGCGTGGTGTCCGGAGTCGACGCGATCGGCGTGATGCAGGTCCTGCCGAGCACGGGCCGCTCGCTCGGCCGGATGCACGGCCGCACCTACGACCTGCTCGACGTCAACGACAACGTCGAGGCCGGTGTGACGCTCATCGCCGACCTCATCCGCGCGACGGGCAGCGTGGAGAAGGCGCTGGCGGGGTACTACCAGGGCCTCGGGTCGGTCGGCCGCATCGGCTACCTGCCGCAGACGCGCCAGTACATCAAGAACATCACGCTGCTGCGCCACCGGTTCAGCTGACCCCACCTAGACTCATGGTGGTCATGGACCAGACTGTCGTCAGCCCGAACCCGGGCGACCCCGGCCCGTCGCTGGTCGGACGGCTGCTCGACGGCAGGTACCGGCTCGACAGCGTCATCGCGCGCGGCGGCATGGCCACGGTCTACCTCGCGATCGACACGCGGCTCGACCGCATCGTCGCCGTCAAGGTGATGCACAAGGGCCTCGCCGACGACCCGACGTTCGTCGAGCGCTTCACACGCGAGGCCAAGTCGGCGGCCAAGGTCGCCGGCCCCGAGGTCGTCGCGGTCCACGACACGGGCACCGACCCGGAGACCGGCATCGCCTACCTGGTGATGGAGCACATCCGCGGGCAGAACCTCCGCCAGCTGCTGCTCACCACAGGGCCGCTCTCCCCCAGCCGCGCCGTGGCCGTGATGGAGCCGGTGCTGCGCGCCCTGGCGAGCGCCCACGCCGCGGGCATCGTGCACCGCGACGTGAAGCCCGAGAACGTGCTCATGGGCGACGACGGCCGCATCAAGGTCGCCGACTTCGGCCTCGCCCGCGCGGTCGCGTCGACGGCCGTGACGCAGACCACCACCCACGTGATGGGGTCGGTGGCCTACCTCGCGCCCGAGCAGGTCGAGAAGGGCACGGCTGACGAGCGGTCCGACGTCTACGCCGCCGGCGTCCTCCTCTGGGAGCTGCTCACCGGCGCGCCCCCGCACCAGGGCGAGACGCTCGCGTCCGTGCTGCACAAGCACGTCAACGAGGACGTGCCGGCGCCCTCGACCGTCGTCGACGGGATCCCCCCGGCCCTCGACCTGCTCGTCGTCCGGGCGACGCAGCGCGACGCGACGCAGCGCCCGAAGGACGCCGGTGAGTTCCTCACCGAGCTGCAGGCCGTCAAGGCCACCCTGCCCGCCGCGGCCCCGATGCCGCCGGCGGCGCAGCAGACCCGCACCCTCGCCGTACCTCGTGTGGTCGACAAGACGCCCACGACAGCGGTCGCGCGTCCCCGCAAGAGCCGCCGTGGCCTCATCGGGGTGGCCGTCCTGCTCGTGCTCGCGCTGCTCGCGCTCGGCGGCGGCTACTACCTCGGCAGCTACCGCTACACGCACGCCCCGAACCTGAACGGCCTCAAGCCCGCTGCGGCCCAGGCAGCGCTGAAGCGCGCAGGCCTCGGGTTCAAGGAAGTGGACGAGTTCAACGAGCAGCCGGCCGGTAACGAGCTGCGGCAGAAGCCGAAGGCCGGCGACCGGGTGCGCAAGAACGGCACCGTCACCGTCTACTACTCCAAGGGCCCGGACCTGCGGACCGTCCCGCAGGTGCAGGGCAAGGACCCGGGTACGGCGGAGCAGATGCTCACGGCCCAGGGCCTGAAGATCTCTGGTCAGCAGCTCGAGTTCAGCGGCACGGTCAAGGAGGGCAGGGTCACCCGCACCGACCCGCCGGCGGGGCAGAAGCTGCGTCCGGGCGAGGCCGTGACGCTGTGGATCTCCAAGGGACCGCAGCCGATCGGTGTCCCTGACGAGTCGGGCAAGACGCAGGAGAAGGCGACCAAGGACCTGAAGAAGCTCGGGTTCGAGGTCGCGGTGACGACCGTCTTCAGCGATGACAAGCCCAAGGGCATCGTGATCTCGAACGACCCCAACAGCGGCACCGCGGCCAAGGGCTCGACCGTCACGCTGACGGTCTCCAAGGGCCCGGACGTCGTCGAGGTGCCCGACGTGCGCGACCAGTCCCCCGCCTCGGCCACCGCAGCCCTGGAGGCGAAGGGCTTCGTCGTGAAGCGCCAGGACGCCTTCTTCAGCAGCGGCTCCCGCGTCTACGCCACGGACCCGTCACCGCACAAGAAGGCCAAGCGCGGCAGCACGGTCACGATCTACGTCGTCTGACGCGTCTGGCACTCTTTCGGGGTGCCTCCCCGCAAGCCCAGCCCCGTGGGCGCCCACATCCCGGTCGCCGGGGGGTGGCTCAAGGGGCTCGCCTACGCGGAGGAGATCGGCGCGGCCGCGGTGCAGGTCTTCGTCTCGAACCCGCGCGGCTGGGCGCTGTCGGCGGGTGATCCCGCGAAGGACGAGGAGTTCCGCGGCCGCTGCGAGGACGCCGGGCTGCCGGTGTTCGTCCACGCGCCCTACCTCGTGAACTTCGGCTCCCCCACCGAGGCGACGCTGAAGAAGTCGGTCGACGCCGTCGCGCACTCGCTGGCGCGGGGCAAGGCCATCGGCGCGCGCGGCGTCGTCGTCCACGCCGGCTCGTGCGTCGCCGGTGCCCACCGCGACGACGCGATGCTGCAGCTGCGCGAGCACCTGCTCCCGCTGCTCGACGGTGACGGCCCCAACCTGCTCATCGAACCGACCGCCGGCGGTGGCCAGGCCCTCGCCTCGACCGTGCAGGACCTCGGCCCCTACTTCGCCGAGCTCGACGACCACGAGCGCCTCGGCGTCTGCCTCGACACCTGTCACGCCTTCGCGGCCGGTCACGACCTCGCCGCCCCCGGCGGGATGAAGAAGACGCTCGACGCCCTCGTCCGTGCCGTCGGCCGCGGTCGCCTGCAGCTCGTCCACGCCAACGACTCCAAGGACCCGCTCGGCTCCCTGCGCGACCGGCACGAGTCGATCGGCGCCGGCCGCATCGGCAAAGACCCGTTCGCCGAGCTCTTCCGGCACCCCGCCACCCGCAACGTCCCCGTCGTCGTCGAGACGCCCGGCGACGCCCAGGGGCACCGCACCGACATCGAGCTGCTCCGCTCCCTGCGCGACGCATGAGCGACCTCCTGGGTGCCCTCCAGCTCACCGGCAAGGGCGGCAACGAGCTCTTCGTGTACGAGGACTGCCTCGTGCGTGCCTCCACCGGACTGCTCGCGACGCTGACCGGCGGTGAGCTCGCCAGCTTCTTCGCCAAGCAGGACAACCACGTCGCCGCCGACGTGCTCGTCATGCGGCACGAGGACAACCGGATGGTGCGCCGCCAGGACGTCCGCGAGGCCTCGCTGACCCGCGGCCGCTGGCCGGCCACCGGCCTCCGACGCCTCACGCTCACGCTGCACAGTGGCACCGTCGTCCGCTACGACTGGCCCGGCGACTCAGCGACCCGGGCCCTCAACCACGACGCCTATGCCGCCGACCTGCTCACCCAGTGCCTCGGCGAGCTGCTCGAGGTCCGGCTGGCGTGACGCCGCTCGTGCTCCGGTCCGCCGAGACGCCCCTGCGGGCCCTGGGCATCGCCCTTCCCGGAGCCGGCCTCGCCGTCTTCTCCCTGGTCAGCGACGCCTACGGCGAGCTCGTCGCCCTTCCCTTGCTGCTGCTGGCCTTCCGGATGTTCCGCAACCGCGTGATCGCCGACGAGCACGGCATCCTCGACGTCCGCACCTTCCGCTCTCGGCTGCTCCCCTGGGACGGCATCACCGGCTTCGACGTCGCCCGACCCGGCGGCGCCTGGGCCGGCTTCTGCGTCCGCGCCCTCGAACCCGAGGTCGAGCACGACCTGCTCGGACTGCGGGCCTACTCCCGCCGCCCCTCGATGCGTGACCACGGCGAGCTCTACCGGTTCGCGTGGGCGCTCGAGGAGCTCCGCTCCTCCCGCTGACCGCCCGGACGGCGATGCGTGCGCCCTCATGCGCGATTCCTGAGCGGGCGACGCGCACGCATCCAGCCCCACGGCGATGCGTGCGCCCTCATGCGTGATTCCTGAGCGGGCGACGCGCACGCATCCGGCTCACGACGCGCCGTCCTAGCCTGGAGCCGGTGACCGACCGCGCCTGGGCCCCGACGGCTGCCCTGGTGGGGGTCACGGCGATCTGGGGGTCGACGTTCGTCGTCGTGAAGGACGCCGTCGAGAAGATGCCCGTCACGGACTTCCTCACCTGGCGGTTCGGGATCGCGGGCCTTGCGATGCTCGTCCTGCGGCCGAGATCGATGGCCGCGCTCGGCCGCACCGGTCGGCGCAACGGCCTGCTGGTGGGCCTGGCACTGGGTACGGGGTACCTGCTGCAGACCCTGGGCCTGCAGCACACGTCGGCGGCCGTGAGCGGGTTCATCACCGGCATGTTCGTCGTGCTCACGCCGGTCGGTGCGGCGGTCATCCTGCGCAGGCCGCCAGGGCGATCGGCGTGGACCGCAGTGGCCCTGGCCACCGTGGGGCTCGGGCTGCTCAGCCTGCACGGCCTGAGCATCGGCAGCGGCGAGCTGCTGACGCTCGGGTGCGCTGCGGCGTTCGCCCTGCACATCGTCGGGCTGGGCGAGTGGGCGGCGAACCACGACGCCTACGGGCTGGCGGTGGTGCAGCTGCTGACGACCGCCGTGATGTGCGCGGTGTTCGCCGCGCCGGGCGGTCTGGTGATCCCGCCGGATGCCGGCGTGTGGGGCGCGCTCGCGCTGACCGCCCTCGCCGCGACGGCGCTCGCGTTCGTCGTGCAGACCTGGGCGCAGGCCCACCTCGCCCCGACGCGAGCGGCCGTCATCATGACGATGGAGCCGGTGTTCAGCGGGATCTTCGCGGTGCTGGTGGCCGGCGAGGTGCTGGGCTTCCGGACCCTGGCAGGCGCGGTGCTGGTCCTTGCGGCCATGCTGCTGACAGAGGTCGGCAACCCGCCCCCTCCGGTGGAGCGGCTCGAGGTCTGAGGTACCGTGATCGCGTGCGCAGCAACTACTGGTTCTACTTTCCCGGCCGGGACTCCCGGTCGGGTGCCTGCTGACGCACCTGACCTTCTGAGAACCCCGGAGCCCCTGCCCCGGGGTTCTTTCGTGTGAGGAGCAAGCCCCATGGTCGTCGTGATGCGCCCCGAGGCGACAGCTGAGGACGTCGACGCCGTCGTCGCCCGCGTCGAGGCAGCCGGTGGAGAGGCCTTCGTCAGCCGTGGCGTGCAGCGCACGATCGTGGGGCTGGTCGGCGACATCGCAGCCTTCCAGTCCCTCAACCTGCGCGCGATGCCGGGCGTCGGCGAGGTCGTCCGGGTCAGCAAGCCCTACAAGCTGGTCAGCCGCGAGCACCACCCCGAGGCCACGACCGTGCAGGTCTCGGGCGTGCCGATCGGCCCCGACACCTTCACCCTGATCGCCGGCCCGTGCGCCGTCGAGACGCCCGAGCAGACCCTCGCCGCGGCCCTGATGGCCAAGGGCGCCGGCGCCACGCTGCTGCGCGGCGGGGCGTTCAAGCCGCGCACGTCGCCGTACGCCTTCCAGGGACTCGGTGAGAAGGGCCTGCGCATCCTCGCCGAGGTCCGCGAGGAGACCGGCCTCCCCGTCGTCACCGAGGTGGTCGACGCCGCCGACGTGCCGCTCGTCGCCGAGTGGGCCGACATGCTGCAGGTCGGCACCCGCAACATGCAGAACTTCGCGCTGCTCCAGGCCGTCGGCTCCGCCGGCAAGCCGGTGATGCTGAAGCGCGGCATGACGGCGACGTACGAGGAGTGGCTGATGGCCGCCGAGTACGTCGCGCAGCGCGGCAACCTCGACATCGTGCTCTGCGAGCGCGGTGTCAGGACCTTCGAGACCGCAACGCGCAACACGCTCGACATCGCCGCCGTCCCGATGGTGCACAGCCTGTCGCACCTGCCGGTCGTCGTGGACCCGTCGCACTCGGGCGGCAAGCGCGACCTGGTCGTCCCGCTGTCCCGAGCCGCCATCGCGGCCGGTGCGGACGGGATCATCGTCGACGTGCACCCGGACCCGCAGGCCGCGCTGTGCGACGGGCCGCAGGCGCTGTTCGGCGAGGACCTCACCGAGCTCGCCAAGGCCTGCGCCGACCTCCCGCCGCTCGTCGGCCGCCGCCTGGTCAGCTAGTCGCTCTGGGAAGCTTCGCCCGGTCCTGACCAGGCGCCTCTTCCGCGAAGCGGCGGGCTACCGAGAGACGAGCGGAGCCAGGGCGGCGATGGCGTGGTCGATGCCGGCGTCGTCGACGTCGAGGTGGACCACGGCGCGCACGCGCTGAGGTCCGATGACGCCCAGCAGCACGCCCTGCTCACGGGCAGTGGCGGCGAACCCGCGCGCGTCCGGCACCGTGATCGGCACGATGTTGGTCTCGGTGTCGACGCCCAGCGCAGCACCCAGCCGCGCCGCTCGGGCGTGGTCCTCGGCGAGCCGCTCGACGTGGTGGTCCAGGGCGTGCAGGCCGGCCGCAGCGAGGAGGCCGGCCTGGCGCATCCCGCCACCGAGTCGCTTGCGCAGGACCCGCGCCTCGGCGGCTCGATCGGCACCGCACACGACGACCGAGCCGACGGGGGCACCCAGGCCCTTGGACATGCAGACCGACAGGGTGTCGAAGAGCGAGCCGTAGGTCGCTAGCGGGACGCCGGAGGCGACGTGGGCGTTCCAGATGCGCGCGCCGTCGCAGTGGAAGAGCACGCCCTGCGACGCCGTCAGCTCGCGGAGGTCCTCGAGCACAGCGAGGGAGTGCACGGCGCCACCGGCGCGGTTGTGGGTCTGCTCGACGCTGACGGCCGCAGTCGGGACGGTCCCCCAGCCCTCGGGGCGCAGCTCGCGGGCGACGCCTTCCAGAGTCGCCAGCCCACCCGGGTAGGTGCGCGACTGGATGCCGCCGTGCTGCGCCGCTCCCCCGTGCTCGTAGGTGACGACGTGGGCGTCGGCGTCGCAGAGCAGCTCACCGGCAGGGGGTACGACGAGCCGCAGGCAGATCTGGTTGCCCATCGTTCCCGAGGGCACGAAGACCGCCGACTCGTGGCCGAACAGCCCGGCGACGCGCTCCTCCAACGCGTTGACGGTGGGGTCCTCGCCGTAGACGTCGTCGCCCACCTCGGCTGCTGCCATTGCCGCTCGCATGCCGGGCGTGGGTCGGGTCAGGGTGTCGCTGCGCAGGTCGACGATCACCCGCCTAAGTTAGACGTGTGACGACGGCCGACGACCTGCTGGCGGTCGTCCGCGTGCACGCGGACCGCGTCCACGACGCCGTCCGCCGGCTGGGGGTGGCCCCGGAAGAGGCCGTCGACGTCGTCGAGCGCAGTGCCAGCGACCTCGTGGACGCCGCCCGCAGGGGCGAGCTCGAGGACCCGGTCGGCTGGTGGTTCGCGCGCGCCCGGGTGCTGGCCCGCCAGGTCGCAGGGACGGGCGAGGACGACCTGCCGGTCGGCGGTGGCGTGCTCAGCACCGACGCCAACCAGACCCGTCTCGCCGAGGCCCTCGAGTCCCGTCCCGAGCGGGAACGGGCCGCGCTGCTGCTGCGCGACTCCTACGACCTGCCCGCCACCTCGGTCGGGACCGTCCTCAACCTCGACGCCAACAGCGCCATGGAGGTGGTTGGCGCCGCGCGGCTGGCCTTCCTCCCCGCGCTCCTGGGCGGCCCGTCCCTCAGCCTCTCCGGTCACGTCGTCGACATCGCGTCGCTCGCGCGCCTGGCCGAGGGCGGCGCGACCGCGGCCCGTGACGCGACGACCCGACGGCACGCGCAGTCCTGCGAGCGGTGCGCCGACGCCATCGACGCCATGGAGCGGTCCCGGCGACTTTCCAGCACATTGGGATCCTAAGCTTAGAATTCCACGTGGACAAGTTGTCG
>JADMIO012753011.1_pt1 | contig 12742 bp, 10 predicted proteins | sample 8958161 | NCBI WGS metagenome assembly JADMIO01 (sample SAMN16585339, study PRJNA669376) | soil metagenome | isolation source: Crop rotation soil | place: USA: Cullars Rotation, Alabama | collected 2011 | reverse complement strand
CTTTCCCCAGCACATACGACATTAATCGTGCCGATACCCAGGTTAGGCGCGCTGTCAATAACTATGACATCATAGTCATGAGCAACAGTTTCAATGGCCAGTCGGAGCATCAGGTGTGGATCGGTGGGCAGTTTACCTTCATCAAATTTGCCCATTAACTCAGTTTCAATACGGTGCAGAGCCAGACAGGAAGGAATAATGTCAAGCCCCGGCCAGCAAGTGGGCTTTATTGCATAAGTGACATCGTCCTTTTCCCCAAGATAGAAAGGCAGGAGAGTGTCTTCTGCATGAATATGAAGATCTGGTACCCATCCGTGATACATTGAGGCTGTTCCCTGGGGGTCGTTACCTTCCACGAGCAAAACACGTAGCCCCTTCAGAGCCAGATCCTGAGCAAGATGAACAGAAACTGAGGTTTTGTAAACGCCTCCTTTATGGGCAGCAACCCCGATCACCGGTGGAAATACGTCTTCAGCACGTCGCAATCGCGTACCAAACACATCACGCATATGATTAATTTGTTCAATTGTATAACCAACACGTTGCTCAACCCGTCCTCGAATTTCCATATCCGGGTGCGGTAGTCGCCCTGCTTTCTCGGCATCTCTGATAGCCTGAGAAGAAACCCCAACTAAATCCGCTGCTTCACCTATTCTCCAGCGCCGGGTTATTTTCCTCGCTTCCGGGCTGTCATCATTAAACTGTGCAATGGCGATAGCCTTCGTCATTTCATGACCAGCGTTTATGCACTGGTTAAGTGTTTCCATGAGTTTCATTCTGAACATCCTTTAATCATTGCTTTGCGTTTTTTTATTAAATCTTGCAATTTACTGCAAAGCAACAACAAAATCGCAAAGTCATCAAAAAACCGCAAAGTTGTTTAAAATAAGAGCAACACTACAAAAGGAGATAAGAAGAGCACATACCTCAGTCACTTATTATCACTAGCGCTCGCCGCAGCCGTGTAACCGAGCATAGCGAGCGAACTGGCGAGGAAGCAAAGAAGAACTGTTCTGTCAGATAGCTCTTACGCTCAGCGCAAGAAGAAATATCCACCGTGGGAAAAACTCCAGGTAGAGGTACACACGCGGATAGCCAATTCAGAGTAATAAACTGTGATAATCAACCCTCATCAATGATGACGAACTAACCCCCGATATCAAGTCACATGACGAAGGGAAAGAGAAGGAAATCAACTGTGACAAACTGCCCTCAAATTTGGCTTCCTTAAAAATTACAGTTCAAAAAGTATGAGAAAATCCATGCAGGCTGAAGGAAACAGCAAAACTGTGACAAATTACCCTCAGTAGGTCAGAACAAATGTGACGAACCACCCTCAAATCTGTGACAGATAACCCTCAGACTATCCTGTCGTCATGGAAGTGATATCGCGGAAGGAAAATACGATATGAGTCGTCTGGCGGCCTTTCTTTTTCTCAATGTATGAGAGGCGCATTGGAGTTCTGCTGTTGATCTCATTAACACAGACCTGCAGGAAGCGGCGGCGGAAGTCAGGCATACGCTGGTAACTTTGAGGCAGCTGGTAACGCTCTATGATCCAGTCGATTTTCAGAGAGACGATGCCTGAGCCATCCGGCTTACGATACTGACACAGGGATTCGTATAAACGCATGGCATACGGATTGGTGATTTCTTTTGTTTCACTAAGCCGAAACTGCGTAAACCGGTTCTGTAACCCGATAAAGAAGGGAATGAGATATGGGTTGATATGTACACTGTAAAGCCCTCTGGATGGACTGTGCGCACGTTTGATAAACCAAGGAAAAGATTCATAGCCTTTTTCATCGCCGGCATCCTCTTCAGGGCGATAAAAAACCACTTCCTTCCCCGCGAAACTCTTCAATGCCTGCCGTATATCCTTACTGGCTTCCGCAGAGGTCAATCCGAATATTTCAGCATATTTAGCAACATGGATCTCGCAGATACCGTCATGTTCCTGTAGGGTGCCATCAGATTTTCTGATCTGGTCAACGAACAGATACAGCATACGTTTTTGATCCCGGGAGAGACTATATGCCGCCTCAGTGAGGTCGTTTGACTGGACGATTCGCGGGCTATTTTTACGTTTCTTGTGATTGATAACCGCTGTTTCCGCCATGACAGATCCATGTGAAGTGTGACAAGTTTTTAGATTGTCACACTAAATAAAAAAGAGTCAATAAGCAGGGATAACTTTGTGAAAAAACAGCTTCTTCTGAGGGCAATTTGTCACAGGGTTAAGGGCAATTTGTCACAGACAGGACTGTCATTTGAGGGTGATTTGTCACACTGAAAGGGCAATTTGTCACAACACCTTCTCTAGAACCAGCATGGATAAAGGCCTACAAGGCGCTCTAAAAAAGAAGATCTAAAAACTATAAAAAAAATAATTATAAAAATATCCCCGTGGATAAGTGGATAACCCCAAGGGAAGTTTTTTCAGGCATCGTGTGTAAGCAGAATATATAAGTGCTGTTCCCTGGTGCTTCCTCGCTCACTCGACCGGGAGGGTTCGAGAAGGGGGGGCACCCCCCTTCGGCGTGCGCGGTCACGCGCACAGGGCGCAGCCCTGGTTAAAAACAAGGTTTATAAATATTGGTTTAAAAGCAGGTTAAAAGACAGGTTAGCGGTGGCCGAAAAACGGGCGGAAACCCTTGCAAATGCTGGATTTTCTGCCTGTGGACAGCCCCTCAAATGTCAATAGGTGCGCCCCTCATCTGTCAGCACTCTGCCCCTCAAGTGTCAAGGATCGCGCCCCTCATCTGTCAGTAGTCGCGCCCCTCAAGTGTCAATACCGCAGGGCACTTATCCCCAGGCTTGTCCACATCATCTGTGGGAAACTCGCGTAAAATCAGGCGTTTTCGCCGATTTGCGAGGCTGGCCAGCTCCACGTCGCCGGCCGAAATCGAGCCTGCCCCTCATCTGTCAACGCCGCGCCGGGTGAGTCGGCCCCTCAAGTGTCAACGTCCGCCCCTCATCTGTCAGTGAGGGCCAAGTTTTCCGCGAGGTATCCACAACGCCGGCGGCCGGCCGCGGTGTCTCGCACACGGCTTCGACGGCGTTTCTGGCGCGTTTGCAGGGCCATAGACGGCCGCCAGCCCAGCGGCGAGGGCAACCAGCCGAGGGCTTCGCCCTGTCGCTCGACTGCGGCGAGCACTACTGGCTGTAAAAGGACAGACCACATCATGGTTCTGTGTTCATTAGGTTGTTCTGTCCATTGCTGACATAATCCGCTCCACTTCAACGTAACACCGCACGAAGATTTCTATTGTTCCTGAAGGCATATTCAAATCGTTTTCGTTACCGCTTGCAGGCATCATGACAGAACACTACTTCCTATAAACGCTACACAGGCTCCTGAGATTAATAATGCGGATCTCTACGATAATGGGAGATTTTCCCGACTGTTTCGTTCGCTTCTCAGTGGATAACAGCCAGCTTCTCTGTTTAACAGACAAAAACAGCATATCCACTCAGTTCCACATTTCCATATAAAGGCCAAGGCATTTATTCTCAGGATAATTGTTTCAGCATCGCAACCGCATCAGACTCCGGCATCGCAAACTGCACCCGGTGCCGGGCAGCCACATCCAGCGCAAAAACCTTCGTGTAGACTTCCGTTGAACTGATGGACTTATGTCCCATCAGGCTTTGCAGAACTTTCAGCGGTATACCGGCATACAGCATGTGCATCGCATAGGAATGGCGGAACGTATGTGGTGTGACCGGAACAGAGAACGTCACACCGTCAGCAGCAGCGGCGGCAACCGCCTCCCCAATCCAGGTCCTGACCGTTCTGTCCGTCACTTCCCAGATCCGCGCTTTCTCTGTCCTTCCTGTGCGACGGTTACGCCGCTCCATGAGCTTATCGGGTCCACTCGCGAACGCAGAAAGGCCCACCCGAAGGTGAGCCAGTGTGATTACATTTGCGGCCTAACTGTGGCCAGTCCAGTTACGCTGGAGTCACTAGTATTTAGGTGACACTATAGAAGCGGCCGCGACAACTTGTCCACGTGGAATTCTAAGCTTAGGATCCCAATGTGCTGGAAAGAATTTATAACGGCATGATCGGCGAAATTATTACTTTAGCTGAAAGTGGAAACGATTGGTATGAAGCGGAAATCTTATTTAAGGATCAGAATCAAACCTATCAAGGTAAAATTTCTAAACACCAGTTTCACCAAGATAAAATCGTAGAAAAAGTTCTGGGCTTACCTCGACAACTCATAGGTGATCGTTTCGACTTTGGATATGCCTTAACCGTTCATAAAGCCCAAGGTTCCCAAGCAGAGACGGTCATTCTCTTTGAAGAGAAGTCTCAGTATTGGGACCAAGAACAGTGGCAACGATGGCTATACACTGCAGTCACTCGGGCGGTCAAGAACTTATATATTATTGGATAAACCTTCCATCCTGCATCTCAAGCAACTTTGTGTTAAAATAATAATCCTCTTGAGGGCGTTTAGCTCAGATGGTTAGAGCGCAGTCCTGATAAGACTGAGGTCCATGGTTCGAATCCATGAACGCCCACCCCTTGAATTTAGGTAGCTAGAACTCTCGACTTCAATTTCCCCCCTTGCACGTTAGCAGACTAACGTTTAGAATGCTAAACACTATGATAGATATTAATGATTCTCACGATTCTGATTCCAAAAAACCAGACAAAGACCTGACTAAATCTGCCACTCCCGTACCCGAAAAGATTACCCCGTCTAGTGAAGTAGTTACTGAGAATATTTCTCAGAAACAAGGGGAAATTTTTAGTCAAAAACCTGAACAACTTATTCTTCCCGTCGTACCAATCCGCGAAGGAGTTCTATTTCCCAATACTGAATCAGTCCTTACTTTTGGTCGAATTATTTCTGTTGAAGCCATTCATGAAGCCAAACGAACAAAAAATTTGGTGGTATTACTCTCCCAACGTCAACCTAATTTAGATACGCCTTCTCAAAATGATATGTACGAAGTAGGTACATTAGCGATCGTAGAGCGTACCTTAAGCACCGAAGGCCAAATGAACGCTCTGGTCCGAGGAATTGGCCGAGTGAAAGTCTTAGAAGTGCTTTCCACCCGACCACAAATTATGGCAAAGGTTGAAAAACTGAGTGATATCTATATTAACGATGAAGAAATGCAAGCCTTATCAACCCACTTGCAGAAAGAGTTCAAGCGAGCGGTACAAATGGGCAAACCTGTTGAGTTTCTCAACTTTATGAAACTGATGAGTGACTTGAACAATGGCGAGTTAGTTGATCAAATTGCCAGTACCCTCAACTTAGATACATCCGAAAAGCAGAAAATCCTCGAAGCCTTAGATGTCAAAATCCGCCTCCAACTTGTCATTAAACACCTTGGAAAAGAAATGAAGGTGCTAGAAATTGAAAAAGATGTGGCCAGTAAAACGCAACAAAAATTTGATAAGAATATGCGTGAAAGTGTTCTTCGAGAGCGGGTACGTGTCATTCAAAAGGAACTAGGGGAGCTTGATGACGAAGAAGAGGTACTCAACGAATACGAAGATAAACTAAAACATGCCAAATTACCTTTAGAAGCGCGAAAAAAGACCGAAAAAGAAATTCGTCGGTTACGCCAAATGTCAGTCAATAACCCCGAAGCAGGGTACTTGCGAACTTGGTTAGACACTGTCTTTGAACTTCCTTGGGGGAAACGAACCAAAGGGAATATTGATTTGAAAAAAGCCGAGCTAATCTTAAATAAAAATCACTATGGTTTAGAAGAGGTCAAAGATCGTATTTTAGAGTACATTTCGGTCCTGCAGTTAAAACAAAAAATTGCGGGTCAAAACCGCGCTACGCAACCTACTATTCTCTGTTTTGTTGGTGCTCCAGGTGTGGGTAAAACAAGTATTGGTAAATCAATTGCGGAGGCGTTAGGTCGAAAATTTATTAAAGTGTCTCTAGGTGGAGTGCGAGATGAGGCGGAAATTCGTGGACACCGCCGCACTTACGTGGGAGCAATGACTGGAAAGATTATTTCTGCCATGAGACAAGCCAAATCTATGAACCCAGTCTTCATGTTAGATGAAATTGATAAGTTAGGAAATGACTTTCGAGGCGATCCGTCTTCGGCTTTATTAGAAACTCTCGATCCAGAACAAAATAAAGATTTTGAAGACCATTACTTGGATATGCCATTTGATCTCTCCGAAGTAATTTTCATCACCACAGCCAATACACTAGATACTATTCCACCAGCGCTTCGCGATCGTCTAGAAGTTATTCGCTATTCTGGGTATACCGAAGAAGAGAAGTTTCATATTGCAAAAGACCACTTACTGGAAAAAGTACGTAAAGGTAATGGCCTAAAACCTGGCCAGCTCACCCTAACTGATGGTGATATTCAAATGATCATTAGTAGATATACACGAGAAGCTGGAGTACGCGACTTAGAGCGCGAACTGAGCAAAGTTATGCGAAAAACTGCTCGCCAAATTGCTGAAGGAACACATAAAAAAATTCGTTTAACACCAAGTGTTGTTCAAAAGTATCTTGGACCAGAAAAATTTGACCCCACTTTAGCGGAGAAACAGGATGAGGTTGGGTTAACCACTGGTTTAGCCTGGACTTCTGTTGGTGGGGAAGTACTCTTTGTGGAAGTGGCACTTACTAAAGGAAAAGGCCAGATTAAGTTAACCGGCAAGCTAGGAGACGTGATGAAGGAGTCAGCTCAAGCTGCCCTCACCTACGTTCATGCCAATGCCAAAAAGTTAGGCATTGTTGAATCAAAGTTAGATAAAACCAATATTCATATTCACGTCCCTGAGGGCGCAGTTCCTAAAGATGGTCCATCAGCAGGTATTACTATCTGTACCGCCATTGTTTCTGCTCTCACTGGTCGAACAGTGAAGCGACATGTGGCGATGACTGGTGAGATTACCTTACGCGGTCGAGTCATGAGAATTGGGGGGCTAAAAGAAAAGAGTATCGCAGCACATCAAGCGGGCTGTACTACAATTATTGTTCCAAAGGATAATCAACGAGACTTCGTTGAGATTCCTGACTCAGTCAAGAAAGATATTACCTTTATCCCAGTCGAACATGTTGATGAAGTACTTAAAATTGCCTTAAACCCATAGATCAATAGACTGACTCTGTGAATTGGCTTCTGACCAGCTTCTTGGTACACTATGGCCAATGAAAAAATGGTGTCTACGAATCTTCTTCTTGATGTTTCCTCTCATTTTTTCTGGATGTAGCGCACTTGATTGGAATGCTAAATCAGGCCTCCAAGTCATGACGAGCGATAATCTTTCTGCGAGCTTATATCTCAACGGGAAACTGGCGAATAAAACCCCCTACATTGATAAAGAGCTCAAACCCGGCGACTATACCGTCGAAATCAAACCTGATGACACCACCTTAGCGAGTTATGAAACAAAAGTAACACTCAAAAAGGGTTTGTTAACTGTCATTAGTTGGAAACCAGGCAACCGACCGGAAACTAGTGGAGGAGTCATCTATGAAATGGAAAAAATTGGTAACGCGAAAGATGCTCAACTATCCATAACGACCATTCCCGATGGTTCAATTATTCAAGTTGATAGCCAAGCCAAAGGTTTTTCACCGGTTTTAATTGAGCATGTGAGCCCTGGCGAACATGAATATGAAGTGAGCTTACCCAGTTACGATGCGCAGAAAAACACGATTAATGTAATTCAGGGTTTTCGGATGAATATCTCGGTAAAGTTAGCTAAACAAGAGTATACGCCTACTCCTAGTCCTTCTCCTGGTATCCAAAGTATTTATGCTACAGATTCGGCACAACTACTACCATCACCCACTCCTTTACTTTCTAGTCCCGCTCCCACTGCTTCTAGTGCAGCCACGAAAAAAACCACCGTCCCACCACCAAAAGTTTTGGTTAAACCCACCGGCTATAAACAGGATGGTCAAGAGGTTTTGCGGGTGAGACAGGAACCAGACCCAGGAAGTGATCAAATTGGTTTTGCACCTGTGGGTTCAGAGTACCCTTATTTAAATCAAACCACAGCTGGATGGTACAAAATTAATTTCAATGGCAAAACTGGCTGGTTAAGTGGCCAGTACGCCCAACTTATTCAGTAATATCTATGTCGTTAAGAACTTTTTTGAAGACTCGTAAACTCATTTTTGTCTTCTTTAGTTTATGGATTATCTACTTTGCTTTTTTTTGGTCAAATGCGCTTTATTTTGATAAATTGGGAAATTTTTGGGCGGGGCACGTCAATATTTGGGGGGATTGGGCTGCTCACTTTACTATGGCTACCGCCATGTCACAACGAGGTCTTTTACTCACTCAGAGTCCTTTTTTGATTGGAGCTCATTTTAGTTACCCCTTTGGAGCTGATCTAATCTCTGCATTTTTAATCAAGATGGGTATGCCGCTTATTCTCTCCTTTGTAATACCTAGTTTTCTGTTTTCCCTTCTTTTCATAATTTGCTTAGTAATCTTCTATAAAACACTTTTCCAATCTAGCAAAATAGCTCTCTTAGCCACTACTTTATTTTTGTGTAATGGAGGAATAGGTTTTTATTACTTTTTTCGAGATGTTTTTCAATCTTCACAACCATGGATAACTTTTTTGAATCCACTTCATGAATATACTCGAATTGACGAGGAAGGAATTAGGTGGATTTCCGTCATTGATAGCATGGTTATTCCTCAGCGATCATTTGCTCTGGGATTTTCAGGTGCACTACTGGCGTTAGCACTTATTTTTACTCTCTTTTTCAAATCATCAATTGCTTGGAAAAAGCGCTATCGGTACTTTGCCGTAATTGGATTGTTAATTGGATTTTTGCCTATCTTACACACTCATTCTTTTTTGGCTGTTTTTATTTTTCTGTGTTGGTGGACCTTTTATGATCTCTTCTTGGCACAACCTCAAGTTCAAAAAAAACATTTCCTGGGCTGGATTGTAGTGGCAATCAGTACCAGTTTGATTGCTATTCCTCTTATAAAAATCTTCTTTATTACCAATGTAAATGAAAACTTTTTCCAACTCTATCCCGGGTGGATGGCGAGCGACTTTCATCAAAACTGGCTCATATTTACTTGGAAAAATTGGGGCATAACTCCACTTCTTGCAATCATCAGCTTCATTTTTCTACTGCACAAATCAAAGCTCAAAACTGTAGGTTACTTATTACTTCCTAGCTTCTTACTTTTTGTATTAGCGAACATCTTCTTATTCCAACCTTGGGTATGGGATAACACCAAGTTATTAGTCTGGTTTTTACTAGGCTCATCGGGAGCCATTGCCTATTTTCTCAGCCAGTTTTATCAATTAAAGTCTCATTTTTTTCCTAACCAGAAAGTTCGAATGTGGATTGTCGTTATTTTATTTTTTCTTCTCACAGCTTCAGGAATTATCGACACTTACAGAATTCTTTTAGTTCCCTCTCACTCATACATGATGTACTCTGCCACTGAAATGAAGTTAGCTGAGTGGGCAAAAACTAACACGGCTACAAATTCAATCTGGGTGACAGGAAACCAACATAATCATTGGTTATTTAACCTCACCGGTCGCCAAAGTCTAATGACCTATCCAGGTTGGTTGTGGACACAAGGGTATAACTACTTGCCCGTTCAACACGATGTGGAAAATATATATAAAGGAACACCCTTCAGTTTGAATCTTCTTCAAGAATATAACGTTAATTATGTGGTCATTGGCGAAAGTGAGCGCAAGGATCTATTTGCCAACGAACTATTTTTTGCACATTCTTTTCCCGTTATCTACCAATTGGGAACAACTAAAATTTACCAGATAAAGTGAGCTGAATATTTAACGAGTAGCTTTGACTAATCCGGCAAATTCTTGCGGATCTAAACTCGCCGCTCCTACAACAACCCCTGCGAGCGTTGGCTCTTTGAAATATGTCGCAATATTCTGAGCGGTAACTGAACCTCCATAAAGAACCCCCTTCACTGGGTATTCAGCTTTAATAAGTTGGGCGGCTTTAATTACTCCCGCTAACTCTGCTGGCTGACCCGATCCATTAGTAGAGATCGCCTCAGGTGGCTCATACATGACTAAAATTTGAGTTAACTGATGTTGGTCAAATTGGCTTAACTGACTGCTCCAATTTTGACCGGAAACAGCCACAATCGGCGTCATTTCACTATCTAAAGCTTGGTTCACTTGCAAAGCCACTTGTTGATCACTTTCGGCAAAGTACTTGCGTCGCTCTGCATGGCCCAGAATTGCAAAATCAGCATACTCATGGGCTAATCGAGCAGAAACAGTGCCAGTATAGGCACCATCTCCATAGGGAGATAACGTTTGAGTACCTAAACTCATGCTCGGCAGTAACGTGTGAAGCGTAGGTAAACCTAAAAGTGTGGGGCAGAGAACTATTTGAACTTCATTTAATTGAAGTGGAGCTCCAACTATACTCCATTTTTCTACCCAGACTTTAATTTCAGCACTCGTTTTATGACACTTCCAGTTCGCGACAAGATATTTCATACCCTTACTATAACTAACTCAATTAATCGGGCAAGAGGAAAAATTTAGCTTTCGGTTGATGTACTATGCTATAATTCTTGGGTTACTCTAAGAACGCCAAAGAAGGGGAAGAAGTCAAAATATCGACTTCTTTCTTTTTTTTCGCTTCTTTTAACGATCTTTAATAAGGTTTAAGAATACAGAATTTATCTAATTGCTAAATTGGAGGATTTGGCTGATTTTCTTTATAAGAAGTTTACTCAATTCAGTTGTCTCATTACAAACGGAGAAAATTGAAAATGCCCCAGTCGAATGGTCGTACGACCCCAATCAAGTCTCAGCAGAAACCAGTTAATTTCGCGAGCTTGCGTTTGAAGACGCAATTAGATGTCACTCCAGAAGGAGTGGCGGTGGCAAAATTCCACAATCCGAATAAACACCGGATTCAGCGAACCTATCATATTGCCAGTTGCTTCGACAAAGATGGAAAACCTCAGGATTACCTCAAAGTCGAAATTGAACTTGGCCCAGGTAAGTGCAAGGAAATTCCCTTCCCTGATATCTATGGCAAAGTCCAACTGCGCCGCCCTAAAGGCCATGTGACTAAGAAAGTCATTGCCTCAAATAAGGCCTCTTTGCGCGTGGAGGTGGTAAAAGAAAATGGGCAACGGTTCATCGAAATTTCCAAAATTGGTGATGCTATGCGAAAAGCGGTCGACCTGAGTGTGACCCAGTATCATCAGTACCTACATCATCTGAAAGGAATTCGGATCGGCGCGGAACCATATCGGTTATTAGTCGATAAAAATCATTCCGGGTTGGCAACTGTCCTTATCCCGGGATACTTTAAGGATGAAGTCAAACTTGGTCCAGCAGACCCTCCCGATATCCAGATAACTGTGACCTGTCTAGAGAGCGGCCAAAAAGTAGTCCGGATTACTAACTGGGGAGGGCATATGTTGTATCGTCGTTCACCTCAGATTTTTGATCCGGCAACGGAGGATAATGCGGGGATGTCTAAGAGACTCCATGCTGGTGATGAAGTACTACTGTTGAGCGGCGAGCATGTGGACATTCTCATAAGCCCTGATTGGCCTACAACCCTCCTCGTGATTTTTCATTCCGTGGAATCTCACGTAACCTCTAACACCGATGATCCTATTGGCGCGCTTCTAGGAATTGGTGAACAAGCGAAACCTTCTAATGGTCCTGCTGCCGACGCTCCAACGCCAAAATCCAAGAAAGTTCGTCGGAAACCCAGGATCAGTCAGCATCACAGCAATAAGACCCGGATAGCAAGAAGCTATCGACGTCCCAGCGACTACAAAACGTATAGCCGTCTTCCTCATCGGGTTCTCCGCAAAATCGCGGCATTGGACCGCCAAGCTGGAGGTAACGGAAAAGTTCATTGGAGAAAGAAAGCCCGCCGACATCGTGGCAAGAGGCTAGCACTCTAACCCTCTATCTGTGTTCAAGCCTTACTACTACACCACCTCTTCTTAGAGGTGGTTTTTTTAAGTCTTCATCCGTTTCGCATATCGCTCTCGGGAAACGTTCAACACCTTTTCTCGATTTTGGTTACTAGAAGCAGCTAAATTTAACGTGTAGGCAGGAAAGGGGTGACTCACTTGACCATGAATCATCAGTTTATTGATAATTTGGTAACGACCTAATGACACCAAATCTTCTTGCGTATATCTATTCCCAAACTCTTTCTGCATCCACTCGGCATCCTGTGCCCCTAAGATGAAACTGACCATACTCCCAGCATTCCCAAAAATAGCTGCTTTGACCTCATCAGGAATTTGTGCCATGTATTGATTAGCTAAAATTAAGCTGAGCCGATACTTTCGCGCCTCAGATAGAATTTTCACAAACGAAGTAGTCGCAAAGTTCTGAAACTCGTCAATATATAAGAAGAAGTCTCGTCGATCTGCTTCAGCCATATATACCCGGCTCATGGCAGCTAATTGAATCTTGGTAATAATCATGGCACCGAGCAGCGCACTATTATCTTCCCCCAACTTACCTTGCGAAACGTTGACCAACAAAATCTTGCCACTATTCATCACATCTTCAATATCAAAAGAGCTCGTTGTCGTATTGACCACATTTCGAATCAAGGGTGATGTCACAAACTGACCTACTTTATTTAAAATAGGGGAGATTGCTTCATTGCGTAGCCGTTCCGGCATCGTGTTGAACTCAGCTTGCCAGAAATTTTTTAAGACCTGCTTTCCAGCACAGTGGGATCCGAAGCTTGGAATTCACGTGACTTGAAGTCGCGGC
>JADMIO010921844.1_pt1 | contig 12742 bp, 11 predicted proteins | sample 8958161 | NCBI WGS metagenome assembly JADMIO01 (sample SAMN16585339, study PRJNA669376) | soil metagenome | isolation source: Crop rotation soil | place: USA: Cullars Rotation, Alabama | collected 2011 | reverse complement strand
CGGCCTTTTCTTAATGGCCTGGATGTATCTCACACCGATTGTCTATCCCGAGTCGATTGTGCCGGAAAACTATCGACGTCTAATCAACCTCAATCCCTTTACAGCATTGGTCCGCAGCTATCGGCGAGTCATCCTCGACGGCCAACCCCCGGAGTGGCAAGGTCTCGGCTTCTTTCTGGTTTTTGCGCTCGTCATATTCCTCTTCGGGTACTGGTGGTTTGCGCGCACCCGGAAGAATTTTGCTGACGTTATCTAACAAAAATCCAGGAAAATCTGTTTGATTTGCCGAGGTTGGCCCTAGCAAAACACCGTTGACAGTCCTTCGGTCGCGTGTTAGTTTTAGAACTGCCGCTTTGCTCCAAGGCGGTAGAGAGTATTGAGCCCCGGCACTACTCCTCAGGCGAGCGATCGTCATCGTCGTAAATTCATTCCGCGATTTTTCAAAAGAACATGCCGTTGGACAAGGTAAAGACTCTGCGCGCAGCCGAGAAGTACCTGGAAATGGGTAAGATACCGGCGGCGATAAAAGAATACTGCAAAATTGTCGAGGATGAACCCAGCGACTTCACAACGCTGAATACCCTCGGCGACCTCCACGTTCGGGTTGGCAACGCGGCGGCCGCAATCACCTGCTTCCGTCGGATTGCGGAACATTATCGATCGCAGGATTTCACACTCAAGGCGATCGCCATGTTCAAGAAGATCGATCGCCTGCATCCGAACGATATTGAAATCGCTACCAGCCTGGCCGAGTTGTACGCCCAGCAGGAATTAGTTGTCGAAGCGCGCGCGCATTATCTGGTGGTCGCCAACGCGCACGCCAAGTCTGGCGCCACGCAAGCCGGATTAGAGATACTTTCGAAGATCGCCGATCTCGATCCGCAGAACACGCAGATCCGTCTCAAGCTCGCCGAAGGTTATCTCAGCGAAGGATTGATGAGTGAGGCGGCTGCCGCTTTCACCGAAGCCGGAAACAATCTCTACTCGCGCGGCGCCCTCGACGAAGCGCTAGCGGCGTTCAGCAAATCGCTGGAAATCGAACCCAACGACATTCCCACCTTGAATGGACTATTAGGCGCGCACACAGCGCGGGGGACCGCCGACGAAGCTGCAGAAATCATTGCCCGCGCATCGAGTGCCAAACCAGAAAATCTCGAGCTGCGCTCACTGCTGATCAACGCGTACATTCAGGCCGAAGACCCGCAACAAGCAGAATCCGCCACGGCCGCGTTGGTCGAAGCGGAATCTTCTGCGTACCTGCGATTCGTCGATGTTGCTCGGTTGTATATGTCGCTGGATAACATCGACGCAGGTGTTTCAGTGTTGGCGCGAGTCTCTGAACAGATGCTCTCAGAGCGCGAAGACAAGCAGTTGCTTGACCTGGTCAACGAATTTCTCACCCGCGATACAGATGATGTTCAGGCGCTGCGGTTGCTGGTTCGGGTTTACTGGTGGCAGCGCGATGCTGAGAACTTAAGGGCTGCTTTGGATCGACTGGCCGAGGCTTCCGAGACCGCGGGACTTGTAGATGATGAACGATATGCGTTGACGCAATTGACACGACTCGCGCCGGAGCACGCTGCATACGCCAACCGCTTGAAGGAACTCGGCGGCGCGGCCGAAGATGCAGTGGCAGAAACCTTGCCCCAGTTCGAAAGCGCCGCCGATGCTGACAACGCGGCCCCGACGGTCTTCGGCGAATTTGAAATACAAAACGAAGAGACCGTCTCGCAGGACGTTGGTGCATTTGAATGGAACTCGGCGGATGATGCGACCATTACCGAGAGCCAATCGGACGCTGGCCTTGACCTCGAACGTGGCTTCACGTTTGACACCGTGGTGGCCGAAGAGTTGGCAGCGCAACCTGAACCGCTAAGCGGCGACGATGAGGAACGTAAGTCGGCCCTCCGAACGCAGGAATTGGAAAGCGTTGATTTCTATATTGCCCAGGGATACGCGGACATCGCCATCGACACGCTCAACTTGTTGGAGAGCCAATTCGGATCGCACCCGGACATCGAATCGCGCCGTAAGCAATTGGTGCAGGGCAATGGCAGTTCTGAACTTTTCATCGAGGCTGACGCTTCGCTCGAGCCTGAAATTGCTGAATCGGCGGCTGAGTTCTCGTTCATACCGGACAATGTCGAATATCATCCAACGGTCAACGAGCCGGCAGCCCCGGTGCTTGCTCCGGCTATCGACGCTGGACTCGCGGAAGTTTTCGAAGAGTACCGCGTTTCCGCCGAAGCCGAGGTCAATGGCAACGGCGATTTTGAGACGCATTACAACCTCGGCCTTGCTTATCAGGAAATGGACTTGTTCGAAGAGGCGCTGGAAGAATTCCAGATTGCCATCGGACTCATCTCTGCCGACGACGGCACTCCGCGTTATTTGCAATGCTGCAACCTGATGGGTCATTGCTTCATGAAAAAGGGCGTCCCCCAACTGGCGGTGAAGTGGTTCAACAAGGGCTTGAGCGCGCCGAACACTTCAGATGATGAGCGACAGGCGTTACGGTTTGATCTCGCCGCGGCCTATGAGCAAGCCGGAGACCTGGCCCAGGCTAAAAATCTCTTTACCGAAATTTACGGGAACAATGTTTCTTATCGAGGCGTCAACGAGCGCCTGAAGCAGCTGGAATCGCGGATGATGTAGTGGCACAGACTTCAATCTGTGCCTTTATTTTGCTGCAAACACAGACTGAAGTCTGTGCCACTTGCCACAAGGCTGAGAAAGGCTCGGCTTTGTGGTATTTTTGTTTCCCAGGTCACGCTCTGATGTCGTCACGTCTAACGGTCATTTTTTATATCATCCTTTGTTTTGAGATCGGCATTGTGCTGGCGGTATTGCCATGGGTGCCCCACGGACTGCTCGGCTTGAGCGACTGGGGCAATAATTATTTTCTGCTGGTGGCCTCGCGTAAGGTGGGATTTGTGGCGTCTGGATGGGTGCGCGGCGCGGTCTCCGGCATCGGGGTGCTCAACCTGGGAATGGGGCTGTGGGAAATAATTAACTTTCGTCGCACCGTCCGCGCGCTGGACGAAGGCCGGCCTTATGTGGAAAGCTCGCCGCAGCAGAAACCAGCCGCAAATGTCACGCAAACTGGCAGCACCGATTCTTTATCTGATTACCCGCGGCGCAACCACTGAAGCCACCACCGCGCACTCTTCCGAGTTCACGCAGATTCTCGATCAAATTACCCACGCTGTCGCCGCCGGCATCGATCTGATTCAAGTCAGAGAGAAGCGGATGACGGCGCGGGTGCTTTTCGAATTAGTTGTCGAGGCAGTCCGGTTGACGCGCGGCAGCGCCACGCAACTGCTGGTCAACGATCGCGCGGACATCGCGGCCGCCGCCGGAGCGGATGGCGTTCATCTCACTTCGCAGTCGTTGGACGCGGCGACCGTGCGACGAACGTTTGGCGCAGACTTTCGGATTGGCGCTTCGACGCACTCTCGTGATGAGGTTCGCGCGGCCCGTGATAATGGTGCGGATTTCGTCGTTTTCGGGCCAGTGTTCGAAACGGAATCAAAGCGCGGCGGATCAGCGAAGGGTGTCCATGCGTTGTCAGACGTCGTTCGCGGGTTTCCCAATTTTCCCGTGCTGGCCCTGGGCGGTATCACGTCGGCGAACGCCGGCGATTGTCTGACGGCGGGCGCTGCGGGTATTGCCGGCGTCAGCCTGTTCGATAAAACTGATGATTTCGCTAAGCTTCGCCTCACAATCAACCAACGGGAAAGGACCTCCGATTAATGAGCGGCAAATTTACGAGTCGCACGCGCTGGCGTGAGAAGCTCCAGAAACCGCAGCAGCCGAAGGTGGTTCAGATTCCACCCAAGATGTCTCGCTTCGGTAAAGGGACAATGTTGATTCCAACTCCGCTGTTGGTCGACGAAGTGATTCGCAAGATACCTAAAGGAAAGCTGATTACTACCGGCGAGCTGCGCCGCAAATTAGCCGCAGATTTCGCGGCGGATGTCACTTGCCCGCTGACGACCGGCATTTTCCTACGTATTGCGGCTGAGGCTGCCGAAGAAGACCGGGCAAGTGGAAACCGACGCGTAACGCCGTACTGGCGAGTTATCAAAGACGACGGCAGGCTCAATCCGAAGTATCCGGGTGGCGTCGAATCGCAAGCGCGCAACTTGCGCGCGGAAGGATTCACAGTGGCCCGAAACGGAAAGGTTGGGCGCATGGTCGAACGATTCGAAGGAAAGCTGTTTACTCTAAAGTGAACGCGCAACGGCCACTGGTATTGACGATTGCCGGCTTCGATCCTTCGGGCGGCGCTGGAATAATTGCCGACGTAAGAACCATCGTGCAATTTGGTTGTCGGGCCGCGGCGGCAATGACTTCGCTGACCTTTCAAAATGCGATGGGAGTCTTTGGCGCGACCCACGAAACTGCCAAATCGCTGCGAGCACAGGTCGTTCCCATCATTGCGGAGCAGGAGGTGGCGGCGTTGAAGATCGGCATGCTTCCCACCGCAGAAATCATTTCAGAAATAGCTAGTTTGGTGCGTGAGCGTCGCTTGCCGGCGCCGATTCTCGATCCCGTGCTCAAATCGTCTTCCGGTTATGAATTGATGGAGCCGCAGGCCATTGAAGTTTTCATGCGCGAGCTTCTGCCGCTGGCGCGACTCGTGACACCAAATATTCCCGAGGCTGAGTATCTAACCGGCCTCTCGATAAACAGTGAGCACGATGTGCTAATCGCTGCCGCAAAGCTTCGCGACCTCGGCGCGCGCGCAGTGCTCATCAAAGGCGGCCACGCCAACCGGCGATCGGGAACCGGAAGTTTGCAGTCAACTCAAACCGGAGCCATTGACTGGCTGGACGAGCAGGGCCAAGTCTCAGTGTTCAAAGGCGAATGGATTGAGGCTGCAGCCGTGCGCGGCACCGGCTGCATGCTCTCGTCGGCGATTGCCGCATCGGTCGCCAGGGGCGCCGATCTGATCTCCGCCGTTGATGGTGCTAAGCACTACGTGACATCAGAAATTCGAGATTCAAAATTCAAAGCGCAACTGAAAACTGAAAACTCACAACTCAAAACTCAAAACTGAGTTGCTACTCGATCGTCACCTTCTCCATCTTGATTTCCGATAAAGGTCGATCGCTGGGATCGGTTTTCGATGTGGCAATGGCGTTGACGACATCCTGGCCTTCGGTGACGCGGCCGAAGATTGTGTAGCTTGGCGGCAGCGGATAATCGACGTGCATGATGAAGAACTGTGACCCGTTGGTGTTGGGACCCGCGTTGGCCATGGCCACGGTGCCGGCTTTGTAGCCGCGCTGGTAAACCTCGGACGATGAATCGATTTCGTCGGCAAATCTCCCGCCCCATGCGGATGCGCCGCCGCGGCCGGTGCCCGTCGGATCGCCGCCCTGAATCATGAAGCCGTTGATGCAGCGATGGAAAATGACGCCGTCGTAGTAACCCTTCTCAGCGAGCAAGCGGAAATTCTCGGTGGTCTTGGGGGCATCGTTCTCCAGCAACTCAAATTTGATTGTGCCTTTGTTGGTTTGAATAGTCGCAGTGCGATTCGGCATTACGTTCTCCTCGATTAGTTTGGTATTTGACGAGCTTAGCTTCTGTGGGCAAAAAGTGCACGTTGCCAGTGTGTCAGAAGCCCGACCGTTAGGGACGGCAACTCGCGCGAAACGTTTCTGGCAATGAGCTGGCGAAAAGCGCGACTTGCCCTGCCTCACGGTCGGGCTTCTGACACTGTCGGATTCCCGCTCCACCTGACGCAATCACCCGCGAGACGTTATGATGTCTGGCCCTGCGACCTTCGCCCTGAAAGGCTGAAAACCATGAACGTAACCCATCTTGAGTGCGGCGCGTGCGGACTGCGCCATGAGGCACAACGCTTGCACAATCTCTGCAGTCAATGCGGCAAGCCGTTGTTGGTTCGCTACGATTTCAAGAGCGCTGGAAGGTCTTTAACAAAGGATTCGCTGAAGGATCGCCAGCCGGATCTCTGGCGTTATCGTGAGATGTTGCCGGTTGAGCACGACGAGAACATCGTCAGTCTCGGCGAGGGATTCACGCCACTGTTACACGCGAGCCGACTCGGATCACAAGTCGGTTTGCCCGAACTTTATATAAAGGACGAAGGGCAGAATCCGACACAGAGCTTCAAGGCGCGCGGCATGACGGCCGCCGTTTCCATGGCGAAAGAACTTGGGGTGAAGAAACTGGCCGTGCCGTCGGCCGGGAATGCGGCGGGCGCCCTGGCCGCCTACGCGGCGCGAGCCGGAATGGAAGCGCACATCTTTATGCCGAAAGATACGCCGCGCGCAAATGTAATTGAGTGTGAACAGACCGGCGCGCACGTGACCCTGATGGACGGCTTGATTACAGATTGCGGCGCAGAGGTCGGCCGTCGCAAGGAAGCCGAAGGTTGGTTCGATGTTTCGACTTTGAAGGAGCCGTACCGTATCGAAGGCAAGAAGACCATGGGTTATGAACTGGCCGAGCAATTCGATTGGGAGCTGCCCGACGTAATCATCTACCCCACCGGCGGGGGCACCGGGTTGATTGGTATGTGGAAGGCATTTGATGAAATGGAAGAGATGGGTTGGATTGGATCGCAGCGGCCGCGGATGGTAACGGTGCAAGCAAGCGGCTGCGCTCCAATCGTGCGCGCCTTTGAAAACGGCGAACGGTTTGCTGCTGAGTTTCCAAATGCGCACACGACGGCTTCAGGTTTGCGCGTGCCGAAGGCGATCGGCGACTTTTTGATCATCGACGCCTTACGCGCGTCCGGTGGAACGGCCATCTCGGTAACCGATGAAGAACTGATCGATGCGACCAGGGAAATTGGATCAGCAGAAGGAATTTTCTGTGCGCCCGAAGGCGCCGCGTGTTTGCCGGCGCTCAAGAAATTGATGAACGATGGCTTAGTGAAACCAGATGACACGGTAGTGCTCTTCAACACGGGCAGCGGTGTGAAGTACCTCGAAAGTTTTTCTGCTTCGTAGATTTTGGTTGATCGAAAAGGCAGTTATGAAACGATCGCGACTAGTATTTTTCACTTTATTCTTCTTGTTCTGCGCTTCGTCGCCGGCGCTGGCGCAGCAGCCTTGGCTCACCGACACCGAGCGGATCCAATTTGAAAAGCTCCGCATGGCCGGTTCCGAGGCACTGTTCAATCTTGATTACGATGCGGCGCGCAAGAGTTTCAAGGAAATGTCCATGGCTTTTCCGAATTATCCGGCCGGGCCGCAGTTTCTCGCCGACACACTCTGGGCCGAGACGCTTTATCAAACGCGGCGCTTGCAGTCTTCTCTTTACGGCGATGACGACACGTTCTATTCGACCAGCGACGATAAAGTCGATCCGAAGATCGTGGAGGAGTTCCGGGCGCTGACGCGGCAGGCGCGGGTGCTGACTGAGGCGCGACTCAAACAGAATCCGAAGGATGTCGAGGCGCTCTATTTCATGGGTGCCATTCAGGGTTTGAAGGCGTCTTTTGCGGAAGCCGTCGAGCGGCGACACTTCGCGGCCTTAAAGGATGGATCGGATGCCGTAGATAAACATCGCGACGTCATCAAACTCGATCCGAACTATCGTGACGCTGAGATCACCATCGGCTTGTACGATTACACCGTCGGTTCGCTGCCGCTGCCGGTAAAACTCGCGGCGGGCATGCTCGGCTTTCGCGGCTCGAAGAAGCGCGGGCTGGCGACGCTCGAGCGCGTAGCCAAAGAAGGCAACTGGGTCCATGATGAGGCCAAGACACTGCTGATTGTTTTGTACACGCGCGAGAAACGGTTCGGTGAAGCGGCTGCCTATGCGCGCGAATTGGCCGCTAAGTATCCGCGGAATTATTTATATCGATTGGAAGCGGCTGACGCGCTGGTTTCACAGGCTGCGTTGGATCGACAGACTAATCACACCAATGGAATCACGGCCACCGAGAAAGAGGCTTTTGCTACGTTCGATGCGCTGCTTAACGATAAAACCGTGCGCGACACATCGTCTCGGTTTTTTGATCTAATTCACTTCAAGTACGGCGAGGCGTTGATGACCGCCGGCGAATATGAACGAGCGGCCAGGGAATTTGTAGCTTCGGCCGACGCGCCCGCGGCCCAACAAGGATTGGCAACGATGGCGCACTTGTACGCGGCGCGATCGCTCGATTTGGCGGGGAAACGGAACGATGCCGTGACTCAATATCGCGCGGTCCTGGCCCGACCAAATGTTTATGACGCGCACGATCAGGCCCAGGCAGGATTGAAGGAGGCGTATAAGAAGAAGCTTACTTAGGCTGCGCCTGGCTTTGCGGAAGCGCATTGCAAATTGAAAATTGAAAAATGCAAATTGCAAATTGTGGGGCGAACAGAGGGGCGCCGTTTTCAAATAAGGACGGCCGTTGGCTAGACGCAATTTGAAATTTTCAGTTTGCGATTTTCAATTTTCAATCGCTTATCCTCGGACTTTGGTTGTCTCACCTTCAAACACAAATCCCAGCGTTTTATAAATCAACTTTGCACAAAGAAACGCCGAAGCATTCTGTCCTTCCACGTACGAGTATTCGGTCAGATCCATTCCCACGACTTTGCGTTTGCGCGAGAGGGTGCGAATCAGTCCGATAGTTTCGTACCACCCCAGCCCGCCCGGTTCCGGTGTTCCGGTGGCCGAAACCAACGAAGGATCCAAGCCGTCGATGTCTATGGTGAGATAGACGTTCTCAGTCAGGCCGTCGACTGCGTCATCCCACCAATCGTTTCGCCCCACGATGTCTTTAGCCCAGAAGATGCGCGTCGGCAGTTCATGGAGCGCGCGCGCCTCATCGACCGAGATCGAACGAATGCCGACCTGCACTGAAGGAATGCGCATGTCTTTCACCACGCGCGCCATAATCGAAGCGTGCGAGTGCGGCGTCCCGTCGTAGGTGTCACGCAGATCGGCATGCGCATCGATCTGCAGCACCGAAAGGTTCGCGTACTTCTCGGCATGCGCACGAATAACTGGCGCGCTGACCGAGTGTTCACCGCCAATCATAGTGACGAACTTGCCGCTGGCTACGAACTCCTTCGCCCGATCGTATAACGAATTCATCATGCGCTCGGGCGGATCGACTGACGGCGATTCATCGACCGTATGAATCCCGACCTTGTAAATCTCAGCGTCCGTCTCGTCATCATAGAGTTCCATATTGCGCGACGCATCGATGATGGCCATCGCGCCCTTACCCGTGCCACCGCCGTATGAAACCGTGCCCTCATAACTAACCGGCCAGATGATGACGCGCGCCTTGTCGAAACTTGATAATTCTTCTTCGGAGATGCCGCCGAAGTTCATCGGTAGGGAAGCGGATTCGGACATGGGTTGAAGTTTAGCGAACGGGTTGGGTGGGGCCAAGTGCGATAAAGGCATTGCAAATTGCAAATTGAAAAATGCAGATTGCAAGTTGAATCGAACAACGCAGCGGTTAGGAACCAAACGCAATTGAAATTTTCAATTCGCAATCTCTTCCGCAGCTGCGTAAGGCTCTCTTACGGCACGTCGATAATCAGATCCTTGGCGCCGAACGTAAAGCTCGGACGCCGCCGGCCTTTCATGTACTTGGCGGCCGTCTGGGACAACGCGGTGATGATGATCGGCAATGCGATGGTCGCGTCGCAGTTCACGTAAGCAGTCAAGGCGCTGCGGCCCAGCTTGCCATAAACCAGCGATTCGTCGAACGAGACGGCGCTCGAACGGCCGCCAGGGTGCGGCGCATCGGCGGAGAATTGAATCGCGTACTTATGGCCGTGAACTTGTTGGTGAAAGATGTTGGCGGACATCTCGGTCTGGCGGATGAAGCTCTTGGTGATGCCGCCGCCGATGTAAATCACGCCGGAGACGCGCGCGCGAATAGCAATCTGCGCCATGTCCAGCACGTCCTGTTCAATATCGAATTGAAAGTTGTTCTTCTTTTCAAAGCGCGAGCCGGCGATACCCACGGCCACGCCACTGTCCATGATGCCCGGACAGAAGACCGGCACGCGCGACTTATATGCAGCCGTGAGAATGCCGTCTTCAGAGGCGATCTCGGCGAGTTCACGGCCCAGCAGGTGCAGGAACTCTCGCGTTGAGTAAGGGCGCGTCTGATCGAGCTGACTGGCGAACCCGCCGACCCACTCTTCAGCTTCGTGATATTCCTCTTCGCTGGCGAGCAAGTCCCACATGCGACTGATTTGCGAAGCCTCCAGCTCGGCGTCGGTCATGTTGGGGTGCGCCTGGAAATGATGACGGCCAAGTGTCTCGTGCAGATCGTGAAAGATGACTGAGCCCGAGAGGACCAGCACGTCGACGAATCGATTCTTAACGACGTAAGCGAGGAGCCGGCGCATCCCGGCGGGAATCAGAGGACCGGCGCCGGTCATGATAATAGTGGTGTTGTCGCCGAGCATGTCGAGCCAAATGCGATGCGACTCAGCCAACTGGCGCCCGCCGAATCCGGTCCCTTCCATCTTTTCGAGCAGCCCGGCGATGCTGCGGTCTCTGTCCACCTGGACGGGGCGCGTCGGAATTGTCAGGTACTTGCTCGGTTTCGGTTTACGCTGTGTCACCATAAATGTTCCTGTGTTTGGGCGACAGACTTCAGCCTGTGGCCGTTGATTGAATTTTCACAGACTGAAGTCTGTGCCACTTTTAATAATCATGACGCCGCCGATCGCGCATTTGGTTACCGTTAACTGCGATGTAGGTGTAGGCGTCGTACCGCGATTCATAGAAATTCACCAGCTCTGCGCCTTCGGCCTCGGTCAATTCGCCGTCCTTGATTCGTTGCGTTACCTGGCGGCGAAATCCGTCGTGCAGTAATCCGCGTTCGTATCTCGCGCGACCTGCGGCCTCGCCGACGGTCGTGCCGCGGATCACTTTCTTTATCAGGTAACCCTCTTCGTCGATATGAATCTGCGCTTCATGGGGTGCGCCGAACAGGTTGTGATTATTGCCCATCACTTCCTGGTACGCGCCCACCAGCATGAAAGCGAGATAGTACGGTTCGTCCGGATCGATCTTGTGCAGCTCCAGCACGTGCTTTACGTCATGGAGATCCACGAACTTATCGACTACGCCATCCGAATCACAGGTGATGTCGCAAAGCGTGGCGAATTCAGTTGGCGGCTTATTCAAGCTCTGAATCGGCACGATGGGGAATAACTGATCGAGTGCCCAGTGGTCCGGGACTGAGCGAAAGACCGAGAAGTTGGCCAGATACTTAGCGCAGAGCAGCTTGCGCAACTCGCCGAATTCTTCCGGCACGTATTTCGAATGCTGCGCGTAACGATCGGCCCGTTCGCAGACATCCCAGAAAAGTACTTCGCCCTTGGCCCGGTCTTCGAGTGAAATCAGGCCCAGATTGAAAAGCGTGAACAGTTCCTCGCGATGCTCGAGCGCATCGTGATAGTACTCGCGATAATTTTTGATGGTAATTGCTTCACGCAATTCACCCAGCTCGATCACCACCTGGGGATCGTCTTCATCGATTTCGATCGGCGTAATGTCTTCAACTACGGTTTCGATCTCTTCGAGCACATTCGTGACGAGGATCGCGTGATAGGCGGAAAGAAAACGGCCTGACTCCTGGATGATGGTCGGGTGCGGCACGTTCTCGTCGTCGCATACTTGTTTGATCGTATAGATAACATCGTTGGCGAACTCCTGGGCCGTATAATTAGCCGATGAATCAAATGCGGTCTTCGAGCCATCGTAATCGACCGCCATGCCGCCGCCGACATCCAGCAGTTCGATCGGCGCTTTCATCTGGTGCACCTTGGCATAGACGCGGGCTGCTTCCTTCATCGCATTCTTGATGCGTTTAATGTCGGTAAGCTGCGAACCAATGTGAAAGTGCAGCAGGCGCAACATGTCGATGCGCCCAGCCTCCTTGAGGCGGTTGATGACTTCGAGCAGTTCGGTCGTCGTTAATCCAAACTTGGCCGCTTCACCCCCGGACTTCTCCCAGCGTCCGGAACCTTTCGAGTAAAGTTTGACGCGCATGCCGATCATCGGCATGTTACCTTCGTGCGTTTCGGTAATGCGCAGGATGTGGTCCAACTCGCTCAGTTTCTCAACTACGATCACGACGCGCTTTCCCGACTTGGCACAGGCAAAAGCGAGCTCGATGAATTCCTGATCTTTGAACCCGTTTAGCACCAGCAGACTGTCAGGGGATTGTTCGAGGGCCATGGCCGCATACAACTCGGCTTTCGATCCAGCCTCGAGGCCGAAATCGTAACGAGAGCCTTCGCGCAAATACTCTTCAACCACAGACCGTTGTTGATTCACCTTCATCGGGTAGACGCACATGTGCGCGCCCTGGTATTCGAATTCGCGAATCGATTTGCTGAAAGCTCGCTGGAGTTTGCGGACCTGGGCGGCCACCAATTGCGGAAACCGCAGCAGCAGCGGCGCGGTAATGCCACGTTTCGCCAGGTCCTCGACGATCTCTTTGAGGTCGGCGCCGCGTGGATCGCCTTCGCCTGGTCGGACGACGAGGTTACCTTTGCGATTTACGTCAAAGTATCCAGCGCCCCAATTTTCGATCCCGTACGTTTCGACGGTCTGTTCGATCGCGGTGGTCAACTAGCGGTCTCCCGGTATGCGTCCTTGATAAGCATAAAGTCCCCGGAAATCCGCGTGGTTACAGATTTCCGGCCAAAAATGCGGAATTTTTGGGGTGGTACGCTTAGTGGCAGAATGTAACAGAAAACGCGGGTGTCGGTCTATCACTTTTTTGTGGCGG
>JADMIO010607315.1_pt1 | contig 12742 bp, 11 predicted proteins | sample 8958161 | NCBI WGS metagenome assembly JADMIO01 (sample SAMN16585339, study PRJNA669376) | soil metagenome | isolation source: Crop rotation soil | place: USA: Cullars Rotation, Alabama | collected 2011 | reverse complement strand
GGGACCTGCCACACCGGGACCCACACGCCGTTCGTCGACGAGTGGCGCGCCTCGACCCACGGTCGCGTCCAGCCCGGCGCCAACGGCAACGCCGCCTGCGCGGGCTGTCACTCGGCCCAGGGTGCGCTGGCCCGCTTCGACGCCGGCGCCAACTACCTCGAGAAGAACTCGGCGACGTGGCAGCCGATCACGTGCGCCGTGTGCCACGACCCGCACGGCAGCGACAACACGTCGAACCTGCGCCTGCCGGTCAACTCGCCCAGCATCGAGACGAACCTGTGCATGCAGTGCCACCAGCGTCGCTCGGTCCCCGATCCGACCAGCTCGCGCGGCCCGCACTCGCCGCAGGGTCCGATGGTGCTCGGCGAAGCCGGCTACATCCCGCCGAACTTCACGTACGATGACGTGCGCGCCACCAGCTCGCACGGAAACCAGGCCAACCCGGGCCTGTGCGCGACCTGCCACATGGAAGCGTTCGACGTGACTGACAAGGCGACCGGTGCCTTCTCGATCCACTCGACCGGCCACAGCTTCCAGGCGATCCCGTGCGTCGACGCCAATGGCGCGCCGACCGGGGCGGCCAACTGTCCCGACGCCGAGCGGCGCTTCAACGCCTGCGCCAGCGGCGGCTGCCACGCGACGCCGGCCACGGCGATGAACCTGCGCACGATCCTCACCGGCCGCATGCAGGGCTACATCGACATCCTGTGGAAGGACAAGAACAACAACGGCGTGCTCGACGCGCTGCCGGCCGACTCGGGCCTGCTCGCGATTGCGAAGAAGAACACGCCGTGCGATTTCAGTACCGCGACCACTGCGCCGACCGGCGCCTGTGCCGGCGGGCCCATCGGCAGCACCGTGGTGACCGTGGGCGAGGGCGTGTGGTTCAACACCGACATGATCAAGCGCGGCGACGGCTCGTTCGGCGTGCACAATCCCTTCTATGCCGAGGCGCTGATGCTCGGCGGGATCGCGGCGCTGCACGTGCAGTACCCGTACCTGCCCTCGCCGCCGTCGCAGGTGCAGGCGACCCTCCATACCCGCATGACCGCGCTTGGAGTGCGGATCCGTTAGCGGGAAGACACTCGTTATGGCGAGCGCCAGGCGGGTCGGTCCATGAACCGGCCCGCCTGGTTGTTGTTGCTGCTCCCGTTGTGGGCCGCGCCGCTCGCCGCGCAGCGCGCCCGGCTGCACTCCACGACGACCGCGCGCTACGTCGAGCTGATGCCGCTGCGGCTCGACTCCTCCGGCGACTTCACCTCCGGTCCCCTGCGCTCCGCCGCACCGCTCACCCAGGATCTGGAGGTCTCGGCCTGGGGCTTCGGCATTCCGGGACTGCGGGGATACGGCCTGGTGCGGCTGCGCGACGCGCTCGGCAGCGAGCTGGTCTGGCCGCGCTCCAACGATCACGTCGACATCACGGACCTGTTCGTCGAGCTCGAGCGGGATCGCTGGCGCGGCCGACTGGGCCGCCAGCAGCGCGTCTCGGGTCTCGGTGTCTACACGTTCGACGGGGCCAGCGCGCTGTGGCGCGCGCGGCCCGAGCTGCGCGTCGAGGGTTTCCTGGGCCGCGGGCTCGCGCGCGGATTCCTCGAACCGCTCGGCAGCGACGCCATCCGCTCGCTCGATCCGCTGCGCACCGGCGAGGCCACGCTGTTCTTCGGCCTGAGCGCGAGCGGCACGCCCCTGCCCGGATGGACCGCGGCGGCCACGTGGCAGAAGGAGCTGCTCGCCGACCGCTCCGGGATCGTGAGCGAGCGCGTCGCCTTCGACGCATCGGGCGCGATCGGCGCGCGGTGGCGCGTGCGGGGATCTCTCGATGGTGATCTCGCGGCCGAGGCGGTGGGCCGCGCGCGGCTGTCCGTGGCCTGGCGCGGCGCGCGGGGCGGCGTCGAAGGAGAGGTGTTCCGCTATCGGCCGGTCTTCGACCTCACCACGATCTGGGGCGTGTTCTCGCCCGAGGGCCACGAGGGCGCGGCCATCCGCGCGGACGCGCGGCTCGCACCCGGCGTCGTGCTCGACGGCGGCGTCACCGTCCGGCACTACCGGCCCACCACGGAAACCACGCCGTTCCTCACGGGCGTCGGGAACACGAGCACCGTGCTCGAGTTGGGCGCGCGCTGGACTCGTCAGGCACTCAGCGCCGACGCCACGTGGCGCCTGCGCAAGGGCTACGGCGGCTCGACGTCCGAGGGGGACGCTGGCGTCGCCTGGTCGCCGCCCGACGATCGCTGGGATGCCGGGCTGCGCGGATCCGTCTTCGGCCAGGTCGAGCAGTTCCGCGTCGCGGAGGGCACGGTCGCGGGCCTCGCGGCCCACGGCCGGCTGCGCCTGCTGCCGCGGCTCGGCGTGCGCGGCGAGCTGGCGAAGTACTGGCACCATCCGACGAACGGCGACGTCGCCGTCAACTGGTCGCAGCTGCGCGCCATGATCGCCGTGGACTGGGTCTTCGGCGCCGACGCCGACCGGGCGCCGAGCTACCGGTGATCGCGCTCGCGCTGGCCCTCGCCCTCTCGGCGCGCGCGCCCGCCGACAGCTTCCCGCACGCGAGCCACCGGCGGGTGTTCGCCAGCTGCACGACGTGCCACGCGGGCATCGTCAGCGGGGATTCGGCCACCACGCGCCCGGCCGCCACGGCGTGCGCGACGTGCCACGACGGACAGCGCGAGCGCCGCGTCGACTGGGCGCCGGCGCCGCCGCGGCCGACGAACCTGCGCTTCGACCACCGCGCGCACGCCAGGGACAGCGCGCTCGCGTGCACGACCTGCCACGCGACCCAGAACGCGACGGCGTTCATGGATGTCGCGCGTGCACGGCCCGAACGCTGCCTGACCTGTCACGAGCCACGCGCGCCGAGTCACTTCGCGGCGGAGAACTGCGCCACGTGCCATCGGCGGCTCCGGGATGCGACGCGCCTGGCGCCGGCCGGCATCGCGCGGCTTCCCCGCCCGGCCTCGCACGACAGCGGCTGGGTGTTCACTCACAAGAGCGAGGCGCGCTCGGCGACGTGCGCCTTCTGCCACACCCGGGAATCGTGCGCGGCCTGCCACGTGAACGCGGGCCGCGTGGACGCGATCACCGCGCTGGGCGGCGACCCGCGTGTCGCCGACGTCGTCGCGCAACGGCCCGCCCCGTCGTACCCGCGACCCGCGTCGCACGCCGGCGCCGCCTTCGGGTCGACGCACGGCCGGCTGGCGGCGCAACCGGGCGCCACGTGCGCGAACTGTCACGCGCGCGAGTCCTGCATCGGCTGCCACCGGGCGGCCGAGCGCGTGGGCGCGATCGCCGCGCTGCCCGCCCGCTCGCCTGAGGCCGCAGCCGGCGTGTTCGTTCGCGCGGCCCGGCCCGCCGATCACGTGGCCGGCTTTGCGCTGCGGCACCGCGAGGCGGCGGCTGCGGGTGAGCGCACGTGCGCATCCTGTCACGCGCAGCGGTTCTGCGCGTCGTGCCACGACGCGGCCGGCACGCCGGTCTTCCACGCGCGCAATTACGTCGCGCGCCACGGCGCCGACGCCTTCGCCACGCAGGCGGAGTGCGCGACCTGCCACCAGCCCCAGGCCTTCTGCGTGTCGTGTCACCGCGAGACCGGGCGCGCCTCGCAAACGGGCGCTCCCGCGGGAGCGTATCATGATCGCCAGCCGCGCTGGCGGCTGGGCGCGCACGGCGCGGCCGCGCGCCGGTCGATCGAGTCGTGCGCGAGCTGTCACCGGCAGAACGATTGTCTCCAGTGTCACTCGGCGCGCGGCGGCCAGGGCGTGAGTCCGCACGGGCCGGGATTCGATCCGTCGCTCGCGTCGAAGAATCGCCAGCTCTGCCTGCGCTGCCACGTCAACGTCCCGGGGCAATGACCATGCAACAGGACTTCCTGCACGACACCGTCTCGGTACGTCCCGACACCCTCGGCGCTCCGCCGCTGCCCGGCGGCGTGCAGTCCGTGGTCCGCGCGATCTTCAGCGCGCCGACGTGGATCTGGTTCGTCGGCGGGGCCATCGCCGCCACCATCGCGGCGGTCGTCCTCTGGAAGGCGTGGCGCAACCGCGTCGCGCTCATGCACTGGCTGCGCACACGGCCGCGCAACGTGTCGATTGCCATCTTCGGGTCGATCGGGTTCGTGGTCCTGGCGAGCGCGGGATTCGGCATGGTGAGCTGGAACTACATGCAGCACGACAACCGGTTCTGCTCGAGCTGCCACGTCATGACGCCGGCGTTCCAGGCGATGAAGACCAGCACCGTGCACGACACGCTGTCGTGCCACGATTGCCACACGCAGTCGGTGTTCGCGTCCGCCTGGCAGCTGTACGTGTGGCTGAAGGACCGGCCGGAGAAGATCGAGAAGCACGCCGAGGTGCCCAATACCACCTGCGTGCGCTGCCACAGCGGCACCAGCGAGAAGTGGCAACGGGTCCAGAACACGGCGGGCCACAAGCTGCACCTGACGAGTGACTCGAGCGCCCTCGCGCGCGTCGAGTGCACCACCTGCCACGGGCAGGAAGTGCACCGCTTCATGCCGGCCGATCGCACCTGCGGCCAGTCGGGCTGCCACCGGGCCGAGGACACGCACATCCGCATCGGGCCGATGGCGGCGCAGACGTCGCTGCACTGCGTGACGTGCCACCAGTTCACCGCCGAGCTGCCGCAGCTCGCCGCGCTCGACTCGGCGCGAGGCACCCTGCGCCCGGGCAGCCGCCAGTGCTTCTCGTGCCATGCCATGCGCGAGCGGCTGGCCGAGTTCAACATTGCGCGGGACCCGCACGGCGGGCAGTGCGGCATGTGCCACAACCCGCACACGCAGGACCGCCCGTCGCTGGCCATCAAGCAGTGCACCACCGCGGGATGTCACGCGGACTGGCGCGAGGTGGCCTTCCACAACGGGGCGATCCACCGCCGGGTCGCGCTGCAGCCCGAACAATGCCGGACCTGCCACAACCAGCACGCCGCGCGTGTCGACGCGAGCGACTGCCAGGGCTGCCACGCGGACGTCGCGCGGCGGATTCCCGCGCTGCGGCGGCTGCAGCAGGGTTTCGATACCACGCGGGCACTCCGAGGTGGGCTTCTAATGAAAGACGCGGTGGCGAAACCACCGCCCGCGGCCCCGGCCGACTCGTTCGAGCACCGGCGCCACACGGGCGTCGCGTGCCTCACGTGCCACGCGGTGAATTCCAACCGGCGCCTGACGTTCGAGGCGCCGCGTGGCTGCCAGATCTGCCACCACCAGGCACCCGCGCAGAGTCGTTGCGAGACGTGCCACGAGGCCGCGGAGCGCGCGGCCCCGCACGCCGAAATCGTGCGCGTCGCCGCCAACGACCGGCCGGCGCGCGCGCGGACGGTGTCGTTCCGCCACGACGCGCATAACGACGTCGCATGCACGACCTGCCACACCGAGCCCGTGTCGCTCGCGCCGCGCGACTCGGTGCGCCAGTGCGTCGCGTGTCACGAGGACCACCACCAGGCGAACCGCGCCTGCGCGACGTGTCACACGGCCGACAGCGCCGCCGTGCGCGTGGCGCACGCGCCGCCGGCCGACGCCCACGCCGGCTGCAACGCGTGTCACCGGACGGCTACCGTCGCGCGCCTCGTGCCCGACCGGCAGTTCTGCCTGGCGTGCCATACCCGCCAGCAGCAGCACGAGGCAGGGCGCGAATGTTCGACCTGCCATTTCCTCGAGGATCCGTTGGCGTACCGCCGTCATCTCCTCGCGTCCTGACCGTACCGCCCTTCACGCCAGCATTCATCCTCCCTTCACGGTGTTTTCATGCCACGCCGGGCATGTTGCGTCATGCGTGAACGAGGAGGTCACATGCCCTGCAACCCGATCCTGGTCGGTGTCGACGGCTCACCCGAATCCGCGGCCGCCGTCGCGCTGGGAGAATTCATGTCGCTGCGGACCGGCGCGTCGTGCCGGCTCGTCCACGCCGCCCCTGACTTCCAGGTCGCGCTGGCCGTGCCGGAAGCCGTCGGCCTCGTCCCGCTCGAGGCCCTGGAGGCGCAGGCCGCGATGTCCGCGCGCCGGCTGATCGAGCAGAGCCTGGACGACCTGCCCTCGCGCGGCGCGCGTCGGGTGGAAGTGAAGGTCGGGCGCCCGTCGGTGGTGCTGTCGGGCGAAGCCGCCGCGATGGGCGCGGAAGTCGTGATCCTCGGCTGCAAGCACCGCCGCGCGCTGGCGCGCATGGCCAGCAGCACGATCACGCATCTCGTCAGGCGCGGCACCGTGCCGGTGCTGGCGACCGACCGGCCGCGCGCGGCCGTGCAGCGCATCGTCGCGGCCGTGGACCTGTCGTGGGCCGCGGCACCGACGATCCGCGCGGCGGAACGCTGGGCCGAGCTGACCGGCGCCGAGCTGCGCATCCTCCACGCCGTCGAGCCGCCGCCGGTAGCGCTGGGATCGCTGCCCCAGGACGGCGCGACCCTGTTCCGCGCCATGGAGATGGCGGCGCGCCAGGTCCTCCTGCCGCTCATTACCCTGCCCCGCGCCGAGCTGGTCATTCACCCCGGACGCGCCGCCGCGGCCATCACCTCCGAGGTGACGCTCTGGCGCGCGGATCTCCTGGTCGTGGGGTCACACGGCAAGGGCTGGGTGGACCGGCTGCTCATCGGCAGCACGTCTGAGCGCCTGCTCCACGTCCTGCCCGCGCCGACGCTGGTCATTCCCGTCTCGCAGCCCGCGGAGGTCGACTCCGAGGCGGAGGTCGCGGTAAGCTTCACGGCGTGAGCCCCACCCGACGCTTCGAGCAGCTGCTCCAGGCCGGCATCGAGATCGCGCACGAGCACGAGCTCGACGCCGTCCTGCGCAAGATCGTGGAATCCGCCCAGGTGGTCGTCGGCGCGAAGTACGTCGCGCTCGGCGTGATCGGCCCCGACGGCACCACGCTCAGCCGGTTCGAAACCATCGGCATCAACGAAGAGCAGATGCGCGCCATCGGCCCCTTCCCGGTCGGCCACGGTATCCTCGGCGTGATCATCAAGGAAGGCCGGCCGCTGCGCATTCCCCGCATCAGCCAGCACCCCGGCAGCGTCGGGTTTCCGGCGCACCATCCGCCGATGGAAACGCTCCTCGGCGTACCCATCAAGGGCCGCGAGCACATCTACGGCGACCTGTACATGTCGGAAAAGGTCGACGGCGGCGACTTCACCGAGGACGACGAGCGCATCGCCGTGCTGCTGGCCGCGCAGGCCGCGGCGGCGATCGAGTCCGCCCAGCTGCTCGAGAGCCTGCAGACGCTCCATCGCCAGCGCGACCAGTTCTTCGCGATGATCAACCACGAGCTGCGCAACGCACTGACGGGCGTGTATGGGTGGGCCGAACAGCTGCTGCGGGCCAAGTCGCCGGCGTCGGCGGAGCGTGCGGGACGCGAGGTGTACGAATCGGCCGAACGGACGATCGCCCTGCTCAACAACCTGCTCGACCTCTCGCGGCTGGACGCCGGCAAGGTGCAGACGGTGTATCGGCGCGCCCGGCTGGCGGACATCATCGAACGGGCCATCGGCCAGGTGCGCACCCGCGCCGACGCGAAGCAGATCGCCATCCGCACCGAGCTGGCGGATGTGCCGGAGACGCTCGAGACGGACGCCCTCCGGCTCGAACAGATCGTCGGCAACCTGCTGTCGAACGCGGTCCGCCACGGACCCGACGGCGAGGACATCGTGGTCCGCGCCGAGCGTCTCGGCCCCGAGCTGCTGATCCACGTGATCGACCGCGGCAAGGGCATCGCGCAGGAAGACCAGCCGCTGATCTTCGAACCCTACATCCGGGTGGACCCCGAGTCGGGGATCGGGTCCGGGCTGGGGCTACCGGTCTCGCGGCGCATGGCGGAGCTGCTGGGGGGACGTCTCTCGGTCTCGAGCGACCCGGGCAAAGGGGCAACATTCACTCTGAAGATTTCTTCACAGTTCCCTTAGAATCGGCTCATACCCCCTTCTTATAGTTCCATTCATGAAAATCCTCGTGGTGGAGGACGACCGGAAGGTCGCCGGGTTCATCGAGCAGGGCCTGCGTGAAGAGGGCTATGCGGTCGACGTCGCCAACGACGGAGAAGAGGGCGCCACGCTCGCGCACGTGTACGACTACGACCTGGTCATCCTCGACGTCATGATGCCGAAGCGCACCGGGCTCCAGGTGGCCGGCGAGCTGCGCCGCGAGGGCCGCGGCATGCCGATCCTGATGCTGACGGCGCGCGACGCGACCGAGGACGTCGTGCGCGGCCTCAACGCCGGCGCCGACGACTATCTCACCAAGCCCTTCAAGTTCGATGAGCTGCTCGCCCGCGTGCGGGCGCTGGTGCGGCGCGGGGGCGCGTCGCGCACCGAGCTGCTCAGCCTGGGGCCGGTGTCGCTCGACCGCCTGAAGCACCGCGCGCACGCGAACGGCAAGCCGCTCAACCTGTCGCCCAAGGAATTCCACCTCCTCGAGCACTTCCTGCTGCACATCGACGAAGCGGTGCGGCGCACGGAGCTGCTGGAGAAGGTGTGGGACATGCATTTCGATCCGGAGAGCAACGTGGTCGACGTGCACGTGGGCAACCTGCGCCGCAAGCTGCACGAAGCGACGAACATGCAGATGATCGAGACCGTCCGGGGCGTGGGATTCCGGATGCGGCTTCCGGAGAACGGGAACTAGACGTCTTCCCGTTCGTGGAAGACGGGCACGGGCTCGTCGATCAGCCCGTGCCCGGCCGCGAACCCGCGGGTGAAGTGCCGCAGGTCAGTCCAGTCGGTGTATTCGTAGTCACGCGCCGTGTCGGTACCGGCGCCGACTTTCTTCATGATCCGCCGCATGACCAACCGCTTGAACAATCCATATCTCGAGAAGGGCACCGCGCCGGCGACGAACTTGATCACGCCGGGCACCCAGCCGCGCCGGAGCGTCGCGTTGCGCGCGATGCGGTCCAGGTTGCGCTGGGTGTCCGGGCTGTTCTCCAGGATGCCGAGGCAGACGACCACGAGCGCGGTCGGCTGCGCCGAGAGCAGGACGCGGTGGGCGGAGATCCAGCGCAGCACCGAGCGCTGCAGGCCACCCGCGTGCACCGACGCGGCGACGATCACCGCGTCGAACGGGCCCGGCCGGGCGCCACGGTTCGCGTACCGCGCATTGACGACCTCGACGCTCACCTCTTCGGCGCGCAGGGTCTCCGCCATCGCCTCGGCGATGCGCATCGTCTGTCCGTCGGTGGATCCGTAGAGAACCAGCACGCTGCCCATGGTGCCTCCCGCGCGCATGATGCATCCGCGCGGATGAAGCGCTCATGAATTCAGCAGGACGATCCGTGCCGCCTGACGATACGCGCGCTGGCGGTGCCAGGCGTGCTGCGCGAAGAGCGCCACGGCGAGTGTTTCCGCGGTGCGCCCCACCGGCAGGCACCAGGAGGGGAACGACGGCGCCCCGGCCAGGGCCGCCAGCAGCACGCCCGCGTTGAGCAGCGCGAACACCACCCACAGCCGCCGCGACGCCGAGGACGCGTCGTAGCTCGCGGCCCGCGGCAGCATCCAGAAGGCCGTGCCGATCACCAGCTGCACCATCCAGCCGACCAGCATCTGCTCCTGGTGCACGCCCAGGTGCGACGGCGCGAACGTCGGCCACCCGGTCGCCTTCCAGCAGAGAAACGCGAACCCGAGCACCGCGCCCGAGGCGAAGTGGATGAGCGCCAAGCGCAGCAGCCAGACGCTGACGCGCGGCATCAGCGGGCGATCACGCGGGGCCAGGCCAGGACGACGAACGACAGCGCGGCGGCCAACTGGAGCGCCGCCGACAGCACGACGAGCGGCGCGATGCCGGTACGGCCCAGGGCCAGCATCGGCTCGACCACGGCGCGCAGCAGCACGCCGGCATTGATGAAGGTGAAGCACGCCCAGCCGAGCCACGGGACCGCGCGCAGGTCCAGCGGCTGCTTGCGCGGAAACATCCAGTAGGCCACGCCGAAGATCATCTGCGTCGCCCATCCCATGACCAGCAGGTGCACGTACGCCGGCCGCGCCGCGCCGGCCCACGATTCGGCAAACGGGAACGCCGACACCAGCGCCAGCGCGAAGGCGAGGACCAGGTGCGCCAGGGCGGCGCGCAGGAAGAAACGCGTCAGGGTCGGCATGGCGGGAAACTACGCACGGCACCATCCACCGGCATGAATGGAGCTTCACGAACACTCCAGATGGCCTTCATGCGGCTCCCGGTAAAATCGGACCTGCGTATCCGAATTACCGACCCAAACCGGAGTGCCCAGATGTCACGGACCACGCTTCTCGTTCTCGCGGTCGCCGGTGTTGCCGGCGGCGCCGTCCTCGCCACCGTCACGACGCGCACGCCGCGCACCGAGGTCGTCGACTTCGGCGCCCGCCGCACGGCCACCACGCCGGCGTTCGACGCCCGCGTCCAGCCCGCGTCGGCGGCCAACGAGCGCACGTTCCGCATCCCGATCACCCACGACACGATCGAGATCGCCGACGGCACGAAGTACGAGGGATGGACGTTCGGCGGCACCGTGCCGGGCCCCGTGATCCGCGTGCGGCAGGGCGACCACGTGAAGGTGGTGCTCGTCAACCAGTCGCCGATGGGCCACTCGATCGACTTCCATGCGGCCCGCATCCCGATGAACCAGGCGTTCCGCACCATCAATCCCGGCGACTCGATCATGTTCGAGTTCGAGCCGCGCGATCCCGGCGTCTACATGGTCCACTGCGGCACGCCGCCGGTGCTGATGCACATCATGCAGGGCATGTACCTGCCGATCATCGTGGATCCGCGTGACGGGTGGCCCGGCCACGCCGACAAGGAATTCGTGGTGGTGCAGAGCGAGTTCTACGCGGGCGAAGCGCAGCACGGCATGGCCGCCATGGACTTCGACGCCGCGATGCACGCCAACGCGAGCTACGTGGTGTTCAACGGCCGCGCGAACCAGTACAAGGAAAACCCGCTTCAGGTCGACGAGGGCGACCGCGTGCGCATCTTCGTGGTGAACGCCGGTCCCAGCCTGCGCAGCGACTTCCACGTGGTCGGCGCGATCTTCGACCGCGTGTACGTGGACGGCAACCTGGATCGTCCGCTCCAGGGCGTGCAGACCGTCACGGTGCCGGCCGGCGGCGGCGCGGTGTTCGAGACGTCGTTCGAGCGCGGCCTCAGCGGTACGGGTGTCTACGCCTTCGTCACCCATTCGTTCGCCGATGCCTCGAAGGGCGCCGTCGGCCTGATCCAGGTCGGCCACCCGCAGCTCGCATCGATGCCCTCGCACTAGCATGCGCACCCGGTTCGCTTCCCTGCTGCTCCTCGCGCTCCTCGCGCCCGCTTCGGCGGGCGCGCAGGGCGCGCGGTGGGTTTCCCCGCGCGACAGCAGCACCTGGCTCGCCGGTTCGGGCCAGCTGCGCTGGCGCACGGAAGGCTGGTCGGGGTTCAACGCCGGCATGCCGGCGGCCGCCGACCACGACGATGTGTTCGGTCTCTCGCGCCTGCTGCTGCGCGGCGAGGCACGCGCCAGGGGATTTGCCGGCGCGGTCGTCGAGCTGAAGAGCAGCACCGGCGTGAGCCGCAGCCTCGCGGGCGGCCTGCGCACCGCAGACCAGGACGTCCTCGACGTGCAGCAGGCCTACCTCGAGGTCACGCCCCGCCTGCCGGGCGCGCGGCTCGCGCTGCGAGCGGGCCGCTTCGACCTCGCGCTGGGACGCGAGCGTCTCGTCAGCCCGCTCGACTGGGCCAACACGCGGCGCACCTTCCAGGGCGCCTCGGTGACGGCCGGCCGGCGCGCGTACGCGGTGATCGCGTTTGCCACGCGCCCGGTGATGATCCGCCGCACCCAGCCCAACCTGCCCGACTCGACCCGCGCGCTCTACGGCGTGCAGGTCGCGCGTGCCGGGGCGCACGGTCGCGTCGAGGCATACTGGCTGCGCAATGAATCGCGCACCGCCTCGGTGAACGGCACCGCCGGGTACGAGCGCCGTCATACCCTCGGCGCGCGCGCGCTCCGCTCGCCGGCGCCGCGGCACTTCGATGCCGACATCGAGGCGGCCTGGCAGACGGGGTCGATCGGCACCGGGACGGTGAACGCCTGGATGCTCGCGTCGCAGGCCGGGTGGACGTTCGGCGGCACGCGCGCGACGCGCGTCTACGCCGGGCTCGACCTCGCGAGCGGCGACGCCGCAGCCGGCGGCGACGTGGGCACGTTCAGCCAGCTGTTCCCGCTCGGCCACGCGTACCTCGGGTACATCGACATGCACGGCCGGCAGAACGTCGCCGACCTGAGCGCCGGCGTGTCGTCGCGACTCAGCCGGCGCGTGATTGTGCAGCTCGACGTGCACGATTTCCGCCGGATGCACGTGACGGACGCGATGTACGCGGTGGATGGATCGGTGAGCCGCGCCGCCGGCACGGCGTTGCCGTCACACGAAGGCACCGAGGCCGATGCGACCGTGCGCTGGTCCACGCCCTGGAGCCACCTCGCGCTCCAGGCCGGGGCGAGCGCCTACGTTGCCGGCGCGTTCCTCAAGCAGTCGGGGCCCGGGAGCAACGTGCAGTGGGTGTACACGCAGCTCACGATGGCGTTCTGAGGACGGGATGCTGAGCGGAACCGGGCAGTACGCGTTGCGGATGGTGCTCTGGCTCGCGGAGCGGCAGGATGCGTGGACGCCGACGGACGCGGCAGCGGCGTCGTTGTCGATTCCGCCGAGCTACCTGCCCAAGATCCTGCGCACGCTGGTCGAAGCGGGGGTCCTCGAGAGCCAGCGGGGACGCGGCGGCGGCGTGCGGCTCGCCCGCGACCCGGGC
>JADMIO010871562.1_pt1 | contig 12744 bp, 9 predicted proteins | sample 8958161 | NCBI WGS metagenome assembly JADMIO01 (sample SAMN16585339, study PRJNA669376) | soil metagenome | isolation source: Crop rotation soil | place: USA: Cullars Rotation, Alabama | collected 2011 | reverse complement strand
CGCGCGATCGGCGATGCCGCGGAGCTGCCACCGCCGTTCTCAACGATGATCGCCACCGCAATCGTTGGATTCTCGATGGGTGCAAACGCAATAAACAAGCCGTGGTGTCGATGCCGTTCTGCCACGTCCGCCTCGTTGTACACTGAATTCTGGGCAATCCCGATGACCTGGGCGGTGCCCGTTTTGCCCGCCATTTGATATGTGATGCCCTGGGCCAGGGCCTTGGCCGTGCCGTTGCGACCGTGAACCACCTCGTGCATGCCGTCATACACCGCATCCCAGTAGGCAGGCGGCGCCTCCACGGGTGCCAATGCAGGCTCCTCCACGGGCTCGCCATTCACGGCCATAACCATGCGCGGGACATGGCGCTGCCCCTTGCTTGCCATCACGCTGGTGGCAACAGCCAATTGCAGGGGCGAGGCCAGCATGTAGCCCTGGCCGATACCCGCACTAATGGTTTCGCCCGGATACCAGGACTGCCCCATGGCGTCGCGCTTCCAGCGTGTTGAAGGCAACACTCCCGGGCGCTCATTGGTGGTGTCAATATTAGTGCGTGCGCCAAAACCAAAGGGGCTCAGGTACTCCGCCATGCGATCAATGGTCAGGCGCCGGGCGAGGTCATAAAAGTAAACATCGCACGATTCGGATATAGCCAGTTTCATATTGACCCGGGCAGCGTGTCCGGTGCCGCGCAAGCGCAAAATCCAGTCGCGGTAGCGGCGCGAATCACCGGGCAAACTGTACCAGCCCGGGTCGGCCACGGTCGAATCCGGGGTTACCAGCCCCGATAGCAGGCCTGCCATCGCCATGAATGGCTTGATGGTCGAGCCGGGGGGATAAGTGCCCTGGATGGCGCGATTGAACAACGGGACATCCTTGGAGTCGCGCAGGGCGGCATAGTCCGCCGAACTTATGCCATTAACGAACAGATTGGTGTCGAATCCGGGTGTCGACACCAGGGCCAGCACCCCGCCGGTGCGAGGATCGATTGCGACTACGGCGCCACGTCGGTTACCGAGCGCATCGAATGCCGCGCGCTGCACGCGGTAATCCATGAACAGGGTGAGGTCCTTGCCTGGCGCTGGCGCGAAACGCTCCAGCACGCGCAACACCCGACCGTGCGCATTGCTCTCGACGTTTTGGTAACCCACATGGCCGTGCAGCAAATCCTCGTAGGACTTCTCCACGCCAACCTTGCCCATGTGGAACGTACCGCGATAATCGGTCTCGTCGAGCTGCTGGGCCTCCTGTTCGTTGATACGGCCAACATAACCCAGGGCGTGCGAGAATAACTCGCCGTGCGGGTAGTAACGCAGCAACTGTGCTTCCACGACGACGCCCGGCAGGCGGAAGCGATTGACTGCGAGCCGGGCGCGCTCTTCTTCGGTCAGGCGAAAACGCAACGGGACCGCCTCATACGGGCGACTGCGCTTGACCTTCTTGTGAAAGTTTTCCAGATCGCTCGCCGAAACAGGTATCAATTCCTGCAGTTCCGACAACGCGGTTTCCAAATCATTCACGCGCTCGCGCACGACCGAGAGAACGTAACTGGGCTGGTTGTCCGCCAGCAACACGCCATTGCGATCGTAAATAAGCCCGCGCCGCGGGGGCAACGGCTGCAATTGCACCCGGTTGCGCTCGGATTGCGTTCGGTAAATCTCGTACTCGGTAATCTGCAGCGTGTAATAGCGCATCAGGATCGCGCCGAGCGCCACCACCACCAGCAGGACCGCGATGACGGTGCGAATACCGTAGACCCGGGATTCAAGCTGCGGATCCTTTAAATCGAATTGCGATAGCATCTAAATGACTGGCCGAACCAGCACGGCAGTGAAGGCGAAAATCATTAGGCGCGATGATACGGGTGGTTGACGGTAATTGTCCAAGCCCGATACAACTGCTCGACCAACAATACTCGTACCAGAGGGTGTGGCAGGGTCAAATCGCTCAGCGACCAGCGCAGGTCCGCGCGCGCCAGGCAGGCCGGCGCCAGTCCATCCGGTCCACCAATCAGGAAGTTGTAGTTATCCCCCGACATTTGCCAACGCTCCAATTGTCGAGCCAGTTGTTCAGTTGAAAGTCGCTTGCCCGATACATCCAGGGCGATGACCCGCTCTCCCGGCGCAATGGCCTTGAGCATTTGCTCGCCCTCCACCGCACACAACTGCTGCGCGCCTGCGTCCTTGCCAAGCCGCGCGACAGGAATTTCGCGCCACACCAGCTGCAATTCCCGCGGCAGGCGCTTGCTGTACTCTGCAACGCCCTGGCTGACCCACGCAGGCATTCGGGTGCCCACCGCAATGACACTGATGCGCATCAGGTGCTGGCTTCAGGCACTGCCCAGAGGCGCTCCAGATCGTAGAAATCGCGAGTGGCGGGTAACATGACATGCACCACTACATCGCCGAAGTCCACCAGCACCCACTCGCCCGCGTCCTCACCCTCCACCCCAAGGGGACGCACGCCCTGCTGCTTGGCTTCCACGGCAACATGGTTGGCCAGCGATTTCACGTGGCGGTTGGAAGTGCCACTGGTGACGATGAGGTAATCCATCATATCCGTGAGCCCGCTGACATCGAGCGTTACGGTATTGACTGCTTTGAGATCGTCCAGCGCGGAGACGACAAACTGCGTGAACTGTTCAGCTTCCATGGGAGAGATGTGTTCTTGAGGTCATGACTGCCGTCCTGTTGTTTACTGATAAAGGTTGTGTGTTTGAATATAGTCCAATACCGTTTGCGGCAAGAGGTAGCGAGGCGAGCGTCCCGCTACCAGCAAATCGCGGATCTCGGTGGACGATATGGCCAGGGGACGCAATTCCTCAATCACGATCCCGCCTGCGCGTTGCTGCCGCAGCTCGCGTGGATCAGCGACGCGGTGTTGGTGCAGCCACTGCGCTACCGCACCCGTGCGCGGCAGCTGCCAGCCGGGCCGCGCAATGACGATAATGTGAGCCCACTCCAGTAATTCCTGCCAGCGATGCCATGCGTTGATTTCCAACACAGCATCGCACCCCATTACCATGCACAGGCCGAATTGCGCTTGGAGTTCGCCGCGCAATTCGATCACGCTGTCTATCGTATAGGACTTGCCCGCCCGCTGCAGTTCGCGGGCATCACATGCGAGGCGCGGCTCACCGGCGACGGCCAACTCAATCATGGCGGCGCGGTGCGCGGCACTGCAACAGGGCGCATCCCGGTGGGGCGGCTGTGCACTCGGCATTAACCGTAACTGCTCCAGCTGCAGCCTCTCCACCAGTTCCAGCGCGGAACGCAGGTGGCCGTAGTGCACGGGGTCAAAAGTGCCGCCAAAAACTCCCACGAGCTGGGAATGCGGCTGCGGCGACGCACTCAAGTGCGAATCTGCCCCTCGCCGAGCACCACGAACTTTTGCGAGGTAAGTCCTTCCAGACCGACCGGACCCCGGGCGTGCAGTTTATCGGTAGATATGCCGATCTCGGCCCCAAGACCATACTCGAAGCCATCCGCCAGGCGCGTGGAGGCGTTGACCATCACGGAACTGGAGTCCACCTCGCGCAGGAAGCGCATGGCCCGTCCATGATCGCGCGTGACGATGCTGTCCGTGTGTTGGGAGCTGTAGGTATTGATGTGTTCGATAGCCTGTTCCAGGCCCTCCACCACCCGCACCGCCAGCACAGGCGCCAGATATTCCTCGCGCCAGTCCTGTTCGCAGGCAGGCCTGGCCGCCGGCACTATCTGCTGAGTGCGCGCGCAACCACGCAGCTCCACACCGGCCTGGGCATACGCCTGCGCCAGGCGCGGCAGCACTTGCCCTGCCAATGACGCCGCCACCAGCAAAGTCTCCATGGTATTGCAGGTGCCGTAGCGTTGCGTCTTGGCATTGACGGCAATAGTGAACGCCATATCTTGATCGGCACCATCATCGATGTACACGTGGCATACGCCGTCCAGGTGTTTGATGACCGGAACCTTGGCGTCCCTGCTAATGCGCTCGATCAGTCCCTTGCCACCGCGCGGCACGATAACATCCACGTACTGTGGCATCGTAATGAGGTGACCCACTGCAGCGCGGTCCGCCGTAGCCACGACCTGCACTGTGGCCTGCGGTAATCCGGCAGCCTGCAGGCCCTGCAGCAGGCAGTCGGCAATCGCGCAATTGGACGCGAGCGCTTCCGAGCCCCCGCGCAATATTGTGGCATTTCCGGATTTGAGGCAGAGACTGGCTGCTTCCACGGTCACATTGGGCCGCGACTCATAAATGATACCGATGACGCCTAATGGCACGCGCATGCGACCCACCTGGATGCCACTGGGCATACTGCGCAAATCAGAGATGGTTCCCACCGGGTCCGGCAGCGCGGCCACCTGCCGCAGGCCCGCCAGCATTGTGTCGACGTGCGCCGGCGTCAGCTTCAGGCGATCCAGCAGCGGGGCTTCCAGAGCGTTGGCACGGCCGCGCTCCAGATCTTGCGCGTTGGCGTCGGCCAGGCGGGCGCGCGCACCATCGAGCGCATCGTGGATTGCCAGCAGGGCATGATTGCGCACCGCGGTCGGCGCGGCCGCGACGTTACGCGACGCCGCACGCGCGGCGCTACCCAACTCGGCCATATATTGATCAACGTTCATGGCTTACCAATTCTGCCCAACGCAAAGCGGCGATTATACCTGATCGCTTACGGCGATGTGCTAAGCTCAGGCCGGAAATTGTCTCGGGAAATACCATGGCCGCAGAACCGAACGTGGAGTTTTTTTACGATTGCTCCAGCCCATGGACGTATTTCGCGTTCACGCGAATCATTCCCCTGATGGAGCGACTGCGTCTGCCAATTCACTGGCGCCCCATGCTGGTAGGTGGCGTCTTTAACGCCGTCAACCAGGGGCTCTATGCCGCCCGTGAGGCCATGTTCAACGACATTCACAATCCGCGCATGAAATATTATGTGAAGGATATGCAGGACTGGGCGCGGCTCTGCGGCGTGCGCGTTGACATACCCGCGGGGCATCCAATCAGCAGCGTGAGAGCCATGCGTGGCGCCTTTTTTGCGCAGGAGCACGACAAGTTGCTCGCGTATTCACGGGCCGTTTTTGAAGCGTACTGGGGAGGCGTTAATCCAGATATCGCCAGCGACAGCGTACTGGACGCGATTTGCACGCGCGTGGGCATGGATTCCAAAAACTTCTTCAACGCCATCAGCAGCCAGCACTACAAGGATTTGCTGCGCCGCAATACCGACGAGCTTATCGCGCGCGGCGGTTTCGGCTCGCCAACCATTTTTATCAACGGCGATGATATGTATTTCGGCAACGATCGCCTGGAACTGGTCGCGTACCGATTGCAGTTGTTACTGGCAGAAGGCTGACGCGATTTTCGTGCGCTGTTGCATCACCCGACCCACCGCAGCCTGAATCTGCTGACCGCCAACGAACAGCGGGCACATGGCCCGCCGTTGCGTTTGCGCTCGCATCGAATTAAAGCGCCGCTGCATTCTCCGCCAGATAGGCGGCAACACCTTGCGGAGACGCATTCATACCCTTGTCTCCCTTGTTCCAGCCCGCCGGACACACTTCGCCGTGCTCGTCCGTAAACTGCAGGGCTTCCACCAGACGAATCAACTCATCGATATTGCGTCCCAGCGGCAGGTCATTCACCAACTGCGCACGCACCGTACCGGCGGGGTCGATGATGAAAGCGCCACGGAAAGCCACGCCACCGGCAGTTTCCACGTCATAAGCGCGACAAATATCGTGATTGATATCAGCCGCCATGGTGTAACCGACGGCGCCAATACCGCCGTCCTTCACCGCCGTGTTGCGCCACGCATTGTGCGTAAACTGGGAGTCGATGGACACAGCCACCACCTCGACACCCAGCGCGCGGAATTTATCCATACGGTGATCCAGGGCAATCAGCTCTGACGGACATACGAAGGTAAAATCCAGCGGATAAAAGAAGACCAGACCGTATTTGCCTTTCATCGCCTTGGAACGCTTGTAGGAATCTACAATTTCTCCGTTGCCGAGAACCGCCGCGACGTCAAAATCCGGTGCCGACTTACCAACTAAAACGCCCATGCATTTATACTCCCATTTCCAGTTTATCGATGTGCGCCACCCCAGGGGGCGACGCGCCTAGGCGAGGATAATACACAGCCTGCTTGATACGGCCTATTTAAATGTGCGAATGGTTTTAATAGCGAACGACTATGCTCGCAATGACATTAACCGGCTGTCTGGGCAGCTGCAGAACCTTTGATAAGAGTCTGCAATTCCCCGTTCTCATACATTTCGGTAACGATGTCGCAACCCCCGATAAGTTCGCCGTCCACCCACAATTGCGGGAAGGTCGGCCAATTCGCATATTGCGGCAGCGTAGCGCGGATTTCGGGATTACTAAGGATATCCACATAGGCGAATCGTTCTCCACAGGCCATCAAGGCCTCCACAGTGCGCGCGGAAAAGCCGCATTGTGGCTGATTCGGGGAACCCTTCATGTATAACAGTATCCGGTTGCTGGCGATCTGTTCTTTGATTGTCTCGATAATGTCCATCTCTTGTCCTGTCTCGTGGTAGTCCACATGTGTTTTGCACCAGATCTTCAGTTTAACCCAAGACCACCCTAAATTGCTCCTGTCAGTTCGCATGGATTGCCAATCCTTTTCAATGCCGCTATAGTTACTGGTTTCGAGGCAGCTCCCGCTGCCTTTTTGCGTTTTTGGGAGAACGGAATCATGTCGGCCCTGATGCAGACTTACGCCAGATTGCCCGTGACATTCAGTCATGGCGAGGGAGTGTACCTTTACGACACGGAAGGGCGGCGCTACCTGGACGGCATTGCCGGCATCGCCGTAAACGGACTTGGCCACGCCCACCCCGCCGTGACAGCGGCCATCCGACAACAGGCTGACAAGCTGGTCCACAGCTCCAATCTCTACCGTATCGAGGCACAGGAAAAACTCGGCGCCGCGCTGGCGCAGGTAGCGGACATGGAAAACTGCTTTTTTGGCAATTCCGGCGCGGAAGCCAACGAAGCCGCTATAAAGCTCGCGCGCCTGTACGGCCACCACCGGGGCATCAAAAAGCCCGCAATTGTAGTGCTTGAAGGCGCATTCCACGGTCGCACACTGGCGACACTGAGTGCGACTGGAAACCGCAAGATACAGGCCGGCTTTGAGCCCCTGGTCACCGGTTTTGTCCGTGCGCCACGTAATGATATCGAAGCACTGCGCCAGATAGCCGCAAATAATCCCGATGTAGTGGCCTTCCTGGCGGAACCAATCCAGGGTGAAAGTGGCGTCATGATGCTGGATGCGCAATACCTGCGCGCAGCGCGACAGATTTGCGCCGAGCATAATTGGCTATTCATGCTCGATGAGGTGCAGACGGGCAACGGTCGCACGGGTTCCTATTTCGCCTACCAGGGCCTGGACCTGGCGCCTGATGTGGTTACTACGGCCAAAGGCCTCGGCAACGGCGTCCCGATCGGCGCCTGTCTGGCTCGTGGCACGGCGGCGCAGGTGTTGGGTGCGGGCCAGCATGGGTCTACCTTCGGTGGCAATCCATTGGTCTGCGCGGCTGGACTGGCTGTGGTGAATGCCATCGTGCAGGAGCGGCTGTGTGACAACGCCATACAGATGGGGTCACTGATTACCGAGACCCTGCATAAGGACCTGGGTAGCGCGCCGCAGCTCAAGGAGATTCGCGGCAAGGGACTCATGCTCGGCATCGAGTTGCACAAGGATTGCGGCGAATTGGTCCAGCGCGCATTGGAAGCCGGCTTGCTGATCAATGTCACAGGCGGCAACACAGTGCGCCTGCTGCCGCCGCTGGTGATCAACGCACAGGAAGCTCGCGATCTGGCCAGCGGCGTTGCTGCGCTGATCCGCAACTTCAGCTGATTAGTTCCCAACACGTTACCAGGACAGGACTGACCATGTCGGATACTCGGCACTTTTTGACGCTTCTGGATTTCAGCCCGGCCGAGTTAATGCAACTCATTCAACGGGCCATTGCCATGAAGCACGCACACAGGGACGGTGCCGATCAGCGTACGTTTCCCGGAGCAGTGCTGGCGATGATTTTCGCCAAATCATCGACGCGCACGCGGGTCTCCTTCGAAGCCGGCATGGCGCAATTGGGAGGCCACGCCATGTTCCTGTCCCCACAGGACACCCAACTGGGCCGCGGCGAACCTGTGGAGGACACTGCGCGAGTGATCTCTTCGATGGTGGATATCGTGGTCATTCGCACATTCGGACACGACATCGTGCAACGCTTCGCCAAGCATTCGTCGGTGCCGGTGATCAACGCCCTAACCGACGACTATCACCCCTGCCAGTTGCTGGCGGATATGCAGACCTGGGTCGAACACCGCGGCAGCATCGCCGGCAAGGCTGTCTGCTGGGTCGGGGATGGCAATAATATGTGCCAGTCCTATATCAACGCCGCCCGCCAATTTGATTTCGAACTGCGCATCGCCTGTCCGCCGGGGTTTGAACCAAACAGCGAGCTGCTGCGGACCAACAAGGACAGAGTACGAATTGAGCATGACCCTGTGCGGGCCGCACGGGATGCCGATCTGGTGGTGACCGATGTGTGGGCGTCGATGGGTCAGGAAAGCGAGCAGCGCGAACGCGCCCAACTGTTCGCTCCCTATCAGGTCAACAGTGAACTAATGAGCGTGGCTGCCAGTGACGCTCTTTACATGCACTGCCTGCCTTCCCACCGCGGGGAAGAGATCAGCGCAGAATTGATGGATGCGCCCGATACCGTGATCTGGGATGAAGCGGAGAACCGGCTGCATGCGCAAAAGGCGCTGATGGAGTCCCTGCTGGTCGCCAACCGAGGGTGAAAAGCCGATTCAATCGGCCTTGTTATGGTTTTCTGTGCGAGCGCTACGCTCACAAATAATAATTCGATATAGGGCTTTATTTTTTTATAAGAATTAAATTCATAGCCGCGTTGTCTTCGGCCACCAGCCCGCCAAAATGCTCCTCCGCAAGCAGATCAAGGCCTGCACCGTTAGTAGGTGCAGACCCACTTAACTATGTACAACTTATCCACAAATTAAACCCAGGCTAATCCCTTGCATTGCACCCCGACCCGCATTATCTTGTAGTTGAGTGAAGCGTATACCCCTACATGTTGGGTATTGCGGCTAAAAAAAGAACAAAAAAATTCTGATAATTAGCCGCTGAAGCAGGGATTCCTCCCGACCACCGCCACAGGGACAAGCTCCCATTGCATGGCGGCGTACCGTGGGTATAGAAGCTTTGCCAAGCGGTCACCCAATAAGCCAAGCCGGCACTTCGGAGCAAACATGCAGACAGAGATCAACCAGGGCGGCCCTTCCGCCGAAACTACCAACCCTCGACCGGAGTCTTCTATTTTCAGCGGCGCCATCGCCGCCACCGCGCCGGGGCAACTGCGCGTCATCAAACGCAATGGCACGGTAGTACCCTTTGAAGCCAGCAAGATCGCGGTAGCCATCACCAAGGCATTCCTCGCGGTGGAAGGCGGCACTGCAGCGGCATCCAGCCGTATTCACGAAACGGTGGCCAAACTGACGGAAATGGTGACCGCCATCTTCCAACGCCGCATGCCCTCCGGCGGCACTATCCACATCGAGGATATACAGGATCAGGTGGAACTGTCCCTGATGCGCTCCGGTGAACACAAAATAGCCCGGGATTATGTGATCTACCGGGAACAGCAGGCGCGCAAACGCGCCGCCAAGCAGGCCCTGTCTCCCGCCACCCAGGCAGCTGCAGGCAACATCACCGTCGTGCAGGCAGATGGCAGCCGCGCGCCGCTTGATCTCGACCGCCTGCACACGATTGTCAATGAGGCCTGTTTCGGCCTGTCTGATGTCAGTGAAACCGAAATTCTGGACGAGGCCCTGAAGAATCTTTACGACGGGGTCAGCCAGGACGAGTTGAGCACATCATTGGTCATTACTGCCCGCACCATGATCGAGCAGGAGCCCAACTATACCTTTGTCGCTGCCCGTCTGCTGTGTGACAACCTGCGCGCGGAGGCACTGAAATTCCTGGGCGTGGCCGTTAGCGCCACCCAACACGACATGGGCACGTTGTACGCCAGGGCATTGCCGGCTTATGTGGCAAAAGGCGTCGCACTGGAATTGCTGGCGCCCAAATTGCAGGAGTTCGACCTGGAGAGATTGGGTCGGGCGCTGCTGCCCGAGCGCGACCTGCAGTTCACTTATCTCGGCCTGCAGACGCTGTACGACCGCTATTTCATTCACAGCAACAACACACGCATCGAATTGCCGCAGATATTTTTCATGCGCGTGGCGATGGGGCTGGCGGCGGAAGAAGAAGACAGGAATGCGAGAGCGATTGAATTCTATCAGCTGCTGTCTTCTTTCGACTACATGAGTTCCACGCCAACGCTGTTCAACGCTGGCACCCTGCGCCCACAGTTGTCCTCCTGCTACCTCACCACAGTCCCGGACAACCTGTATGGCATTTACGGCGCCATCCAGGACAACGCCATGCTGTCCAAATTCGCCGGCGGACTGGGCAATGACTGGACACCGGTGCGGGCGCTGGGCGCTTACATCAAGGGCACCAACGGCAAATCGCAGGGCGTCGTGCCATTCCTCAAAGTGGTCAACGACACTGCAGTTGCGGTGAACCAGGGCGGCAAGCGCAAGGGCGCCGTGTGCGCCTACTTGGAGACCTGGCACCTGGATATTGAAGAGTTTGTGGAACTGCGCAAGAACACGGGCGATGACCGCCGCCGCACCCACGACATGAATACCGCCAACTGGATACCGGACCTCTTCATGAAGCGGGTGTTCGATGGCGGCGACTGGACACTGTTTTCTCCCAACGATGTCCCGGACCTGCACGACCTGTATGGCAAAGCCTTCGAGGAACGCTATATCCAGTACGAGGAGATGGCCCGAAACGGCAAGCTCAAGCTGTTCAAGACGCTCAAAGCGGAAAACTTGTGGCGCAAAATGCTAGGCATGCTGTTCGAGACCGGCCATCCGTGGATGGCCTTCAAGGACCCCTGCAACTTGCGCTCACCGCAGCAACACGTGGGTGTCGTGCACTCTTCCAACCTGTGCACCGAAATTACGCTCAATACCAACAAGGATGAGATTGCCGTATGCAACCTGGGCTCTGTGAACCTGCCCCAGCACATCGATGAGAACGGCCTCAACCTGGAGAAACTGCAGCGAACCGTGCGTACCGCGGTGCGCATGCTGGATAACGTGATCGACATCAATTACTACTCGGTGCCCCAGGCCGAGACGTCCAATTTGCGCCATCGGCCGGTAGGACTCGGCCTGATGGGCTTTCAGGACGCGCTGTACAAGAAGCACCTGGCCTACGGTTCTGATGCGGCTGTGGAGTTTGCGGATCATTCCATGGAAGCCATCAGCTATTACGCAATCCAGGCGTCCAGCGAATTGGCGGTGGAGCGCGGTGCCTATTCCAGTTACCAGGGCTCGTTGTGGAGCCAGGGTATCTTCCCACTCGATTCACTGGACCGGCTGATTGCCGAACGCGGAGAGAAATACATCCACGTCGACAAGAGCCAACGCCTCGACTGGACATCCCTGCGCGCGATGGTAAAGACGCAGGGCATGCGCAACTCCAACGTGATGGCCATTGCGCCCACTGCGACAATCGCCAACATTACCGGGGTCTCGCAATCCATAGAGCCGACCTACCAGAACTTGTACGTCAAATCGAATCTGTCGGGCGAGTTCACTGTGGTCAATCCCTATCTGGTGAATGATCTCAAAGCGCGCGGATTGTGGGATAAAGTCATGGTAAACGACCTGAAATACTACGACGGCAGCGTCCAGGCCATCGACCGCATTCCGGCGGACCTGAAGGCTATTTACTCAACCGCTTTCGAGGTAGAGCCACGCTGGCTGGTTGAATCGGCCAGCCGTCGCCAGAAGTGGATAGACCAGGCGCAATCACTGAACCTGTACATCAACAACGCCAATGGCAAGAAGCTGGATATCACCTATCGGATGGCCTGGTTCAGCGGCCTGAAAACCACCTACTACCTGCGCTCGCTGGCAGCTACTGGTACGGAGAAATCCACCATCGATACCGGGACCCTGAACGCGGTTTCAAAAGGGGAAATAGGCGGGCCAGCAAAAGTGCCGCTGGCTTGTTCGCTGAGCGACCCGGACTGCGAGGCTTGTCAGTAGGCGCGGGCACGGAATCGCTAAAATCATGACTTCACCAAAAATCCAGGAAATGAAAGAGATGTTAAGTTGGGACGATTACCATAAGGAAGATGCGGCACCGGCAGTCGCGGCCGCAGCCGTGAATATGACGCCGCCGCAGGCAGCCATGCCGGAAACTGAAGCAATGCCAAAGGCGGTACAGGTTGTCACCAAACCTGCCGAGGTGCAGGGCCATGCTGAAGTGGCGCCAGGCCTGGAAGAACTGGAAATGGGCGCGGCCAGAGTTTCGGTAGACGAAAAAGCCATGATCAACTGCCGGGCCGACCTCAACCAATTGGTACCCTTCAAGTACGACTGGGCCTGGCAGAAGTACATCGATGGTTGTGCCAACCACTGGATGCCCCAGGAAATCAACATGACCGCCGATGTGGCCACCTGGAAAGATCCCGAGGGCCTGAGCAATGACGAGCGCCGTATCGTCATGCGCAACCTGGGCTACTTCTCTACGGCCGACTCACTGGTGGCTAATAACCTGGTGCTGGCCATTTACCGCTTGATCACCAATCCTGAATGCCGCCAGTACCTGCT
>JADMIO011210388.1_pt1 | contig 12746 bp, 14 predicted proteins | sample 8958161 | NCBI WGS metagenome assembly JADMIO01 (sample SAMN16585339, study PRJNA669376) | soil metagenome | isolation source: Crop rotation soil | place: USA: Cullars Rotation, Alabama | collected 2011 | reverse complement strand
GCCGCGACTTCAAGTCACGTGAATTCCAAGCTTCGGATCCCACTGTGCTGGAAAGCGGATGACCGGAAGCGGATGAACTGGAAGACGAAATCGGGGAAGCGACGGGCGCAAGGGGTTTGACCACCGCCACCTCGGATGTCGCAGCGGGCGGGTTGGGAATGACGGGCACAGTCGCCCGGACGGGTGCAGGCGGGAGGTTGCGGGAAGCTGTATTGGAAGGCTGGGATGGAACGGCTGACGGGTGAACCGGATGTCCATTACGCCATAACACCCATACGAGGCCGGCCAGCAAGGCGATGGCGGCAAGGAAATAGAGCGCGCCGCCGGAGGACTTGCCGGCGCGCCGCTGGTTTTGCCTGTCACGGAACCGCACAGGCGGAGTGAGCCATAAACGAAAGCGCAAATCCGGCAAAAAATGCGAAATGACGCCGGGCTTGCACTGAAGCGGGAGTTGTCCATCCTAGCGTCCGTTGTTGCATGGACGCTGACAAACTCAAATCACTGGAAATCAACCGGGAGGACAAGCGCCGGTCGAGCGGTGCGCTCTGGGGCATTTTCATTGCCGTGCTGCTGATCGCCGGAGTGGTGATTTTCTACGCCATTCCGCGAACCCAGGACGCCACCCGGACCAACAAGAACGGCCACCCGACCGGACAAAACGGGGGGGCATCCCCCAATTCCGGAACGTCCAATGCGCCGGGCGCGGTGAATTATGCGAAGTCACCCGTGGGCGTGACCGGCTCGGTCCTGACGGCACCCGGGTATATCATTAACCGCGAGCGGATCGAGGTCAGCCCGCGTTTTATGGGGGTCGTGCGGTGGATTGGGGTGAAGAAGGGTGATGCGGTGACCAACGGACAGATTGTGGTGCGGCTGGATGACGCAGAGTATAAGGCGCAGTTGCGGCAGGCAGAGGGCCGGCTGGCCGCCGCGCGGGTGGCGATCTCCAAGGCGGAACTGGATTATGACCGGGCGAAGCGGCTGGTTTCCGCAGCAGTGGAGATGACGAAAACCGAGGACGATGCCCGGCTGGCGCTGGAACAGGCGCGCGCGGCGACTTTGGAAATCGAAGGACAAATCCAGCTGATCAACACCTATCTGGACTGGACGATCATCCGCTCGCCGATCAACGGCGTGGTTTTGGAGAAACTGGTGGATTCAAACGAGCTGGTGACGCCGCAGAGCTTTGGCGGGACGCGCGGGCCCAGCACGGCGCTCATCGCGGTGGGTGATCCGCAAGATTTGCAGGTGGACCTGGATATCAACGCAACATCCATCGGCAAGGTGCATCCCAACCAGAAGTGCAAGGTCACCCCGGAAGCGTATCTGGACCGGCAATATGACGGCTACGTGGTGGAAGTCGCGCCGGAGGGGAATCGGCAGAAGGGCACGTTGCAGGTGAAGGTCCAGATACTGAATCCGGACAAGTATCTGACCCCGGAATTGAGCGCGACGGTGGATTTCTTGAAGGAATGAGGAAGTAAGATCAAAGTCTCCAAGGACAAAATTCAAAGGAAGGACCAAGGGAAAAGGTCCATTGATCTTTCGGAATGGTGAGCGAAGTTGTCCCGGCAGACGGCTTTGGCTGGCATGGGGGGACCGGGATGATGCCAAACCGGTCAATGGGGTGTCGCCGGTGACTGCACCCAAAGGACTAGTACGGTGAAAAACCATTAGTTGCATTTTTGGAGGAGCCGTGGCAATGGTATCGCGCGGTCCGAAAAACGATTTTCTCCGCTCAGGTGAGTGGAGCGCGGGCGTGGGCGACAAATAGCGTGTGTTTGCCCACGCCCGTGTTGTTTTTAAGGGGCAAGGTCGAAACCGCCAAAAGCGGACGGAAAGGAAGGTCAGGCAAACCTGTGCAAGGCTGTGCAAACCAATTGAAGGCATCAGAGGCCGGGCAAACGACGATGATGGCCACTCCCACATCCCCGCGAATCCGGCTGGAATCCGGGCCAATCAAGGCGAATCAAACCGAATCAAGGGCCAGTGGGAGACAGGAGCCAGAAGTTGGAATGGGGAGGCATTGCTTGAAACTGTCAACAAGGTTCGATGTTACCGTAAATCCGACTGGATCAAACCAAATCAGATCGATCAAAGCGGTAAACAGGAGCTGACAGGATGAACAAGATGAACAGGATTACCGGAGCGGCAGGTGCAGACGCAAAAGCCCGGGAATCCGACCAAATCAAGGGGGATCAAACCGAATCAAACCAAATCCTGGGTTCGAAGAATGGGAATCGCAGTTGTCATTTCCCCTGCCCCGCGTTTAATTCCGTTCATTGACCTATGACACGGCAGCAAATGCTAGACCTCTATTTCATGGATGCGCGATGCAAGCTCATCGAAATCGCCGCCTTTCTGGACCGGGTGGAACGGGCGGGCGGCGAGGCGGATTTCCGGTTGGAGGCGTTCCGGCAGGCGATGAAGCACCTGGCGGGCAATGAACCCAAGCGCGCCGAGCAAGTCTTGCTGGCGTTCAGCGACCCGACAACGGAGCCGATCGCCAAGGCACCGGGCAAAGGGGCTTGCGGGGCATGGCCCGGTAACGAATAACATTAAGAACCTCCCCCATGCGTTACATCGAGCCTCACGGTCACATGGTCAGCCGGGTGACCAATGATTATCAGGACATGATCACCGCCGGGTGCGCGGCGGTGTGCGAGCCGGCCTTCTGGGCGGGATATGATCGCAGCGGGGTGCAGGGTTTTCATGATTACTTCTGCCAGCTCACGGATTACGAGCCGAAGCGGGCGGCGAAGTATGGCCTGCCCCACTACTGCTGGTTGTGCATCAATCCGAAGGAATCCGAGGATGTGAAGCTCGCGGAGGACGTGATTTCGATCATTCCGCAGTTTCTGGACAAGCCCAACGTCCTGGGCATCGGCGAGATCGGCCTGAACAAGAATTCGCGCAACGAATTGAAGGTGCTGGAATTGCATGTGGCGCTGGCGGAGAAGCATGACCAACTGGTGCTCGTCCACACGCCGCACTTGGAAGACAAGCTCAAGGGGACACGGCTGATTCTCGATGTGTTCAAGAACCATCCGAAGATCCGGCCGGAGCGGATCATCATTGATCACGTGGAAGAGCATACGGTGAAGCCGGTGCTGGACCGGGGGCATTGGGCGGGCATGACGCTTTATCCGATCAGCAAATGCACTCCGGCGCGGGCAATAGATATTCTGGAAGTTTATGGCCGCGAACGGCTTTGGATGAATTCCGCGTGCGATTGGGGTGAGAGCGTGCCGCTGGCGGTGCCGCATACGGCGATTGAAATGCGCCGCCGCGGCTGGGCGGCCAAGGCGATTGATGAAGTGGTGTATCAAAACCCCATCCGTTTCATGAGCCAGTCACCCAGGTTCAAAGCTCCAGTCGAATGAAAGAACCGCGCCGCCATGGTATTTTTCCCCATTGCCAACCCCCGGTTCCTCTGGCAATGAAGCGCGACTTTATGTGGCACTGTTTCACCCGGTTTTTGAGGCATTTACCCTTGCTGGCCCTGGCCACTGGCGGGATGGGTTGCGCAACGGCGGCAACCGATTCCAGTGCCGGGGCGGGCCTTTCCTGGAAGGCGCACTTCGCCGGATTGCCGGCCCTGACCGCGAATGCCAACACCGCTAAGCTGCGTGAGATCTGGTCCATGCCGGAAAGCCTCAAGTTTCGCGACGCCCTGACCGCCAAGCTGGCGGGCGAACAAGGCACCAAGGCCACTGGCATCGTTGCGACATTGCTTGCTGATCTCCCGGGCGGGGAGGCATTGATTGAGTATCACGGCCAGCAAGGTGAACTCGTGGTGGCCCTGGCGGCGGACGAAGCCCGCCATTCGCTCTGGTCCAGCAACCTTTCGGCGCTCGTCACCAGCCTCAACGCCCCTGCCCCGAAAGCGCATAAAGATGGCTGGTCCACGGACCGGACAGACTTGGGGGAACTGGTTTCCTTTGATCGTGCCGATGGCTGGATCGTGCTGGGCATCGGCAAAAAATCGCTGCCACGCCACAAAGCCCTGCTCGCGGCCATCAAAAAGAACGGACGCATACCGGCATTGGCTGCAGATCGCTGGCTGGAAGGCGAAGTGGACCTGGCCTGGCTCAACCAAAGCAAAGGACTGGGCCTGCCCGGACAATTGCCGCGGGCGAGGTTCTCGCTTTCCAGCACCGGCGAAATCACCCGGACCACCGGAACGCTGGACTATCCCAAACCCGTGGACTGGCGGCCAGAGCCCTGGACCATTCCAACCAACACCATCCGGGAGCCGATCAGCTTCACCGCTGCCAACGGAATCGGGCCGTGGCTGGCTCAATTCAAGGCGGTGCAAGACTTGAAATTGAAGACGGTGCCTACGCAATGGTTTGCCTGGGGGCTGCCCGACATCCCCGTGGGATTCTATGCGGCCTTTCACACGGACAACGCAACGAACACCGCCCAGCATCTCGCCCAGGCGCTGCCGCCAGTCTTGACGTCGAATCTCCTTTCGGAACCTGTTGGAGAGTTATTCTGGCGCTCCAACCGGGCGGAACTCGTCTGGCAGGGATTGCCGTTGATGCTGCCATTGCTCGCCCCCTTGAGGGAAGCGAATGGAGACTATGTGTTTGGCGGAATGGTGCCCCAGAGTCAAAAGGCGGGAATGATCCCCGAACCGCTCACCGCCCAGATCCAAGGACGGAATGATCTGGCGTACTATGATTGGGAAATCACCCAGTTCCGCCTGGCGCAATGGTCACAATTCCTGCAACTGGTCCCCCTGTTCACCAAGATCGGCCAGGCGCGGGGAGATAAAACCGGCCAGCAATGGGTGGCGGCAATCGCTCCAAAACTCGGCAACACCGCCACGCAAATCACCCGCGTGTCGCCCACGCAATTTGCATTCCGGCGCAGTTCACACCTCGGCTTGAACAGCATTGAGTTGATTCTGCTGGCACGATGGATTGATGGCACAGAGCAGTTGGGCATGCAGATAAAGCCCCGCAAGCCGGCCGGGTCGCCGCCCGCACCGCCCAAGCCGTGATCGCCATGCTGAAGCTGGGCGTCAACATTGATCACGTTGCCACCGTCCGGCAGGCGCGCTATCGCGGCTTGAAACACGGTGAACCCGATCCGGTGGCCGCAGCAGTCATTTGTGAAAAAGCCGGCTGCCATGGCATCACTGCGCACCTGCGCGAAGACCGCCGGCATATTCAAGACCGGGATGTCTGGCGGTTGCGCGAAGAGATTGCGACCCGCTTGAACCTGGAGATGGCCAATATTCCGGAGATCGTGAACATCGCGCTCAAGCTCAAGCCGGAGATTGTATGCCTGGTGCCCGAACGCCGCCTGGAAGTGACGACCGAGGGCGGCCTGGATGTGGTGAAACACGAAAAGCAACTGCGCATGACCCGCCAGCGCATGAATGACACCGGCATCGAGGTGAGCCTGTTCATCGCGCCCGAGCCACGGCAGGTCGAGGCGGCGGCGCGCACGGGCAGCCAGTTCATCGAATTGCACACCGGCGCGTTTGCGGAGGGATTCGCCAGCGCACGACGGCGTGCGGCTGAGTTGAAGCGATTGGTCCGCGCGGCGGAACTGGCCCACTCCCTTGGATTGCAGGTCAACGCGGGCCATGGGCTCAATTACGAAAACCTTTCCGCGCTGCATGCCGTGCCACACCTGGTGGAATTGAACATCGGGCACAGCATCGTGAGCCGCTCGGTGTTCACAGGACTCGGGCCAGCGGTGAAAGAAATGCTGCGTTTGATGCGCGGCTACCCGGGATGATCCTTGGCACGGGCATTGATATCACGGAGGTGGCGCGCATCGGCGCGTCGTTCGAGCAGTTCGGAGAACGCTTCCTCCAGCGCATCCTGCGACCGGACGAAATCACCTACTGCCTCTCCCACAAGCACCCTGCCCCGCACCTCGCGGCGCGTTTTGCGGCGAAGGAAGCGATCTCGAAAGCCTTCGGGACGGGCATTGGCACGGAGCTTGGCTGGCAGGACATCGAGATCGTGCGCAAGCTCAGCGGCGAGCCGCGGGTGTTACTGCATGGGAAGGGACTGGAACTGTTGCGCGCACGGGGTGGACGGACGATGCACCTGAGCCTCACGCACACGGTGAATTACGCAGCGGCGGTGGCGATCCTGGAAGATTGAAGCCCGAACCGTTTCCCGGGCCGTGCCTTACTTGATATGCACGCCCACGTGCTTCATGTCGTTAAGCGCCTTCTCGGTATCTCCCGGCTTTTGTTCGAGACCGCGGCAGCCATCCTTGACGACATGGACGTTGAATCCTTCGCGCTTGCAGTCGAGCGCGGTGAATTTCACGGTGAATTCCGTGGCCAGGCCGACGATGTAGACGTCCGTGACCTTGTTTTCCTTAAGGTAGGCGCGCAGGCCGGTCTCCCGCAGATTGCCGTTGTCGTACATGCCGCTGTAGCTGTCAATCTGCGGATCCACGCCCTTTTCAAAAATCTTCTGAATCTTGCCGGTCTCCAGGCCCGCCACGAACTCCGCGCCGGAACTGCCCTGGACGCAATGATCGGGCCAGAGCAGTTGCGAACCGATGTCGAGGCCGATGCGCTCGCCGACCGCATGTCCAGGATGCGCGGAAGCGAAGCTGCAATGCCCTTCGGGATGCCAGTCCTTCGTGGCCACCACCAGCTCGAAGTCTTTCTGCAGCTTGTTGATCACCGGCACGATCTGGTCGCCGTGCGGCACGGGCAGCGCGCCGCCGGGTACAAAATCATTCTGCACGTCCACGATGACGAGCGCCTTCGGATGGGACTTAAAGAGACCAAACATGGGCTAGCTGTAGCGGGAAACCGGATGCGTGTGGAGAAAAACTTGGTGGCAGGGCCGTTTTTTAGCTGAGTTTTCCCTTTTGACGGCTGTGCCAACCGGGCCTAGCGTCTCGACTTCAACAACACAACCTCACAACCGTATGAAGCAAACTCTTTCCCGCCGGTCGGCCCTCAAGGTCTCCGCCGCCACAGTCGCGGCCGCTGCCATGGCGCAACGGCTCTCCGCCGCTGACAATGCCGCGCCTGAAGTGAAAGGCCGCGTCAATCATTCCGTCTGCAAATGGTGCTACGGCAAGGTTCCGCTCGAGGATCTCGCGAAATGGGGCAGGGAAAACGGCCTGCGTTCCATCGAATTGCTGGAGGTGAAGGACATCCCGGTGATCCAGAAATACGGCCTCACCTGCGCCATGGTCAGCGGCATTCCCGGCGGCATCGGCAAAGGTCTGAACCGCGTCGAGAACCACAACACGATCGTGGAATGGTTTGAGGCGACTGCGCCCAAGGTGAAGGATCTCGGATGCGTGAATGTGATCTGCTTCTCCGGCAACCGCCAGAAGCAGGCCGACGAAGAAGGCATCAAGAACTGCGCCATCGGCATCAAGCGCCTCCTGCCCACCGCCGAGAAGCACGGCCTGACGCTCGTGATGGAACTGCTGAACTCAAAGGTGGATCACGCGGACTACCAGTGTGACCGCTCACCTTGGGGCGTGGAACTCTGCAAGGCGGTCGGGAGCGAGCGTTTCAAACTGCTCTATGACATCTACCACATGCAGATCATGGAGGGTGACGTCATCGCCACCATCAAGAAGAGCCACCAATATTTTGCCCACTACCACACGGGTGGCGTGCCCGGCCGCAATGAGATTGATGACACGCAGGAATTGAACTACCCCGCGATCATGAAGGCCATTGTGGACAGCGGCTTCAAGGGTCACGTGGCCCAGGAATTCATTCCCAAACGCCCGGACAAACTCGCCTCGCTCAAGCAGGGTGTCACCATTTGCGATGTCTGATATGCCGCCGGTCAAATCTGTTCGTGGCCGGTGGCTTGGCACGGTGTTTCTATTGCTGGGCATGAGCCTGCTCAGTGTTTTCACACTGTGGCCATTTGAGGAAGACGGCTCAGGCGGGCGGCCGGTCGAACTGGCCTTGCTCGGCGTCTGGTGCCTGGGCCTGGGCGTTTACCTGCAACTGAAATTCCGACACGGCATGGCCCACGGCATCCGCGAATTCTGGCAGATGCTGGAAGACCTGGACCGGAGGTGACGCTTGAACTCGGTTTCCGGCCATTTCCCCGGTCCGTATGACGAAGCGTCACTGGCGCGCTGGGCCGAAACCTTGCGCAACCAGCTCACTTCCCCGGCGGATCTTGGGCTGGTCTTTTTGACACCGGCATTGTTCGACCATGCCCGGCCGATTCTTGAAACCCTGCGCGTGCATGCCCGCGTGCCGCTCCTGCTCGGGTGCAGCAGCACGGGTCTGATAGCCGATGGTCATGAGCATGAGGATGACGCCGGACTCTCGCTCGGCTTGTTTGCATTGCCCGGAGCCGAACTACGCACCGTGCGCTTCACGCAAGACCAGGTCGCGGAGGCGACCAATCCCGCTTACTGGCATGCGGAAACTGGAATAGCGGCCGACGCCACGAACGGCTGGCTGGTATTCGCCGATCCTTTCAGCCTTGATGCGGAGGCGTGGTTGCGCGGCTGGAACGAAGCGTATGCCACCCATCCCATTCTCGGCGGCCTGGCCAGCGGGGATTTTGCCGCCCGCGCCACTCAACTGTATCTCAACGGCGAAGTCTTCGAGGATGGCGGCGTGGCGCTCAGTGTCGGCGGAGCCGTTTCGCTGATGGGAGTGATCTCCCAAGGCTGCACGCCCATCGGCGAGACGTGGACCGTCACCCGGGCCGAACGGAACATCATCCATGAAATCGGCAGCCGCCCCGCCTACACCGTGTTATCGGAAACGTTCAATGCGCTCTCAGCGGAAGACCAGCGGAAGTCGCGCAGCAACCTGTTTGTCGGCCTCGTCATCAACGAGTATCAGGAGGAACATCAGCGCGGTGATTTTCTCGTGCGGAATCTGATCGGGGCCGATCCGCAGTCGGGGGCGCTGGCCGTGGGAGCTTTTCCGCGAGTCGGCCAGACCGTCCAGTTTCAACGCCGGGACGCCGAGGCTGCGACGGAAGACATGGAGGCCTTGCTCGCCCGCGCCCAACGCGAGCTGGCCGGCGCGGAGATTCTGGGCGGCTGCCTTTGCTGCTGCAATGGCCGCGGGCGCGGGCTGTTTGGCGAAGCCGACCATGACGCCGCCCTCATCCAGCAGCGCCTCGGGCAGTTTGGTGTGACCGGCTTCTTCTGCAACGGTGAGATTGGCCCGGTGGGCAATCGCAATTTCCTGCACGGCTACACCGCCTCGCTCGCGCTGTTTGTTAAGAAGAAATAGTTCTTCAATGCCCGAGCCATGGTTTTTACATGGGCCGGATAAAATCGCATTGCGTTCCTCACTGCTTGCCCGGATTCTAGGCCGGTGCGCCGGAGCGGACGTGCTGTAAACGGCGGACATGGAGTCAATGAAAGCGGAAATCATCATCGGCCAGTTTTCCGCACGGCTGCGCATCCCCGTTGCCGCCCGCCCGCCATTCATCGGGATTCCCCCGGTTAAACCGGCTTCAGCATGAACTGGTATTACGCCGTCAGCGGACAGCAGCAAGGCCCCATCTCTGATACGGAGCTGGACGCCTTGGTTACCTCCGGCTCCATCACGGCGACGACTTTGGTGTGGCGGGAAGGGATGAGTGAGTGGCAGCCATTAAGCCAGGTGCGCGGAGGAATGGCCGCCCCCGGGGGAACGTCTTTGAATGGCGGAGCCGTCTGCTCTCAGTGCCAGCAAATCTTCCCCCCGGATCAGGTCATTCGCTTTGGCGAGACGAATGTGTGCGCCGCCTGCAAGCCCATGTTCGTGCAGAAGCTCAAGGAGGGGGTGAATGTTGTTCCCGGTTATCTGGACTACGCGGGGTTTGGGATCCGGTTCGCGGCCAAGCTATTGGACGGAATCCTGCTCGGCATGATCGTGTTCGTCCCGATGGTGGTGGTCACGATGTTTCTCGGAGGAAACAACCCGGGCATGCTCCTGGGTGTGCAGGTGCTTTTCCAAGTCCTCTTCTACGCGGCCTGGGGATCTTTCACCATCTTCTTCATCGGGCGCTTCGGGGCCACGCCTGGCAAGATGGCTTGTGGTCTCCGCGTCGTGAGCGGTGATGGATCTCCCATCGGATACGGACGTGCCACCGGGCGCTTTTTCGCCGAAATCCTGAGTGTCTGGGTTTGTTGCATCGGTTACCTCATCACTGTGTTCGATCACCAAAAGCGCTCCCTGCACGACCATATTTGCAACACGCGCGTGGTGCGAAAATGATTTCATGATCACCGGCTTCGTCACCTGCCCCAAATGCCGCGCCCAGTTGACCGGCGAAGCGCTGCAACAGCCGGAGATCCAGGAATGCCCTTCCTGCGAGAGCAATCTCGAAGTCTCGGTCTTCCCGGCCTTGTATCGCGCCAGCCAGTCGAGCCAGGCCGGGGAAACGATTATGGCCGAGGGCGAGGCCAGTTGCTTTTATCATCCGCAGAAAAAAGCCGCCCTGCCCTGCGAAGCCTGCGGCCGGTTTCTCTGCGCCCTCTGCGATGTCGAACTCGACGGCCAGCACCTCTGCCCCGCCTGCATCGAATCCGGCAAGCGCAAGGGGAAGATCGAAACCCTCAACAACCGCCGCATCAACCATGACAGCCTGGCGCTCACGCTGGCAACCGTCCCATTGCTCGTCTGGCCCACGACCATCATCACCTCGCCCATCGCCATTTTCTACATTGTCCGGAAATGGAACGCGCCCGGCAGCATCATCAAACGCAACCGCTGGCGCTTCATCGTGGCCATGGCCTTCGCGGCGCTGGAAATCATCGTGTGCCCGCTCCTATTGTACAAAATGATCGTTTCCTGAGATGGCTGAAACCCCAAAATACAAAAAACTCCCCGGCAGCGGAATGCGCGGGGCCGGGTCTTTTGGCGTTTCCGCCGCCCGGGCGCGGCTCTGGCTGGCCGAGGACCACCTGCTGAATGTGGACACCATTTCTTACACGGAAGAGTACCGCCGCTTTTACTTTCGCGACATCCAGGCCTTCGTCATCCGCCGCACCTATGGACACATGGTCTACAACGCCATTTTTGGAATCGCGGCAGTATTGTTTTTGACCGGCACGATTACCGTTGATCCCGATGGGCGTCTGTTTGTCGGGGGCTTTTTTCTGCTCTTCGCCAGCTTATTGGCCTGGAGCCTCTGGATGGGGACTTCCTGCCGGTGCTACATACAGACGGCGGTTCAGTTCGAGCAATTGCCCAGCTTGAACCGCCTGCGGAATGCGCGAAAGGTCATGACCATCGTCCGCGAGCGAATTCTCAAGACCCAAGGAGCGGCTTTCCCGGGCCGGACGCCGCCATTGGCTCCCGCAACCGCTCAGCCGGCCGCCGCCGTTGCGCCGCCCCCCGACACGGTGGAGCAAATACCAGCGCCCCCTCCGCCTCCAGCCGGCGAGCCTCCGTCCGCCCCTCCCATTTGATCCATGCCGCAACTCACGCAACAACGTTGCTTCAATCACGCCGGACGTGAAGCGGCGGCGCGTTGCCCGGAATGCCAGCAGTTCTTCTGCCGCGAGTGCATCACCGAACACGATGACCGCGTGATTTGTGCGACCTGCCTGGCGAAGCTGGCGAAGCCCAAGCTTCGCCAGCGCGGATGGTATCAGTTACTCGTGCGTTTTGCCGCCGGAACGGCCGGGTTTGTTTGTGCCTGGCTGTTCTTTCACTGGATGGGGCGCCTGCTCTTGCGCATCCCCTCGAAGTATCACGAAGGCACGGTGTGGCAGATGCCGTGGGGTGGCTCATGAATCCAGTTCCGAAACGCCTGGCCGGCAAGCCCGCGATCGAATTGATCGAGGAGGCGGTGCAGTTGCTGCGCTCCGCTTCAGCGGGCATTCATGCCCTTTATGCCATCGGCACCCTGCCCTTTGCCTTCGGCCTGCTCTGGTATTGGTCCGAGATGAGTCACAGCGCCTTCGCCGGGGAACATCATTCATCCGGTGCGCTGGGGCTGGCCTTGCTGTTCATCTGGATGAAGGTCTGGCACGCCCTCTTTTCGCAGGCGTTACGGATGAGATTCACCGGTCACGCCACTCCCGCCTGGACCCTCAAACGCCTCCTGCGCGTCGTCATCCTCCAAGGCGCTTTGCAACCCAGCGGTCTCTTCCTGCTGCCCCTTGCCGCCGTGCTCGCCATTCCTTTCGGCTGGGTCTATGCGTTCTATCAGAATCTCAACGCCCTGTGCGATGGCGAGAACTCCAGCCTGCGCCGCGCCCTGTTCCGGGCCATGGCTCAATCGCGGCTTTGGGCGAAACAGAATCACATCTTGTTGCTGATTCTCATCCTGTTTGGACTGCTGCTCTTCATCAACCTCACCGCCGCGCTCAGCTTCGGCTCGCAAATGCTGAAATCACTCGCCGGAATTGAAACGGTGCTTTCGCGTTCTCCGGCGGCGATCCTGAACACCACCACGCTCGCCAGCCTCGCCGTGGTCGCCTGGCTGTGCGTGGATCCCATCATCAAGGCGGTCTTCATGCTGCGGTGCTTTTACGGCGAGGCGATCACCACCGGCGGCGATCTGCGAGCGGAACTTCAACGCCACGTTGTCCCTCCAACCGCTTCTTCCAAGCCCCTCCGTGCCGCAACCGCTGCGGCGAAAGTGCTGGTGTTCACCAGCCTGCTCGCCGCTTCGCTGGCCTCCGCGGCGGATCAACCGGCTGCCCCCGTCGTGAAGCCCGCTGAACTGGATCAATCCATCTCCGACATCATTCAGAAACGAGACTTTCCAGCACATTGGGATCCTAAGCTTAGAATTCCACGTGGACAAGTTGTCGCG
>JADMIO010866739.1_pt1 | contig 12746 bp, 6 predicted proteins | sample 8958161 | NCBI WGS metagenome assembly JADMIO01 (sample SAMN16585339, study PRJNA669376) | soil metagenome | isolation source: Crop rotation soil | place: USA: Cullars Rotation, Alabama | collected 2011 | reverse complement strand
AATCTGATAATCGCCCGGTTCAACCAGGTAGCGGTTTTCGCTTTCACTCCAACGGCGCAGCCGTTCGACCGGTATTTTGATTTGAACTGTTTTGGTTTCACCGGCCTGAAAGGGAACCCGTTCGAATCCGATCAACTGGCGCAACGGCATCGACACCGGCGGGTTCAGTGCCGCGGCATACGCCTGGATGACTTCGTCCCCATTTCGCGCGCCCGTGTTCTTCAGCGTCACGCTGAGCGTGACGCCATCTTCCGGCTTTGCCGATGACGCCGAAAGCTTGAGCGCCTTGTAATCAAAGGTCGTGTAGCTCAGTCCATGGCCGAAGGCGTACAGCGGTTTGCCGGTGAAATAGCGGTAGGTGCGATTGCTCATCGCGTAACTCTCAAACGGCGGCAGATCGCTTTCGTTCCGGTAAAAAGTAACCGGCAATCGTCCGGCCGGATTGATTTCACCGAGCAGGGCTTCCGTCACCGCGTCGGCTCCGCGCTGCCCGTAATACCAGCAGAGCAGCACCGCGTTCGCTTTCTCCTGGTCAAAGCTGATGGCGCTTCCCGCGGTCAAAACAACCACGGTCGGTTTTTTCAACGCAGAGACTTTTTCCAGCAACTCCCGTTGCGTCTGCGGCAGCTGGAGGCTGAGGCGATCCCCGCCCTTGAATCCCTCGGCGGTCACGCTCATCGATTCGCCTTCGAGGTCCGGCGTCAATCCCAGCGCCAGCACGATATGATCGGCCTCTCTGGCGGCCGCGAGCGCCTTGCTGAAAGAATCATCGCCGCCCGGCGCGATCCATCCGAATTGAATCCGGCCCTTCGGCGTGAGTTGCACGTATTCCAATCTCACGCGGCAAACCTTTTCCGCATTGAGTTGAACCGTTGTGCTCAATGGCCGTTCGGGATCCCTCCGCCAGGAATCGATCACGGGTTTGTCGTCCAGAAAAAGCCGCACCGCGCCTTCGGCGACGATTCCCAGCGTGTATTCGCCCGAGACCGGCGGAACCATTACGCCGGTCCAGCGCACGGCGGTGTTGGCGAAGGGAATGTCGGCGGCGGGCTGCGCTTCATCCCATTGCAGGTCCACCTGGGCGTCAATGCGCGTCGACGCGACTTCGCCGTCCACCTTCGGGTTTTTGCTGTCCTGCTTCTGATGGCGGAACACTTCACGTTTCAAGCCGGACTGACTCCGTTCCTCGCCGGTGAAAAGCGCGCCGGCGGGAAATGGCTTGCCGCTCATCCGGAATCCCTTGACCAGCGGCACCCCCCTCTCCACCAAAACGGTCGCGCCCATGGCCTTCAGTTTACTTTGGATGCCCTGCGCGAGCGTGATCCTGCGGCTGGGGTTCCCGTTGTAGTTGCCCAGCAGAGCGGACTCGTCGTTCGCGGTCGGGCCCAGGATCGCCACGGTTTTAAGCGTCTTCGGATTCCACGGCAGCGTGCCGTCGTTCTTCAGCAGCACCAGGCTCTGGCGCGCCGCCTCCAATGCAAGTTCATCGTGTGCGGGCGAGTCATTTTCGGAGAGCGGAATGCCTCGGTAGCAAACCCGCTCCGGCGGATCGAACTGGCCGAGCTTGAAGCGAAGCAGGAGCAGCGGCCTCAGCGCCTGATCGATCCCGGCCTCGGTAACCAGCCCGCGTTTCAGCGCATCGCCCAATGCCTCGTACGTCGTGCCGCTGCACAGGTTGTTTCCCGACTTGATGGCCGTGGCGCTGGCCTCGGCTGCGTCTTTGGAGAATTGATGACCGTTCGTCCGCCACATGTCGGAGACGTTGTCCACGTCGCCCACAACCGCCCCGCTGAATCCCCATTCCTCCCGCAGAATGTGCTGCAGCAGCAGGGAATTGCCCGGAGCAGGAATGCCGTTCACCGCGTTGTAAGCGCTCATCAGCGACATGGCTCCTCCTTCGCGAATGCCGGCTTCAAACGCCGGCAGATACGTTTCGCGCAAATCACGCGCGGAAACGACGGCGTCGAATTTATGCCGCAGCGGCTCCGGGCCGCTGTGAACGGCAAAGTGCTTCACGGTGGCGACGGTTTTTAAATAATGCGGATCGTTCCCCTGCAAACCGCGGACAAAAGCGACGGCAAACCGCCCGGTCAGAAACGGGTCTTCACCATAAGTCTCCTGCCCGCGGCCCCAGCGAGGGTCGCGGAAAATATTGATGTTTGGCGACCAGATGGTCAGGCCCTCATACCGCTTTGTCCCGCCGCCGGAGCTGCGCAGAGCCTCATTGTTTTTGGCGCGTGCTTCGGTGGAAATGGCGTCGGCAATCCGTTGATGCAATTCGGGATTCCACGTCGCCGCCAACCCGATCGCCTGCGGAAAGACGGTCGCCGTTCCATTCCGCGCCACGCCGTGGAGCGCTTCGTTCCACCAATCATACCTGGGTATCCCGAGCCGCTTGATTTCCGGCGACGCCATCATCGTCTGGCTGATCTTCTCCTCGACGGTGAGTCTTGAAATCAAATCATCGACGCGCTTCTCGACGGACAGGTCAGGGTTGCGAAACAGAAACGCGTCATTCGTCTGGGCCGGGGACCGCAAAACGAACAGGGCCGGCAGAAGAATCAAACAGCGAATTCGAAGAGAGATTGAATGAGTTGGCGGCGTCATTTCGCGCCGAGACTAAATCCAACCCTCAAACAAAGCCATCCTTCAGAAGTATTACCGCCCTAAGACTTTGGTCGTAGCGGTGATGGGTAATGCGTCAAACATGAGCGGGACAACGAGCGCCGGTTCTATTCACGTTTCACGTTCATGCATCCCCTGCTACTCCAACTGCAATATCTGCCGCTTCATGGCGATGGTGATGGCTTGCGTCCGGTCCACGGCGTCCAGCTTCCCGAATATGTTGGTCACGTGCGTTTTCACGGTCGCCTCGGTGATTCCCAGTTTCGCGGCAATTTCCTTGTTGCTCCGTCCCTGGGCGATCAATCGAAGGACTTCGATTTCACGCGGCGACACGTCGGAGTCGACGCGCTGAGACATCCGGCTTGCGACTTCGCGGGGAATGTATTGTCCGCCCAGATGGACGACCCGCACCGCGTCGAGCACCTGCTGCAACGCCATGTTCTTGAGAACGTATCCCGACGCGCCGCATTGAATCGCGCGCGCGACATCATCGCCGCCGCCGTAACTGCTCAGGACCACAATCCGCACCTCCGGCGAATCCTGGCGCAGTTCCTTGATGACCTCAATTCCATCCATTCCGGGGAGCCGCAAATCGAGAAGGATCACGTCGGGCCGGTGCTTGCGATAGCTCTCCAGAACTTTCCGTCCATTCGCCACCTCCGCAACCACGACCATGTCCGGCTCGATGCGTGTGGCGGAAATCAATCCCATCCGCATGATGATGTGGTCGTCGACCAGCATCAGCCGGATCTTTTTGGGAGACGCATTTTCTGTCTTCATAAATCAATGACCATTTTTCGCAGCGGACGAGTTCGGGCTGCCGCAATGAATCCGGAGCAGCGTGATTTGTATGCGCGTTCCCTGTCCCGGACTGCTCTCGACGGTCAGTTCCGCATCCAGACGACTGGCGCGATTGCGCATTCCCTGCAGGCCGAAATGTTCGCCTTCGGTGGAAACGTCGTCCGGCACAAATCCCTTCCCATCGTCGCGGATTGTGAGCGTGACGCTCTCCGCCTCGTATTGCAGCGTGAGGAAAATCGTTCCGGGCCGGGCGTGTTTGATCGCGTTAGTCATGGCCTCCTGGGCGATCCGCAACAGATGATGTTCCACCGCCGACGCCATCGGGAAAGCCGCCCCGGAGATTTCCACATGCACGCGCGGGGTGTCGTCGGCGCTGATGTCCTGCGCGATGCGGCGCAAGGCGGTGGGCAGATCGGAGTTTTCAAGGAGCAGCGATTGCATGTCCCAGACCGCGTGCTGCACTTCCGCCCGGCTGAAACCGGCCATGTTTTTCGCCATCGTCAGGTAGCGCCTGACCGCGTCCGGATCATTGACCAGTTTTGCCGCGGCTTCCATCTGGATCATGATCCCGCTCAAACCCTGTTCCACGCTGTCGTGGATTTCCCCCGCCAGACGGTCCCGCTCGGCCAGGGTTGCGGAAATGCGCGTCTCCTTCTGCAACCGCGCCATGGCCTCGCGCAGTTCGCCCGTCCGTTCCTCGACGCGCCGGCGAAGGGTGCGGATCCAGGCCACGGCGCCCACGAAACCCAGCAAGGCCAGGCCCGTGGTGGCCGCGGTGTATTTCCAGTTCCACCAGGGCGGACGCTGAACGACAACCACGTCGTGCGGGCTGCGCAGCAACAATTCCAACGAGCCCATGAGCAAGCCGTCCCTCGCAGCGGCATCCGCGGCCGGGATGTTCGCCCCATCCACAACGGCGACTCCGGTCAAACGCAGGCGGCTTCCAACGACCAGAGCCGGCAGTTTGCCTTCCTTGCCCGGCAGCGAAACCTGGAAAGCCCGCGGTCCTGACTGCACATCGAGGGTTTGAAGATCTCCACGCGATTGTTGGGCGAGCAAAGTCGCATCAATCGACACCAGCCTGCCGTTGTATTGCGGATGCACAATGCTGTGGGAGGGAACGGGGACCGGCGGCTGTGGTTTTCCGTTCGCAAACCGGTTCAGCAAGGCGTCGGTGAGGATCAATTCGAATCCGCGCTGGGTTGGAAAGCCGGCCACCGTGACAGGATCTCCGACGTTTACCTCGCGCACCGCGGCGGCTTCCACCCGGATGCCGCCGGTTTCGTCCTGCACCATCATGAAATCATTGCGCCGGCACGTAACCACGCCGGCAACCTTCAATCTTCTAAGAAACCTTGCCCGATCCTCATTGGTCTGCAGCGAACCGATGGGAAAAGCCGGAATGCTGAAAGGATCCTGCGGCGGCGCTTCCAGGATTTCCACAAACGATTCGGACGGAAACAGCACCAGCGGATTTTGCGAGCGCCAGAAAATGCCGCGGACCCGGATCAGCGCATCCATCCAGTTGGTGAGACCGGCAATGCGGGTTCCGGCACGGACTTCAAACGAGCCCGCCGGCGATTGCAGCAGCAGCGTGTCGTTGCGGGAAACGGACCGGACCACTCCCTCGAGTTCGGCCCATTGGCCATTGGGTTTCGAAAGCTGGGGAACGGCGGAAACGAGCCGCTCCGGTTCGGGCATCTCGCCGGGGCCAACGCGTGTGACTCCGTTGGCGTCGAATTCGAAAGACGTTCCTGCCAGTCTCGCCGAACCCGTCAGCTCCACCGCATCTCCAACCTCGAACGCAGCGGGCAACCCTTCACCCTTCCATCGCACCCGCACGCTCCCGGTTTCGTCCTGCACAAATGAAAACCAATCGGCATCCATGTGGGTGTTGAAAGTCGCCACGCCGCGGATTCGAAGCGGAACCAGGTGCGCGACTTTCAGGGCCTTTTCACTTTCGCTACGGAGTTCAGCGATGGCGACGGTTCGCACTTCATCCAGCAGGGAAGGCTGGGCTGAAGCTACATTCGAAACCGGTTCCTGGTTCTTTAAAACCGCCCGGGTCCTCGCGTTTTGCAGGATCAGATTCCCCGCCTGCCATTCCACTTCGCCCAGCACGTCGACCAGCTGCCCCGCCTGCAGGGAACCGGCGTGCGTGCGGACCAGAAAGGAATTCTGCCGGCGCACCAGCCTGATCCAATTTTCGGATGGAGACCGGACCGTAACGCCCCCGGTGGTGCTTCCAGCCGCTTCCCACCGCGAATTCATGCCGACCCGATTGCTGTTCATCATCACCACGCCGACCCACGGCGAGTCGGCGGCAAGGGACTCACGAATCATCAACGACGCCTTCGCGAGCGGATCGGACGTGTTCAAGTCCGCGAGCCGCGCTGTAAGCTCAAGGTTTCCTTTTGCCGGCCCGGAGACGAAATAACAGAGGTCCAGCTTGCTCCAGATGTGATGGCCTTTGCCCCGGACCGTCAACCTGTCATTTTCAAAGCGGAACGTGCCTACGAATTTCGGATTGTCCGGAGGCTGGCCGATATCGACGCCGGACAGGCTGCCCGAGAGACCTTTGATCCGGTCGAAGGTGGCGGTTGCCGGCTGATCGGTTTCGGAGGAAGCAATGGCAACGCCGGCGACCGCTGAATCTCTCATCTGGATCTCGATTGGTGGACCGATGGGCAGCCAATTCACGCCGTCCGCCGAGGTGTAGCCCTGGAACGTGTCTTTTCCTTCCACCCGCCAGAGGTCCGGCCCTTCCATGGCAGCCAGCCGCCCTTCCGCGCGGACAATGCGGCCGGCCGAGAGCCCCGGATTCAAGGCCATCAGTTGTTGCTGCGGCATCGGCTGCAGAGACGCCCAGTTCTCTTCAGTGTCGGGCCAGATCAGACCCTGGTTGTCCTGCACCCAGATTATTCCGGAACGCATTTCGGAATCAGCGCGTCCGGCCGGCTCAAAAACCCCGCGCACGCGTACGAGCGAACCTTCGGGAATCACGGCGCGGGGCATCGACCGGGAGCTGACCCGTGCCACCATTCGCGAATTGCCGCGTTTGATTTCCACCGACCACCCGCCGTCCTTTTGCGAGATGAACCCGGCGTAACCCTCCAATTCGACCAGGCGAAAGTTCGACAGTGTCCTCCCTTCCTGCCCGGGAGAAATCTCCAGCGCCTTTGGCCATTCTCCGCGTTCGGACTTCAGCACCCGCGCGGCGCTGCATTTCACAATCGAACTGTTGGTTACCTTGAGCACCGAAAAGTCCCGCGAGAAAAAATTTGTCCAGTATTCCCAGATCACTCCCTGGGAACTCGCGTCGCCGGACGGACTGCGCTTCTGCGAAATGAATTTTCCATCGATGACGGTTCGTTCAAAACCGGGTCCCTGCCATGCCACCGCAAGGCAATCCTTGCTTTTGGTGTCCTGCCCGAGGGCTTCGAGGTAATAAGACCCGCCGGCTTCCAGGCGGATGCTCGCGGATTGTTGCGATGTGCTCCGCGTCCAGGCGCGCGGCGCCGTCCATTGGCCGTTGCCGACCTGCGCAATCTTCCGGGCCCGCGCCGGATCTTCGTTGTCACTGAGCCACAGTTCCGATGAATCATCGCTGGCAATCCAGAATGTGTAATCGCCCGAAACCGGCGGATGCAGCACACCGCGAAGCCGGGACAGAAAATAGTCCGACCAGTCTGACGGGGCTTCAAAGAGTTCCCGGACCTGCCGTCCATCCGGGTCGTCTGGAAATCCAGGACACGCTGAAATCAGCGGCGCGATTCTGCCCTCCAGTTCAACCCGTTCACCAACCGCGAAGTGCAAACCCGCTTCCAGATACAATGCGTTCACGTTGGTGCCATCCTGGAGCACGACCAGTCTGCGGTCGGGATCCATGAGCGTAACGGTGCCCTGAATGCGAACGGGTGAACCGGCGGTATCCGTCGACCCGAATAACGGGCAGGCGGAGAACAAACCTCCGAAGATCAGCGCCAACAGGATCGGCAGACGACAAACCGGCATTGGAACGAAGTCTAACATCAGATACCGCGTGATTGACAATCAAAATGGCCCGCGGTTATGGGCAGCCGCTGGTGGCTCTGTTCAAATCATTTGGCTGGTCATGCGCACCCGCCCGCCATGGAACCCGTCGATTCAAAAACCCGCGAGGTTCGAGGCCGGGCCTGGTCCGGAAGCGACCAGGCCCGGGCGGATGGACGGGCCTTTACAGAGGAGGCGTCCAACTGCCCAGAATCGCGCTCCGGGTGTAGTTGGCTGTCGACGTCAGGCGCACGACCCAGGGCGAGCGTTTGCTCAGGTCGATGATTGCGCCGGACAATGTCTTGCTGCCGTACTCGGCGGCGCGGCAGGTGTTCTCGCGTCCGTCCCAGGGACTCCACCCGGCAGCCGTGATGTGAACGTCCATGCTGCAGTTGATGTAGGCGGTCTCACCGTTTGGATACCACGGCCGCATCAGGGTGGAACTGTTGGCCGGAACCACGGTCGCCTTGCAGATCGTGCAGCCCCAGAAAACGAAGCCGCGCGCCGTCGGGGGCGTGCTGGGAGCGCAATCGACGCCGCCGGTGTTGCGACATTGCCGGATGTTGCAGGACTGGAAGAACGCCGTGCCGCCGCTGTAGATGTAGTCGACGACCCCGCGTATTTCGCACAGATTGCAATACACCAGCGCACTGTTCCAGATGGCGAAGGTATCCTGCCATCCGTTGATGTAGCAGCGGTAAAACTCCACCCGCTGGCTGTCCACGTAGACGGCATGGCTCGACGTTGAACCGTTCAGATACGTGTTCTTGATGGTCATGTAGGAGACGGTGATATCCGTGCCATGAATCGTGAGCGCTGTCTGCCCGTTGCCCGCCTGCAGGTTCACACCGGTCTGGCTGGCGCCGACGATTTTGAGGTTTGTCTTGCTGCTCGGAATCGTCACCTGCTCGGTGTAGGTGCCGTTGGCGATGTTGATCGTGTCACCCGAAGCCGCGGCGTTCACCGCGGCCTGGATGGTGGAGTACTGCGACGGCACGCTGCGAGTCGCCGCGAGGGCTGCCGGCGCGAGGACGACGGCGAGCAGCGCGTTAAGGATTGTTTTCATTCCGGGATTCCATGGTTGAAAAACATTTCTGCTTTTCTCACAAATTTCCCGCGCCGCCCTGGACCCGTGCGGGAACATTCGCGGTGGCGTCCAATGTGTAGCCGTAAGGCGGTGTAAAGACATTGGCATCCTTGCCGGTGTCGCCGGCGATGCCCGTGCAGGCGTTGAACGTATTTCCGGACGACCAGATCAGGCCGTTGTCATCGCTGTACAACGGACTCTTCACGTGGTCGTAGTAATTATTCTCCACCCGCATGGCGCCGCCTGTTCGAACGTTGCTGCAATAGCTGTTGCCGGTGCAGCTGAAGTAGTTGTTGTAGAGGTGCACGCGGTTGTAGCTGCCGGACGGCATGCGTTGATCGCAGTTCTGGGCGAACCAATTGTGATGATAGGTGATGTGATATCCGGCCGGCTCCACATTGCCGCTGATGCTCACGAACCGGTGTGCGGCCGATGAACTCGAATAGTAAAACTTGCACCACGAGATCGTCACGTTGTCGGCGTTCTGCGTCATGTCCACACAACCGTCGCCGCAATCGTGGATCGTGCACTTGGTGATATACACATTCTTCGTGCCCCACACCGTAATGCCGTCGCCGCCCGGATTGGAGATGTCGAGGTTTTGAATGATGATGTTGTTCGCGCCGCCGAGATCGAGGCAGCCGATGATTTTGGCGCTGGAATTCGCGCCTTTGATCGTCTTGTTCGGCTGCACTTTCACGCTGACGCCGCTGCCGATATTAATCGTTCCGGAAACGGTGATGTTGCAGGCCGTCGTCGATTCAACATATTGTTTAAGTTGCGCGACGGTGGAAGCCGTGACGTTTGCGCCGCCGGCGCCGCCGGTGGCGTTGCGGCCGTAACCATCGGCCGCCAGGAGGCGCGAACTGCCCGCCAGCGCGAGAGCGGCTGTCACACAGGCAACGACTCGAACAACAACACTGCTGTTTTTCTGTTGGTTTGTTTTCATTTTATTTGTTGAGTTGGTTTGTTGTTGGATCAGTACCGCCGGGAAAATGGAATTGAATGGCGACTCAGGAACCGGCGACCGGCTCATGCGCTCCTGTCGCTGGACTGAATCGGAAATACCCGAAATCGGCGTAACCTGCCGGGCCTGTTTCCAGGCGTTTTAAGGAATAAAGGCCGATCTTCGCGCCGCTCCACGTGTCCGTGCCGACCTGGAAAGTTTCGCGCGCGGGCACGGACCTGCCGTTGCCTTCCCACCAGAAACAGCACGAACCGGCGCTCTGCATTTCTATCCGCAGCCGGACCACGTTGGATCCGGTCTGATGCAGGACTTTGAATTCATCGTTTATGCGGAGGACGACCTTGTTTCGGGTGCCGTCGTGCATCAACCCGATGCTCGCGGACGTTTTCCCCAAAAGGACCAGGCCGGCCTCTTCGCCCCAATACATCGGGAAGAGATCCAGTTCGGTCTCCGCGACGAAGCTTCGCCCCGGAAGCTTTTGCAGCAGAAGATTCGGTTGCAGGGCCATCGATCGCGTCGTTGCCTGCGGATAAAGCCGAAGCCAGCCCGGACGCGACGAAAGGGAAAAGCATTGGGGAGATCGAGGCCGGTGCCATTGCCATTGCTGGCCGATTGTCGAAATGCTGAATGCGTCGCCGGTTGGCAACTGGTGCGTCATCTGTGCCATCAATGCGTTCATCAACGTTGCCTACGGATAAGCGAGGCGATAAAACACGCCCTGGGAATCAGCGGTGATCGGAACCATCGCCAGGTTCGTCGTTTCGTATCCGAGCGAGATCCAGTTTGTGCCCAGGCCGGCGTCCAGACTGTTTGTCTGCATTTCCAGCCGCCACCCGATGTGGCTCGCGGGCCAGGACAATTGCAGTTCGTCCGCCACGATGATGGGAATAATGTTGGTGGGCGTGGTGTTCACTGCCGAGACCACTGCGATCGTGCCGTCCACAGCAAGTTTGTTGGTCCAGCGAAGTGAGCCGTCCAATAGCGGCCAGGCGATGCTGCTGAACGTTCCGTTGTAATTGCCGGCGTCAAACAGTTTGAAACTATCGCCCGCCGCAAGCGCGCCGCCGAGATTGGTCAGCACCAGGCGTCCTCCAAAATTCACGCTGATCATGCCGGTAATGAGGTCGTTCGTGTGCGAGGCGCAATCCAGTTCCATCACGTTGGTGCAGCCGGATTGAAACGTCAGCGTGTTGGTGATGACGAGCGTGCCGATGAAAAACCCGGGAGCGATCGTGGCGCCATTCGCGGCGATGACGCTGCCGCGCACGGCGCCGTTGCCCGCAAGGGATTTCCCGCTTCCCAAAGTGAACGTGCCATCGCTGCGGCCGGAAACGTTGAGCACGGCGTTGTTGCTGAGAACCATTCGCGGGCTGTTGGGCAGCGCGCCGGCGGATCCCAGCGCCAGCACGCCCTGGTCGATCAGCGTGGTTCCAGAGTAGTTGTTGTTCCCGTTCAGCGTGAGCGTGCCGCTGCCCGTTTTGACCAGGCCACCCGGACCGTTGTTGCCGATCGCATTGACGAACGTGACGCTGTTCGTCCCGACATCAAACGTCGCGCCCCCGGACTGCAGCGTGACTGTGCGGATTGAAATATCGGCTGTATTGCCGGGCGCCCATTGCAGGCCGCCGCCGGCGAAGTTCAACCGGCCCACGATCCCAAGGCTGCCCGGAAGCGCTGTGTTCAGCGTGCTGAAACGAATCAGGCCGCCGTTGAAGTTGAAATTGGCGGCAACGGAATTAACCCCGGCCAGCGTGAGCAGTCCCGGCCCCGACTTGGTGATCGAATAGGTCCGGCCATAACCATTCGTGGCGCCGGCGACGGTTCCATTGATCACCAGCGAACCGCTGGCTGCCGCGACGTCGAAGTAACGATTGGTTGTGAAATGATCCGCGGCGTATGCGAAATCCAGATTCAGGTTGATCGTCTGAACCACCGGACTGTCATTGCTCACACCGCGGCCAAGGCGAAGAGGATTGCCGGTGAGAATGAAGGCTCCGGCATTGTTGCTGAACGCGAGCGCCGTAAATTCCGTGCTCGCCGTAAAGTCATTGTTCGCTGCGAGGCGAACGTTCCCCGCGAACAGCAAGGTATCGTGCGGCTTTGGTGCTTCGTTCCAACCGCCGCCGTAACCCCAATTGCTTGCCGTCTTTAGATTATTGTTCGCCCCGCCTCCGTCCCAGATTTTTGGCGGAATGGCGACTGTCTCAGGACCGGGTGCGCCCGCTCCGGCCGTGACCAGCGCCGGCACGTTGACAGTCGGATCGAGACTGTAGAGGTAGGGAGGAGTAAAGACCGGATCCGTTCCGGGAGCGATCTGGCCGGTGCAACCCGGATACATATTGCCGCTGGTCCGTATTCTTCCATCGGGAACGCCGGCACTGACATAGATCGGGTCCTTCACGCCCGAGTAGAAATTGTTTTCCGAATTGATATCGGTGCGATCGCGAGCGTTGGAGCAGTAGGAGTTGTTCGTGCAGTTGAAATAGTTGTTATACATGTGGACGATCGCGTCGCCGGAAGCCGGCATGCGCTGATCCGCCCTGGCGCCCCACCAGTCATGATGCAGCGTGATGTGGGTCGGCACATTCGAGATGCCGCTGCCGATCATCACAAAGCGATGTTCGAGCTGGGTCGGATAAAGAAATTTGCACCACGACACCGTTACGTAATCCGCCTCCTGGCTGATGTCGCACGAACCGTCGCCGCAATCATAGAACGTAACGTGGTCCACCCAGACGTGATGCGTGTTCGGGTCGCGGATGCTGATGCCATCGTTTCCCGGATTGGTGATTCGCAGATTGCGCACGATGACATTCGTAACGCCGGAGATGGAAAGCCGTCCCAGCAGCGTCGCATTCGTGCTCAAGCCGAGAATGGTCTTGTTCGGCGCCACGCCCGCGGTGTCAATGGTCAGCGCGCCGTCCACTTGAACAATGCGCGGCCCGGCCAATCCCACTTGCGTCACGAAGTCGGCTCCATTGGTCACTGTGACCGTCGGCCCGCCCGCGCCGCCGGTGGTCGATCCGTTGATCATGCAGAAACCATCCTGCGCTGCGACGTGGGCGGATCTCATCAACGCGACGACGAGAGGAAGAATGAGCGGAACCGTTTGCAGCGTGCGAAAATTGTCCGCTTCCTTACGTCGGCGGCTACGAGTTTTGAGTCGGCCCGGGTGTTGCATCTTTCCAGCACATTGGGATCCTAAGCTTAGAATTCCACGTGGACAAGTTGTCG
>JADMIO011081534.1_pt1 | contig 12748 bp, 6 predicted proteins | sample 8958161 | NCBI WGS metagenome assembly JADMIO01 (sample SAMN16585339, study PRJNA669376) | soil metagenome | isolation source: Crop rotation soil | place: USA: Cullars Rotation, Alabama | collected 2011 | reverse complement strand
CAACCAATCCATTTGCTCTTTACCCAACATTCTTTTTTCAGGGTTTGGTTTTCCATCTACCGAGTCTTTCATCTTGTCCTCGGTGCGCCACCAACGATCATCTGTCATAAACAGTTCTACATCTGCCCAACTGATCATTGAATAAATACCTTGTCCATTTTCCCCATACGATGTGTTGCAGAAATAATTCGTAAACACTTTTCTGCTTGCTTCTTTCAGAATATAGTTTTTACCAATATCGTTCGGGCCATAATCATGATCGTCCCATATTGCATATTGCGGCATTGCTTTCAGGAAATTTTGCAATACCGGGTGTGACCTGTCATGAGATGCTCTATACCACAGGCCCCATTCACTGTTATAATCTACATCTCTCGTATACCATGCATCGCCGAGCCACAGCATGAAAGCAGATTTTTCCTTAGCCATTGTTTCAAAAATGGAAGAATCTTTCCCATAAGGAACCGCCAGCTTGTCCAGTTTTACCAGATCAGTATATTGCCTGTCATAAGCAGGTTCATTAAAATAAGCACAGCTGCCCGTAAGAAAAGAAAAATTCGGAACAGGCTTGCGATAGGCCCAGAGATCTTTTGTTGTAAACTGACCTTTTGCCGCAGATGGTTTGCCATCAATGATAAATTGATACTCATAAGTAGTATTCACATCTAATCCGCCTACTGTTACTTGCAGAGGATTAAAATCATTTCCAAGCTGACCTTTATATAAAGCAGTTTTTGTTTTTGTATCGCCTTTCTTTTTATACTGAAGTGAAACTGACTTTACCTGTGGGGTTACTTCGATCCAGACTTTTGCATCGCGGTATTCTATTGGCCCGAGCATTGGCCCCGAAACAATCTGTGATCTTACTGTTGTGATTAAAAAAAAGAAAGTTGCAGTGAGTAATACTGTACGAGTCATTATTCTAAATAATTTGCAACAAGTTACTTGGAAAATTAATTCAGAAAGAAAAAAACCGTCCCGACTAAGTCGGGACGGTTTTAAAATTAGTTATGTGATACCTTATTTATTCATCATCTGCTTTGCCTCGATGCTAAGTGTAGCATGCGGCACAGCTCTTAATCTTGCTTTGTCGATCAGTTTACCTGTAACACGACAGATGCCATAAGTTTTATTTTCTATCCGCATCATTGCTTTTTCAAGATGATCGATGAAAGTGATCTGGCGGCTTGCCATTTGGCTTAGCTGTTCTCTTTCCATACTTACACTACCATCTTCCATGGTCATGTAACGGCCTTCGTCCATATCTCCACTTTCGTCTTTACGGGTAATAAGACCTTGCAGGTAATTCAATTCCTTTTTTGCAGCATCAAGTTTTTTCCCGATTATTTCTCTGAACTCTACTAATTCTGCATCGGAATATCTATGTACCGGAGCACCTGGATCCATTGCTTGTGAATCAAGCACAGATTTAGTAAACTCAGGCTCATATTTCTTAACTGACTTTGTGGTTGTTTTCGGTATCACAACTTTCCCGGGTTTAGGAGGTTCCTTTTTCACAATTTGTTTTATTTGGGGTTTTACGGAAACTAAAGATTTGTTTTCATGACCGGGTGCCTTTTTTTCAATTGGTTTAGCCGGCTTTTCAGCAGGTTTTTTTACAGCAACTTTAGCTGCTGGCTTTTGAGGGGTTGCTTTTTTCACTATTGGTTTAGCTGCCTTTTTAGGGGCTGCTTTTGCGGCGGGTTTTTTAGGTGCCGGCTTTTTTGTGGCTTTTTTCACTGGCTTGCTAGCTTTTTTTGATGCAGGCTTTTTCTTGATAGCCATACGGTTAAGCTTTTTTTGAAACAATCACTTTTAAATGAATATCGTTCACTTCAATTTCTATTCCACTATTATTTTCCGTTAAAAATTCCAGTTTATCTGCCAGAATTTCGGCGCAAATATAGTCTTTAAACTGAGCTAACGAATTTTTTAATCCATTCTCTGCCACAACTTGTACATCTATCCTATCAGTCAATTCAAAGCCACTATCCTTGCGGATCTTCTGGATCCTGTTTACAAACTCACGGGCATTTCCTTCATGTTCTAATGCTTCACTTATCATTACATCCAAAGCCACCGTCAACTGTCCTTTACCTGCCACCATCCAACCTGGAATATCCTCACTTGTAATTTCTACATCTGAAGTTTGTAATATTAAGTCATCGCCATCAACTGACAAATTATATTGACCATCTTTTTCCAACTTACGTATTTGCTCCTGATCAAACTGGTTCAACAGTGCCGATACTGCTTTCATTTTTGGCCCAAGTTTTTTACCAAGTGCCACAAAATTTGGTTTGATCTTTTTACTGATAAAAGTGTTATCAGGATTTAAATAGTCGATCTCTTTTACATTCACTTCAGCTTTTACCAGGTCTTCCACTTTTTTCAACTGTTCTTTCATCGAAGCATTCAAAACAGGGATCAAAACTTTTTGCAGTGGCTGGCGAACTTTAATGTTTTGCTTTTTACGTAATGATAAAATAAGCGAAGAAGCATCCTGTGCTAATTGCATTCTTTCTTCAAGTGATGTGTCAATCGCTTTTTCATTTGCTACAGGGAAATCAGCATGATGTATTGACTCCACTTGAAAACGACCAGTGATCGCATTCAAATTGCTAAAAATTGCATCGCTAAAGAAGGGAGAAATTGGAGCGATCAATTGCAATACTGTTTCCAGGCACTCATATAAAGTTTGATAAGCACAAACCTTGTCATGCTCATATTCTCCTTTCCAGAAACGGCGACGACAAAGACGAACATACCAATTGCTCAAATGTTCATCAACGAAATCTTCAACCACACGACCTGCTTGCGTAGGTTCATAATCATCCATGAACTCATTTACTTTCTTTACAACTGTATTGAGTGAAGAAAGAATCCATCGATCTATCTCTGGCCTTTCATTTAATGGGACATATTTTTCTTTAAACGAGAACCCATCCACATTCGAATACAAAGCAAAAAACTGGTAAGTATTATAAAGAGTACCGAAGAATTTTCTTTGAACTTCCTTAATACCATCCAGGTCAAACTTCATATTATCCCATGGAGATGCATTGGTAACAAGGTACCATCTTGTAGCATCAGCGCCGAAGGTTTCAATTGTTTTAAATGGGTCAACAACGTTTCCAAGACGCTTACTCATTTTGTTGCCACTCTTATCAAGCACTAAACCATTTGACACACAAGTTTTGAATGCAACTGAATCAAAGACCAATGATGCAATTGCATGAAGCGTATAAAACCATCCCCTTGTCTGATCAACACCCTCGCAAATAAAATCTGCAGGAAAGTTTTGCTTAAATGTCTCTTTATTCTCAAATGGAAAATGCCATTGAGCATAAGGCATAGCGCCACTGTCAAACCAAACATCGATAAGATCAGGAACCCTTTTCATAGGCTTACCCGATTTGCTTACAAGGATGATTTCATCAACATAAGGTTTATGCAGATCAAGAATTCCTTCGTTTAAATAATGTTTGTTTACATCGCCACCTAATACTTCGTTGGCTTTGCGAATTCCTGTATTTAATTCTTCAATTGAACCAATGCAAATTTCTTCTTCTCCATCTTCTGTTTTCCAAATTGGTAAAGGAGTTCCCCAAAATCTTGAACGACTCAAGTTCCAGTCAACCATATTCTCTAACCAATTACCAAATCTTCCTTCACCTGTCGATTTTGGTTTCCAATTGATGGTTTTATTCAATTCAACCATCCGGTCTTTGATAGCTGTGGTTTTAATGAACCATGCATCCAGCGGATAATAAAGAACTGGTTTATCTGTGCGCCAACAATGGGGATAGCTATGTTCGTACTTCTCAACTTTAAAAGCTCTGTTCTCTTTTTTTAGTTTAACAGCAATGTCAACGTTTACATCAACGTAGTCTTTCTGGTCTTTATAATTCTTTACATAGCGGTTGCTGAATTCACCTAATCCATCTACAAATTTTCCTTCACGGTCAACCATAGTGAGGATACCGATATTATATTTTTTTCCAACCTTAAAGTCATCGGCGCCAAATGCAGGTGCTGTATGAACAATACCAGTACCGTCTTCGGTTGTTACGAATGTATCAACCAATACACGGAAAGGCTTTGCACCGGGTGTTATCTCATCTATTACTTTTGGCGAGTTTGCTACAAAGGGAAGTAGTTGTTCGTATTCACATCCTTCGATTTTATTTCCTTTGAATTCGGCAATTATTTTATAAGGGAGATTCTTGCCGTCATTTTTATATTCGGTAAAATCAATGTTTTCATTTTCTTCTTTAAAATATTTTCCAAGCAATGCTTTTGCAAGAACAATGTATATTTCATTATGCAAATAGGGATTAAATGTTTTTACCAACACATAATCAATATTACCGCCAACAGTCAATCCAAGATTTGAAGGAAGTGTCCACGGAGTGGTTGTCCATGCTAAAAAGAAAACTTCTTCATTATTCGCAGCATCAAAAAGAAATTTTGATTTTTCATTCTTCACCGCTTTAAACATTGCGACAGCGCTTGTATCCTTTACATCTTTATAAGTGCCAGGTTGATTTAATTCATGTGAACTTAGCCCAGTACCTGCCGCGGGTGAATAAGGTTGGATGCTCACACTCTCATACAGCAATCCTTTCTTATACAACTCGCTCAACAACCACCACAATGTTTCAATGTATTCGTTCTTGAAGGTGATGTAAGGATCATTCAGATCTACCCAATAACCCATCTTACGGGTGATATCATCCCATTTATCTTTATAACGAAGTACTGCTTCACGACATTTCTGGTTGTACTCTTCAACAGAAATTTTTTTACCGATATCTTCTTTTGTAATGCCTAATTCTTTTTCAACTCCTAGCTCAATTGGTAAACCATGTGTATCCCAACCACCCTTTCTTTTTACCTGGAAACCTTTCATAGTTTTGTAACGGCAAACAAGATCCTTCAATGTTCTTGAAATAACGTGGTGAATGCCGGGCATACCATTAGCACTGGGCGGGCCTTCATAAAAAACAAACGGCGTGGCGCCTTCTCGAAGACTCACACTTTTTTCAAAAGCCTGTTTTTCTGCCCATTTGGCCAGTACTTCCTGTTCGATCGACGGTAAATTAAGTTGCTGGTATTCCCTATATTTTTGACTCATATTCCCTTGCTAAAAAGTCTGCGAAGTTAAGGAAAACGAGTGGGCTATTTACAGAAAAAGCCGCCCCAATCGAGACGGCTAAGGTTATATGTAACTGTTAGGTCTTAGAATTTTTTACTCCCGTCAGCCTGGAAAGTATAACGAAGAGTATAATAACGCTGCTTCATCAGCTTATCATTATCAGAAGCAGTAGCATCGGGAGTAACTCCTCCCTTGTAATAATTCTGAATTTCGATCTTGGCATATTTACCTGAAGCAGTACGGATCACCAAAATACGGCCGGGGACCGGCGTAATAAGATTGGTAGCTCCATTATAACTATACCAGCCATTGCCGCTGCCGGTTTTAATAGCATAAGCAGTTGGAGCATTATCAGTACGGAAAGTTGAGTCAGTTGGTATTTGTGTTAAGTCACTAAAAATTCCGGTGTATACAAAAGCACCGCCGGCACCAGGACCGCTATTCCCGCTATTGGTAATAATTGTAGTTCCACGAAACCCAATATCCCATTTAGAAGTTGCCGAATCTGTATTAGCAATTGTTGAATTGCTTTCAAGACTATATAAAGTGTATTTGCCAGAACCATAAGGTTGACCATTTGAAGCGATACCAATAATTGTATCCGCTTGTAAATTACTTACAGTTTTAGTTTGTACTGTCACTGGTGCAGGTACTTCATCTTTACTGCATGATGCAAATAAAACTCCAGTCGTAATAACAGTTAATGCAATGAAATTTGTTTTCATCTTAATTATTGTTTTTGTTTTTTGTGAATGAATAATTGATAGATATGTATGGTTGTATCCCCGGCTGACCCGGAAGGTTAAGCTCATCTTTATAATTAAAAAGATTATCAATGCCTGCCTGCAGACGAAATGCTTTGATCGTTTTTGCAGCATTTATGTTAACGAGGGCTGATCCCTTTGCATATTCATCTTCACGATTAATGATGCCGTTACCATCTTTATCATAAGTACCCCAACGACTTTTATAAAGTACACGCAATGATGCAGACCAGCCTTTCTTTTCGTTGTCGTAAAAAAGTTTTGCATTGGCCATATGCTTTGAACGGTTTGGCAAACCGCCATAATCACTTTTCTGAACTTTATAAACTTCGTTTGTCTCCAGGTCACGGGTGTATACTTCGCCATTTTCTATTCTTTTAAGATCAGCTTTATCAGCAGTCATTAAAAATTGATAACCGCCTTGTAACTGAAACATGCTGTTTATTCTGTAAGAGGAATTGATCTCTGCGCCTTGTGTGTATGCTTCTTTTACATTAAAATAACTATATACCGGCGCCGTATTACTTCGAAATGCTATGATATCAACCTGGATCAGGTTATCAATATCATTTCTGAAAAGATTGATATCAAAATTCAGTTTTTCATTTACATCATAATGTGCACCTGCATTGAAACCTCTTGATATTTCTGGCATCAATAAAGCGAGATCATAAGCTCTTGGTAATATTTCAGAAAGAATTCCTTGTTGCTTTTGTGATTCCAATTCTGAGATAGTGATCTCATTGGCACCATATACTACATAACCCCCTGCTGCTGTATTTAAGAAATTAAGAAACATCTGCCTGAAATCAGGAGCCTTAAATCCTGCGCCATAAGATGCATTGACCCGAAACTTTTCATTCACTTTATAATTTGCGGCAAGCTTTGGACTTAACCTGGATTGATACGCAGAATTGTCGTCATATCGCAAACCACCAATAAAAGTTAGATTCTCATTAGCTCTCCATTCATCTTGCATAAATGCATACAGGATATCATTTGATCTCTTACCAGCATATCGTGTAGTATTGAGTTTCTCCTCAACTATACCAGCGCCGACACTTAAAAAATTTCTTCCCGGCAGGTTAATGTCAGTTTGATTTTCTGCACGATAAAAATCCTGCTGGAAGAAATCATGATAGTAAGGAGATTTATCTGCGTCATTTAATAAGCTTTGCTCATATTCATAACGGCTGAAATAAAAACGCATTGATGAACGAAGATTATTATTGAATTGCTGGGTAATTACAGGATTCAGATTCATATCTTTTACATTGCCATCTCCTGTAATGGCAATTGTAGAACCACTACTAATATCCTGTGTCAAAAAATAATTATCCTGTTTTTCATTATAATATCTTCCTGATATGCTGATCTTGGTTTTAGCAGAAGGAAAAAAATTAAATCTTCCTTGTGTTGTATAACTGCTAAAAGGATCAACTGTTTTTCCGGCAGTATTTTCATCCAGGTCAAAACCATTTGAGCTATTGTGATTGCCAAATAATTGCAAACCCCATTTTTGTTTTTTTATTGCGGCATTCAGATTCGCATCGGTTGAATTAAATCTTCCATATCGAAATGAAGCATCTACTTTATTCAATTGTGCTTGTTCAGTAATAATATTAACGACACCTCCCATTGCTTCACTTCCATACAAACTTGAAGATGGTCCTTTTACGATCTCGATCTTTTTTATATTACCAACAGTTAATCTTGAAAGATCGATCACACCACCTTGCCGGCCAATGACCGGTTCACCGTCCAGTAATATCAAAGTGTAATCAGGAGAAAGTCCTTGTAGTTGCACTCCGTTTCCAAAAACACCACCGCCAGCTGAAGTAGTAGCACCGCCACTTGTTATATATAAACCTGTTTGTTCAGAAAGAATATCATTTAATCTTACTGAACCACTTTGTGTAATTGCTTTTCTAGAAATGATCTGAACGGGAACAGCAACATTGCTGAGTTTTCTTTCAGTTCTTGTTGCAGTAACCACTAATTCGGTTAATGTTTTTGAGAAAAGTGTGTCCTCCTGGGAAAAGGAAGAGACTGATGTGATAGTTATAAGCAGTAAGAAAAATATTTTTTTCATTTTGTTCTGATTCGAACACAAAGATTGACTCGCAAAAAATTTTTTTTATCATAAGAATGTCACGAAACAATGATGAAAATTTCTTTTACAAATAAATGACAACGATTTGTTGATGAATCATGAAATGAGTTGAGCAAAGTCATGAGTAATGAAATATATTCCACGCCGAAATTTATTTTATACTGCAAATAAAAATCCCGGCACAACGACCGGGATCCATTTTGATGGTTTCTAATCAGACTAACTTCATATCAGGGATTATAACTTATATGCGAATGTTGCGGCAAATTGTCTTGGTGCAATTGGATTCACACTATTATCATCATGCACATTATAACTTAGTTTATTAAATACGTTTGACAATTTGAATCTCACTGAATATTTATCAGAGTTATAACCTGCCGAAAGATCTATCAAGGTATAATCCGGCAAGGGCATTAATTTATAAGTTGGATTAGCAGCCGTTGCATTTCTTCCAGCTACCCGATCTCCGACATAAAATGCGCCGGCTCCCAGGCTAAACCCTTTTAAAGGGTTATCGTTTGAAAAAACATAATAGAAACTTGCATTGGCGGTATGTGCTGGATTGTAGCGAAGCTTGTCACCTTCTTTGACTGAACTATTTGCATTATTTGATTTGGTGTAGCGGGTGTCATTATAACTATATCCTGCAATAAATGAAAAACCATGAATGGATTTTGTTGCGATATCCACCTCAACTCCTTTACTTGTAACCTCACCTACTAACTCCCTTGCCGCAGGCACAGAACCGGGAGGATTTATAACAGCTAATGAAAAATCGCTGTTCACAATTATATAGCCTGTTACGTTAACAGAAAGAACTTTATCAAACAGATCTGTTTTTGTTCCCAGCTCATACTGATCAACGATGGAAGGCTTTAAAGGATTGTTTGAGGTGTCAACTCCGGTGTTAGGGCTGAAGTTATTTGTATAGCTTGTAAATATCGAAACTGTTTTTGTTGGCTGGTAAACCAATCCCAATCTTGGACTAAATGCTTCGCTTTTGTATGCTTTTACATAACCTCTCGTGCCTTTAGCCAATGTATCAACTGTAGCCTGCTGATTTTGCTGAATACTATAACGTACACCCGCTAGCATTTTTATTTTTGATGTAATGCTGATAAGATCCTGTATATAAACGCCAGTTCTTTGTATCGGGCTTGTCGTTAATAGGTTCGGAGCAAGATATGGAATGTCATATCTTTTTGTAAATGATGTTCCGTTCGGGTCAAACACATTAATTGTGTCATAAATGTTCTTGTTTCTTATAGATGCATTAGAAAGACCATTATTATATGATGTAGTATTAAATGTATAAGATCCTGTTTTGTACTTATCAGCATCTGCACCGAACAATATAGAATGTTCAACGGAACCGGTAGAGAATTTACCTGTCAGATCAGTCTGCAATAAATAATAATTTTCTGCAGTTTTACTTTTCTGAAGTCCCCTTATCCATGTTCCGTTTGGTTGAATAAAATAACTATTGCTATTTGGTCTTGCAGCTGCAAACAGATCATTTTTATAATTCTGATAACCCGCAACAGTTCTTAATTGCCAGTTGTTACCAAAATGATGAGTAATTGTTGCATTGGCCGTTACTTGTGATACATTATTATAACTCCAGTTTACACCAAGAAATGTATTGCGTGGTACATCCGCAACAGTGTAATTAATAGCTCCTGTTCCATAATCGGGTGTACGATTATCGGTTAAATAATCAGTTTCTATAAGTAAGTCAGTTCTTGAAGACAGCTTTATAAGAAAAGAAGGATTAATATAAAAACGTTCTGATTTTACCACATCCCTGAAGCTTCCTGCTTTCTCATAAGTTGTATTGATACGGAATGCTACTGTTTGTTTTTTATTCAGGCTTCCATAAATATCAACTGTGGGTTTATAAAAATCATAGCTACCTGTACGGAAAGAAATTTCACCGCCATGCTCAAACCTTGGTTTCTTTGTTACGATATTCATTACACCGCCCGCAGCCACATTTCCAAATAAGATCGCACTTCCACCTTTCAGGAACTCAAGTTTTTCTACACTACTCATTTCCGGCATCACGGCATTATTATATCGTATGCCGTTTTTAAATGTGTTAGAGCTATTAAATGAAAAACCTCTTGCAGCTATTTCTTCCTGGAAACCACCGGTTGTTCCCATCAGGTAAACACCATTTACGTTTTGCAATGCATCACTGATATGTAAAACCTGCTGACGTTCCAAGACATCTTTGCCGATAATTGCTATCGCTTGTGGAAGATCCATGGGTTTAATATTCATTTTTCCAATGGATGATGATCTTTCATTGATCGTATGACTGGCTTTTACAATTATTTCTTCCAGTTCATTTTTGTTCTCAATAAGTACAAAATCGTAAGTAGCAACTTCTCCTTTTTTTATTTCAATTTCAGATTGAATTGTTTTTAAACCGACAAAAGAAACTACGATCGTGTATTTTCCTTCAGAAACGTTATAGAAATAATATTCGCCAAAATCGTTGGTCATAGTACCCTGTTTTGTTTCCTTCAACTGGACATTCACAAATGCAGCAGGCTTGCCATCACTTGTGCGTACAACCCCTTTTAAAGCAACGGCATTTCCAGAAGGAGTATTTGCAGGTATGCCGGGTTGAAATGTTATGGCAGAATTTATTGAACTATTTTGAGCAGATATCGGTACTGAAAAAGTTCCAAGGCAAAGGATAAGGAGCAGTCGGTTCATTATTTATTTTTTGCAAAAGTCTGTCATCGGTATTACGACTACTTACGGAAAAAGAAATTCGGTTTACGCAAAGTGGAAAACAAATTTTACATTCACGCAAACAACTGTTTATATGAAATTGATATTAGTCATTATAACTTTTATGTCTTTATCGGTATCTGCACAGGATAGCCTGAGTGATCATTATAAAATTTATGATACACGTTTAAAACAGGTTATAACAATTGACAAGATCGTGACAGATATGGCCTATGCAGATGTTTTATTTTTTGGAGAAGAACATAATGACAGTGCCGGTCACTATTTAGAAAATAAAATTTTCAGAGCATTACATGCACATTATGCTGATAAAGTTGTTTTAAGCATGGAAATGTTTGAAACAGATGGCCAGCTTGTACTAAATGAATACCTCCAAGGAACTATTGATGAAACCCGTTTTTCAAGAGATATAAGATTATGGAGCAATTATAAAGATTACAGGCCAATGATCGAGTATGCCAGGCAAAACAAAATACCGGTGATCGCTGCTAATCCGCCACGTCGCTATGTAAATCTTGTAAGCCGTCGCGGGATGAGATCATTAGACAGTTTATCAAAAGATGCAAAGAAATTCTTACCGCCGCTTCCTTATGACACATTAACCGGTCGCTATCGTGAAAAATTTGTAGAGATAATGAAAGGAGGGCCCGGTGGTGATAATCCAAATGTTTATTACAGTCAAAGCTTATGGGATGCAGGAATGAGTTATAGCATTTATAAATTTTTAAAAGATAATAAACATAAAAAAGTTTTTCATTGTGTTGGTGGTTTTCATTGTGAAGAAAAGCTAGGCACAGCGGCCCAATTGCAAATGAGAAATAAGAAATTGAAAATTTTGAATATCGCCAGTTTCAGCGATGCATCATTCAGCAACCCTGATTGGGAAAAATTCAGTTATAAAGGAGATTATATCATTCTTACCAACCCGGATCTTAAAAAAACTTTTTGAGTTTTATCTCCATTAACTGCTATTTATGATAAGCTAGTAACCGCAATGCATTGAAAACAACGACCAGGGTTGATCCCTCATGACCGATAACGGCAGGGCCCATCTGTGCAATCCCTAAAATAGTTAACGGAACAAGTACTGCAACCATTCCAAGACTAATAAATAAGTTCTGTTTGATAATGCTGTGTGCTTTTTTACTTAAGCCAATAGCAAAAGGGAGATTGCTTAGTTTATCTGCCATTAATGCAATATCCGCTGTTTCTAAAGCAACATCACTACCTGCCGCACCCATCGCTATCCCCACTGTACTTTTTGCCATCGCCGGTGCATCGTTCACCCCATCACCAACCATTGCTACTTTTTTTTCGCTGGCCCTTAATTTATTAATGGCTTCTACTTTTTGTTCCGGCATTAAATTGCCCCATGCATCAGTAATTCCGATCTCACCTGCGATGGCTTCTGCTACTTTTTGATTATCTCCGGTAAGCATTATCATTTTACGAATACCCATTTTTTGTAATGCTGTTAATGTTTCTTTTGCATCTTGCCTCGCAATGTCCATTAAAGTGATAATGCCAACATATTTATCATTCTGCTGAACTAGCATTGTTGTATTACCCTGCTGTTCCATATTCTCTATTTTATTCTTTATATCCCCAGGCAATTGATCATTCTTTTCAGTAAACAATTCTTTATTGCCAATATGAATCGTTGTCCCCTCATATTCTGCTTTAACACCCCTGCCCTGTATTGCCTGCACTTTTGATGCTGCCGGAACATCTTTTTTTAATTTCTCTATGCCGCCTTTTACAATGGCCGCCGCCAAAGGATGGTCACTTAGCTTTTCAACTGCAATAATAATTTGTAACAACTGCTCTTCATTTATGCCATTGAACGGAAAGACACCTGTAAGCTTTGGTTTACCTTCTGTCAATGTTCCTGTTTTATCAAAAGCTATTGCAGTCAGCGAACCTAATTCCTCTAAAGGTTTACCGCCT
>JADMIO010897414.1_pt1 | contig 12749 bp, 9 predicted proteins | sample 8958161 | NCBI WGS metagenome assembly JADMIO01 (sample SAMN16585339, study PRJNA669376) | soil metagenome | isolation source: Crop rotation soil | place: USA: Cullars Rotation, Alabama | collected 2011 | reverse complement strand
GCCGCGACTTCAAGTCACGTGAATTCCAAGCTTCGGATCCCACTGTGCTGGAAAGCGCTTCCGTCAGATCCATCATGTCGCCGTAATCGGCGTAGGCCTGGTAGAGCTCGAGCATGGTGAATTCCGGATTGTGCGTCCGGTCCATGCCTTCGTTGCGGAAGTCGTGCCCGATCTCGTACACCCGCTCCAGTCCTCCCACCAGCAGCCGCTTCAGGTAGAGCTCATCCGCAATCCGCAGATACAGCGGCATGTCGAGCGCGTGATGGTGGGTGACGAACGGGCGGGCGGCCGCTCCACCATAGAGTGGCTGGAGAATGGGTGTCTCCACTTCGAGAAACCCACGCTGATCGAGAAACCGGCGTATAAAGGCGATGGCTTTGGCCCGGAGTACGAACACCTGCCGGACCTCGGGGTGAACCGCCAGATCGGCGTAGCGCTGACGGTAGCGAAGCTCCGGGTCGTTCAGTCCCCCGAAGGTGACTGTCCCCTCCGGTCCCGTCTGTGTCTTCCCTCGCGGGAGTGGTCGAAGCGACTTCGCCAGCAGTGAGACGCGGGACGCCCTGACCGTGATTTCCCCGGCACGGGTCCGGAACAGGCGGCCGGTAATCCCGATGTGGTCGTCCAGATCGAGCAGATCGATCATCTCGTATTGCGAGCCCAGGTCGTCGCGGCGCAGATAGACCTGAATCCGCCCGCTCGGGTCCTCGATGTGGCCGAACACGACCTTGCCTTTCGGACGCCAGGACTCGATACGTCCCGCGATCGAAACCTCCGGCCCCTCCTCGCCCATTTCGTCGCGATAGGCAGCCAGCGCTTCCGCCGCTGTGTGGGTCCGTTCATAGCGGTAGGCGAACGGCGGAATCCCGAGCGCCTCCAAGGCAGCCCGCTTCTCCCGGCGCGCTGCCTCCACGAATGAGCGCTCTTCTGTGGCACTCACCGGGGGTGCCTCAGGCAGCCTTTCCCCCGAAGCGCTTCAGATATGCCTGAATGAACGCATCGAGATCCCCGTCCATGACCCGCTGAACGTCACCGATCTTCACTTCTGTCCGGTGATCGTTCACCATCGTATAGGGTTGGAAGACGTAGGATCGGATCTGGTTTCCCCAGGAATTATCGGTCTTGGTTGCCTCGACCACGGCGCGGGCTGCCTCCTGCTCTTCCAGTTTCTTCTGGTAGATGGCTGCCCGGAGCATCTTCATCGCCGTCGCCCGGTTCTTGGTCTGACTACGCTCCTGCTGGCAGGACACCACGGTATTCGTCGGGATGTGAGTGAGCCGGACAGCGGACGAGGTCTTGTTGACGTGTTGGCCGCCGGCCCCTGAGGCGCGAAAGACGTCCATCTTGATGTCCTCGTCCCTCAAGTCGACTTCGATCGTGTCGTCGATGTCCGGGTAGACGAAGACTGAGGCGAAAGAGGTATGCCGCCGCGCCTGGGAATCATATGGTGAAATGCGCACCAGCCGGTGCACGCCTTTCTCGGCTTTCAGGTACCCGTACGCGTATTGACCTTTGATCTCGATAGAGACCGACTTGATGCCGGCCTCCTCGCCGGCCAGCAGATCGAGGATGGCCACCTGGAAGCCATGCCGTTCGGCCCACCGGACATACATCCGCATCAGCATCTCGGCCCAGTCCTGCGACTCGGTGCCTCCCGCCCCAGGATGGATCGTAAGAATGGCATCGCGGGCGTCTTCGGGACCCTGCAGCATCGCCTGCAGCTCGAATTCTTCGGCCGCGCCGGCGAGCTCGTCGGCCTCCCGGGCGAGATCGCGCTCCATCGCTTCATCCGGCTCCGCCTCCAGCAGCTCGGCCATCTCGTGGGCACCCTCGAGCCGAGCGTGGAGCGCCTCGTACGGCGTCAGCCAGTTCTTGAGGCTCTTGATCTCCTGAACCGAAGTGCGGGCCGCGTCGGGGTCGGCCCAGAAGCCTGCCACCGCCTGCTGGGCCTCGAGTGCGTTCAGGCGTTCGGCCTTTCCGGGCAAGTCAAAGAAAGTCTCGGAGTTCAGAGACGCGTCGTTGGAGATCGGTCAGGCGGTCAAGCAGCTCGGACATGCACACAACTCCTGGAGGTGTCGGACAAAATTAACGGGAATGAGAGGTAAGCGGTGAGAGGTAGGAGCCGACACGTAACCGGTGAGGCGGGAGTCGTCTGATCCGCTACAGACTTCTACTCCCTCTGTTATCGCCTACCGGTCACCGCTGACTCTGACCGCTTATCTCGGGCTTCAAAAGATCTGTCTGCCACCGGCGAGAATTTCGTTGAGGGCCTCTCGAAAGTACGCCGTCGACTCGGCCAATTCCCGGCCAACCTGCTCGGCGTACTCTTCCCAGCTCTTCTTGATCTCCTCTTCGAAGAGATCCTTGAGGTTCCCATCGCGCAGCCCTTCCTGCCGCTTCCCGGGGTGGTAGACCACCATGTCCGAGATGAGCGCACGGGCGAGGCGTCGCGCTTTGAGTGCTGGATCCTGCGAGAGAAAGGGGTTTGCGGGTCTTCCGCCGGCCGGGGGCTTCGGCCCGGGGGGCGCCGGCGCGGGGGCCGATGACTTCGGCTGCGAGCTCGTCGGAGCTGCGGTCGCAGGGGGAGCCGGTGCCTTTGGCGCGGCCGGTGGCGGCGCTGCAATCGGAGACGCCTGCGGCGCCGAGGGTGCGCTGGGCGCTGAGACCGGAGCGGCTCCGGGCCGTGCCCCAGCCGGGGTTGCGGGCCGCGGCGGCGCGGCTGGGCGGGACGGAGCAGCTGGTGAAGCGCTGGACGGTGGTGCCGGCGGTCGTCCCGACATCGCAGCCGGCTGTGCAGCTGCGACCGAAGGGGGTGCAGCGAACGGATTCTTCATCGGCTCCGGTGCGCGCGGGGCCGGTGCTGCTGCTGCGGGACGCGCCGGTTCGGATTTGGGCTTCGGCAGCGGTGTGGCTTCGGGCTCTGGTGTCGGCTGCGCCTTTGGCGCCGGCTGACGAATCGGCTCTACCGTTGGCGCTGGCGGAGTTCGGCTTTGCTCCCCGTCCTTCCGGACGGCGAACACCGCACTACACACGGCGCATCGGGCACGCACCCCTGACTCGGGCACCTTGGCCGGATCGACCCGGTACACGCTGGCGCAATTGGGACAGGTGACGTTCATCGCATCATCCTCACGGGTGCTCCCTCGATGCCGGCCCCGGTCGTCCTTCCCCATCGGGACCCTGACGGCGGTCGACGACAAAGACGGAGCCGGGCAATGTCTTGGCGTAGCTCTTCATTTCGGTGGCAAGCTCGCTGACCTGCGCCGGATGCGCAAACCTGCGGTGCCGGTTGGTGACGATGCCGATTGAGAGGGTCATCAGCGGTACGCGATGAAGCTGACCCCGGCGGTCCTTGCCGAAAAAATAGCCGGCGCGCCGGTCCTGCTCATTGTACTGGAGCGGGATGAGGCCATCGAATACCTCGAGTATTTCGCTGCAAACGCCGCTAATGTCGGCAGCCGGAATGATGAAGATGAAATCGTCGCCGCCGATATGCCCCACGAAGCCGTGGTGACCCATCAGGCCCTTCACCACGTCGTGCAAGATACGTGACAGAATGTAGATGACTCTGTCACCGTCGTAATAGCTGTAGCGGTCGTTGAACTCCTTGAAGTGGTCCAGGTCGGCGTAGCAGACCGCAAACTCCTCACTGGACTCCAGACGCCGTCGGATTTCCCGCTCGATCTCGGTCGTACCCGGCAGACGCGTGGAGGGATGAACCGACACGTCCCGTTCCGTGCGAACCAACATCGCTTCGAGCCGGGCACGCTGCTCCGCCGGCGAGAACAGGCCGGTGATGACCTCGTCGGCACCAGCCGCAAACCAAGCCTCCACCTGTTCCGGATGATGGGTCCCGGCCAGCGTGGTCACCGGTACGATAGCGGTGAATGCATCGCTCTTGAGAGTGCGAACGAGAGCGGGACCCGCCACCCCCGAGTTGTCCCCATCGACAAACAGCAGAGCGGGATGCCCGCGCAGAACGATGGACTCCACCTCATCCGCCTGGCTGAAGACCAGGAGCGGAAAGGCGTGGACCGCGGCCCACTGACGTACCAGGGCCGGCACCGGACAGCCGTCCGGCGAAAAGAAGAGAATCGTCGGGCGAGTCCGCACCCATTTCCTCTTGTAAGGAGTTACCTGTAGCTAACTTAGGAATCTTGGGAGTTCAAGTCAAATCAGGAAGAACGCACCCACCGCCACCATAGCATACACCGCCAGTAGCTGGACTCCTTCGAACCAGTGGGACTCCCCATCCAAGGTGATGATCGCGGTTACGATCGTAGCCAGGCCCAGCGTCATCACTTCGAACGACGTGAACACCAGATCCATCCCCTGGCCCAGGAGTACCCCAATGAATACCAGCAGAGGGGCGACGAGGAGAGCGATCTGAGTGCTCGAGCCCAGCGCAATCTGCAGTGCGAGATCGATCTTTCCCTTCCGAGCCACGACGACTGCCGCGGCGTGCTCGGCCGCGTTTCCGATGATCGGAATCACAATGAGTCCGAGAAACGTCTGGCTCAGACCGAGAGTTTCGGTTGCCTCGCTCGCCGCGTGGACCAGCAGCTCCGATTCGATGGCGATGCCGACCGTTGCCAGCGCCAGAATGATGGTCGCCTTGCCGACTCCCCAGACCGGGCCCTCCGTCGGGTGCGCCTCGGCGCCAAAGAGGCGGCGGTGCGTCTTCAGCGTGAAGAGAAGCGACAGCCCATAGGTCACGAGCAGGATGATCGCCACCGCCTCGGACATCCGAAGCTCCGAGAGCCTCGCCGCTTTCTCGGGATGGAGGGCATGAAAGAGTGCCGGCAAGACAAGCGCAACGACCGCCAATGAAAGCATGCCCGCACTCATTCCCGCGCTGGTGCGATTGAATCTCAGCTCCGAACGGTGGAGCCCTCCGGCTACGATCGACAGGCCCATGATCAGCAGGAGATTACCGAGAATGCTGCCGGTGATCGACGCTTTGACGAGATCGATCAGGCCGGCCTGGAGGGCCACCACAGAGATGATCAGCTCGGCAGCGTTACCGAAGGTGGCGTTGAGAAGCCCACCGATGGTTGGTCCGGTTCGGTGAGCCAGGTGCTCGGTCGCCTCGCCCATGTACCCGGCCAACGGAAGAACCCCCAGGCATGCTGCAGCGAACACGGCCAGAGCCGGCGCATGGACCTGATTGAGTACCACACTGACCGGAACCGCCAGCAGCAACACCAGGCGCCATCGTGGTCCGGCATCGAATCGGCTTGGCTTGACGCTGGACACGACGTTGGGCCCCTGGCGCCGTATGTCGGCAGACCGCAGAATCTCCGCCTCGGCTCTGGCCGGAGGCACCCGGGCCTCAGAGAGAATCTTGGCCATGGTCCCGCGGGGCTCTTGCAGCGCTGCCAGGAGTAGATGCTCGGCCGATAGGGATGTTCCCGATTCGCGGGCCTCGCGGGAAGCAACCTCGATGAGACGCTTGGCGTGAGAGGTGTAGGCGAGTTCTTCACCCCCGCCGCGGGCGCGGCCACGCCGCCCACTTGCCTCGAGACGCTCTTGGACCCGCGCGGGCTCGAGGCCCAGCCGAGTCAGTATGGCCGGTGCCGGACCATCACCGCGCAGGAGACCCAGGACAATGTGCTCGGCACCAATGGAATCGTGCCCCAGGCGAAGCGCTTCGGCCCGGGCATTTTCAAGCGCACGCTGCGCATGGGCGCTCAGCGTGTGGGGATTCATTCCGGGGTGAGACTGAGGATTCAGAGCGGCTTGGCTTCGTCGATCAACATGATGGGAATACCGTCCTCGACAGGATAGACGAGACGGCAGCTGTGGCAAATCAGCGCCTCGGGAGAGGCTCGATACTCGAGCTCACCCTTACACTTGGGGCAGACCAGAATCTGAAGCAGCTCCGGGGCCACACTCATACCGGCTCCTTATCCGACGAGGTACTCGCGGGGACGGGCGGCGGGAACCCAAACCGCGCCAGGGCGGCCGAGCTCTTCCTCCAGTTCGGCAGCGCCTTCACCCAGGTATCGAGATATACCTGCGTCCCCATCAGATCCTCGAGGCGGCGTCGGGCGTGAGCGCCCAGCGCCTTGATCGTCTGTCCTGCCTGACCGATCACGATCCCCTTCTGCGACTCCCGCTCGACGAAGAGCGTGACTCGAATGTATACGGGCCGATCCGCTTCGCGAAACTCCTCGACCTCGGCGGTAAACGAGTACGGGAGCTCGTCGCCCAGCAGGCTGAACGCCGCCTCCCTCAGGTACTCGACCACGAAGAAACGCAGCTGTTGGGTACCGATGTCCTCCGGGTCGTACTCGAACTCTCGTTCGGGCAGGTAGGGCCGGACCCTCTCGAGTAGTCGTTCGATTCCGGTTCCGCCCGTCTCCGACACCACCGGGGCCTCGAGTTCCAGGGATACCCGCCGAGGCTGGGAGATCAGGTCTCCCTTGGTGTACACGACGAGGACCGGGACCGGGAGAGGTTTGCTGAGCCCGGCGACCCCTTCGAGAGGCGGGGGCGGCGCCTCGGGAGCAGGGTGCAGATGCAGGACCAGGTCCATTCGCTCCAGCGTCTCGAGCGCCAGCTCCCGCATCCGGGCTTGCAGGAGGTACGAAGGTTCCAGCAGACCGGGAAGATCGTGGAAGATGTATTGAGTGTCGGCCTCGGTGCGAATGCCTGTCACCGGGAGACGGGTGGCCTGGGGCTTGGGGCTCACGATCGCCAGGTGCTGGCCTACCAGGAGGTTGAGCAGTGTCGATTTGCCGACATTGGGCGCGCCGGCGAGTGCGATGTGGCCGCAGCGTGGCATAATAGCCGGGAGAGACGGTCGCTAAAGGGGAGAGGTTGGAGCGGAAGCCCAAGGGGGCTCACTGATCGGCGACCTCGTGTGACACACCATGACGGCACACAGACCCCCATGTTGCGCCACGTTTACGACCTGCTTCTGTGATGCGCGAGCCAGGATCGCCAGCCCTTGCTGGCTGGCAGCGAAACCCATTACAGCGTAGAAGGGCTCGGCATGGACTCCGCCGCTGGGGCCGAGCACAGGGAACTCGCGAACTGGAATGCTGGCAAGCTGTTGAACCACCCACCGGTTGGGATCAGGTAAGGCCTGATCCACGGCAGCGTGCCAAGCCGATGACGAGACGGCACAACCGAGCACGATACCTTCGCCACCATAAGACCGATTGGGTTTGAGCACCAGTCCTTCCTGGTGAGCCTCCACGAACTCCAGCAATTCACCCAGTCGCCCCTCGGGCAGCATAGTCCGTCGATCTGACAACACTCTGGTCCAGAGAACATGGCGCCCAAACACCGACCGTTCTTCCGGAGTGAAAAACCTCTGGCAAATCAACGGATCGGTGAGCACTTCCCAGCAGCTCTTCTGATCCAGATCAGCTGCAATGGAGGAGATCAGACGGTTTTCCCGCAGGAGGGTTCGCATCGGATCGAGATCGACCCCCTCCGCCTCGAGCTCGAGTAGATCGGTGACACTGTAGTCACGGTACCCCATATCCACCCGGAGGCCCTGGTAGCAGACCTCGCCTCGATACATCTCGAGCTCGGACGGGTCTGCATGCATGACCGTGAGACCGTGCCGCTCTCGAAAGTAGCACGCCAGCAGTTCCTGCTCGTCCGGACCATCGGCAGCGTACTTGGCCTCAATCAGGCACAGCTGGTTTCTGGTCCCGATCGCGGCCATGTGGTCGAGAATTTCCTGGGCGAGTAGTTCCCGGATATCGTACCCGATCTCCAGCTGGAGCTCGGGATCCTGCTCCAGCAGGGCGGGAAGCACCACGTCCGCGACCAGCTGCTCGCTGGTCGGAATCATGTGGAGCCCCCCGATGCCGCTGAGGTTCGGCTCCACGAAATGAAAGGACTCCTTCCACATGGGACTGGTGAATTCGATCAGAGCATCCATTCGGCCGAACACCGGGTTGTGCTCCTCCTGGCTGGTTCCCCAGCATTCCCGCAGCCAGGCTTCCTCCGCGTCCGGTAGCCGCAAGATCTCTCGCACCTTCTCATCGTGAAGGTAAAGGGCCGGAAACCTCTTGAGCGCATTTTGCACGGTGAGCGTAACGTGATGGATATAGCTCAGCTGATTGGGCAGCACCGTGATCGGTGCCGGCATAACTCGGATCGGTTCCACCACCCCATCATGGAAGTAGACTAAGTGCCGGGCCAGGGCACCCTGTTGCAAATCTGCGATCAGCTGCATCAGCCCACCATCGCCCATTCGGTAGAGCGCATGATTGATTCGGCTGGCGAGTGCCAAGCCACTCAGGCCTAGTTCTTCCGCGGGAGTCAGCATTGCCGCCTCGGTGATCCATCGAAATGTCGCCGGGTGTGAGTGTATGTTATCCCCTGTTCACCGCGGCGCAACGCCGGCCCATGTATCCCTCTTGAACGCTATGCAGACAAACACCGCATACATCGAATTGATCCGCCGGGTTCGGGAGGAAGCGCTTCTGAGCTCATGCGAGGCGCTCCTCGAATGGGACGAAGAGACTTACATGCCGGCAGGCGGGGTGGAGAACCGGGGAGAGCAGTTAGCTCTGTTGGCGGGCTTGCTACACGATCGTGGCACCGATCCCCTGCTGGGGGAGTTATTGGAGGAGCTGGAGGGATCTGACCTGATGGCGGATCCAACCACGCCCGCAGCCGTGAACGTGCGAGAGCTCCGCCGGGAATACGACCGCTATGTGCGTCTTCCACGAAGGTTGGTCGAGGACGTCGCTCGCACCACTGCTTTGGCGCAAGCAGCATGGGCTCGAGCCAGAGCCGAGGCTGATTTCAGCACGTTCCGACCATGGCTGGAGAAAGTGGTCGAGCTCAAGCGGGCAGAGGCCGAGTGCGTGGGATACGTGCGAGAGCCCTACGACGCCCTCATCGAAGATCACGAGCCGGGAATGACCAGTCAGATCCTGGCACGGCTGTTTGAGGCGCTGCAACGTGAGCTGGTCCCGCTAGCTCCACGTATTGCCGAGGCCGCCGGTACCACGAAGCCCCTCCGGAAGCCGTTTCCAGTGCTGCAGCAGCGCGCCTTTGGAGAGGCGGTGGCAGTACGAGTGGGGTTCGACCCGAAGCGGGGCAGGTTCGATTTGGGTGTCCATCCCTGTTGTACTGCGATTGGACCGGGGGATTGCCGCCTGGTCTTGAGGTTTGATCCTCAGGATTTCGCTGGAGGACTGCTCACAATCCTTCACGAGGTGGGCCACGGTTTGTACGAGCAAGGCCTGGATCCCCAGCACTACGGAACTCCAACCGGCGAACCTGCATCCGTAGGAATGGACGAGTCACAGGCGCGGCTCTGGGAAAATCGGGTGGGTCGCAGCCTGGGCTTCTGGCAGCATTTCTATCCCAAAGCGAAAGAGCTCTTCCCGGAGCCGCTCGCGGGAGTCAGCCTGGATCGTTTTCTGAAGACGGTCAACCGAGTCCGGCCGTCCCTCATTCGGGTGAACGCCGATGAGGTGACGTACAATCTTCACGTCCTCGTGCGCTTCGAGGTGGAGCGGGCGTTGATGTCGGGAGACCTCAGTGTGGGCGACACTCCAGAGGCCTGGAACGACGGGTATCGCCGGTACCTGGGAATCGTACCGAGCAACGACAAGGAGGGCTGTCTGCAGGATGGACATTGGGCCGACGGCCTGATCGGGTACTTCCCCACGTATACGCTGGGCGACGTCTTCGCCGCCCAATTGTTCGCCAGCGCCGAGGCTGAGCTGGGCAGTCTGGAAACCCAGTTTGCGCTGGGCGAATTCGCTCCGCTGGTGACATGGCTGGGACAAAAGGTGTTTCGGGCAGGAGGACGTCTCTCATCGGCTAGACTCATCGAATCCATCACGGGCAGCCCACCGGATCACCGTCCGCTGGTCCAGGGGCTGCGGACGAAGTATTCCCGCCTATACAACCTCTAGCGATCAACTCTGCCCTACCAAAGCGAAAAGCCCCGCCGAAGATCTGGCGAGGCTTCCCGACACTGTGTCCCGCCGGTAGCGGATTTACTCGATGACGATATCCACCCGTCGATTCTTCTCGCGGTTGGCCCGGGTATCATTGGGCGCAATCGGTCTCGTGCGTCCGAATCCTTGAGTCGTGGGAATCTTCTCGGTGGGAATTCCCTGCTCTACCAGGAAGTTCCGAACCGACTCCGCCCTCGACTGTGACAGCTTCTGGTTATAGGCATCGGTTCCGATCGAGTCGGTATGTCCCTCGATCTCGAGCTTGTAGCTCCCCGGGAAGCCGAGGAGGACCCCGCTCAGCTTGCTCAGCTTCTCGCGAGCCATGGGCTTGAGTGCGGCTTTGTTGGTCTCGAAGTTGACTCCGCTCAGCGCCGCAACCAGACCACGGGCGCCTTTGCGGGTCTCCATGATAGAAGAGATCGACGCATAGAGACGAGCCTGCAGGTCGGCCGCGGTACGCTCAGCCTCCGAACGGAGCTGCGCCTCACGCTCTGCGACAGCCCGAGCCTGGGCCGCCGACTGGGCCGAGCTGTCGAGAGCAGCCTGCTGGGCGGCTTCCTGGGCCCGGCGCTCTGCTTCCGCCTGCTGCCGGGCTGCCTCTTCTCGGGCCTGCTCGCCCCGCGTCGTTGCCATGTCACGCGCGATGTCGCCACGGCGGGCGGTTTCACGCGCCAGCTCCGCATACTTCTTCATATCCTTGGGCTTCTTGATCCAGGTGCGCTCCAGCGAGTCGAGCATGCTGGTCGCGGCGTTCAGCTCGGCCTGGGCATACTGGTCAGCTTCCACCTTCCGGGCGATAGCGACAGCACGGCGGGCCCCCAGGACCGGTAGTGGGGTCACCGAGTCAGGTGACGGAGCTGACCCATCGGAGAGACCCGACTGGTAGAGATCGTTCGGGACGCGTTCATAGTTGACGGTGGAGGACTGCAGCTGCCCATTCGAGTGCTGCGGCAGGGTCAGCTCCGCCACGACGACCGACGAAGGCAGTCGGACAGAGCCGTACGGCTCGGCCGTGATGATCAATCCCAGCGTTCGCGCCGCGGTTGATCCCATGACGTCCTGTTTCTTGAGGGGCACCTCCGTCAGGCTTTCGACCTTCTCGTCTCCTCGGACAATCCAGGCCACGTAGGTGGTATTGAAGGTCCCTACCTGCCGGGGATCCGGCAGCTTGTCGATGGCGAGCTTGATTCTGGAGCGTCCGCCGCGGTACTCGATCTCAGCACTGCCTTTAACCATAGGGGCGACGGACGTGCCGGCTATGGGTACTGTGGTTTTCTTCCCGTCAGGAAAGCGGACGACCAACGTCGTGCCGTCATCATGGGCGGGCGGAGAAAGGAGCTGAGGACCCATCTGGATCGTCAGCAAGGCCACGCCGATGCGAAATGCTCCCCACATGGAACCTCCTGAGCTGCACGATTGAGTCGAGGGTGAAGAAGGTCACTGCGCTCAGGAGGTAGCTTCGGTGCCTGTCCCGCGATTCTTGACCGTCGTGTGTAACGAAATCGGCTGATTTCTGGACAGCAGAAAGCCCCATCCAGCGGGGCTGGGTGGGGCTTTCGAAGGAAAGGCTGGCGACGGCCTACTCTCCCACAACCTCTCGATTGCAGTACCATCGGCGCTGCAGGGCTTAACTACCGTGTTCGGAATGGGAACGGGTGTGGCCCCTGCGCGCTAGTCGTCAGCCGTTTTTCTGTCGCGAGTCGCAAGTCACTAGTCGTGGGCTGTTGACCCGGTGACCGGTGACTCGTGACTCACGACGACAACGAAGAATGGATGGTTTTTCAATGTGAAGATAGAAGAGATCAAACTTCACGGGCGATTAGTACCGCTCGACTAAAGCGCTTGCGCGCCGTGCATCTGCGGCCTATCAACCTGGTAGTCTCCCAGGGCCCTTCAGGGACCTTAAGGTCCAGGAGTGTTCATCTTGGGAAGAGTTTCCCACTTAGATGCTTTCAGCGGTTATCTCCGCGCGACATCGCTACCGGGCGATACCCTTGGCAGGATAGCCCGTACACGAGCGGTCGCTTCGTCTCGGTCCTCTCGTACTAGAGACGACGTCCCTCAACACTCCCACGCCCACGACGGATACAGACCGAACTGTCTCACGACGTTCTGAACCCAGCTCATGTACCACTTTAACCGGCGAACAGCCGGACCCTTGGGACCTTCTCCAGCCCCAGGATGTGATAAGCCGACATCGAGGTGCCAAACCGCGCCGTCGATGTGAACTCTCGGGCGCGATAAGCCTGTTATCCCCAGCGTACCTTTTATCCGATGAGCGATGACCCATCCACACGGGATCACCGGATCACTTAAGCCGACTTTCGTCCCTGCTTGCGCCGTCGCGCTCGCAGTCAGGCGGGCTTCTGCTTATACACTCATCGTGCGATTACCGACCGCACTGAGCCCACCATAGCGCGCCTCCGGTACTCTTTAGGAGGCGACCGCCCCAGTCAAACTACCCACCTGCCACGGTCCTCGACGGTGTTGCCGTCTGAGTGAGAACGTTAGTAAAACAAGGGTGGTATTTCACTATTGCCTCCCTGATCCCCGAAAGGACCAGATCAACGGCTCCCACCTATGCTACGCAGGTCATACCGACGTTCAATGACAGGTTGTAGTAAAGGTGCACGGGGTCTTTTTGTCCTGTCGCGGGTAATCGGAATCCTCACCGATACTGCTATTTCGCCGAGCTTACGGAAGAGACAGCTCCCAAGTCGTTACTCCATTCGTGCAGGTCGGAACTTACCCGACAAGGAATTTCGCTACCTTAGGACCGTTATAGTTACGGCCGCCGTTTACCGGGGCTTC
>JADMIO010846078.1_pt1 | contig 12749 bp, 11 predicted proteins | sample 8958161 | NCBI WGS metagenome assembly JADMIO01 (sample SAMN16585339, study PRJNA669376) | soil metagenome | isolation source: Crop rotation soil | place: USA: Cullars Rotation, Alabama | collected 2011 | reverse complement strand
GCCGCGACTTCAAGTCACGTGAATTCCAAGCTTCGGATCCCACTGTGCTGGAAAGCCCGGCCTGACGCCGTCGCGGCGTCCCGGGCCGTGACCGGCCCCGCCGCGCCATGAGGACGCTGCTCAGGCATCCGCGCCGACTCGGCCACGTGCTGGCCGTGTTCCTGCGGCTGTTGATCGTGCCTGCGCTGGGCCTCCCAGGCGCCGACCAGCGGCCGGGGCCTGTCCGCCTGCGGGTCGCGTTCGAGCAGCTGGGCGGTGCCTGGGTGAAGCTCGGGCAGATGCTCGCCCTGCGCTACGACCTGCTGCCGGTCGCCTATTGCGACGAGCTGTTCGGGCTGCTGAACCAGGTCGCGCCGTTCAGCTACGACGAGGTGCGCGGGATCATCCGCACGGAGCTCGGCGGGGAGCCCGAGGCGGTGTTCGCCACGTTCGAGGCCCAGTCGTTCGCGTCGGCGTCGATCGGCCAGGTGCACCGCGCAACGCTTCGCAACGGTGACCGGGTCGCGGTCAAGGTCCAGCGGCCGCGGATCCGCGAGACCCTCCAGGCCGACATCCAGCTCATGTACGGCGTCACCTGGCTGCTCGACTGGACGCGGCTGTTCGGCGGGACGCGCAGCCGGGAGGTCATCGACGAGTTCGCGCAGTGGACCGCGGACGAGCTCGACTACCTCGTCGAGGCGCGCCAGGCCGTGCTCCTCCACGATCACGCGCGCGGCGACCGCCACGAGCGGATCGCCCGGGTCTACCGCGACTACACGACGTCGCGCGTCCTGACCACGGAGCTGATGGAGGGGATCCCGCTCATCGAGATCATGATCGCGAGGCGGGACGGCGACCAGGCCTACCTCGAACGGCTCGCGGCGTCGGGCCACGACCTCGACCGGATCGTCCGCCGGCTCGACTGGAACATGCTCAACCAGGTGTTCGTGTTCGGCTTCTTCCACGCCGACCTCCACCCGGCCAACATCTTCGTGCTGCCGGGTGACGCCATCGGGTACGTGGACTTCGGGATCGTGGGCCAGCTCCCGAACCGCATCCGGGAGTCGCTGACCCGGTACAGCTGGCTGCTGTTCCGGGGCGAGATCGAGGCCGCGGTCACGGAGCTCATGCGGTGGCTGGCGCCGACCTCGTCGACGGACGCGTCCGCGGCACGCTGGCGCCTCATCCGGGTCCACCAGACGTTCCTGTACGACGCGACCGCCGATCGGTCGCGGATGACGTCAGCCGCGCCGGGACCGATCGTCGCGAGCCGCGAGAACCCGTACTCCCGGCTCGCCGTCGACATCCTCGAGACGGTCCGCGACCACCAGCTCTCGATGTCGCCCAACATCGTCGGCTACCTGAAGATGCTGGTCACGCTGGGGGCGCTCCGGCACCAGCTGGCGATCGACTACGACCTGCCCGACACGGTCCGCCGGTTCGTGCGCCGGCTCGCGCGCCAGCAGGCGTTCGCGCTCGTGGATCCGCGCCTCGCGATGGAGCGGCTGTACGCGGGCGGCGCGCAGGTCCAGCGGGCGCTCCACTTCGTGGACTTCCTCGAGGGGCAGGAGCCGACGATCCTCGAGGCCGAGGCGCTGCTGTTCGGCTTCCGCCGCAGGATGCAGTCCGCGCGCCGCGCGCTGGTCCGGCTCGGCGCGGCCGTGCTCGCGATCGGCGGGGTCCTGTACCTCGTGATGGCCTACCCCGATGACACGCGCCGGATGCTTCCGGCCGGCGTCCAGTACACGTGGGTCCAGGTCGGGCTGCTGGCACTCCTGATCCTCCTCATCGTGTGGCTGATCAACTTCGTCCGAGGGCTCGGCCGGCTCGACTAGGTGCGCGGTGGCACCGGTCAGGGAACCGCCGCCATGGGTTCGCCGTCATCCGGGCGACCGCGCAGCCATCCACCGGCTGCCGGGCCCACTGGAAGGACGACACATGCGCGCCTCGATCTCGACTCCCTCCTCGCTGCTCGTGCTCGTCGCGGGCGCGGTCCTCGTCGGCCTCGCCGCGGGCCCGGTCCTCGGGGCCGTCACCGCGCCGCCGCGGGTCGTCTATGCGGCTCCCTCCGCCGATGGCGATCCGGCCGACCACACGATCTCGGTCGCGGGCAGCGGCAAGGTGACCGTCGTGCCCGACATGGCGACGATCAATCTCGGCGTGCTCATCCAGCGTGACAAGGCGAAGGCAGCGCGAGAGGCGGGCGCCGAGGCGATGACCAAGGTGATCGCGGCGCTCAAGGCGCTGGGCATCGACGACAAGGACATCCAGACCGCCTGGGTCTCGCTCAACCCGGTGTACGACTACCAGTCGACGACCCAGCGGATCACCGGCTACCAGCTCCAGAACACCGTCACCGTCACGGTTCGCAACCTGTCGAAGGTCTCCGACGTGCTCGATGACTCGGTGATCGCCGGCGCGACCACCGTGAACGGCGTCTCGTTCGACATCGCCGACCGGACCGCCGCCGAGGCACAGGCCCGGACCGCCGCGATGACCGACGCCAAGGCGAAGGCCGACACGCTGGCCGGCGCCGCGGGCGTCGCGATCACCGGCGTCGCCTCGATCAGCGAGAGCGTCTCGACGCCGATCTGGTACGCGCCGGAGATGTCCGCCGCGGGCGCCGCACGCGACACGGCCTCGACGCCGGTGATGCCCGGGTCTACGGACGTGACGATCACGGTCTCGGTGAGCTACCTGATCGACTGACCACCGGTCGCCGGCCGGCGACCCCGTTCGAGGCGGGCTTCGGGTCTACCCGACGCCCGCCTCGTGGTGTCGCAGCGTCGCGTGCGGGTCGATGCCGCCGTGGTCGCACGGGTTCACGTGGATCACGACGGTGTCGAGCTTCGCGACCTGGTGCAGCAACCGGTGGCGGACCTCCTCGCTGATCGCGTGCCCCTCGAGCACGCTCAGGTCCTGGTCCACGGTGATCGCGAGGTTCGTCTCCAGCGCGTGGCCCACCCATCGCAGACGGATCGACTCGACATCGACGACGCCCGGCGTGTGGCGCGTGATCGACTCCACCTCGTCCACCATCTCGGGTTGCACGGCGTCCATCAGCCGGCCGACCATCTGGGCGGTGGCGGAGCGGAGCAGCACGAGGATGACGCCGGCGATGAGCAGCCCGACGAGCGGGTCGGCGCGCGGATAGCCGAGCGCGACCCCGATCGCGCCCGCCACCACCGCGAGTGACGTGAGCCCATCGGTGCGTGCGTGGTACCCGTCCGCGACGAGCGCGGCACTCCCGATCTGCTTCCCCACCCGGATGCGATAGAGCGCCACGCCCTCGTTGCCCAGGAAGCCGATGATCCCCGCGATGATGACCGCCGGGATGTTCGTGATCGGCTGCGGGTCGATGAGCCGGGTGATCGACTCCCAGCCCGCGTAGAGCGCGCTGAACAGGATCATCGCGAGGACGAACAGCCCGGCGAGGTCCTCGGCGCGCCGGAAGCCGAACGTGTACGACCGTGTCGCGGCGCGGCTGCCGATGACGAACGCGATCCACAGCGGCACCGCGGTCAGGGCGTCCGAGAAGTTGTGGACCGTGTCCGCGAGCAGCGCCACCGACCCGGAGATCGCGACGACGCCGAGCTGCAGGACGGCCGTGATCCCGAGGCCCACGAGCGAGACCTTGACGGCCCGGATGCCGCGTCGGTCGCCGGCGAGGGCGGTGTCGATCGAATCGGACGGGTCGTGGCTGTGACCGACGACCGCGGCGATCGCCGACGCGATACGGCCGGTCGGGTGCACGTGCCCGTGCGCCGCGTCGTCGCCGTGCGAGTGGCCGCCCTCGACGTCGTGATCGTGCGGCGCGTGGACGTGGTCGGCGTCCGGACCATGGTCGTGGGGATGGTCCGGCCCGTGCTGCGCGGACGTCTCGTGCTGGTGCGCGCGCGGCCGGTCGCTCACCGGGCGATCGTACGCTCCAGGCGGACGTCGGGGACAACCCAGATCACGGCGACGACGACGTACATCGCGAAGGCGATCAGCGGGGCGAACGAGATCGGCAGCAGCGCGACGGGGACCGCGGCGAGATAGACCAGGGGGGAGACCTTGCCCTTGAGATCGTTGCCGATCGCCTCGCCGAGACGGCTGTCCGCCGGCTGGCAGCGCACCAGTGCGCGGACGAGGATGTAGTAGGCCACGGCCGCCATCACGGCGACGAGCCCGTAGATCGCGACGGGCACCGCGGAGAAGTCGTTCTCGCCCATCCATGCCGTCGCGAACGGGAACAGCGACAGCCAGAACAGGAGGTGGAGGTTCGCCCACATCACCCGTCCGTCGATGACCCGCGACGCCTGGAACAGGTGATGGTGGTTGTTCCAGTAGATCCCGATGTTCGCGAAGCTCAGGACGTAGCTGATGAACACCGGCCACAGGCCGACCAGCGCCTCGAGCGTGGGCTCGTGGGGAACCGTGAGCTCGAGCACCATGATCGTGATGATGATGGCGAGGACGCCATCGCTGAAGGCCTCCAGCCGGCCCTTGGTCACGCTCGTTCCTCCAACGCCGCCTGGTCGCCGACGATCGAGACAGTGTGCGGGTTGCGCGACGCCGTGGTCGCTCAGCCGGGCCGGGCGTCGGGGTTCGGCAGCACGATGTCGCGGATCACGCCCTGGAGCGCGTACGCCTCGACGAACGAGCGCAGGGTCCGGACCGTGGCGCCGTACGTGTCGAACTCCGCGACCGTGAGGCCGTCCGGCTCGTAGGCGCGGCGGAAGTCCGGCACGCGGGCGAGGAGGTCGTCGACGGACGCGGGATCGACCGGGACGTCGATGCGCGGCGTGGGATCGATTCCGCTGGCGTTGAACCGGACCTGCCACGCGTGGGGCATCGTCAGGACCACATCGCCACCGACGAGCTCCGTCCAGTGGAGGCGATGGCGCATCGCCGCGGCGAGCAGCCGCGTCCGGTAGCCGCGCTCCTGGTAGATCCCGTACGCCCGCTTGAACGCCGCGATCCCGGCCCAGCTGGCGGCCGCGGGGTCGAGTGCGATGTCGTCCCGCTCCACGAGGACCTTCACCCAGTCATCGAGCCGGCCGACCATCAGCGTGCAGACCGGCGCGAAGCTCTCCGGGTCGCCGCCGGCGTCCTCGAACCGGCGTAGCCCGCGCTCGACCGCGTCCCCGACCTCGAGCGCCTGGGCGACCGTGAACCCGACGGTCGAGTTGATCGCGATCCCGCGGGCGGTCGCCTCCTCGATCGCCACCAGCCCCGCGGCCGTCGTCGGGAACTTCACCTGGATGTTCGGGGCGAGGCCGTGGAAACGCTCCGCCTGGGCGAGCATCGCCTCGGCGTTGCCGTAGTTCGCGGGGTTCGTCTGGAGGCTGAGGCGGCCCTTGCGGCCGGCGTGCTCGCGGAAGACAGGCTCCAGCACCGCGGCCGCCCGCACGCCCATCTCCTCGGCGATGGCCCAGGTGAGGTCCTCTTCCGACCACGCCGGGTTCGCCGCCGCAAGGTCGCGGACGCGCGGCTCCCAGACGCTGCGCTCCTTGCGCATCACCTCGCCGACGATCACCGGGTTGGAGGTCGCCCCGCTCCCGCCCCGCTCCACCGCGTAGGCGACCTCGTCCAGCGAGCAGGAGTCGTTCCAGAAGTCCGTCGGCGTCCGCTCGACCATCGTCGCGAGCGGGCTGTCCACGAGGATCACGGCCATGTCGTCCTCAGCTCGGGTTTCGCGCAGGCCCCGGGGGCGGAGGGCCGGACTGCCATCACCCGTGATTCTCGGGTGTGCCGGTCCGGCCCGTCAAAGACCCGCGTGACTCAGCTCCGACGCTGCGACTGGCCGTCCGCGGATCGCGATCGGAGGCTCGTGCTCGCGGCGTAGTGCACCTGCTTGCGGAGAGCTTCCGGCATGGCCGCGGCGTACCCCGGCCGTTCCTCGTTGAGCTCCGCCGCGATGCGCTTCAGCTCCGTGTCCGAGCCCGCGTACGCCGCGACCCGTCGGCGGACGCCGTCCAGGACCTTGCCTGCCTCCTCGAACCGGCCCTCGCGGTTCAGGCGGATCGCCTCCTGCCGGGCACGATCGGCGAACAGCCGCGCGACGACCCGGTCCACGTCGCGATCCCGTGGCTGGGCGTCGTTCGCGCCGTGGTCCGCGTACCGCCAGCCCACCGTCACGGGCGCGGCGGCCGGGCTCGCCGCGGCGAACGCGCCGTCTCGATCGGCGACGCGCACGGACACCCCGACCTCGCGCCCGACCTCGCCATAGTCGAACGTCGCCCGCAGCACGATCGAGAGCACCTGGCCCGAGACCATGTCGCCGAGGAACACCCGTGCACCGCCGTCGCGGCGCTCGAGGCGGAACGGCGACAGCGCCTCGACGCGGACGCCGTCCGGGAGCACGAGCTCCAGCACGACCTCGCGCGCGACGATCTCGAGGGTCTCCCCCACCTCGCTCGTGATGTGGTCGCGCATCTGCGCCACGTCCCCGATGAAGTAGAAGTGCCCGCCGCCGTTGTCCGCGATGCCCTGGAGGAGCGTCTCGTCGAAGTCCGTGCCGACACCGAAGGTGCTCGTCGTGATGCCCCGCTCCCGGACGGTACGGGCGAGGCGCTGGAGCTCGTCGTGGTCGGTGATGCCCACGTTCGCCAGGCCGTCGGTGAGCAGCAGCACGCGGTTGATCCCGTCCGGTGAGAACGTCGATGCGACCTGCTCGCAACCGGTGAGCCAGCCGCCGTGCAGGTTGGTGCTGCCTCGAGCGTCGATCCGCGCCAGCCGTTCCGCGGCGCGGCGCCGCTCGTCGGACGCGGCGATCGTGGCGGGGATCACCACGTCGAGCTGGTCGTCGTACGTGACGACCGCGAACCGGTCCTCTGCCTCGAGGCGGTGGATGGCCTCGACGACGGCCTGCTTGGCGAGGCCGAGCTTGTTCTGGCCGCCCATCGATCCCGACCGGTCGAGCACGAACGCGAGGTTGACGGGTGCGCGACGGCGCGCGGGGTCGGGCGCGACCGTCGGTGCGACCACGTCGACGAGCAGGAACCGCTCGCTGCGGCCATGGGCGCGGATCAGCGTGCGATCCGGTCGGATCGTCAGCGCGGGATCGATGAGACGGGGGGTGGCGGGACTGGACACGGTGGCCTCCTCGGCGGTGGCGAGGCCGGATGGGGCGGTCTCGAGCGGGTGACGGCGTCGACCGGTTGGCCGGCGCTCAGGCTTCTTCGTCGAACAGCTCCCGGGCGATCCGAATGAGCTGCTCGACACGCTTGTTCGTCCGTCGGTCGAGTGGCCGGCGGACGTGCAGCTCGACGTCCGGGCTGAGCGCATGGCGCTCCCAGGTCGAGCGGTCAGGGTGGCTGGGCTTCGGCTCCGCGGGCCACGAGGGCATCGGCGTGACCGACGGCAACGGGGGCGCCATCGGCGCCGGGGCCGCCGGATACGCGTCCGGGAATACCGGCTCGTAGCGGGCGGCGTATGGCGCCGCAGTCTCGTGGACCGCGGCGACGCGCGACTGCACGCCCGAGCGCGCCATCAGGTCCTGCACGTAGGCGAGGGTCTGCGCCGGGGCCGGCGGGCCGGCCGCCTGTTCCGCGTCAATGAGCGCGCGGATCTCGTCGTCCCCGAGCCGCTCCAGGCGGACGCGGATCTCGGCCAGCGGCAGGTGGTCCCGCTGGAGGCGACGGATGAGCCGCAACCGGGCGAGGTGGTCCTCCCCATAGCGCGTCCCGGGCCCTGCAGCCTCGGGCGACGGCAGCAGCCCCTGCGCGACGTAATAGCGCACGGTCCGCGGCGTCACGCCGGCGAGGCGGGCGAGATCGGCGATGGTGTACGGGTCGTCGGGCATGTGCGAAACGTAACAGTGTCACGTGTCACTGTCAAGACAGGCCGGGTCCTGGTCGCGCATGGCCCCATTTCGGCATGGTGCGGTCCGGTGGGGTCTGGCACCCTCCTCGGCATGCGAGTTGCCCTGCGCCGCCCCACCCTCTCCCCCGCCCTCGCCGCCGCCGGCCTCGCCGCGGCGCTCCTCTCGCCGCTCGCCGGACCGGCGACGGTCGCGGCCGCCGAGCCGGACTTCCCGTCGAACATGAGCGGTTACCACAACCTCCCCGAGGCGGTCGCCGAGATCCAGCAGGCGGAGGCGAACTACCCCGACCTGGTCGACGTGTTCTCGATCGGGAAGAGCTACCAGGGCCGCGACATCTGGGCGGCGAAGATCAGCGACAACGTGGACACGGACGAGGCGGAGCCCGAGGTCCTCATCGACGCCGTCCACCACGCCCGCGAGCACCTCACCCTCGAGCAGGCGCTCGCCATCCTTCGCTGGCTGACCCGCGACTACGCGAGCGACTCGACCGTCCGCAGCCTCGTCAACAGCCGCGAGATCTTCATCGTGTTCGTCCTCAACCCGGACGGCATGCGGTTCGACCTGACCGGCGACCCGTTTCGCGCCTGGCGCAAGAACCGCCAGCCCAACGCGGGGTCGACCTCCGTGGGCACCGACCTCAATCGCAACTACGGCTACAGGTGGGGCTGCTGCGGCGGCTCGTCGGGCAGCCCCTCGGCGCTCGAGTACCGCGGCGCGTCGGCGTTCTCGGCCCCGGAGACGCGCGCGTTCCGGGACTTCGTGAACAGCCGGGTCATCGACGGCGTCCAGCAGATCAAGGCGCACATCACGCTCCACACGAACGGCGAGCTCATCCTGTGGCCGTACGGCTACACGTATCGCAACGTGCCGCCGGACATGACGAGCCTCGACCACAAGACGTTCGTCGCCCTGGGCCGCGCGATGGCCGCCAAGAACGGGTACACGGCGCAGCAGTCGTCAGAGCTCTACATCACCGACGGCGACCAGATCGACTGGCTGTACGCGACGTACCGGATCTTCACCTTCACCTACGAGCTCTACCCGACCGAGACGCCGACGGTCTGGGGCGATCACTACCCCGACGATTCGAAGATCGCCGCGCAGACGGCGCGCAACCGGGGCGCGATCCTCCACCTGATCAACCGCGCCGGGTGCCCGTACTCCGCGCTGGGGGCGGACACGACGAAGGCCGACTGCGGGCCGCTGTTCGACGACCTCGAGATCAACCGTGGGTGGACGCGCAACCCGGACGGGACCGACACCGCGACGGCCGGGCTGTGGTCCGTGACCAACCCGTCCGCGACGAGCTCCAACGGGCCCAAGCAGCTCACGACGACCTACTCCGGCTCGAAGGCGCTCGTCACCGGCGGGCCGGCGGGCTCCAGCGCGACGACCTACGACCTCGACGGCGGCACGACAACGATGCGCAGCCGGCCGATCGACCTGCCGTCGAGCGCCTCGTCGTTCGGGCCGCTCACGTTCCGCTACTACCTCGCCCACGGCGCCAACGCGTCCCACGACGACGCGCTGCGGGTGCTGGTCGAGGCGGAGAACGGCGATCGCACGGTCGTGTTCGAGGAGCTGGGCGCCGCGAACGACGACGACGCGGCGTGGGCGTTCGCGTCGAAGTCGGTCGCGGCGTGGGCAGGGCAGACGATCCGGATCGTCGTCCAGGCGACCGACGGCGCGGGCGAGAGCCTTGTGGAGGCCGCGATCGACGACCTCCGGATCAGGCGGCCCTAGCCCGCGAGGACCGGGCTCGCCGCGGCGCCTAGGACGCGGCGGGCTCGATCACGGAGAAGGTCGACCACATCCCGTTGGCGACGTTCGGCACGCCCGTCGGGATCGCCATCGGATCGGGGCTCGCGGGCGCCGTCATCGTGCCGGTCGGGAGCAGGTCGACGGCGGCATAGTCGCCGGGCTCCGTCAGGACGATCTGCCCCGTCGCCTCCTGGCCCGGGTCGGCGGCCAGGACGCCGACGACCGTGACGAACTTGAGCAGGTCGGTCGGGCTGACCTTCGAGAGGTCCTCGAACGTCTGCTTGTCGGTCGCGTCGGCGTTGCGCTTGATGACGACGAGCTCGTGCGCCTCCGTGCCAAGGTTGCGGAACGTCAGGACGGTGCCCGGCGTCGGGTCGATCGGCGGGTTCTGAAAGCCGCCCTCGATCGCGTACATCTGGACGGTGCGCGCGGCGGGTGATCCGGACGGCGCGACCGACGCGGACGCGGATGCCGAGGCCGAGGGGCTCTCGGCCGTCGCCGATGCGCTTGCGGACTCGCTGGCCGCGGCGGACGGTGCCGCGGACGCGGCCGCGGAGGGTGATGTCGTCGTCGCGCCGCTCCCACAGGCGGCGAGGATCGCGCCGGCGGTCGCGAGGGCGATGCCGAAGCGGGCGAGGGTCGTGCGGGTCATGTGGACCTCCGAAGCGAGGGTCCCGGCCATTCGCGTCGCGCAGGACGCCGAGCATGGCCGAGCCGAGGCGGGTGGCGTCTGGAACCATCCGGACCGTATGCCCGCCCGGGTTGCAGAACCGTCGCGGCGACCCGCGGCGGTCATGACATTCCGGCTGTCAGATGCCCTCGGACAGGCGCGTCACCTCGGCCGCGCCCGCCGCCGCCAGGCCGCCGCCGGCCATCACGAGCACGAGGCCCACGGTCGCGATGATCAGGAACCCGACCGTGCGGCCGCGCCCGGTGGTCATGACCTCCGAATCGCGATAGGGCGCGCCGGTCAGGATCCCCCACGCGATCACCGTCCAGATGCCGCCCAGCGGGGCGACCACCATCGACCCCAGCCCGAGCGCGACCCCCGCGACGATCCGGTTGTCCACGAACATGTCGAACAGGAGCCCACCCCACGTCGGCAGCAGCCCGCACAGGGCGATGACGAACGCGATCCCGAACAGCACGAGCGCGTGTCCGCGGCTGAGCTGCCACGACCGGCCGATCGAGCGGATGACGGGCGTGTCCTCGAGCACGAGCACCGGCAGGATCACCGACAGCCGCGCGCTGACGTAGATGGCCACCACGAGCAGCCCGAGTGCGGCGATCGCGCCGGCGGTCGCGGCGACCGGTCCCAGCGACTGGAGCAGGAGCACGGTCGCGGTGAGGGCGACGGCGAGCCCGACGGTGGCCACGAGCACGACGACGAACAGCGCGATGACGCGCGGGAGGATCGAGGCGGCCCGGGCGAACGCGTCGCCGAGACCGGCCGTCGTGCCCCGCCACAGCCGGTCCGCGGCGATGATCGTCGCGAGCGTCGTGATCCCGCCGAGGACCGCGACGACCGCCTGGAGCGCCATCGTTGCGATCTGGCCGTCCGTCGACGTCTGACCCTCGCGCAAGGTCGTGGCCAGGGAGGGCGACAGCGCACCCGAGATGAACCCGCCGATGCCGGCCGGGATCGCAAGGGCGAGGAACAGCGACCACTCCCGGCCCAGCGTGTCGAACGTCCGGCCGACGATGAGCGAGATGTCGAGCCGCGTCGCCTGGGCGGTCGACGGGTCGGGCAGGATCCAGCCAGATGACGGCGCTGGGGCGGCAGGGGTCGTGACGGGCGTCACCGGCGCATCGCCGGGCGGCGCGGGCGGCTGGACGCCGGGGTCTCCATCGCCGAGGCCGTGATCGTCGCCATCCGGGTGTGCCATGCCCGGCCAGTATGCCGGGCGCCGCGCCCATCGCCGCGATTCGGGGGAAACCCGCAACGAGGGCGCGCGGCGGTCCTGCATCGCGGGCCGTGTCCGGGGCTCGGGCGCCGGAGTAGGCTGCGCGGCATGGGAGCGGTCGTGCGCGTGGTCTTGGTGGACGATCATCCGGCGATCCTCGACGCGGTCGGCCGCGCGGTCCTCGGGGCGTCGGACATGGAGCTCACCGGGAGCGCGCGCTCGCTCGACGAGGCGCTGCGGCTGCTCACCGGCCCGGGTGCGATCCCGTGTGACGTGGCGGTCTCCGACGTCCAGCTCGCCGGCGAGGCCGAGGGTCTTCGCCTCCTGGAGGCGATCGGGAGCGACGGCCCGGCGGTCCTCCTCCTGTCGTCGTTCGACCAGCCGCCGCTCATCCGGACCGCCTTCGAACGTGGGGCCGCGGGCTACCTGCGCAAGACGAGCGAGGTCGTCGACATCCTGGACGCGATCCGGACCGTCGCCGCGGGCGGCACGGCGTTCTCGGCGTCGATGCTGCGGGCGATCCGGTCCGCGCCCCGCCGCCCGTCCGACCGCGAGATCGAGGTACTGACCCTCGTCTGCGGCGGCGCCTCGAACGACGAGGTCGGTGTCCGGCTGGGCGTCACCGAGAAGACCGTCGAGAGCCACCTCCGGCGCATGTTCGACCGGTACGGCGTCCTCTCGCGCACGGAGCTCGCGGTCCTCGCGCTGCGCGAGGGGTGGGTGACCGAGAAGGCCCGCGCGTGACTCGCGCGGGCGTGGCCGCCGCCGATCCCGCCACGCCCGACCGGGCGAGCGACCGGACGCCCGTCTCGCGGGCGCTCAAGCTCGCGACGCTGACGACCGGGGCGCTCATCGCGGGCTCGCTCGCGCTGCGCGTGCTCAACCCGTTCGGCGTCCCCGACCCGGACCCGTCGGACTGGGTGCCGCACCTGTGGGCGATCGGCGGGCTCTTTCCCGCGGGCTCGTCGTCGTGGTGCTCACGTTCAGCTGGGCACCCACGCTCGCGTGGTCCGCGCTCATCGTCGCCGCGACCGCGTCCGCGCTCGGCGTCGAGGGCATCGCCCGCGAGTACCGCGCCCTCACCGGCGGCGATCCGGTGCTCGTGCTCGCCGTGCTGCTCACCGTCGCGCTGGCGGTTCCGCCGATCATCGCGGCCGCCTACGCGTCGCTCGGCGAGGACCGGCCACGGTCGATCGGCGTCGCCGCCTGGGCGGGCGCAGCCGCGATCAGCGGGCTGCTCATCGCCGCCCTGGTTCGGCGCGCCCTCGACGGGGAGCGCGGCGGGGTCGGGAAAG
>JADMIO011525517.1_pt1 | contig 12750 bp, 8 predicted proteins | sample 8958161 | NCBI WGS metagenome assembly JADMIO01 (sample SAMN16585339, study PRJNA669376) | soil metagenome | isolation source: Crop rotation soil | place: USA: Cullars Rotation, Alabama | collected 2011 | reverse complement strand
AACGCGTGATCAGGGCCGTGAGCGCGAATCCGAACAGCACGGCCCCGCCCATGCTGACGACCGCCATGAACCGCGCCGGCATGCGTGCCGATCCCACGATGGGCGCATAACGCAGCAGCGTCCACGGCGTCGGGATGAGCGTGTTGACGCGCGCGATTTGCACGAACGGACCGAGCGCGAGCGTTGCGAATCCGATGGTAATCACCAGCCACATCCGCGGCGGCCGGAACCCGGCCCATCGCCACGCCGCGACGATGATCGCGAGCCCAACCAGCGACAGCGACGCGACCTGATCGAGGTAGCCACCCGGTCCGGCTGCAAGGCGATCGGCCCAGGCTGCCGGCGCGAGCGGATGATTGGGATTCGGCAGAATGAAGGACAGCAGATCGACGCCCGGCGCGCTCGACCGCCACAGCACCGGCACGCTCGTGACGTCGCCGGTCACAGCGCGGCGGCCCATCGCATACAGCGTCGGCGACATCAGCAGGGCCGCCATCACGCCGCACGCCAGCGTCGCGCGGACGAGAAAGCGGCGCGTCGGGAGCGCCGCGGTCTTCACGCGAAGGTTCGCGAGCATGGCGACGCGCGCGATCACCAGCACGGTCAGCAGCAGCATCGGCGTGTAGAGCGTGTGCATGGTGAGGTGCACCGGCCCCAGCCGGACCGATCCGTGCCCCAGCCAATGCACGCCGATGATGAGCGCGGCAATCAGCGCGATCCCGACGTGCAGCAACGGTGCAATGGGCGCAAACCGCGCCGGTTCGCGCGGCGCCGTCTCGACGCTGACGTCGAAGACGCGGCTGCCGACGAAGATCGCGCCGAGCATCAGGCAATACACCGCGTAATACGGATCGCTGAACGACGCCCACGCGAGGACCACGCCCGCAAGAATCGCGTCGCGCAGCCGCTGGGAATCCCACGCGCGGTAGAGCATCAGCACGAAAATCGGCAGCGGCGCGGCCTCGGCAAGGCTGAAGTGCCCCATGCCGCGCGTGACGATGAACGGCGACCACGCAAACATCCAGCCCGCGAGGAACGATGGGATGCCCCGGCCCGTCAACCGCCGCGCCAGCAAATACAAGCCGAAGCCGGCCAGCGCGTTGTTGAACAGATAGAGAAAGTTGAACGTGCGGAGCACGCCGAGCCAGCGCAGCAGCGGCACGGCCATCAGATCGGTCGCCACCGTGTAGTTGTGCAGGCTGAGATCGGTTGGCGCCGTGCCGGGCTCCGACAGCGGCAGGATCTCAAACGTGCTGAGCGGAGTCGTTCCGGTCTGAAAAATCTCGTGACTGAAGACCCACAGATTCCAGACGTACACGCCGGTGTCGCCGGTCGTTTCGCCCGTCAGATGCGTGTTCATCCTGAGGGGCAACGGCCACGTCTGTACCGCCGCGAGCGCGAGAAACGCCCCGAACGCAAGCACGTGCTGCCGCCACACCGAGCGCGTCATTCCCGCTGCGACTGTACCCCGATGGCGGGACCGAGGTAAACCTTAAGGCGGGATCACCGGCGGCCGAGAGGCGGCCGCCGATGAATCAGCTGGGGAGGTGAATGTGCAGAGTTGTAGTGCGGGACGGTTCGTCGGTGAGGCGGACGGTTCCACCGCACCGGCTTACAAGTCGGGCGAGGGACGATGAGAGGGGAGAGGAATGGACGCCATATCCGATGGCGCCAACGGTCAATTCGGTGTGCTGATCGAATCCCGACCGCACTGCCCGAGTCTGAAGCACGACGGTCCCGCCGTAGGGCAGGTTGCCCGCCGCGGTAAAAACCAGTGCCGCGAGCAACTGTTCGATGTCGTCGTCGCCCGCGGCGACGGTGCCGGACTCGTCGAGACGCAGCTCGAGCGCGACCGCATCGCCCGCGATCTGGCGCAGCAGCGGCTCGGCGCGCAGAATCGCGTCGCCGAGGGAGAGGAGGCCGGCCGGCTTGGCCTGGCGGCGGCTGAAGGCCAGCAGCTGGCGCACCAACATGACGGTGCGCCGCCGGTCGCTCTCTGACGCGGAATCCGTGTCGAGCAACTCGAGCAGCGGCTCGAGCGTCCCGGACATTTCGGCCGCAAGTCGGCCCGCGGTCTCGAGCCGGCGCGCCAGGCGCAGCTGTTCTTCAACCCGCGTCCGATCGTCCAGATCGATGAAGACGCGCTCAATCGCCGAGTCGCCATCCGCGCCGGGGTCCCGGGGCACCAGGCGCGCCGACGTCAGCGCGCGGAACGTGCGGCCATTCGAACGACGAAGCACCGACTCGACACGATCGATGGCGAGTCCCTCGCCGAGCTGGCGCGCCACGTGCGCCTGATCCGTGAGGCCGTCGAAGGACACGTCCTGGGGTACGTCGGCCGGCGCGTCGAACCCGAACATGCGCGCGAATTCGCGATTGCACCGCAGCACGGCGCCGGCGGCGCTGGTCAGCGCATAGGCGAACAAATCACTGTCGATGAAACGGTCGCGCTCGGCGGTGAGCGCAGTCAGGTCCTGTTGGAGACGCGTCTGCAGCGTCTGCGTATCGTGCGCGACCTGATGCAGCCGTTCGGCGACGGCCGCAAGTTGCTCATCGAGCTCGCGCCGCGCCGCCGCGTGCCGCGATTCCGCGTCCGTCAGCGACTCCGCGCAGCGATCTTCCGTCGTCCGCAACGTGCCCTCGAGCACGATGCGCCGCTCGCGTTCTTCCGTCAGCGCCTGGCGGATTCTGCTGAGCTCTTCGCGATCGCGGTCGCGCATCGCGCGTTCGAACGCGTGCGCTTCGTGCAACTCATCGTGCGCGCGCTTGCGCGCCTCGAGCTGCACCCGCAGCGCATGGATATCAGCCGTCAGATCGCGGATCCGGGCTTCGCTCGCGATCGTCGCGCGGATGCGGGCAATCTCGGCCGTTTCGACGTCGGGTTCCGCGGGGGCGACAGGTGCGGCAGGTTCGACGGGTCCGACAGGTTCGGCAGGTGCGACGGGTCCGGCGGATCCGGCAGGTCCGGGTGTGAGCAGCCGGCGCAGCGTGTCTTCAGCGGCGAGGAATCCGGTTTCGCGGCGGAACAGCACGTCATCAGCGCCGGCGGACATGACCGGCGCGAACCATTCGCGCTGATCCTCGGCGAGGATGGCGACGATGGCCAGCGGCGCGCGGTCGCGGCGCACGGTAGCGACCAGCGACAACACTTCATAGCCGGCGAGCTGCGGCGAGATGAACAGCGCCCGGTAATCCCCACCGGATCGGATGGCCGCGAGTGCGGCGCCGGCGCCGGATACCACATGGACCTCGAGCGCGGCGTCCAGGCGTGCGAGTTCATCCGCCACCTGGGCGCCTTCGGCGTCGCCCGAGACATAGAGAACCTTCATTAACAGAGCTGTCATCAGGGCAAGTCAGATGCCAGCGCCGGGATGTACCAAGAATGTCTGCCGCTTGCGGGTTTCGGCCAATGGCGCCGCAGGCGCTCCGTAATTTTACGGATCCAAGCCAACAATTTTGTCGGTGGCTGACAGATTCGTGTCAAACCCGCGCAACGTGCGAAACAGACCGGCGCGTTTGGCGTAAACAAGGCGTGCCCTGCGTCAGGGGTTGGTGTCTCGATTGCCTGGCGCCTTATTGAGGGGCTGTCCGATCGGAGTGGGAATGACTCGTCTAGTCGCTGTACGACGAGCGGTATCGACGAAGGCCTCGCTGACCTGCCAGCGATGCGGCCACGAATGGATGCCGCGCATGAAGGACGTCCGCATCTGCCCGAGCTGCAAGACGGCTCGCTGGGACCAGGCCCGGAAAACCGCCGCGTCCCGTCGCTAGCCGTCCGACGGCCTGGCCGTCGCGCCGCGCCGGCAGGCGCGGCCGTTGTGGCGTGTACAACCTTTTTCACTCCCACCGCTCGCGCGGGTCAGCGCCCTCGCCGCACTCGGGGCTTCGCTCAGTCTGAGAACTACTATCGAAGGACGTACATTCAAAGTCGTGACATGCTACGGGCGCGTTACGTCCAGGTAACACGCGCAACGGGGCTCAGACACGCATGTTCGAAATCTTTGCGTCGACCTACGGCGGTGTTTTCATCGCCGAGATTGTGGGCGACAAGCTCCTCTACACGAGCGGCGTGCTCGCGACGCGCTACTCGTGGGGCGGCGTCCTCACGGGGATGGCCCTGGCGTTCATGGCCAAGATGGCAGTCGCTGTCGCCGTAGGCGCCGCGATCGGGAATCTGCTGCCCAAGTGGCTCGTGGCGCTGACGACCGCCCTCAGCTTTGTCGGCGTTGCGATTGCGATGTGGCGCAAGCCGGACGTGCGCACCCCCAAAGAAAAAGACACCCGCATCCTCAAGGGCGCGGCCGTGGCATTCGGCACGATTTTCCTGTCGGAATGGGGCGACAAAGGCATGATCACGGCCGGCCTGTTCGCCGCGACGTGGGTGACGCCCGCCGAGCCCTCTCATGGGCTGGCGCGCTCGACGCTCTTCATGCTCGTCTGGAGCGCCGCGGTGCTGGCGATGGTCACCAAGGGTGGGCTGGCCGTGACGCTCGGCCACGGCATTCGCCAGTGGATCGCCGAGAAGGTCTCGCCGCGGTATGTGCGCTATGCCGCCGTCGCCGCCATTGTCGTGCTCGGCATCCTGTGCACGCTCGAAGTGCTCGGCATTCTGGTGGATTAGGTCGTTCGTCCGGACCCACGGAACGAAACAATTCGTATTGGTGTCTGTATTGGTGATTAAGCACCAGTAAACCACCAGACGGTGGGCGGCGTCCTAACACCAGCCTCCGGGCCTCATATATGCCGATGCGATGCAAGGCATTTCAATGGTTGGCCCTCGCCATGCTGGCGACGGGATGCGCCGCGCCAGCCGGGAACACCAGTCAGCCCGCCGCCGCGGCGTCAGCGCCGGATCCGAATGCAATTCGGTTTGCGGGCACCCTCGAAGCCGTACGCTCCCGGACCATCGTGGCGCCCCGGCTCGCGACCTCCGGCCAATTCGCGCCGATGACCATTACGACATTGGCGAAGCCCGGAACCCGGGTCAAAGCCGGCGACATCCTGCTCGAATTCGATTCCCAGGATCAGCTGCGCTTCGCCTCTGACAAACGCGCGGAGCTCGTCGATCTCGACAGTCAGATCCAGCGGAAGCATGCCGACCAGACCGCCGAGGAGGAAAAAGACCGCACGGCAACCGTGGCGGCGCAGAACGACATCGAGCGCGCGAAGCTTGCGGTGGCGACCAACGAATTGATCGCCCGCGTCGAAGCCGAAAAGAACGCGCTGTCGCTGCAGATGAACCAGGCGAAGCTCGAGCAGCTTCAGGTCACCGCCCAGCTGAAGCGCGAAGCGGCGGCCGCCGATCTCCGCATCCTGCAGATCCGCCGCGAGCGCTCCGAGCGTGCGTTGCGCTATGCCGAGGAGAACGCGACCAAGATGCAGGTTCGCGCGCCGTTCGCGGGCCTCGTCGTCGTGAAAATGACCTACAAGCCCGGCTCGCAGGGGCAGGTCGAGATTCTGGAAGGCGACTCCGCGCAGCCGGGCATGCCCATCATCGATCTGGTGGACACGTCGGCCATGCAGGTGCGCGCGCGCGTGAACCAGGCGGATGGCGAGATCGTCAGGGTCGGCATGCCGGCGACGATTCGGCTCGATGGATTTCCCGAGCTGAGCTTCAAGGGCCGTGTCGAACAGGTGACGCCGCTCGCGACGATGGGCGTGTCGTCGAGCGTCCGCCTCTTCGTCGCGGTCGTGTCCATCGACGGATCGCATCCACAGCTGCTGCCGGACCTGACGGCGTCGGTGGAAGTCTCGCCGGGCCCGGTCGCGGTGACCGCGCAGGCGGCGGCCGGCAAGGGAAAAAATTGAAGCTCTTCTGGCGCATCGGTGTTCCCGCGTTCACGCTGGCCATCATTGCCACCGTCTACTGGATGTACGGCCGCCCCGTCGAGCCGAAACTCCCGACAACGCAAGTGACCCGCGGCGCCTTCAACAACATCGTCGAGATCCGCGGAGAGGTGCGGCCGCTGCGATCGACCATCGTGCTGGCGCCGCCCAACGCCGGAGAGCTCACGATCGTCAAGATCGCCAAGAACGGCAGCGCGGTGAAAGCCGGCGAGATCGTGGGTGAGTTCGACGCGATGCAGATGCGCCAGAAGATTCAGGAGCGGCAATCCGATCTGCGCAGCGCGCTCGCCGGCCTCGAGCAGCTGAAAGCCCAGTCGAAAATCACGCTCGAAGAAAAGGCCGCCGCGGTGCTCAAGGCGAAGTTCGAAGTCACGAAGGCCGAGCTGCAGGTGCCGGAAGTCGAAGTCAAGGGCGCCATCGAGAACCAGCGCGGCAAGCTGGCGTTGGCCGACGCAAAGCAGCGCCTGCACGAACAGGAAGCCGCCGAGGCCGCCACGAAACTGTCCGTCGATTCGGACTTCGCCGCCCGCAACCGCGCGATCGAGAAAATCAAGGCCGACGTCGCGATGTACGAGCAGGCGGTTTCCGCCCTCGTCGCGAAGGCGCCGATCGACGGCACCGTCAACATCCTGCCGAACTATCGCTCCGCCAGCATGATGGGCATGCCGGCAGAGTACAAGCCCGGCGACAAGACGTACTCGGGCGCGGCGCTGCTCGAGCTGCCTGATTTGTCATCCGTGTACCTGGTGGCCCGCCTCGACGAAATCGATCGCGGGTTGCTCAAGACCGGACAGGTGGCCGCGATTCGCGCGGATGCGATTGCCGATCGCGACTACGAAGCCGCCATTTCGGACATCTCGCTGCTGGCGCGGCTGGACTATTCGTCTGGAAGCTGGCCGCCGACCAAGCAGTTCGATTTGAAAATTACTTTCAGCAATCCGGACGATCGGCTGCGGCCTGGCATGAGCGCCGTGGCACGCATCAACGTCGGCCAGATTCCTGACGTGCTGATTGTGCCGACGAAAGCCGTCTATTCCGATGGCGGCCGGCCGGTCGTGTACCGATTCGGAGGGCGAGAATTTTCGGCCGTGCCGGTGGAGATCATCCGCCGCGGCCGCGACCAGACCGCCATCAAGGGCGCTGTGTCGCCGGGCGATCGCATCGCGCTCGTGTCGCCGGTCGAACAGAAGGGCGGCGGCTCGTGACCATTCGCCGCGTCATCTTCATCGTGCTCGGGCTTGGAGCGCTCGCGGCGGCGGGCATCGCCGGCTACCAGTGGCTCGGCCATTCCTCGGCGCTGGCCGCCGCGCCCGCGCAGGTCGTGCCGACCGCTCGCGTCACGCGCGGGCCCATGAAGTTGACCGTCTATCTCCAGGGGGAGCTGCGTGCCACCAAGCAGACGATGCTGACCGCTCCGCCCACCGGTGTCGGCCTGCGCATCCTCAGTCTGGTGGAGACAGGCACTCGCGTCTCCAAGGACGACCAGGTCATGGAATTCGATCCGGCCGATCAGCAGTTCGAGCTCGAAAAGGCCGAGTCCGAGCTCCAGGAAGCCGAGCAGGAGCTGATTAAGCGGAAGGCCGAAATCAGGGCGCAGGAGGCCAGCGACAAGGTGGCGCTCATGGGCGCCGAGTTCGACGTGCGCCGCGCCAAGCTGGACGCCACGGTCGATCAGGATCTGATTTCGGCAAATGACTATCGCATCCGTCAGGAAGAGCTGAAGCAGGCTCAGTCGAATTTCGATCGGATGAAGCGGGACCAGGCGTCGAAAACCCAGACGAACCAGGCCAGTCTGGCCGTGCTCGAAGAAAAGAAGAACCGTTCGACGATGGCCGCGGCGCGCGCGCGTCAGACCATGGACAATCTGGTCCTGAAGGCGCCAACCGATGGCGTCGTCTCCGTGCGCGAGAACATGAGCGGCATGATGTTCTATTACGAGGGCATGGCCGTGCAGAGCTATCACGCGGGCGACACTGTGACCTCCGGGCGGCCGCTCATTGACATCTTCGACCTCAGCACGATGGAAGTGCGGGCGCGCGTCAACGAACAGGAACGCGCGAACATCGCGCCTGGGCAGACCGCGCGCATCGAGGCCGACTCCGTGCCCGGCCTCACGCCGACCGCCAAGGTCACCGCCGTGGCCGGCATGGGCCGTCCCGACAGCCGATCGGGTCCCTTGCGGCAGTTCGACGTCACCCTTGAGATGGCGAATCCGGATCCGCGCCTCAGGCCGGGCACCACGGTGCGCGTGCTCGTGGACGGCGGCACCGTCGACAACATGCTGATCGTGCCGCGCCAGGGCCTGTTCGAAATGGACGGCAAGTCCATCGTCTATGTGCGAAACGCGGGCGGCGACGGGTTCGCACCTCAGCAGATCAAAGTGCTCCATCGCACCGAGACGCAGATCGCAATCGAGGGCCTGGGCGAGGGCATCGAAGTCGCGCTCGTCGATCCCGTGGCGGCGATGAAACTGAACGGCGCCAGCACGTCATCGCCCCGTTCCTCGGGTTCCGGCCCGGCGGACGTCAAGAAATGACCGACGCACCGGTTCGCCAGGGGCGCCGCGCGTTCAGTTTCTTCCCGGAGCTGGCGCAGGGCTTCGATAATCTCCGCGCGCACAAGCTGCGGTCCATCCTCACGATGCTCGGCATGATCTTCGGCGTCGCGGCCGTGATCGCGATGCTGTCGATTGGCGCGGGCGCCCAGCAGCAGATGATTGCGTTCATCCAGCAGCTCGGCGTCCGCAACATCATCGTCGAAGCCCGCGAGGCGGCGGACGACTCCGCGCTGTCGAAAGTGCGCAAGCTGTCGCCGGGCCTGTCGTTCCGCGATGTGCGGATGATCCAGGCGAGTGTTCAAGGACTCACCGCCGTCACGCCGCGCAAGCGATTCACGCCGGCCAAGATGCTGCCGAAGCCGTACGGCGACGTTCCGGTGGTCTACGGCGTGTCGCCGGTCTATCAGCGCATCGCAAGTCTCGGGATGGCTGGAGGCCGGTTTTTTACCGACGAGGAGTCGGACTCCGCGACGCCGGTGGCCGTGCTCGGCCAGGCGGCGGCCGCTGGATTCTTCGGATCGGAAGATCCGGTCGGCCGCTTCGTGAAGGTGAACGACACGTGGTACCGCATCATCGGTGTCGTGCGGCCGCAGCTGGCGGTGCAGGGCGACTCGAGCGGCCTGCCGGCGCAGGATCAGAACAACGTGATTTACGTGCCGCTCAAGTCGGCGATCATGCGCATCGAGGATTCGCGGTCGTACCTGAAAGACGAAATCGACGGTATCTACATCGGCATGAGCCGCGATGATCAGGTGGCGCCGGCCGGAATCCTCGTGCGCGGCCTGCTCGACGCCACCCACAACGGCGCCGGCGACTTCACGCTCATCGTGCCGGCGGAGCTGCTCGCGCAGCAGGAGCGCACCAAGCGGCTGTTCGAGTTCGTCATGGTGGCCATCGCTTCGATCTCGCTGCTCGTCGGCGGCATCGGCATCATGAACATCATGCTGGCCAGCGTCATGGAACGGACGCGCGAGATCGGCGTCCGCCGCGCCGTCGGCGCGCGCAAGATCGACGTCATCCGCCAGTTCCTCATCGAGACCACGCTGATCACGGTGAGCGGGGGAGCGGCCGGCACAATCGTCGGCGTGGGACTCTCGCGTCTCGTCGCGTACTTCGCCGGCTGGTCCACGATCGTCACAGCCGCCTCGGTGCTGATTGCGACGCTCGTGTCCGTCACGGTCGGCATCGTCTTCGGCCTGTACCCGGCCGTCCGCGCCGCCCGCCTGAATCCGGTGTCGGCGCTGCATTACGAGTAGTTCACCGCTCTAAACTACCGCTCACCGAATAGTTCCACCCGCGTCCGCCGCCGTGACGTATCACAGTGGCGTGAACGTTCTACTGCTTGCGCTTGCGATGGCGACGGTGACCGGGCGCGTGGTCGATTCCACCGGCCTGCCGTTGCCTGGCGCCGTCGTCACGGTCCGGGGCACGGCCGAGCTTGCCGTCACGGATGAGCAGGGCAAGTTCAGCATTGAGGCGCCATCGGGCGCCCCGACGCTTGTCGTCGAGATGCCGGGATTTGCGATCCGCGAAGTACCGGTTGGCGATCCGTCGACGCCTGTCACCATCACGCTGACGATCGCCGCCGTCACGAGTCAGGTCGTCGTGTACGCGCCGTCGACGCCCACGGTGCCCGATCCGCGGATGGTGCTCCGTCCGCTCGACGTCGTGCGCACCGCCGGCGCGCAGGCCGATGTCATGCGCGCGATCAACAACCTGCCGGGCGTCGTCTCTGTCGACGAGGGCGCGGGACTGTATGTCCGCGGCGGCGATGTAAGTGAGACGCGCGTGCTGTTCAACGGCGGCGTGGTCAATCATCCGTACCGTTATGAAACGCCCACCGGCGGATTTCGCGGCGCGGTCGATCCGTTCCTGACCTCCGGACTGACGTTTTCCACCGGCGGATTTTCCGCCGAGTACGGCAACAGCCTGAGCGGTGTGCTCGACATGCAGGGACTCGGCAGGCCGACCGCGGCCCACGCCAATGCCTCAGTCGGTCTGGCAGGTGTCGCGGGCTCGGCGTCCGTCCCGGTGTCCAATCACGCCGGGTTTCGATTCGCCGCCAATCGTGCCACGCCTGCGGTGCTCTTCTCGGTGAATCCGAGTCCTCGTGAATTCGATCACCTGCCGGACGGATGGGATGTGAGCGGCAGCGGTCACGTCGAAACCTCGTTGGCCGGGACGATCCGCGTGTTTGGCCTCGCGCAGCGCGATTCGGTGGGCGTGAAGCTCGAACAGGACGCCTTTGCCGGGTTTCTGCACTCGAGCGCTGACCATGCGTTGCTGGTGATCGATTGGCGGCGTCCCCTCGGTCACGGATGGTCCGCGTCTGCCGCGGGCTCGACCGATCGCTACACCAGCGGGACGAACGTCGGAGTGTTCGATATTGCCGTCACCGATCGGGAACGCTCGTTTCGCGCTGACATCACCCGCCCCGCGGGTGGATCGTGGCGCCTGCGGTTCGGCACGGACGTCGGCGTGACGTCGGCGCGAATCCTGGGCACGGCACCTGAAAAAGGCGGCGATTTCGCCGGCGTCAGCGGCACGACGTTGTTCATCGTCGACCATCAGGATGTGAGGACGGGCGCGTATGTGGAAGGTACGCGCTCGTTTGGCCGCGTCACGCCGACGATCGGCCTGCGGACCGATCGTTTCAGCCAGTCCGAGACATGGCGCGCCGATCCGCGCGTGGCGCTCGCGATCGATCTCGGACGCAATGTGCGGCTGCGCGCGGCGTGGGGCGTGTATCACCAGGCGCCGTCGGCGCGGTACTTCGACATGGCCCACGGCATCAACGCACTCGATCCCATGTCCGCGACGCACTACGTCGTGGGTATCGAACAAGGCCTGGCGACCGATCCGTGGTTCTTCCGCGCGGAGGCCTACTACAAGACGTACCGCAGCCTTCCCGTTGATGACGGCGCCGGTGGGTTCACCGACGACGGCTATGGGTCCGCGCGCGGTGTGGATCTGTTCGCGCGGCGCGTCTGGCACTACATGGATGTTCGCGCGAGCGCGAGCTTTCTCGACGCTGCTCGTCGTTGGACGTCGCCCGATCAGCGGGATCGATATCCGCTGCCGTCGGGTACTTGGACACCGGACTTTGCGATTCCATTCACCTGGCAGCTGAATGCGACGATTCCCGTGTGGAAGACAGTTTCCGTCGGCGCCTCGTGGCGCGTTGCGGCTGGCCGGCCATTCACGCCCGTGGCCGGCGCCGCGCCAACGGCCGATGGCTACGTGCCGATCTGGGGCCCGATCAATTCCGAACGCATGCCGACGTACGCGCGGTTCGATCTGGCCGTGAGCCACACGCGGACGTTCGGCGCGCACGGCCTGACCGTGTTCTACGCCAGCATCGACAACGTCACCGGCCGTTTCAACTACTTCGAGTACGCGTATTCCGCGGATTACACGGAGCGCCGGCCGGTGGCCAGCGCCGCGCCCCGCAGTTTTTACGTCGGGTGCTCGATCACCCGCTAGCAGAGCAGGAGGTTCCATGTTTCGACACGCAAGTCGTGGACTGGCAGCTGCGATCGCGATCGGCGCGTTCTCGGCTGCCACCGGCGGACACGCACAGGCGCAACCGGACCCGTTCACGGATCTCGTCGGGCGCCTCGAAACGGCTGCCATCAACGGCAAGGTCGACGCGATTCGCACCGAGCGCGTGAATGCGATGCGGATGCTGGCCGGCGCCGCCGGCCCTCGGGCGGACCTGCTGCGTTATACCGTCGCGTACGGCGCGTGGCGTCTTGCGTTCGCGACGTCGGTTCCGCCGGCCGATCAGGTGGCGATGCTCGAGGACGCGGAGGCGCAGCTGCAGCGCGTCCTGGCGACCTCGCCTGATGACGCCGAATCGCTGGCGTTGATCTCCGCGGTCGAAGGTGCGCGCATCGCGCAGAATCCGGATCTCGGCATGACGCTGGGGATGAAGTCGAGCATGCAGATCGACCGCGCCCAGCGGCTGGCGCCGTCAAATCCGCGTGTCCTGGTAATGAGCGGGCTCGCGCTGTACAACACGCCGCCGGAGTACGGCGGCAGCATTCCAGACGCCGAAAAGAAACTGACCGCCGCGCTCGCCGCGTTCGCAAAGGAGCCGGCGTCGAAGCCATGGCCGAACTGGGGCCGGTTTGACGCGCATGTGTGGCTCGGCCAGGCACGGGCCCATCGCGGAGACAAGGCCGGCGCGCGGGCCGAATACGAAGCGGCGCTCGTCATCGCGCCGCAGTCCGACTGGGTGCGATACGCACTGCTCCCGTTAGTGAAATGATTTCCGCGCATCGATGACCACCGTAGACCTGTCCGAGTCGGAGCCAGCGCGCGGGCGCTGGTGGTGGGCGGTCCTG
>JADMIO011852119.1_pt1 | contig 12756 bp, 6 predicted proteins | sample 8958161 | NCBI WGS metagenome assembly JADMIO01 (sample SAMN16585339, study PRJNA669376) | soil metagenome | isolation source: Crop rotation soil | place: USA: Cullars Rotation, Alabama | collected 2011 | reverse complement strand
CTTTCCCCGACTTCAGATACTTGGCCGCGTCGCAGATTCCGCTGCTGACGGTCGGACAAATCGCGAGCATCGACAACGGCTGGTGGTTCGGGCAGATTCCGGCGGCGGCTCGTGCGGCGTTGACCAGCGTGCAAGTGCAGGCGTTGAACGTCCACGAAGTCGGCTTGGGCAATCTGACGGTCGCGCAACGCGGGATGCTGACGAAGGCTCAAGTGCAGTCGCTGGATTACGACGACTTCCGATATCTCAACGCGGCACAAACACCGTGGCTGACCGCCGAGCAACTTGCCAGCATCGACAACGGTTGGTGGTTCCAGCAAATCCCCGAGACGGCCCGCGCGGCGTTGACCGCGGTTCAAGTCCAGTCGCTCGACATCGAGGACATCGGACTCGATGGGCTGACGGTCGCGCAGGTCAATGCGCTGACGCCGGACCAAATTCACGAGGTCGAATTCTACGACTTCAATCAGATGACGCCGACGCAGGCTCCGAACCTGACCGCGGAGCAACTGGCGGCGATCGACAACGGCTGGTGGTTCGGTCAGATGCCAGACGCCGCGCGAGCGGTGCTGAACGCTGCACAAATCCAGGCTTTGCACATCGACGTGGTGGGTCTCGATGAGTTAACCGATTCGCAAATCGGCTGGCTGACGATCGCTCAAATTCAGGACGTTGAGTATTGGGACTTCGATCATCTACACGTCGATCAGATCGACGACCTGACCGTCGAGCAAATCGCGACGATTCCGAACGGCTGGTACTTCGGACAGATTCCCGAAGATGTCCGAGCCGGGCTGACGATCGAACAGATTCAAGCGATCAACACGGCCATCGTCGCGATCGACCTATTGACTTCGACGCAGCGAGATCAGCTCACCGTCGCGCAGATTCAAGCCATCGACGATGCGTGGTATTTCCACTTGCTCAATGCCGAGCAAGTGACGCACTTGACCACCGAGCAGATGGCTTTGTTTGACAGCGGTTGGGAGTTCAATCGACTCAGCGACGAGGCTCAGGCGGCACTGACTCGCGAGCAACTGTTGGCGATGCCGGAAGAGGTCAACGCTCAAATCTCTGGCCTTGACGCAGGAATGTTCTCGCCAGAGGGACACTCGGACGACCATGACCATGACCATGATCACGACACGCCGGCTCCGACACCCGCCCCGACGACTGGTCCACATCCGGATGATCCGGCCAAACGGGATGAGCATCTCGCGCTGTTGGCTCTCGTCCCGCGCGAGGCGGCGACGTTTGTCAGTGTCGCGAACGGAAATTGGAACGACCCCAATACATGGCAGGGCCATGTCGTCCCGAACGGGCTGGCTCAGGTGCTAGTCGCTGCCGGCACGACGGTCACGTTCAACGCGGTGCAGACCAACGCGATGAAGTGGGTCCGCGTCGATGGCGAACTCGACTTCGCCACCAACATCGACACGCAGATGTTGGTCGATACGGTCATCGTCGATCCGGCTGGCACGTTGCACCTGGGAACGACTGCGAATCCGATCGCCAGCGGCGTCGCGGCCCGCATCGTCATCGCCGACAGCGGCCGAGACATCGACCAGGTTTGGGATCCGCTGCAACTCAGCCGCGGCGTGATCTCGCACGGTGCGGTCGAGATGCACGGCGAGACGGTCACGCCATTCGTGTCGCTCAACGGAGTCCGCAAGGGAGCGACGCAACTGACGCTCGACAGTGTCCCGACACAGTGGCGTGTTGGCGACCGGCTGGTCCTGACCGGTACGACCACGGACATCAAGGCCAAGCAGGACGAGGAACTCAAGCTGATCGCGATCAACGGCAACACGATCACGATCGACGCGGATGACGACGTGTCGGGCACCCAAGGGTTGAAATTCAATCACACGCCGCCAGAAGGCTTCGGCTTGAAGGTTTACATCGCCGACATGAATCGCAATGTGGTCATCATGTCGCAGAATCCCGCGATCACGCAGCGGCGCGGGCATGTGATGTTCATGCACAGCAACAAAGTGCATGTCGAAAACGTTGGCTTCTACGGCCTGGGCCGTACCGACAAACGGAATCCGATCAACGATCCAGTCTTCGGCGAAGACGGCAAACTGTTGGCGACGACCGGCTTGAATCCGCGCGGCCGGTACGCCGTCCACTTCCATCGTACTGGAATCGATGGGACGAAGACGCCAGCGCACATCAGCGGCAGCGCGGTCGTCGATAGCCCGGGTTGGGGCATGGTCAATCACGACAGCAACGTCAACATGCTCGACAACGTTGCTTTTAACGTGCAGGGGGCGAGCTTCGTCAGCGAGATCGGCAACGAGATTGGCTCGATGGTCCGAAATCTGTCGATCCGCAACGAAGGATCTGGCGACGGACTCGAAGACCGGCAGGATATCTTCGACTTCGGTCACGGAGGGGACGGCTTCTGGCTGCAAGGTCCGGGCGTAAAAGTCGTCGATAACATCGCCGCCAGCGCGGAAGAGGCCGCGTTCATCTTCTTCACAGCGTCGAGCGAAGCGGAATTCAGCGCGGCGAACCTCGACGATCCGAGCCTCGCGGCCGGTCAAACTTCGGTGCCGGTCGGGACGGTGCCGTTCAAACAGGTCTCTGGCAACACCGGGTTCGCGTCGGGCAGCGGTCTCGAAACGTGGTTCCATCTGACGCACATGAATGACGGCCAGTCGTACATCGACCACATGACGACCTGGAATACCGACCGAGGCATCTTCAATCCGTACACCGGTCGCACGACAATCCGTGACGCGGTCGTCCTTGGCCATTTCAACGGCTTCTGGGGGACCGGCATCGACCGCAACGACGTTACGAACAACATGACCTACGAGAACGTGCGCGTCGAAGGCTGGGACACCGGCATCAACGTGCCGGTCCATCGAGCCACCATCATCCGCGACGGCGTGTTCCGCAACGTGAACGACATCGAGGTGGACACGACTGAGGACACGATTCGGACGGTGGATATCGCCGGCGATCCGCAGTTCCTGCCGCTGACGGCTCAGCAATTGGGCGGTCGGCAGAAGTTCGAGATTTATCTCGACGGCGAGATCAGCATGCGGAACCGCGACCTTGAAACGTACTTCAGTCCGGACATCGTGCGGCTGGGGACCGTGCGGTTCAACAACCATCAAGTCTATTACTTCAAGCAAGCGGCAGATTATGTCCCGTTCCCCGCATCCGACACCGCATCGCTGACGTGGCTGCCGCCGGAAGTCGTTGGCAAGACGAATCAGCAGTTGTGGGATCAATATGGCATCGCTCCGGGCGGCGTAGTCGCTCCGGCCGACGCCGTGCGGATTGACGGCATCAACGGTTTGGTCGGCTCGCGAGCGACCTATCTGCCGGACCTCGAACTGCACAGCGACAAGTACACGAATACGCCCAACAACTACACGCTGAGCTACGAGAACGCTCGCGGCGACCATTTTACGGAGAAGACTACCACGCCGATCCGCGAAGGCTGGAACCTGGTGACTCGTCAGATCGACGGCAACACGCGGACCTTCTTCGTCTACGGCGATACCAAGGCTCCGACGTTCACGCTCGATCCGAAGAGCGACCTGCGCGTGAATCCGCTGGGGCTGCAATTCGGCATCGTGATCCGTGGCACGGTGTTCGATGATAGCTTCGGCGAGATGCACTTCCGCCGCGAGTTCAAGGACTTGAAGAGCCGTCCGATCAAGATCGACGCCAGCGGCAAGCAGTATCTGGAGATCACCTTTAGCATCCACGACCTCGCCGGCAATACGACGTCGATCTCGCTAAAGGTCTATCTCGACCCGACGGTCCCGATCCAACCCGGCACCGGCCAGCGCGACTTGCCGCCGCGCGAAGTCCCGCGCACGCTCGCAGAATTGCTGGAGTACTACTACCTAACTGGTCAGCTCTAAGCGGATCCGCTAGTGGGCGATCGGGGATGTCAATTCCCTCAGTAATTCGGTGAGTCAAGGACGCGGTGGGGGGAACTCATGCCTCCCGCTCGCCTTCTGTTTGCGGCTCCGGTCGCCCTGTCGCTCGCCGAAGTGCGAAACTCTGCCGGTCAACAATTCGTTCTCAGCAATCTTTGTGTGAACTACGGAAGTTTCCATTGACGATAGTCTCTCCAGCGCCAGTATTGTTTTCCCATCCGTCAAAGTCGGCTTTGTCAATCGGCAAGTTCCGCCGATCGGAACGACACGGGCGGTCAACTTGAATCACTCGAACTTGCGGGCGCGGAACGGAGACGGCAGATGCCTTTGATGACTTGGCGATTGGGCGATTGGTTGAGACTTTACAAAAAGGGAATTCGGCACCGTCGGCGACCACTCTCGCGGCCGATCGGGGGCGAGAGTTTGGAAAGCCGCGCTCTGTTGGCGGGAACCGCGATCGTCAGCGGTTTGACGTTCATCGACGCCAACGGCAATGGAGACAGTGACAACGGCGAAGTCGTCGTCCGCGGCATCGTTGTAACTTTGACGGGAACGTCGGATGCCAGTGAGACAGTCAACGCGTCAGCGACGACCGATGCCGATGGTACGTTTACATTCATCCGAGTTCCGGCCGGAACCTACACGCTGACCGCCCAGCCGGGTGACAAACTCGTCGGCCCAGCAGTGACGGCGACGGTCGTGGTGGGTGCTAGTGATGACGAGGTCAACGAAAACCTCGCAGTCGGCCCCTTGAAGCCAACTGTGATTTCGCTGCGACAGTTCTTGAACACGTCGACGACCGAGACGTTCCCCTTTGCCGCAGCGGGTGATGGTCGCGATGCCGCCAGCAATGATGCTCCGACGGTTCTGGCGAACGCGAATTTGGACATCACGATGACCAGTTCGGCGTCGCCGACAGCGACCAACGTCGACTTGGCGGGAATCTTCACCGATGCGAACTTCGACAACAGCGAGGTCCGCTTCCGAACATCGGCTGGGAACATCAACGTCGAACTGTACGACAAGGACACGCCGATCACCGTGGCGAACTTCTACGAGTATGCCAACTCGGGACGATACAACGACACGATTTTCCATCGCTTGGTCGACGACTTCGTTCTGCAAGGTGGCGGATTTAAGTTCGACGACGCGTCGAATACCTTCCCCTCGGTCACAACCGACCCGACGATCAAGAACGAACCCGATACGGTGAATCGTTCGAACCTGGCCAACACGATCGCGATGGCCAAGCTCGGCGGCGATCCGGACAGCGCGTCGAGCCAGTTCTTCTTCAACTTAGCTGATAACCGCGGTACGTCCCCAAATGGACTCGACTTCCAGAATGGTAAGTTCACCGTCTTCGGAAAGATCGCCGGTACAACGCCGTCACCGACAACGCCTGTCACCAATAGCGTGCTGCTCGACTTGGCCGACACGGCCATCAGCAATCGGTCGACGACCAATAGCGCTTTCGGTGAACTGCCGCTGAACAACTACACGGGAACCACTTTCCCGACGGATGCGACTCCGAACAATTTCTTGCGAATCCTCGGTATCGATACCGTGCGTCGCGATGAGTCGCTGACTTACACCTTGATGTCAGGAAACTCGGCGGTCGCGACCATCGACACGTCACTGCTGACAGCGACGATCGTGAATCATCGCCTCAAAGTGACACCCAAAGCGGGTCAATCCGGCCAAGCCGACATTGTCGTCAAAGCGACTGACCAGTTCGGAGATTCGGTAACAACCAGTTTCCATGTGCATATCCCGCCGGCTGCAAACGTGGCGCCGACGGCCACGGTCGGTTTGAGTCCGGCGGCACCACTGGTGAATTCAACGCTTACCGCGACGGCGACAACTGCGGACGGCAACAACAATCCGGTGAACCTAACCTATGTCTGGAAAGTCGGGACGACGACGGTCAAGACAACCAGTGCGACGACGAGCCTGACCGACACGCTCGACTTGAACACCGTCACGCGGAGCGCTCAAGACACTGTGACCGTCGAGGTCACACCGAACGACGGATTTGTCGACGGTGCCAAGGTGACGTCTTCGAGAGTCATCGACACCGGCAACTCCGCACCGACGACGACCGTTCTCCTCACACCTTCCGGTCCGATGAGCACTGATCTGCTGACTGCCGAGGCGACCGCGTCGGACGCCAATGGCCACCCGGTGACGTTGTCCTACGTCTGGAAGGTCAACTCGACGATTGTCAAACAGACCCCCGGCACCAGCAGCCTGACTGATACGCTCGATCTCAGTTCCAGTTCAGTGACCGACATTATCAGCATCAACGCCGGCGACATCATTTCAGTCGAAGTGACACCGAATGATGGGATGACGAACGGCTCACCAAAGACGGTTAGCACGACAGTCGTTTGATCGCGGCCAGGACGGCTGCGGCGGGAGCGAATTCACGAGCCCGCGAAATCGATGGAGCGATGACATGATGAAACGAATACTGTGTCTTCTCGGACTTCTGTTGGCCGGGATCGGGTCGGTTCGCGCTCAAGACGGCGCGGCTCCCCCGAGCGATCTGCTGACGTTTGTGCCGCAGGAGGACAGCGCGTGGCTGACTGGGGAGTTCCTCTTCGGTTGGGTTGAAGGAGTACACCTCGCGCCGTTGGTGACCACCAGCCCGGCCGGAACCGATCAATCCGTTGCGGGCGTGCTGGGTGAACCAACAACCTCGATCTTGCTCAGTGGAACGAAAAGCAGCGGGATCCTGCCCGGTTTGCGTCTTGGTGCTGGCTACATCGTCGATCATGAGTACGGAATCGGAGTCGAAGCCGGCTTCATGTTCCTGGCGAGCAACTCGTCGAGCTTCTCCTTTGACTCGGCTGATCACGATGGCATTCTTGCTCGGCCGTATAACGATGCGACATCGACGCCCATCGGAGATCCGGCCTCAGTGCTGGTGGGCTTTCCCGGACTCTCGACGGGCACGATCGATGTCGAGTCGAAAGTCGGTGATTTTTACAGCATCAATTTAGACATCACCGAGAAGATCTGGGAAGAAGAGTCTGGTTGGCGGATGGATGCGTTGTTCGGCTATCGCTTCGCCTCGTTCAACGACAAGCTGAGAATCAATCAGCACCTGGATTCGATCGCGATGCCCGGTACAAGCATTGATAGCCTGGACGATTTCGCGACTAAGAACACGTTCAATGGTCTCGACCTCGGTTTGCGAACAAGTTACCAGTGGAGCGACCGCCTTTCGTTGAATGTGCTGACGAAGGTGGCGGTGGGCAACATGCACCAGACGATCGATATTCGGGGCCAGACGGTGACGACCGTGGCTGGAGCACCTCCGCCGGTGACGTCCGTGGGTGGCGTCTATGCGTTGAGCAGCAACATCGGAGAGCATCGTCGCAACGACTGGACCGCCCTCCCCGAAGGAGGAGCGAATTTGGTGTGGAAGTTCCGCTCGAATATGAATTTGAAACTGGGTTATTCGATGATCTATCTGACCAAGGCCGCGCGAGCGGACAATCAGATCGACTTCACGGTCAATCCGAATTTGTTTCCGCCGACAACGCCCCCGCTCACACCGAGTCGTCCGGCGCTTCAGGCGCAGAACGCCGACTTCTGGATTCAGGCGATTAACGTGGGTCTCGACGTGACGTTCTGAAGGTTGGGGCTCGCGGTCACTTCGGTGGATTCTCATTTGGGAGGACAACGGTGGGGCCTTCCGACTTCGGCTTCACATTCGTCGGACGGTCGTGAACCTCCAACAGGTTGAGCAGCGATTCCGCCTCCTTGTGAATGTTGATGGCGTCATCTTGGTTGATGCCGCTGCGGCGAAGCGTCAGCTCGGCCGCCTTGCGGATTTGGTCGGCGAGTTGCTGCTCGGTGAGGACTTCCTGAATGTGTCCCAGCGCGACGCGAACCAATTCCGGTGACGCTCGGCTGTCCGAGCGATAGATGTTGACGACATCTTGCATCTTTGAGACCGAGACATCGTAGTCCTTGCGGATCGCGGCGATCTGGCCCTCGAAGTACGCGACCATCTGATCGTCGACGATCTCCTTACGGTAGGTCTTCAACTGCGCAGCGGCGGTGTCGGCGTCACCCGCTTCGAGCGGAATGGCGACGGCTGATTGAGCCAACGCGCGACGGCGGCGCGGGTCTGTCTGTTGATGGAATGCCTTCGCCAATTCCTCGCATGCTTCTTCGGATCGCCCCGCCTTGCCGAGCGACCAGCAATGCCGCATCAGAATCGCCGTGTTCGTGGGGAACGACTCGCGAAGCGATTCATACTGTCGCATCACGACCGGCGAAGGCGGCAATCGATTCAAAGTGTTTGCGAACTCCACGGCCGCCACTTCCGTTCGGTCCTGCCGTTTGTACAACGCCGTGGCCGCCGAGATCGTTTCGCCCGGTCGCTTGGCCATGAGCAGCACCTTCACGCGATCCCGCAGGAGCTCGGCATTCTCTGGATCGTCTCGCAGCAGAGCATCGACCAGCTTGATGGCATCATCGGGTTGCTCGAACCAGACTGCCATGCCGAGCAGTTCGCGATGATGCTCAGGGATCTCGCCGGACAGCTTTAATGCGGTCTTCAAGGCGGCTTGAGCATTGCTCAACTGCACGCGCGCCGCACGCAGCTTTTTCTCCGAGCGTTGCTGCACATGCTTGGCTTGGAAGGCAAAGATGGCATACAGCGACACCGCCGCTGACGAGGCGTTCTGGTTGTACAACTCCAGCAATGGTTCGATGGCCGTTTCATCTCCCTCGAACAGCTTTAGCCGCAGCGAGTAGCCCTTGTATTTGGGATTCTTCGGGGCGGCGTCGAGTGCCAATTTGATCTCCGCCTTCGCGGCATCGACTTGTTCGAGTTGTTCCAACGCAAAGGCTCGGAGGAAATGACCGGTCGGCGTGGAGTCACCGGCCTCGGACAGCTTGTCGAGCGCCTCTTTCGGTCGAGCGAGTCGCAACGCATTTCGCGCCGCGATCGCCGCCGGCGAAAGCCGCTCGCCACCGCAACCAGGAAGAGCGGCGAGCAACAGCAACAAGACAACCCGAAGCATCAGCGAGGGCGATCGAGCAGCCGACGTCTTTCGCGAATCAGCGTTCAGGAGCCTTCGCCCTCGCTGACGCTTCGGGTGACATGGCTCTGTGAGACGCGACATGAAATTTGGCACGGCGGACACCGCCGTGGCATTCGCAAGGAACTTCATCGTGATTCGCCGATCGTTATGGTTTGCCGCGCACCGCGTTTCAGTACGTCAGCCGAAAATGGAATTGGTTGTCGCCCGCTTGGACTTCACGAATGACCTGGGTGGCTTTGAGCGTTCCGATCACGCCGTCTCGCGAAGTGTCGGATTTCTCAGCGGCCTCGCGCGACGGAGCGATCCGTTGTACTCGGATTGCCACTCGGTTCCGGCCAATTTTGGCACCCGGCTGCGATTCGTCCAACATCAATCGGAAGCGTCCCGATTCGTCGCTCGTCGCCGTCGAAGCTCGGCCAACCGCCTTTCCAGCCGTGTTGAGCAGCTCGAACGAGATCTCGGCCACGGCCGGTTGTCCACAAAAAGTGACATCACCCCGCACCTCGGCCAGCGAACTGTCCTTTTTCCCGCAGCCGGACAGCGCGAACAGAAACAGGCAGAAGAAAGCATCACGGAGCGAGTCCTCTTTCCGTCTCATCGTCGGTTCTCAATATTGTTGCGATGCAACTCGTTCTTGGCCGCTGATGGTCGAGAGCGACTCATAGATCCCTTGGTCGATGTTCTGGCTGAGGAATCGCACGTTGCCGTCGCCGAACAGGAACTGTGCTCCGCCAGTGTGATCCGACTGGAACGAGTACAACGGCCGTTCGTTCGACGTCACGCCCATCACTTGAGGCCGCGGATTCATCGGGAAGGGGACTCCTGTCCCCGCTGGCGAGACCGGACAGTCGGGAAGTTGGATGTCGCGTGTCACGGCGAGTGGATCGACCACCCAGGTCGATCCCGCCGGAGACAGATACACGACGGCTGCCATCGCCCACGGGTACTCGACCGGCAACGTCGAATAACTGGAGTTGGGGCCGCCGTAGGTCAGCAGCCCCCCCGCTTTCTCGCCGAGCATAAACGTCTGCGAAAGCCCGTCTCGAATGTTCTGCGGTCGACAAGTGCTGTTGTAGCCGAATGCTCCGCGAGTTTCCGAAGGCGTCTGATGCCAGTAATGCAACAGGCCACCCGGACACGCCGCCTCCGGCCCCGGAATCGCGCGGATGATGTCCGCTCCGTGACTGAACGAGTAATCGCTCGGAGCACCCTGCATCCACAATGTGGGACCACCAAGCGACATGGTCTTATGCGACGCGCTGGGACAGATCAGCGTCGAGATCATGGTGGCGTTGAGCGGCCACATCGAATGGTCGTTCATGTTCGTCAGGCTCGACAGCCATGTCTTGCGGAAGTCGTACTGCCGGTACAACGGCTGCTGTTCGAGATTGGGTAGCAGCATGTGGAAGCCGCTCCAATGCACGCGATACTGCAACACCGCACCGCCGGGTGGTGGCGGTGGATTGCCATCCTCTTGCCGCACGAAGCTGGGTGGAAAGCAGCGGTGCGTCCCTTCATAGCTGGCCAGCGCCAGCCCGATCTGCTTGAGATTATTCTGGCACTGAACCCCCCGCGCCCGCTCGCGAGCCTGCTGCACTGCTGGCAACAGCAGCGCGATCAGAACGGCCACGATCGAGATCACGACCAACAGCTCGATCAACGTGAAGCCGCCTCGGCCGCGCGTCGTGGAATCCAGAGTTTTTCGCGCTCTCTCGAACATGGTGCGGGATTCTAGGAGACCGGGCGACAGCCGGGCGATGCCAGTTTTCGAGACGTCCGTTTTGAGTTAGGCAGCCAAAAATCCCGTCGCAACCACACATTTTCCTCGCTCGCACTGCTGGCTCGGCCAGAGTCTTGCTCGTCCCTTTCGGATAGACTCCTTGACCACGTCGAGCGTGATTGCTGGCATTCAAGCTCATCCACCGCAGACAAACCACGAGTCATGAGCTCACCCAGCGATGCATACCACCTCGATGACGTTATTGGAACGAGTGCGTCGGCCGAATGACCAAACAGCGTGGGGGCGGTTTGTGTCCCTATACACGCCACTGCTGTTTACTTGGGCCAAGCGACTCGGATTTGAGTCTGCCGAGGCGGACGACTTCGTTCAGGACGTGCTGGTATTGCTGTTGGACAAGTTGCCGTCGTTTGAGCATCGTGGCGTTGGGTCGTTTCGTGGCTGGCTCAAGGTTGTGGTGACGAACAAAGGTCGCGAGCGGTTTCGCCGCCGTGAGTCGCGGCAGAGTCTGGGTGAGAACGATCAGGGCTGGGAGAAGATCGTCGATCGAGACGAGGCTAGTGGATTTTGGGAGCACGAATATCGTCAGCACCTGATGGCTCGCGCCTTGGAAGTGATGCGGAACGAGTTCGAGCCAAACACTTGGCAAGCCTGCTGGCAGCGTGTGGTCGAGGAGCGACCCGCCGCCGAAGTCGCTCGGCAGCTTGGCCTGAGCGAAGCGGCCGTATTTGTTTACACCGGCCGAGTTCTCCGCCGTCTGCGTGAAGAACTGCAAGATCTGCTGGATTAGCGCCGGCAACACGGCCTGCCTCTTTTCGAGAATTCTCGGAAAACGCTGTTAGGTCTCCGCAGTGTGCTGCATTTCCTGAGTGGTACGGCCAACAACTCGGCCGGTCCGCAGAACCTAGCCTCAAGACCGAAGGACGACTGCCATGTTTCGTCGCAAGCCTCGCAAACACAGGAATCACCAACAACTTCGCACCGAGTCGGTGGAGGTCCGCGCCGAGTCTTTAGAAAAACGGGAATTGATGACCGTGGCCCCGGCAAGCCCAGCCACCGGTACGCAGCCGGAAGTGTGGTGGGACAATGATTTCGCCAACGTGGAAATTCGCGGCACCGACCGTGCCGACAACATCGCGTTGTCCCAGGTGGGCGATCAACTCTACATCGCCGGCACCAATCTCAGCGCCGCTCCTTGGAACGGCCACATCCCCGCCGCCAATGTCAGGACGATTACGATCCACAGCTACGGCGGCAACGACACCATCACGAATACTTCGAATCTCCCGGTCGCCGCCTACGGAGGCGACGGCGACGACAAACTCTACGGCAGCGACGGCAACGAAATTCTGGTCGGTGGTGCCGGGAACGATCAACTGGAGTCGGGCGCGGGCAACGATGAACTCTACGGCGGTAGCGGCAACGATTTTTTGCTTGCCGTGGACGGAGTGGACAAGCTCTTCGGTCAGGAGGGCGACGATTGGCTGTACGGCGGCCTCGGTAGCGATTTGCTCCTCGGTGGAAAGGGCAACGACCGGCTGTACGGCCGCGATAACAACGACGAGTACAAAACGGGCGATCGAACCTTTGAGCTTTACAGCCAAGACGGCAATGACTTGCTGCTGAGCGACGCCGCCCAGTTCGACTTCACCCTCAACGGCGCGCTCTACTTCTTGGAACCAAACGGCGACTTCTTCCGTTGGAAAGTCGGCGATACGCAACGCATGAACGACGACGCTGTGTCGAGCTTCGCCATCGGCCCAGACAACGCGGTGTACGCGCTCGAGCTGGATGGCACTCTGACGCGGGCCACCGACTCCGGCACGATGGGTATCCTGTGGCAGAACGTGACCTCCTTCACGTTCGACGGCACCGGTCAGGTCGTGTGCCTGGACCGCAACGGCAATCTGATGCGGGCAACCGACTCCGGCACTATGGGCATCCTGTGGCAGAACGTGACCTCCTACACATTCGACAAGACAAGCGAGGTGGTCTGCCTGGACCGCAATGGCAATCTAATGCGGGCCACCGATTACGGCACGATGGGCATTCT